>Ga0209542_10002634_pt1 | contig 39769 bp, 38 predicted proteins | sample RifCSPhighO2_01_FD_184028 | JGI IMG/M metagenome (GOLD analysis project Ga0209542, IMG submission 184028) | Soil microbial communities from Rifle, Colorado - Rifle CSP2_plank highO2_0.1 (SPAdes) (version 2) | ecosystem: Environmental > Terrestrial > Deep subsurface > Rock core/Sediment ... | reverse complement strand
TCAGTTCGGATTGGGGGCTGCAACTCGACCCCATGAAGTTGGAATTGCTAGTAATCGCGGGTCAGCTATACCGCGGTGAATACGTTCTCAAGTCTTGTACTCACAAATAAATGCGCCCGGCAGCGCATAGTTCTAAGTGGTTTAAATCCACTCCTCTTTATTATTAAAGAGCGTAGCCGAAAGATAGGTCCAACACCGTGAGGTATGGACTGAAGGATCTGAAAGCAAAATACAGCCTATATACAAAAGTGTGAATCGAAGCTTTGAACCGACAAAATGGGCGGTGAGCAAGGTGAAGATTCTTGGTAAAGCACTTATAGGATGTGTGGAACAGAATTATGTGTAACCCGGGGAGACCCAGTTATCCACAGCAATGAGTCGTTTTGAATTACGTACCGTCAATTCATAATGTATAATTAATACATGAAACGACAAAAGGAAATTGGGAGTCAGCTGCGTCGTAGTATCGTAAACTTTCACAAAAAGTATACGAGAAGGACAAAACCTGGCATGTTATCTGCCGATTACATCGTTGGTTTAACTGATGGTGAAGGAAGTTTTACTGTTTTTCTTAACCCTCCGAATAAAAAGTATGGTTCTGTACATTACAGAATCCAATGCCGTTACTACATAAAGATGAGAGAAGATGAGCTTCCCCTTCTTGAAAAAGTACAAAAATTCTGGGGTTGCGGAAAAATTTACTTTCAGCGCGAATATCGGAAAAATCAAAGAGACAATTATCGGTTTGAGATATTCAACTACGATTTACTCAAACAAGTGGTTGAGCCCTTTTTTAAAAGGCACCCACTTGAGAGTAAGCGTATAAAAGATTTTGAGCTATTTTGTCAAATTCTTGATCTTGCGATTAAGAAAGCCCACCATACAAAAAGGGGCATTCATAAAATTGTAAAATTGAAATCGAAGATGCATGCATAGGACTCGCGTAGTGCGGGAAATCCGCTTGCTACGTGGGAACGTGAAGTTTGCAAACTATCACATTCGCCCGTCAAGTCAGGGAAGTTGGGAGTGCTCGAAGTCTCACTTATGTGAACCTACGGTAAACTCAATGACAAGGACTAAGTCGTAACAAGGCACGGGTAGCGGAAGCTGCTCGTGGAGTAATTCAATTTGAAACCTCCCGCTTTTAGCGGGATTACAGAGTCGATAGTCTTAATATAATATTGAAACTGGACAATGATCGTAGTACCTAAAATCGATCTGACAAACGGAAAGACGTTTCTTGCGAGAGCTTCGGCTTAAGTAGGATAAAACGGAACAAAATAGAGAACGATAGAAAACCCCGCCGTAAGGCGGGGTTTTCATTTGACAAGTCTGATAATAGTATGATACAATAGCGGTTAGTGGCTCTTTAATGTAGGGGGTTGTTATGCGTCTATTTGAGTTCGGGGTACTGGTGACCATCGTCTGCGGCTTCTTCGCTGCAGTGTGGTGGAATTTATCTTTTCCGACGGTCTACGCGTCACCGTCAGGGGAAATCATTTGCGTGGTGGATTCCAACGGGAATCAAATTCCCGCGGAGTCTCTCGGGCGGAGGTACCACTTTGAGTACGCCCAGTGGTGTCCCGTTCGGTAAGGTCTGAACTGAAGACTTGTTCTGGTTTTTCGGGCCCGGCAGTACACTAACTGTCCGGGCCCTTTTGTTTGTTTGAGAGAGCGGTTTTTGATATAGTTTCTTGGCGCGCGCATAGCTCAGTTGGTAGAGCATTCGACTGATACTCGAAAGGTCCTAGGTTCGACCCCTAGTGCGCGCACCCTTCGACCGGTTCAGGGCAAGCTGCTATAATATTCAAATGTCTAAAAGTAGAATTATTATCGTAATCGGGTTATTGGTGGCGCTCTTACCAATTCTCGGGTTCCCGTACCTCTGGGAATCGTTTTTCCAAGTAGCGGCAGGGCTCTCTATAGTATTGCTCTCAATTTGGGCTGGTATAGACAAGCGCCTCTCTCTCAAGGCCAAGGCTCAAAGGAGACAGGCCCACAAACTCCGCGAAGCAGAAATTGTACGAGAGGGCGAGACACTCGCAAACGTCGAAGATAGCGGTATTTAATATGAGGAAGCTGTGGACAGGTCTAATCTTACTCGTCATGGCCGGGTTTACTCTCTTTATTATTGCTTTTCTTTTGCCATTGTTTCTTACTTCAAACTACAGTATAGCGTCAAGTTCCGTATCCACCACTACCAAACCGGAAATTCCTGCTGTCATCCACCTAGCTACACCAGAATCTCTCAAGGCGCTTTATATGACTGCCTGCGTTGCTAACACTCCTTCTTGGCGTGATAGCTTGAAGAAACTTATTGAGACGACAGAACTCAATGCCGTGGTTGTAGATATTAAAGATTATTCAGGGATAGTGTCGTTTCCGAATGATTTTCCACAAACAGGTGTTGAACGTGGATGCGTAGTTTCTGACATGCGTGAGTTTATAGAAGAACTTCATGGGGCGAATATTTATGTCATAGGGCGTATTTCTGTTTTTCAAGATTTCTCTTATGCAAAACTTTTTCCAGAACTTGCGATTAAAAAGAAGAGTGACGGAGGAGTGTGGAAAGATTATAAGGGACTGTCTTTCATAGACGTAGGGGCCAAGCCCTTTTGGGGTTACATTATTGAAATTTCAAAAGAGGCATACGCGCTTGGTTTTGACGAACTTAATTATGACTACGTTCGTTACCCTTCCGACGGCAACATGCAAGACATTTCCTACACTTGGGCCACTGGCACAACCACCAAACCGGAAATGCTCGAAAACTTTTTTGAATATCTGCATGATAGTCTGAAAAATACGAATGCCAAACTTTCTGTCGACCTTTTCGGCATGACCACCACAGTTGAGAACGACATGAATATTGGTCAAGTGCTTGAACTTGCTTTGCCCTATTTCGACCATATCTCTCCAATGGTCTATCCTTCGCACTATCCGCCTACTTGGAATGGTTTTGTCAATCCAGCCGAGTACCCGTATAAGGTGGTTAAAATTGCTATGTCTAGTGCAATTAAAAGGGAAACAGCTTGGAATATCCTGCAAGGTCTTGCCTCGACGACTCCGTCAAAAATGCGTCCGTGGTTACAAGATTTCAATCTCGGAGCTACTTATGGACCAGATAAGGTTCGCGCCCAGATCCAAGCGACATACGACTCCGGCCTAACTAGTTGGATGTTGTGGAATGCCGGAAATAAGTATACTAAAGACGCTTTATTATCCGAATAAATTCATCGTTCCTTTCGTACTCATTTGCAAATAAGCCAAAGGAAGCAAAGCCAGGACTAAACAAAATCACCACATTCTTATTTGAGAACCCAAACGCTTTTTTTAGCGCTTCTTTTAAACTACCCACCTCTTTAAAGTTTGAGTCTAGTTTATTTTTTAAATATTCAGTTCCAGTACCTTTTAAAAGGATTGTTTTGTAGCAAAATTTTTTGATTGTGTTGGCAAGCCCAGAAAGGTCTAATCCCTTGTCAGAACCACCACAGATTAATACTATGTTTTTGCACTTTTCATAAACTGCTTCTATTCCAGCTATTGTCGCCTCTGGAGTGGTTGAGTTGTTGTCGTTAATTATCTCTATACCCCGTTTTTTTCCAAGGATTTGAAGTCGCCCTTCTAAACCAGGAAAGGTTTTTAGGGCTTGGCGGATAATGTTGTCTTTAAGCCCTAAAATTCTTGCTACCCCATATGCATAAGAAGTATTTTGAAGATTGTGGCTACCCAGTATTCTCATCGGGATACTTTGCACCTCTGTTATGTTGGGTAAAATAACTTTTCCCTTCGGCTTATGGGGCGATGTTTTTAGCAGATTTTTATTCGTTATAAGGAAATCTTTAGGAGTTTGAAATCTGTAAATATTGGTTTTATCAGAGAGATACTTCTTAAGACTTCCTTTGTAATAATTCATGTGGTCGGACATAAGGTTGGTGAACACCGAGATGTGTGGAGAAATCTGTTCATTCCCGAAACCTTGCAGTTGCCACGAATCAAGTTCTAGAACAACAAAGTCTCCCGGACGAACTTTTTTGATAAGTGGCAAGGTCGCTTTCTCCCGCATATTGCCCCCAAGAAAAACCTTGCCACCAAGGGATTTTTCGTTTGTTTTTAAAACATGGTATGCGATGGCGGTAGTCATAGACTTACCACGAGTACCAGTGATGCCAATAAGAGTAATTCTTGGCTCGATATCTTGTACCAGTTTTGCAAAGAGAGAGGCATCCATAGCAATGGGCACACTTTTAGAGCGCGCATGTTTTATAAACTTTGAATCAAGCGGGACCCCAGCAGCTTTTATCACTAAGTCTACACTTTCGAAGTCTTTTAGCTCGTGTTTCCCTAAAACGTAATTAATTTTGTATTTTTTAAGAGCATTAATAGAACTCTTGAGAGCTTCTCTACTTTTGAGATCCGTTACTGTGACGTTTGCTCCACATTCTGCCAGGAACGCTGTCACCCGTAAGCCTCGACCAAGAATTCCCAGTCCCATGACAGTAATTTTTTTGTCTTTAAAAAATGGTTCGTAAACTTCCTTTCTCATTAATCTGTGTTAAAAACTTTCTCTAACAATTTCTTCTCAGAGAAATAGAGTTTTCATGTGATATATTATCTCATATAAGAAAAGATGTTTAAAGCCCAGCACGTTCATTTTATAGGTATCGGCGGTATTGGTGTTTCGGCTGTCGCTAAGATGTTTCTTCGGCGAAACGCGGATGTTTCAGGTTCTGACATTAACCAGTCGCCCGTAATTGATGAATTAAAAAAAATTGGCGCTCATGTCTCTTTGGGACATGGGGTTGACAATATTTCAGCCAAATGCGATCTGGTGGTCTACACTAACGCCCTTTTAAAAGATAATGTGGAATTAATTGAAGCAAGAAAAAGAGGAATAAGCACCCTCTCTTACCCAGAAGTTTTAGGAGAGATCTCGAGAGAAAAGTTCACGATTGCCATTTCAGGAAATGCGGGCAAAACTACCACCACAGCCATGATTGGTCAGATACTTATCAATGCTGGTCTGGAACCAACAATTATAGTTGGCAGTCTAGCGAATTTTACCGACAAAAAAGGCAACATTATGAGAACTAATTTTGTCTCTGGTGACGGGGAATACTTTGTCGTCGAGGCGGACGAATACAAAAAAGCTTTTCTGAATCTAGAGCCGAAAATTATAGCAATTACCAATATTGAAGAAGACCACCTTGATTACTATAAAAGTCTTATTGATATTCAAAGCGCTTTTGCTGAACTTGCGAACAAAGTTCCGGAAGGGGGTTTCATTATTTGTTCCGCAAAAGATAAAAATGTATTACCAGTTTTGGACTCTGTCCGTGCAACTGTATTAAATTATCCTGACACTTTAATTTCTAATTACCCAATCTCCATTCCGGGAGAACACAACAGAGATAATGCTAAAGTCGCCGCAACTGTCGCTCTTGTTCTCGGTATCGGGGAGAAAATTATAGAAACATCTTTGAGAAATTTTAAGGGCGCATGGAGACGTTTTGAATATAAAGGAGAGACCAGAGGCGGTGCTCTTCTTTATGATGACTACGCCCATAATCCGCAGAAAATAAAAGCGGTGATTGCCGGAACCAAAGAAAAGTTTCCTGAGAAAAGAATCATAATCATTTTTCAGCCGCACTTGTTTAGTCGCACAAAGCAAATGCTCAAAGAACTCGCGAAGAGCTTTCTCGGCGCTGATAGGGTAATAGTTATGCCAATTTACGCCGCCCGTGAAAGAGTTGACTCAAGTATCACGCACCGCGCACTAGCGGACGCTATTGTAGTTTCCGGTACGGTTCCGCAGGTTGAAGTGGCTGATTCTTTGGATGAGGCGGCGCTGATGCTTGAATCGGAGGGTAAAGAAACGATTTGTCTGACTGTTGGAGCGGGGGATGTCTATACTATGGCTGATAAAATCCTAAATCTTTGACAATAGATAATATGGGGTGTATACAGAAGGGAGAGTCAGATAAAAGGAGTTTGTTATGTATATTGGGATTGCGGAACCCGCCCCGACTCCTGGGTTGGTTTACTGGGGGTTAGTTTTTCCTCTGAGTGTCCAGAAGGCGATCAGGAAGAGTTGCGGAACAATTGATTTTATTCACTCCCTCGAGGACGTACGATACTGGACCAAGCATACGGAGAAGTATCCTAAAGAGTTTCGGAGAAAGACAGTCTATCTCTGGAAAACTTTCGACGACGGTCCAAGGTTTTATCGTATTCTGTGCTTGTCTTGGGACAGGAGAACGAAAACACTACTCCCGTACTGGTTCAAGCTCGATGCTCCGCCTGACGCGTACACGCGCTAGGCGGAGCTCTCTTTTTATATAGAGCTCTTTCTGTTGTATAATAGTGAACATGATAGGCCCCTCTGACAAAGTAACATATTTTGCCGAGACGGACTCACGGCACAATCGCAATAAATTTGGCATCAAGACCGACGATCGTTCCAAACATGTCTACGTCATAGGCAAGACCGGTATGGGTAAATCCACCCTCCTTGAGAACATGGCTATCCAGGATATTGCCAATGGCAACGGTCTCGCCTTCATCGACCCTCACGGCGGCACGGCGGAAAGACTTCTCGAATACATACCCAAAGAACGTATCAATGATGTGCTTTACTTTGCTCCTTTCGACACGGAGTATCCAGTATCTTTCAATATTATGGAAGATGTGGGGGTGAACAAACGTCATCTGGTGGTCAACGGTCTCATGACTGTCTTCGAAAAAATCTGGGAAGATGCCTGGTCGGCACGCATGGCTTATATTCTTCAGAACACACTTCTCGCCCTGCTTGAATATCCGGGAGCGACACTTCTTGCGGTTAATCGCATGTACACCGACAAGGAATTTCGGAACAAGGTGGTTGCGAACGTTACCGATGTATCGGTTAAAAGTTTCTGGATTGACGAATATGCCAAGTACACCGATAGATATACCCAAGAAGCCACACCGGCCATTCAGAATAAAATCGGTCAATTTGCCGGCAATCCTCTTATTAGGAATATCATCGGGCAGAGTAAATCAAGCTTTGATCTTCGAGAGATTATGGATAAGAAGAAGATTATGATAGTGAATTTGTCCAAGGGTAGGGTGGGAGAGGGCAATGCTCGTCTACTCGGTTCGATGCTTATCACCAAGTTATATCTCGCGGCCATGTCGCGCTCGGATGAGAAAGCCTCCGTCCTTGCCGAACTGCCGCAGTTCTACCTTTTTGTGGATGAGTTTCAATCCTTCGCCGACAGATCCTTCTCTGATATTCTGTCGGAGGCTCGCAAGTACAAATTGAATCTGACCATGGCTCATCAGTATATAGAGCAGATGGATGAAGAAGTGCGCGAAGCCGTCTTCGGCAACGTCGGTACCATGATAGTCTTCCGCGTGGGAGCTTACGATGCCGATGTGCTCGAGAAAGAGTTTGCTCCCACTATCACCGCCGAAGATCTTGTCAATCTTGGACTACGTCAGATTTATCTCAAACTGATGATAGACTCGGTGACCTCGTCACCATTCTCTGCTACCACCATGCCGCTGATAAAGCCCCCGGAAGTTTCTAATGTTGAGAAAATAATAGAGTATTCCCGCAAGACCTTTGCCAAGCCAAAAAGCGAGATTGAGAAACTTATCACTCGTTGGCATGAAGAGGGTCGAGTAGTAATGCCACCAAGAACCTCCGTGCCCAAAGCAGTGACTGCTTCCCCAGTAATCAAGCCACAGCCGCGCCCTTATATACCACCTCCGCCTCCACCCCCCCCACCTTCACAAAATATCTCCCTAGAAAGTCTTAGAAAGAAAACCGACAACCAACGTAAACCAGATATCAAACATGTCTCTGATTTACGAGATGCGCTTAAAACGGTAATGGGAAATCAACTACCAACACAACCCCCACCCCGAAAAGAACCGAGTCAGGAAGAACTCAAGAAAATTCTCGATGTCTAACGGAAGGATTCTCATCACCACTGGTATATATCCACCGAAAATAGGGGGGCCAGCTCAATACGCCAAGAATCTGAAGGAAGCCTTTAGCAAGAATGGATATTCTGTAAGGGTGAAAACTTTTCATCTGGAAGACTACCTACCTACCGGGGTGCGGCATATTTTTTTCTTCCTAAAAGTTATTCCCGGAATTTTGGTAAGTGATTTTATACTCACTCTGGATACTTTTTCTGTTGGTTTACCGAGTGTCTTAGCGGGAAGAATATTTGGCAAAAAAATTATTATTAGGACAGGTGGAGATTTTCTTTGGGAACAATATGTGGAAAGAACGGGTAAAAAAGTTCTTTTTAGAAATTTTTATACCCAAGAGAAAAATAATCTTTCCCTGAAAGAGAGAGTGATTTTCAAACTTACTCGTTGGACATTAAAAAACGCATCAAAGATTGTTTTCTCAACAGAATGGCAGAGGGGGATATTTATTCAGGCCTACGATTTAAATATTCAAAATACGGCTATTATTGAAAACTATTATGGATCCAAAGATGGCGATACTGATACCGATTCTTGTCCCCAGACATTTTTGGCTTCAACTAGAGATTTAAAATGGAAAAACATTGATACTTTGAAAAATGTTTTTTATAAGAAAGACTCAAAGATTCCTAAAGATGTCTGCCTGTTCATAGAGACAGTCAAATTTGATGATTTTATGAAGAAGATGAAGATGTCCTATGCCATAATTTTAGTTTCGCTCGGAGACATCAGCCCCAACATAATACTCGATGCCATAAGGTATAATAAACCTTTCATATGCACCAAAGAAGTTGGTATTTTAAACAGAATAAAAGATATCGGTATTTTTGTTGATCCGTTAGATGAAAAAGATATCGAAGGTGCAGTGATCAAGTTATTGGATAAAGAAGAATATGAAAAATGGAGGCAAAAAGTAAGAAATTTTAATTTCGTGCATACATGGGAAGAGATGGTCAGAGAATATGTAGAACTCTATAAATTAATAGTTCGATGAACTCACCGCAAGTAAAATGAAAGTCCTAATGATTTCAAATGACAGGAATATTTTAGTTCCCGGGAGCTCTGTCTCAGAGCGAATGAAGGAGTATGGGAAGCTCGTGGAAGAACTTTATATAGTGCTAATGTCAGATGGGAGTCACGGGCTCAAAGATAAGCAGATTAGCGAGAATGTTTGGGTTTATCCGACAAATTCCTCAGTAAATTTTCTACGGCCGCTTGACGCCGCTCGGCTTGGCAAGAAAATTGTGTTTGAAAAGAAGTTTGTTCGAGGCAAGTCAGTGATTACCGCACAGGACCCGTTTGAATGTGGTTGGGCGGGGTTAAAGATAAAAAAGAAATGGAGAATAGCGCTTGAAGTCCAGCTTCATACCGATCCATTTTCTCCGTACTTTAAAGGGTTTCAAAATGCGGTGCGAAAATTGTTTATAAAAAAAGTGTTACGCAATGCTGATGGTGTGCGGGTGGTCAACGCTACTCTTAAACCTCAAATCTCGAGATTTACCTCTGCAGATATCAGAGTCTTGCCAATTTTTGTCGACAAGGAGAAAATCGAGAATAGTCGTATCACCTTCGATCTACACTCGCGCTACCCTTGGCACTTCATTCTACTTGCTGTTTCACGTCTCGCGCCAGAGAAGAACCTTGACCTCGCTCTTCGAGTGCTTGTACTTGTCCGAGAAAAGTTTCCAGGCACCGGACTCGTGATAGTAGGTTCTGGTCCAGAGGAAGGCAGACTTAGAACACTTGTCAGGAAACTCAAACTCGTCGGCGCGGTTGAGTTTGCTGGTTGGCAAGAAAACCTCGCTTCCTTTTATAAAACTGCTAATGTTTTTATCCAAACATCTCTCTTTGAAGGCCATGGTCTCTCTCTTGTTGAGGCGGGATTGTCTGGTCTGCCAGTAATTACCACGCCGGTAGGTATTGCCACAGAACTTGAAGCAGGCAGAGATGCTTATATCTATCCACCCGAGAGCGCAGAAATGTTTGCTAGTGGAGTAATGGATTTAATAGAAAATAATCACAAGCGTGAGAATCTACGCATAAACATGAGGCACACCCTTAACACGAAACTTATTTCTAAAGACGATTATATGGCTAGAATAAAGGATGGTTGGGAAAAAACAGCCCAAAAGGTCAGAACAGAAGAGCAATGAGATTATTGATAATTACCCAAAAAGTGGATAGGAATGATCCGATCCTCGGCTTCTTCCATCGTTGGGTGGAAGAGTTTGCCAAGCGTTGCGAACTTGTAACAGTAATCTGTCTCGAAAAAGGTAGGTACTCTTTTCCGAAGAATATAAAAGTGTTGTCTCTGGGGAAAGAAGAAAAGAGTTCGCGTGAAAGTGTTCAACACTCGGTGTTGAACAAACTGGGGTACATTTTCAGGTTTTATAAATATATTTGGAAAGAGAGGGCAAATTATGATTCCGTGTTTGTGCATATGAATCAAGAATATGTATTACTCGGGTGGAAATTTTGGAGACTGTGGGGCAAAAAAATATTTTTATGGCGAAATCACGCCAAGGGCAGTATCTTGACTCGTATAGCAGTACTTTTTTCGGATAAAGTATTTTGTACTTCGCCCGCGTCCTACACGGCGAGGTTCAAGAAGACGAGAATAATGCCAGTGGGGATTGATACAGATTTCTTCAAACCCGGTTCTTTGATAAAAAAACAACCAAATTCAATTTTGCTTCTAGGTCGTATTGCGCCAGTCAAGAATGTCGAGATTTTCGTCGAGGCGTTAAAAGAGCTTCGGGATAAGGGGGTAAAATTCTCTGCGACAATAGCGGGAGCGGCAACTTCGAAGGACGCGGAATACGAAAAGATGATTCGCGATAAGGTGGTGGCGTCCAATCTGGGGGATGAGGTCAGATTCGTAGGTGCAGTCAATCAGACAGAGGCTCTTAAGCTGTATCGAAAACACGAGATTTATGTAAATTTAACCCTCTCGGGTAGTATGGACAAGACGATCTTCGAAGCCCTGGCTTCTGGTAATTTGGTTCTGGTAAGCAATCAGTCTTGTAGTGAAATCTTGCCAGACCAGCTCATGTTCAAAGAAAAAAATTCTATCGACTTAGCAAAAAAGCTGAAAATGCTCGTCTCCATACGAGCAGAAGAAAAGAAGTCTCTAGTCGATGAAATTAGCAAATATGCGGATGAACATGATCTGAAAAATACTGTAGGAGCCGTTTTGCAAGAAATGAAATAAGATGTCCATTTTCTTAAAAATCTTTCCTTTCATAGACGATTTCCTCGCCAAATGGAGGATGGCTCGTTTTGTTATTTCTGGCGGAACAGCCTTTAGTGTCAATCTGATTTTATTATATATTTTTACAGACTTTTTCGGTTTCTGGTATATATATTCCGCAACACTATCATTTGCCGTCTCACTTCTTGTCGGTTTCTCGATGAATAGGATATGGACATTCAGAGACGATCTAATCAATCAAATTCATAAACAACTTCCCATATATTTTTTGATAAATATCCTTAATTTAATACTTAACAACAGCATCCTTTATCTTCTAGTGGAAGAATTTAGAATATGGTATATATTGGCTCAAGCCCTTGCAAGTATTTTGATTGCCTTTGAAAGTTTCTTTGTCTACAAGCGGCTTTTCCACAATGAAAACCCCCTCTGAACTATTCCACTATTTGGTATCTGACATGGCTGCCAACAAGGTAGATACTCGCGGAAAATCTTTCCTCGGAAAAATGAAGGGGTTAGTTTATCTGCGGAGGCATTCCCCCAGTTTCGCCTGTGTTTTCTGGTTTCGAGTCAATCAATACCTTGCCCGGAAGAATAATGGTTTCGCAAGGTATTTTTCGAGGAGACTAAGTGTCAGGAGAATCTATCGCTTCGGTAATGATATTTCCTGCTGGTCAGAAATCGGGCCCGGTCTTCGGATAGTGCACATAAGTAACATTGTCATTGGTAGAAGAGCACGGGTGGGAAAAAACTTCACTATTCTTAATGGTGTAACTCTTGGAGAAAAGAATGCGTCGGAAAATGTTATGCCAAATATCGGTGACGACGTTTATATCGGTACAGGAGCGAAGTTGGTGGGGGATATAACTATCGGGGATAATGTCACCATCGGCGCCCTCACTTTCTGCAATAAATCAGTACCACGAGACTCCGTAGCTTACGGTAATCCGATGATGGTCAAAAAGAAAACATGAAAATCTGCATTCTTACACAAACATTAAATCCCAGAACTGGTGCGGGAGTCTTTACGGAGAACATTATTGATGGAATCAGACGTAGTAGACCACACATCGAGCTCTCTGTGATGACTAGCGAAGATTATATTAAACCAAGTATTCATCAAGTATTAAAAAACTGGTTCCATATCAGAAGTAAGATTAAAGGGGCTAGTATAGTACACGCGCTAGACGGATATCCTTATGGAGTTCTAGCCTGTCTCGCTAATATTGGGATATCTAGATCGGTTATTATCACAGCTGTCGGCTCCGGATCTATTAGGAAGCTAAGTGGCTCGGGTTGGCAATCTTTACTTTTACGATGGGCTTATAGGCGAGCAACCCGAATCACCGCTATTAGCCATTATGTGGCTAATGAAATAAAAAAAGTATTACCCGACCTCTCGATTAAAGTAATTAACCATGGCGTTGATTACAATTTCTATGCTGGGACAGCAGACGGTAAGGGTACCGGCGTTCCCACCGAATACGAATACATAATTACTCAAGGAGAGTTTAAAAAGCGCAAGGGATATATAGAGATGCTCTCTACAACGAAAGAGATTATGAATGTTCGCCCAAATATGAGATACGTGATTGTGGCTGATACGAGTCGCAATCAATCATATCGCGATGAGCTGTATGAATTGATGAAAAAATTGGGAATCCGAGACAAAGTTATTATAAAGAGCAATCTAAGCCGGGAAGAACTTAGAGAAATTTATAGGAATGCTATTCTGTATCTAACTTTGCCTGTAAATGTGGATGGTGACGTTGAGGGTTTCGGCTTGGCGATTATGGAAGCGGCTGCCGCTGGTACTCCAGCCATCGTAGGCAGGGGGAGCGGCGCTGACGACGCAGTTTCAGATGGACAAAGCGGGTTTCTTGTAGACGGGAGTAACAAAGAGGAGATAATAGAGAAAATCCTCTCACTCACTGATAATAAGAAGCTCCGTAAGAAATTATCAGATGGGGCACTAAAATGGGCAAAAGAAAATAGCTGGGAGAGCAAAGTAAAACAATATATGAACTTATATGAAAAAGTTTAAAGTCAGCTATTCATATCCGTTGGAGCATCCCATTAAAGTTGTAATAGAGCGTTTTGGTAGACAGGGCATCATCGGATGGCTTATGCAGAAATTTGGGACTAAGGTGGACGAGGGAGACCTCGTGATTTCTGAGAGGATTATCGAACTACCGACGCTTCATCAATGGCTCGGGAGGGTTTTTCCTAAGCCGGAGGGAAATTTGCTTGAGATTGGACATGCCGCATCAAGCATCGCTCTTGAATTTGCCAGCCTCGGATTTAATATGACCGCAATAGACCTTAGAGAATATCCTTTCAAACATCAGAATCTATTAAACATTAAGGGTGATTTTCTCAAGCACGAGTTTAATAAAAAATTTGACGGTATATTTTCTCTCTCAACTATTGAACATTTCGGATTCTCAAAGCGCTATGGTGGAGAGGATGAGTCAGATAATAATCTTGACGAACAAGCATTTGAAAAAATTTCCAATCTTCTTGAGTTAGACGGCAGAGCCGTCATAAGTGTGCCGTATGCAAAAACAAAGGTTCTCGGTATCTGGTTTCGAGTTTATACAAGAGATGATATAGAATCGAAACTCTCTAAGTATTTCCTAATTAATGAGTCACGCTTCTACCGTCGGGACAATAATGAATGGAGCCAAACCCACGGCAAAAATAATGATCCCGCCTCTCCGCACGACGGTGTTGCTTTGTTTCTCCTGAAAGGAAAATAGTGTAATGTGGATTCTATGAATTTCGTTGAAGCCAAAAAACTTTATACCGCACTTGTGCGTGCCAGAAAGTTTGATGAAAAGGTCGGCGAACTTTACCCCGAACAAGAGATTAGATGCCCCGTTCATTTGTCACTCGGTCAGGAAGGTTCTGCCGCGGGGGTATGCGCCGCTCTCGAGATACGGGACAAGGTTTGGGCTGGCCATCGTTGTCATGCTGCCGTTGTAGCTAAGGGCACCAAATTTCGTCCACTTTTCGCCGAGCTCTATGGCAAGGTCACCGGATGCTCACGGGGCAAGGGCGGTTCTATGCATTTTGTTGCGCCTGAGGTTGGGGTGATGGGCGCTTCAGCAGTTGTAGGAGCTTCCATACCTCTCGCTCTCGGTTCTGCTGTTGCTGCCAAGCTCCGAGGTGAGGATTTTGTTTCCGCAGTATTCTTTGGTGACGGAGGGGTGGAGCAGGGGACATTTCACGAGAGTATGAACTTTGCCTCCCTTCATAAACTTCCCGTTATCTTCGTCATGGAAAATAATGACGTGTCCACCGCTACGGTGCTCTTCAAACGTCAGGCGAATCTAGATTTATGGAAACATGCAGAACAATATAAGGTACCGGGGTTCCGGGTGGACGGTAGGAAGCCGCAAGAAGTTTTCAAGCTTGCACAAACGGCGATAACTCGCGCCAGAGTAGGTGAAGGCCCGACTCTTATTGAAGTTATGGTAGAACGGTGGTCAGTGCATGTGCTTACGAGTGAGAGGTATAAACCGGTGACGGGCAAGGAAGATCCCGTAGTCAACTTCGAAATGTTTGCTAAGAAACAGAACTTGTTTTCAGAAGATGAAGTAAATAAAATTAAGAAAGTTGTGGACGACGAAATAATAGATGCGCTGAAGTTTGCCAAAGAGAGCCCCTATCCCGAACCCGAAGAACTATATCTCCATGTCTAAAAATCAGAATAAGAGGGAAATAAAATATAATGAAGCTATTGCAGAGGCGCATGTTCAATCTTTAGAAAAAGATCCTTCAGTCTTTATCATGGGTCCAGGTGTGGCAGATATTACTGGTATCTTTGGCACTACCAAACTAGCGGCAGAGCGCTTCGGCCCCACGCGCGTCTTCGATACTCCCACATCCGAAAATACTCTAACTGGTATTGGCGTTGGTGCTGCGGCGCTCGGCATGCGTCCGGTACTTGTGCATGCGCGCAATGACTTCGTCCTCCTTACCTTAGACCAGATAGTGAACCAGGCGGCGAAGTGGAGTTATATGTCCGGAGGCGCATACAAGGTTCCATTTCTGATACGAGCCATAGTCGGTCGTGGTTGGGGACAGGGGGCGCAACACTCACAGAGCTTGCAATCCATCCTCATGCATTTTCCTGGACTCCAAGTTATCATGCCGGTAACTCCGTATGATGTTAAAGGAATGATTCTGGCCGCAATGGAGTCGGATAAACCAACGATATGTCTCGAGCACCGCTGGCTCTACGACAAGAGCGGTCTGGTGCCGGAAGAGTATTACACAGTGCCTATAGGCAGGGGACGTATAGCGCGAAAGGGAACTGACGTCACAATTGTAGGTATCTCACAGGCTGTTCTCGATGCGGAGGCGGCCGCAATTGAATTAGAGAAAGAAGGTATCAGCGTTGAAGTTATCGATTTGAGAAGTTTGCGTCCACTGGATACGGATATAATTATCAATTCGGTAAAGAAAACGAAGCGACTTGTAGTATGCGATACCAGTTGGAAGAGAGCGGGTGCAAGTGCAGAGATTCTGGCCACTGTAGCTGAACTCGCTCACGGCACGCTAATTGTTCCTCCTGTACGTCTCGCTAACGCAGATACCCCCACTCCTTTCACTTCTGCTCTAGAAGCCCTCTTTTATCCCAACATGAATACTATTATTAACACTGTGCACGATATAATGCATAGCACCAGTGTTTCCCCTAGTCCCCATGGAATCTCTGACGCGGATGCAAAACCATTTTCCGGTCCTTTTTAATCTATGAAAACAATTGTCACAGGCGGGGCTGGGTTTATTGGCAGTCATCTTGTAGAGCGCTTGCTTCTGAACAGGCACGAAGTCTTAGTACTTGATAACTTTTTAACTGGTCGCGAGCAAAATCTTGCCCACCTAAGACAAAACAAAGCTCTTCGTGTTAAACATGTTGATATAGCTGATTTTCAAAATATTAAAGACGATTTCAATGGTATTGACTGGGTGTTTCACCTTGCCGGTCTTGCCGACATAGTGCCTTCGATTCAAAATCCAATGGATTATCACCACTCAAATGTTGATGGCACTTTTTCAGTTTTGGAATCGTCACGTTTAGCAAACGTGAAAAGATTGGTGTATGCGGCATCGGCCTCTTGCTATGGCATTCCGGACGTTTACCCAACACCAGAGACCGCAGAAATTAGACCGCAGTATCCGTACGCTCTTACTAAAAACGTTGGTGAACAAATAGTTATGCACTGGGGGCTTGTGTACAAGTTGCCAGTTGTACCCCTCCGATTTTTTAATGTATATGGGCCGAGGTCTAGAACTTCAGGAGCATATGGTGCAGTTTTCGGTGTATTTCTTGCCCAGAAGCTTGCCGGGAAACCCTTTACTATTGTGGGGGACGGCAATCAAACAAGAGACTTTACCTTCGTCACAGATGTTGCGGAGGCTGTGGTTCGAGCCGCGGAGTCTCGAGTTTCTCTTGAGCCTATGAATGTTGGGTCCGGATCGTCAACATCCGTTAATCGAATAGCCGAACTTATTGGTGGTGAGAAAGTATACCTCCCCAAGCGTCCTGGGGAGCCGGATAATTCGTTTGCTGATATAACAAAAATCAAAAAACTGCTCAACTGGTCGCCGAAAGTCTCCATTGAAGAAGGGGTTGCAAAAATGCTTGAAAACGTTGATTATTGGCGAGGGGCTCCGGTGTGGACCGCAGAGTCTATCGCCGAGGCTACTAAGGACTGGTTTAAATACCTTTCCTGATATTGGTCATGTCTGTAAAAAAACACAGTAGGAATGAGCGCTCCCCATCTCCCTCTCTTGTCCAAGACAAGATAGTTCCTCTCGACACTCTTGGGAGAATTGTTTCTGGTCTTAAGAAACAGGGGAGGATTGTCGTACATTGTCACGGCGTTTTTGATCTGATGCACCCGGGTCACATTATGCATTTCGAAGCAGCGAAGTCGCAGGGTGATGTTCTCGTAGTGATTCTTACTCAAGACCAGTATGTTAACAAGGGGCCGGGTCGTCCGGTGTTTAGTCAGGAGATTCGTGCTCGCACGATTGCATCTCTCGCTATTGTTGATTATGTTTCCATAAACTCATATTCGTCTGGCGCTGAGGCATTACTTACAGTTCGCCCGAATGTTTATGTGAAGGGGGGCGAGTATGAAGATGAAACCAAAGACATAACGGGGGGTATTACTAAAGAGCGCAAAGCCGTCGAGTCGATTGGTGGCAGGCTCTACTTCACCAGCGAACCAACTTTCAGTTCGTCGGAACTCCTCAATCGTCATTTCAGTGTCTTGTCTCCAAATGTCAAAAAGTTTGTCGATGAGCTTAAGAAAAAATATACCGCTGATAAGATTACTGAAAAGATGAACGAACTTAAGTCACTCAAGGTGCTGATAGTCGGTGAGACTATTATAGACGAGTATCACTACTGCATGCCGATGGGGAAATCAGCTAAGGAGAGCATTGTTGCATCAAAATATTTACGTGAAGAATCTTTTGCCGGTGGTGTGCTCGCCTGCGCGAATCATGCCGCCGGGTTTGTGAAGATGGTACGCATGGTCTCCTGCCTTGGCAAAAACAATTCACGAGAAGACTTTATTAGGAGCCACTTGAAGCCCGGAGTGTCTCCTAAATTCTTTTATGACGAAACTGCGTCCACCATAGTCAAGAGACGTTATGTCTGGGATCCGTTTCTAATAAAGCTCTTTGAAGTAGTTTTCATGGATGAGAAGTCGATTCCGGAAAAGACCGAGAAACAGATTCTCTCGATCTTAAAACAAGAACTGCCTAAGTATGATTTAGTCATTGCCACAGACTACGGACACGGCTTTTTTACTAAAGCCATTGTTGAGATGATTGCGAGGGAGTCCAAGTTTTTGGCAGTCAACGCTCAGACTAATAGTGCCAATGTCGGCTTTAATCTAATCACCAAGTACCCACGAGCTGATTATGTCTGCATCGATGACCCAGAGATGCGTCTTGCACACCACGACCGCTTCGGTGACATGAAAAATTTGATGAAGAAAACAGCCAGTCAACTCAAGGCGAAATACGTGACCGTGACCCGTGGCCACCTCGGTTCCTTGGTGTATTCCACCAAGAATGGTTTCGCCGAAACCCCCATCCTCTCTAATGAGGTAGTAGACCGCGTGGGTGCCGGAGACGCCTTTCTCGGTGTGACGGCTCCGTGTGTAGCAGCCGGCTTTCCTCCGGATTTGATAGGATTTATAGGTAATGCCGTCGGCGCCTTGGCGGTGCGTATTGTCGGTAACCGCACTCCCGTAGAATCCGTCCCGCTTATGAAGTTTATCGCCACGCTTTTAAAATAATTACTATGTCGAATCTCCATAAGATCAAGACGGATGATTTTTTCAAGGAGTATTCCAGGTACTTATCCAAACTTCTTAGTAATCTCGATTTCAAAGCCATAAAAAATGTTGCTCACCTTATTCTTCGACAAGCAAAGAAAGGCAAGAGCGTCTATCTTATGGGGAACGGTGGTAGCGCTTCCACCGCTTCACACTTTGCCACAGATCTGATGCACTGCAGTCTTATAAATCATCGGCCGATCATTCGCGCCATAAGTTTGTCAGACAATATTTCTCTCATCACCGCCATAGGCAATGACAAAGGATACGAATATGTTTTCTCGCATCAGCTGGAAAGAGTAGCAGATAAGGGTGATATTCTGATGGCGATATCCGCGAGCGGGAATTCAAAAAATCTTATAGAGGCTTTCAAAACTGCAAGGAAGATGGGTGTGACCACTGTGGCACTCCTTGGTTTCGACGGTGGTAAGATGACGAAGATGGCTGACCACGTCATTCACGTTAGAACGCCGAAGGGGGAGTATGGGCCAGTCGAAGACACACATCTCTTTCTAGACCACATGCTATCTTTTTATATGGGTCTTGTTCTAAATTCAGAGACGTCAAAATAAATGCCCGTAAATCATATTAAGAAGGTGTTAGTTACAGGAGGCGCTGGCTATGTCGGCGCTGTTTTAGTTCCTAAATTGCTTAGTGAAGGTTTCCGAGTGACTGTGCTCGATACCATGTTCTTCACTGATCACGGCCTTCGTTCCGTACAATCCAATCCCAATCTCAAAGTAATTGTCGGAGACGTGAGAAATGTCTCCAATGTCAAGGAAGCACTTAATGGCGCGGATGCCGTCATCCATCTCGCCTCTATCTCTAACGACCCATCGGGAGATCTTAATCCAAAGCTGACTAAAGAGGTAAATTTCGATGCTACTGTTCTTTTTGCTAAGACAGCCAAAGAAGTCGGAGTAAAGAGATTCATCAATGTTTCTACCTCGAGCGTCTACGGTATCAAAAATGAGTCAAATGTAACCGAGGACCTGTCTCTTGAACCCCTCACTATATATTCGAAGGCTAAAGCCGATGCGGAGCCGCTTGTTATGAAGTTGGCAAGCCCGGAATTTGTCGTAACGACCATCAGACCCGCCACTGTTTGTGGCTATTCGCCCAGGATGCGTCTTGACCTCTCTGTCAACATTCTCACCATGCACGCCATCACCAAGGGGGTTATAACCGTTTTTGGTGGTAAGCAGAAACGCCCCAATATTCATATTGACGACATCACTGACTACTATGTGGAGCTACTTAAGCTTCCTCGAGAAAAGATTAACGGCGGTATCTATAACGCTGGCTACGAGAATTACACTATCCTAGAAATAGCAGAGATGGTTCGCGACATCATTGGTCGGGAGGTGAAGATTGAGACGACCGAAACCAATGACAATCGTTCTTATCATGTCTCATCTGAGAAGATTAAACACGAACTTGGTCTCTATCCGAAGAAAACCATAAAGGACGCGGTGCTTGACATCAAGAACGCCAATGATAAATGGAAGATAGATTGGGATAATATAAACTTTTATAATGTTAAGAAAATGAAACAGATTATCAAAGAAGGGAAAGTTGTCTAGTAAGATCCAGTAAGATTATGCCATCTCCCAAATCGCCACTAATCACTTTTCTGGTACCGTCTCACAAAGAGGGCGATCTTATTCGTCTCACTTGCGAGACTGTTCTAGGTGAGCTCAAGAAGGAAGGTATAGAAAATTTCGAAATCATAGTAAGCGATTGTAACCATGAAAAAGACGGTGGGGCGGAAACAGGAGAGACTCTGATGCGACAGGAATCAAGGATCCGCTATGTCAGACAGGAGAGCTGTTTTAATTTAGGTAAGCACTATGCGTATGGCCTAAGAGAGGCTAAGGGAGAATACTTTATGATGGTGCCGGGCGACAATGAGATTATGGGTAGGGCCATCGGCAACATCCTCCAAGCTCGAGGTCGGGCGGAGCTTATTATCACATACACCGAAAACCAAGAAGTCCGAGCGCCAATTCGCAGACTTATCTCCCGCACGTATGTTGGACTGTGTAATTTCCTGTTCGGACTCAAGCTTCGATACTATACCGGCTTAAGCCTTATTAAAACCGACCTCTTAAAACCACTCTTGCCCCTAAGTGAAGGTTTTGCTTACTCAACAGAAATCATTGTTCGTCTGCTAAAACTTGGTAAGAGCCATACCTGTGTCGAGGTGCCAATGCAGATTCGTCCGTCGGTGCCCGGTCGCAAAGCAGCGGCACTTAAATTTAAGAACTTCTTATCTGTGGGAAAGACGTTGGCGTGGCTTACTATAAAGGTGCGCTTAAAAGTATGAAGTATTATCTCCCAGAGATATCAAATCAACTCGCTCTTATTTGTATCGTAATTGTTTTTCTTCTCCCAGAGATTGTAGTGTGGGGAGTCGTCGATTCCTTTAAGGAACCAATCAGATCATATCGCGGGGATACTGCCCATTACATGACGGTTTTAAATGGTGCGCTTAACAAAGGGGGCCCAGAGGGGAATTCCTTTCTCTATGAAGAACAAGAGCATGGTAGTAGATTCTTTGTGTTCGAATCATTGGTGGGTGTCGTAGGGCGGGCGGTTTCCATACCGGTCTCTGTCTTAGCGATCGTTCTTCAGGTTCTCGTACCACTCCTTATCTTCTATATACTCTATTCGATTTTTATCGCTCTGGGCATTGATGACAAAATAGCATCTTTTGTATCGCTTTTTCACACTCTTGTATACGGAGTTGTCGTTTATGATGGGTATGGACTAGCATTCTGGTTCATGCCGTTTCTCCTTCTTGGTATATGGGTTCTGATAACTAATTCAATAAAAGATTTTTTCACACCCAGGTCAGGATTAATGGTCGTTTTCTCCATTGCTCTCTTTACTCTTCATCCCGCATACTTCGTTTTTGGGGGAGCCCTATCGATTGTGGCGTGGTTTATTCTTTTACAGAGACATACACTCCGTACCGTATTACCTTACATTCTCTTTTGGCTTGCTATCGCGACCACTCTCTTCATTACTCTGTTTGCAGATATACTCACGTCATCCGTGGCTGCCCACGATACTTTGGTACGCATGGCTATAGTTACGACGCGATTCCCAGTCCACCCCATACAATTAATAGAGCTTCTAGTGGTAGGAATAGCTCTATTCTCATACCATAAATTTAATATTCTCTCTGCTGCCTTTCTCATCGGATTTGCCGCTCTTTTCGCACCGACTATCACTGGTTCTTATCTCGTAAATGATCACTATGTGATAGCAAAAGATTATTTAATATTGGCGGCTGCGCTTATCCTGATATATTCGGAAACTCTAAAAAAGCGTTACTTACTCGGCTGGATACTCTTTGTAACTACACTTCTCGATTTCTTTCTGATTCTTCAATATTTCGATTTCAAACTCGGATATTATGGCAAATACGCCACTATACATGCTGCCCTTTTAATCATTTCCTTGATTCTTATCTCGCCCGATATCCGCACATCGATACGTCGGGCATTAAATTCTAAGTACTTGAGAGTTTCTCTCATCTGTATAGCCATACTCTACGCCTCACTTCTTCAGTATAAAGACTATACCAATGCTCATCTCTCGCGAGACATAGCTATTCAGCAGTACCGTCCACTCTTTGAGCATTTGAGAAGTCTACCAGAGGGTGTTGTTATCGCAGACAACTTCCTTTCCTTTCATATTCCTATTTTTACTCCGCAGAAGGTGTATTGGTCGAGCCTTGCCTCCAGCCAGCCGGCACCCACCTTAAATATTCTCGGGCGTTTCGAGGATGTCCATCTCTTCTTTCCTGATGATGAGACGCATCAGCCACCAGCAGTGGTCGGTTATATCTTTGGTGCTATAGATAAATGTACGGAATTCGACAGAAGAGGTATTCTTGAAAAGATTGCTTTGCTCGGACTCAAGGCTCCTTTGGTCGAAATGTGTGCTCCCGCCGATAAGAGACAAGCTCGCTACAGTGCTTTAAAAGATGCGTTGGAAAGGAGGTACGAGAGAACTTTGGCGAGTAGAAAGTGGCAACCCGCCTATAGAGTGGATTATCTGATACTTACGGAAGAAGACAGACAAGTTCCGCTGTGGCTAGTCGAAAAGTATTTCACCGAGGTTGATAGTGTTGCGGGAGTTAAGATTTACCGATACAACAATCAATAAAAACGATGAAAACGATTCTGATACCTATTTTCCATGGTCATATTGCTCGAAACATCTTAAGAACAGATGTGTTGCCCGAGCTTATAAAGAAAGTAAATGTTGTTCTGATTGCACCGGCATTTAAGAAGGAGTTGTATGAGAAAGAATTTAAAAGCGACCGAGTTTTTATCGTAGCAGCTCCGACTATAAAATTCTCCCGCCTCGACCGTTTCTTCCGTAGCTTCTACTATTATTTTGTCGATACCAAGACTGTGAAAATTGTTCAGCAGGAACAATTTCTTCTGAATAGCAGGAAGTTTCGCTACATTTGGAGCAGAGTATGGACAAGCATTTTAGGTCATTCAAAATTCTTAAGACAAATCGTCCGATGGTTAGATCGGTCTTTAGTCAAAGATACGCTTTTTGACTCTATTTTTGATCACCATAAACCTGATCTAGTATTTATTCCCTCTCTCACTTCAGATGAGGAAGGCTTAGTATTACGACAGGCAAGACAACGTCGTATTTCTACCATAGGGATGTTTCGTTCCTGGGATACTATTACGGTCAATAAAGGCAATCTCCGTGTTTCCCCTGATAGAATTATCGTTCATACGAAACTTTTGAAAGAAGATGTGATGAAATACACTGATTATCCACAAGATAGAATAGAAATCGTGGGTGTGTCACATTTTGATTACTATCTTACGGGTACGCGTATTTCTCGCGAGGAGTTCTTTCAGCAAATTGGCGGGAGTTCAAAAAAGCGCACCATCTATTTCATGCCTATTGGTCTCTCGGACCAGAGTGAAGACGAATACATGCTCGCACTCTTGGAGTCGTGGGTTAAGAGCAACTCAGCTTTTAAGAACACCCAACTCATGCTCTCTTCGCACCCAAACGCCACCAAGCCAGTAGACTATGCCGCACCGGAAACCCTTCTAATTAAATTCCCGGGAGTGATAGATTTTCCCGGAGGCAAGCCGACAGACCGAGAAATTATAAAGGGCGACATGGAAATGATGGCATCAGCTATTTATCATTCAGATGTGATAGTGAATTATCAGGGCACAACTTCCATAGACGCCGCGGCCTTCAACAAGCCTGTAGTGAACATCGCCTTTGATGGATTAAAGAACCAACCATATTTAGAGAGTGTCCGTCGGTTTTATGACTTCACCCATTACCAGTCTATTCTTAAAAGTGGTGGGGTCAGGCTTGCACACAGTGCGAATGATTTGAAGAAAGAGATTCTTGAATATTTAAAGTATCCGGAGCGAGATAGTGGGGGCAGGCAGAGAATGGTTCAAGAGCAAACTTTCAAGTATGATGGGAAGGCATCGGAGCGAGCAGCTCGCGCCATCCTATCTCTTTTAAAATAATGAATAATCTTATAGCTATAATTCCTGCTCGTGGCGGTTCTAAACGTTTGCCCGGCAAGAATATCAGAGAGATACAGGGCAAACCCTTGATTGCCTGGACGATAGAACGCGCTTTTCAAAGTGGGGTTTTTAGTAAAGTAATTCTTATGACCGATGATGAAAAGATTGTGGATGTGGCTAGGAAATGGGGAATATCAGAATTCTTCACGCTACCCGCAGAACTAGTTTCGGACACGGCTTACGTAGGGGACGCTATTAAATACATGCTTGACGAATACGAAAAAAAAGGAGAGGTATATGAGAATTTCATGCTTCTCGAACCAACTGCTCCGGGAAGGACCGTAGAACACATTAAAGATGTGGCCAAAATGCTTCAAGATAGAAAAGATACTGATTCTATCGTTGGGGTGACAGAAGTTTCTCCCAATCACGGTGTTCATAAGGTACTTTCAATTGACGATAAGCAGTTCGTGACCCGTGCCACTGACGGAGCACAACTTAGAGACATGGAGCATCGAACACAAGATATTTTACCAACGTACTATATTAACTCCACGATTTATGCCTGTCGCCGCTCAAGTTTGGAGAAGGGAAGTCTCTGGGGGAATTCCACTCTTGGATATATCATAGACCCTAAGTACAGTGTCGATATTGATACGCCCGATGATTGGGATATGGCGGAGTTTAAAATGGAACGTTTATTGAAATAAATGAAAGAATTAAAATTTGGAAAGTTAACAATTGGCGGGCCGAAAACGGTGATTATTGCCGAGATTGCCGATTCTCATAATGGCAGTATAGAAACTGCCAAGAAACTGGTTGATGCGGCTAAAGAAGCTGGAGCGGATGTGGCTAAGTTTCAAATCCATCTTCCGGATATTGAGATGGTGCCGGGTAAGGTGCACATGTGGGATGGTGATCTCTATGAAATCCTCAAGCGTAATCTGTTTACGCCAGAAATGCACAAGGAGATGATGGGTTATTGTGAAGAAATCGGCATTGAATATCTCTGTACCCCATTTTGTCCATCTGCCGTAGATATTTTAAATGACCTTGGAGTCAAGGCTTTTAAAACCGGTTCGGGTGAGATTACCAGTCTCCCTCATCATCGTAAAATTGCAAAAATCTCCGCCAAGACCGGCAGGTCCGCCATTGTTTCTACCGGTATGTGTACTATGGAAGAGATTGCCGACACGGTAAAGGTGTATGAAGAAGAGGGGGCGAAGGAAAATCTTGTGTTAATGAATTGCACTTCAGAATATCCGCCCAATGATTATTCTCATGCCAATCTTGGACTTATAAAAAGATTGAGAGATGAATTTGGCGTGATTGTTGGCCAGTCTGACCACACGATGGATAATTACACCTCTTTTGCGGCAGTGGCACTTGGAGCCAAGGTTATTGAAAAACATTTCACACTTTCTAGAAAACAACGTGGCCCAGACCACTTTATTGCTCTTGAATCAGCCATGTTTAAAAACTTAGTAGACGGCATCAGGAAAATAGAAGTAGCCTTGGGGTACAAAAAAACTATTTCTAAAGAGGAACAGGTGGTACGTGATTGGGCATTTCATAGTGTAGTAGCTTCACGGGATATTAGAAAAGGAGAAATACTTTCGCTTGAAAATCTTATACCCAAAAGACCGGGGAGTGGTATTGAGGCTAAGTTTCTTGACAAAAATTTTTCAGATAAATTGCTAGGGAAAAGGGCCAAGAGAGCCTTGGTGCTAAATACTATTCTTAAGTGGTTTGATATCGAGTAATATTTAATCTATGAAAGAAGTATTTAATGAATCAGATTCTAGTTTTTATGACACGGATTACTTCCTTTCTATGGAGAAACGTTATCTTTCTGGGGCACATCGAAAACGAGTTGAAGTCGTTTTAAGGCTTCTGGGCGATGTTTCAGGAAAGAAAATCCTTGACTTTGGATGTGGGGAAGGATTTTTTACCAACGAACTGACAAAAAGAGGCGCAAGGGTAACAGGGGTTGATTACGCAGAGGCTGGTATTGAGCTTGCCCGTGAGAGGTTCCGGGGCATTGATTTTAGAGTCGGTGATGCCTCAACCCTTACTAAATTCAAAGAAGAAAGTTTTGATGCAGTGCTTCTGATTGATGTCCTTGAGCATGTTTCAAAACAAGACGAGCTCGTAAATGATATAAAAAGAATTTTGAAATCGGGGGGTTACTCCTGATAAATACTGATGTGGAAGAAAATATTTGGACAACAAGCAGATTATTTGCAAAGTTTATAAATTTTAGCAACCTTTTTTCATCTTCCGGCAGGGCTTATAGGTTTATAAAAAAGATTGAGGCTTCAAGAAAGGTAAAAAGGAATTATCACTCGAGTCATATAGGCCTTCTTTCATCTTCTGAGTTAATGGCGCTAATCCTTCAGCATGGTCTTATTATCAGGAAGCACATTGTTTACCCTCTGGTAAAAGTGCCTCTTAGGGATATTTTTTTAAGGCTTTTACCAAAGGGACAGCGTGGTGATCATCAATGCATCCTGGCTGTGAAATAGACTTGTTAATAATCAATTTTTGTGGTAAAAATGGTTTCTATGGTTTCTAAAAAGACCCCTAAAAATAAGCGTAAAATCGCTATTATCGCTGGCTCTCGTGGAGAATACGGATACTTCAGGCCCGTTATTCGCGAGATTGTAAAAAGAAAGAATTTAGACTACGGCATAGTGGCTTCAAATATGCATGTTCTTGATTCGTTTGGCTCAAGCATCTCCGAGATAGAAAAAGACGGTTTTAAGATACACGCTTCTGTTTTTAATACCTTCGATGGTTACAACCACCTGACAATGACGAAATCGCTTGCCGTCTTTATGATTCAGCTACCGGAGATTTTAAAACAGATGGGGGCAGACATAGTGCTTCTGGCTGGTGACCGTGGTGAACAGCTAATTGGGGCTATAACTGGTGCGTATATGTACATCCCGACCGCCCATATTCAAGCGGGAGAAGTTTCCGGAAATATCGATGGCGTTACTAGACATGCTATTTCAAAACTTGCCCATATTCACTTTGCTTCCAACAAGGATGCCGCGGACAGAGTATTGAAGATGGGGGAGGAGGGCTTTAGGGTGCACAATGTGGGCGCGCCCATGCTCGATGAGTTGGTGGCCGGCTTCAAAACTCCGGAAAAAAAAGTCTATAAAAAATTCAATCTTGATAAGAAAAAACCGGTGATGCTCTTCGTGCACCATTCGGTTACAGAAGAAATTGCCGAGCTACCCCATCATATGGATGAAATACTTACGGCAGTAAAGGCGTTTCCTCACCAGATAGTAGTGATTCTTAATAACTCAGATGCCGGTAGCAGGGTGATTCGGGAAAAGATAACTAGTCACAAGACCCCAGCGATGAGTATCTATCCTAATGTCCCGCGCAAAGACTACGTGGGCCTAATGAATGTTGCGGATGTTATTGTGGGAAATTCGTCCAGTGGAATTATAGAGGCACCGACTTTTAAATTACCGGCCGTAAACATTGGCAACAGGCAAAAGGGCAGATTGCAATCGACGAATGTCATAAACGTCGGCTACGAAACAGCCGCCATTAAGAGAGCCATAGCCAAGGCAGGATCAAAGACATTCAAGGCAAAAGTAGCAAAGTGTAAAAACCCATATGGGGATGGTAAATCGGCCAAGAGGATAGTGGATATTTTAGAATCTATGCCAATTAATGATAAACTTCTTATAAAGCGGATTACCTATTAATATGACAAAATTCGACTACCAAAACTCAAGCTATGTTGTGATGGAGAACACCTCGCTCGAAGAAGCGATGGAAGCAATTACTCTGAATCAGAGGGGGGCGGTTGTTGTTGTAAATAAAAAAGGAACGCTTCTTGGAATATTGTCAGACGGGGACATTCGTCGGGCACTTTTGCGTCACGCGACTCTCATTACTCCAGTATCAAAAGTGCTTAACATGAATGTCGCAAGTATTTCAAACGGGAAGAATATAGGAGCTACATCAGAGGAGATTTTTAACTCCCAGACAGTCGTTAATATCATTCCAGTAGTTGATGGTAAAAATAAGGTAATAGATATTATCGTAAGAAATCCCGGCGTGAGGAAGGAGTTATAGGATGAAATTAATCTACTTAAGTGAGTTAAGGCTCCCGACCAAAAACGCGCATGGTTTCCAGATAGTGAATATGTGTGCGGCTTTTGCTGATGAGGGAATAGAGGTTCTCCTCTTAATACCATGGAAAAAGAATCTGCTTAAAGAAGATCCTTTCGATTTCTACGGGGCAAAGCGTAATTTTGTCATTAAGAAGTTGCCAGCTATTGATCTTTACCCATTCAGGTTAATCCCAGAGAGAATATCTGCTTTCGTTCATCTTTTTTCTCTTTTAATTTCGGCTCGTATCTATCTTTGGTTTAATAAGTACGATGAATTATATACTCGTGAGAAATACGTTGCTTTATTTTTTAAGCGCTTCACCTATGAAGTGCATATGCCAGAGCAGATGCGTATCCGCGGATTCAAACCAAAAAAGATCGTTGTTCTGACGAACTACATCAAAGATAAGCTTAAAGAATCAGGAATCCGAGAAAAAGATATTCTTGTTGCACCCGATGCAGTTAAACTCGAGATGTTTCCTAAGATTGATAAGAAAGAAGCGAGAGAAAAACTCAGACTTACGAGTGATAAAGCAGTAGTTCTCTACTGGGGTAATTTCAAAAAGTGGAAGGGTGTAGATACTTTAGCCGAGGCGATGCCCTTTTTTGAAAGTGTGTTAATAGTGATGGTTGGGGGGACCAAGGAGTCAGATGTGGCCCGCATTAGGGCAAAAGTGAACGGATACAAGAATGTTATAGTTGAAGGCTTCAAACCTCACAAAGAGCTCCCATGGTATTTAGCCGCGGCAGATGTGTTGATCTTACCCAATTCTGCGAAAGACGAAAATTCCCGTCTCTACACCTCCCCGCTTAAGTTATTCGAATATATGGCAGCTGGTCGCCCCATTGTCTCATCCGACCTACCATCTTTACGTGAGGTTTTAAATAATAGGAACGCAGTCTTCTTCAAACCAGATTCTGCAAAGAGTCTTTCCGAAACGACCTTAACGCTTCTCACTCATCCGGAATTACAAGAAAAAATAGCTAGTCAGGCTAGAACTGATGTTGAGGGGTATACTTGGGATAAAAGGGCTAGGAAGATTATCGATTTTCTAAGTCATCAATGAAAAAAATCGCAATAATACTTGGTACTCGTCCGGAAATCATAAAGATGTCACCAGTTATTCGGGCTTGCCAAAGAAGAACGGTTGATTTTTTTATTCTTCATACTGGACAGCATTATAGCTACGAATTAGATAAAAAAATGTTTGAAGATTTGAAAATCCCAGAGCCGAAATATAATCTGCATATTGGTGGGGAGCCTTATCGAAGACAGGTTGGCTTTATGATGAGGGACATAAGCGAGGTGTTAAAAAAAGATCGGCCAGATGTAGTTATCGTTCAAGGAGACACTACTTCTGTCTTAACTGGGGCTCTGGCCGCAAGTAAGCTTGGTATTCACGTTGCCCACCATGAAGCGGGGCTTAGGAGCCACGATTTCACAATGATCGAGGAGACAAATCGTGTGATTACGGATCATATTTCCGATTATCTCTTTGCACCCACCAAAGATGCCCTTAAAAACTTGATCGAAGAAGGTATTGATGAGGAAAAGGTTCATCTTACGGGTAACACAATTGTTGATGCGGTTATGCAAAATATTAAGATTGCGGAAAAAAGAGTTACCAAGCTTGGTGAACTTGGTTTGGCACCCCAAAAATATATTCTTGCTTCCGCGCATCGCGCAGAAAATGTAGATATTAAGGAACGCCTCTTAGGCATTATTAATGGACTGGATATAACGTCAAGAGAGTTTGGTATTCCTGTTATTATGCCACTCCACCCAAGAACGAAGAGTAAGCTCAAAGAATTTAACATTTCCATTCCGACCTCAATACACTGTCTTGACCCAGTGGGCTTTTTGGATCTTCTCGTTTTAGAGAAGAACGCTTTGCTTATTATGACTGATTCCGGAGGTCTTCAGGAAGAGGCCTTTATACTCAAAGTTCCCTGTGTTACTTTGCGTGACAGTACCGAAAGGCCAGAGACAGTGGAATATGGGGTCAATATTATTGCCGGAATAAAACCAGAAAATATTCTCTCGGCTGCAAGAATCATGGTATCCAAAGATCTCGCCACTCTTACGGGAGATAATCCGTTGGGGGATGGAAAAGCAGGTGAGAGGATTGTAGATTTTATTGATCATATTATATGAAAATACTCATGACTAGCGACACCTTCCTACCGCTTGTTGGCGGTGGGGAGATACATGTCAAGGAACTTTGTGAAAATTTGACACGACTAGGACACCAAGTCACTTTGGTGACTAATCAGAAAGGGGTGGGCGAGGACCACTTCGCTTTCAGAGTTATAAGGATTCCGTGGAAAAGGTCTAATTTTTTCTATCTATTTAAGACACTTTATCATGAGGCGAAGGAAACTGATATTGTGCACGCTCATTACTCATATCGCCTATCTGCTCTGGCTGTGATCGCCGGACGTCTTCGTGGCAAGCGGGTTATTGAGACCCTCCACGGTCTCGGCACTCTTGACGAGGCCAGAGCTCACTTCCTCTATAAGCAGATTCACGCGCTCTATCGTTTTCTTGCCCTTAATCTGGCGACCCGCATCATTTCGACTTCTGAAGACATCGCCATCGTAGCTAGGCAACATATGCTTAGGTCTAATAACATTGAAATCATCTTTAATGGATTAAATACGCAAATTTTCAACCTTTCCTTAAAAGTACCTGAAGAGTTGTCTAAAAAATATGTTGGGAAAAAAGTGATTCTAACCGTCCGACGGTTGGTACCGAAGAACGGTATTCATTTTTTAGTTGAGAGCATGCCCGAGATAATGAAATTGATTCCCAATGCTCATTACGTGATGATTGGTAGTGGTCGCATGGAGTCTTATATTAAAAAAAGAATTGTCGAGCTTGGACTCGAAAGTCATATCGATATGCTTGGTGAAGTGGATAACAGCGAAGTACCCGCCTACATGAAGCTAGCAGATGTGGTGGTTTTCCCGTCAACGGCGGAATCTTCAAGTATCGCCTGCGCAGAAGCATTCGCTATGGGTAAAATGGTGGTGGCGAGCCGAGTGGGTGGGCTTGTGGAACTTCTTGGCAAGGACAACGAGAGGGGGCTCTTGGTAAAACTGGTCGATTGGGAGGGTTCTGACTATGATGCTCCAATACAATTGCCGAGTGGTCGCTATACAGCCCTGGCCAAGGGGGTGGCGGATGCCGTTCTTCTAAATCAGAGTGAACGAACTAAGCAAGCTGCTAAATATGCTAAGGATGAGCTCGACTGGACTGTAGTAGCCGATAAAACGATAAGGGTATATGAGAAAGGCCTCGCTTAACATGAAAGGAGAAGAGATAAAAGATTTCTATACTAATTACGAGGATAGGATTGCGGATAAGCGGTGGAAATCAAAATATCCTCTTCGCGCCTACGCTCACGAAAAACAATATGAGCGCGCGCTTTCATTTGTAAATAAGGGTATGAAGGTGCTTGATGCCGGATGCGGAGATGGAGTACTCTCGCTCATGATGGCCGAAAAGGGGGCACTCGTCACAGGGGTCGATCTCTCTGTTCCCAATATTGATGTATGTAAGAAACGGGCCAAGGATAAAGAATTAGAGAACGCAGTATCTTTTTTGATTGGAGATGCCGAGAAATTGCCATTTCCAGACAATTCTTTTGATTTGGTTGTAAGTTCGCACGTGTTAGAGCATCTGCCAGATTTTGATCAAGGATTTAGAGAAATAATGAGAGTCACTAAAAAACGCGCCATTATCGCCATACCGACAGTCCTAAACCCATGTTCTTGGGTACAGGTGGGTAAGGGGTGGTTTTATTTAAAGGGTCTAAGATCATTTATGGCTCTACCTTATGGTTTTTTAAAAATGCTTTGGGCACTTCTCGCTTTCGAGGAAGGGGTGAACGAATCTTATGTTGGAGCAAATGTACCGCACGTTTTTAGATTTCCCTGGATAATGAAAAAAAAGATTAAGAAAAGTGGTTTTCACTTGATACAATACGAAGCATCTAGTGTTTGTCTGCCGTATTTTGAACTTTTGTTGCCACTCGTAAAATTTTTAGACAAATATAGAGGAAAACCATTCTTGAGAAATTGCGGCTACGGCACAACCTTCATCATTGAGAAATACTAGGCGAGTTCTCGGTTGATGGAATAGTAATAGAGTGCTGCGTTGGTGATGCTGTTTGCCAATCTCATGACGACCCTAGCGATGATGAGTCCTAAAAGGCCCCAGTAAATGATAGAGACAGAGACTACTACAATCTGCAATATGGAGATAAATGTATAGCTGATATACTGCTCTTTTATCTTTTTCTTTGCTGCTAGATACACGCTTGCGGGGTTGAAGGTGATACTCAAGAGTGAAAGAGCAAATATCTGAGAGTAGAAAACAGAGGCCATATATTTAGGAAAAAAGATCTGGAAGATATATGGTGCAACCAAGATATAAATCAGCGTAATAACAACGCTACCTATAAACAATATCATAAACTTACGCCCCATTCCCGAGTGTATTTCTTTGTGGTCGCGCTCAACAAACTTGGGAAATATCATCTTGTTCAGACCCTTTAGTGGTCCCTTAATTTGATCCGGGATTGCGATGGCAAAATTGTAGATAGCTAACTGTGCAGCACCGATATAGTGGAAAACCAGCACTTGGTCGATATTATTTGCCAAGCCGTTCAGAATGTTCATGAGACTTAAATGCTTGCTGTAACCAAGCGACTCGGTATCAACTTCCGGCCCCGGCCTGTAGATTTTGACTATTCTCTTATAAAGGATAATTCCGATAAGAGTATTGGAGGAGAAATAAATAAAGACGAGCCACAGAGGACTCTCTGTCAAGAGCATCGTGACGAACAATGCGGTATAAGGAAAGAGGTTACCTATAATATCGAAATAAATTGCATGCCGCCGGAAGTCTTTTTTAGCTGTGAGGTAAGAGCTGTAGAGGTTGGTACTAGATAGAAAGGGCGAAAAGGAACCGGCAATAAGCATTGCCAAGCCGAGAGATGAATTCCCGTGCGCGAAGTAGTATATGGACATGCCTAACGCACCAAGGAAACCCAGAATACTCCACCGGATATTTGTCCAGAAGGCGTAGTGAAGCGTGCCCTCGAACCCACGACTGACGGAACGCATCACTGCTGAACCGAGACCTGTGAGAGTAAGCGTTCCAAGGATGCCCGCCATGGCAAGAACAAATTTGTATTGTCCATAGGCTTCTTTCGATACAAAGTGAGCGAAAGATATTGCCAGGAGAAACGACAGAAAAGAGATGACTATTGAACCTGCCGTCGTCCAAGAACCGCCTTTGGCCAGATAAACCATGTCAGTTTTGAAGAAGCTCTCGCTTTTACGGAGAGTTGAATAGACTTTTTGCCTTAGATTTTGCATACGTTAGTACCATGATAGGATAGTATTCATGAATTCTCAAATATTGAAGCGTGCCATCTTCGTTGGACTCTTCGCTGTGCCATTTATCCCATTTCTCGTATCCAGTTCCCTTTTTTTCCCGTTTATCACCACCAAAGCCTTCGCCTGGAGAATCATTGTTGAAATAGTTTTTGCCGCCTGGATGTTACTAGCTCTCCTCGATGCCAATTATCGTCCCAGGCGCTCTCCCATTATTTATTCAGTACTCGGATTTCTAGCGATAATCGGCTTGGCTGACCTTTTTGGCGTTGCTCCGGTTAAAAGTTTTTGGTCCAATTTTGAGCGCATGGAAGGTTTTGTTACTCTTCTACATTTGGGAATGTTCTTCGCTGTGATCTCCTCGGTCTTTAAGGATGTTGATTGGAAGAGGTGGTGGAACGTCTCGCTTCTGGCATCATTCTTGATGGTTTTATATTCTGTTCTGCAACTCATTGGATTGAAAACGATAAATCAAGGCGGAGTGCGAGTGGACGGGACGTTGGGCAACGCTATTTATTTGGCCGTCTACATGCTTTTCCATATTTTTATTGCTTTTCTTTTTATGTGGCGAGAGTGGAAGAATGTCGCCTTGAGATGGGTCTATGGTCTGCTTATTATCGCGCAAGCCTCTATCCTCTACTACACGGCCACGCGCGGAGCGATCCTCGGTCTTCTTGGTGGCCTCGTTGTCATAGCCATTCTCAATATTAGAAACAAAGAAGATAAGTTTGCCAGAAAGACGAGTATCGCTATCTTGGCCGGGTTGGTAGTTCTGGTTGGTGGTTTTGTAGTGGTTAAGGATGCAGAATTTGTGAAAAATAGTCCGGTACTTTCGCGTTTCTCTTCTTTAACTACAGAGGAGCTGAAGACGCAGGGCAGATATTTTGTTTGGCCCATGGCTCTTGAGGGGATCAAAGAGCGTCCGATTTTCGGCTGGGGGCAGGAGAATTTCAGTTACGTTTTCCAGAAGAATTACCGCCCGGAGATGTTTCGCCTAGAACCGTGGTTTGACCGTGCGCATAACATCTTTCTTGACTGGGCGGTCTCCGGCGGTCTCCTCGGCCTCTTATCTTATCTCGCTCTCTATATTGCACTCCTATTTTCAATCTGGAGACCTATCCGGCAATCTGAAAGCAGAAAAGGTTTGATTTTTTCCCACGTCGAAAAGTCCATCTTAACCGGTCTAATAGCGGCCTACTTTTTCCACAACTTCTTTGTCTTTGACCATCTCGTCAGCTATATTTTGTTCTTCTCGCTCCTCGCTTATGTACACTCGCGAAGCGAGGCACTGTTGTCTGCTCACAGACAGGCATCGGGACATTCGCGACCAACAGCGCCTTGCTTCGCTCTAGGAAATCTTCTTGCCATTGTCCTGCCGACAGTCTCTATTTTGCTTGTCCTCTCTCTCTATTTCATTAATATCCAACCGATCAAAGCCAATATCTTTCTGATCGAGGCTCTCAAATCTCTTCAGACACCGGGAGAGACACTAACAGCTACTCGATATTTCAAAAAAGCTTACAGCGTTTCACGCCTTGGTCGGCCGGAGGTGGTGGAGCACATGTTGTCCAATTCAGTTGGCATTTTGAGGAGCGATATATCTATGGAAGAGAAGAATTTATTCTTTAGTTTCGCGAAAGATGTTGTGCTTCAACAAACCAAGGATTTGAAGAATGATTCCCGCTATGAGCTACTGGCTGGGTCGTTCCTTTCTTCTACCGGCCTGCTTGATGAAGCTCTTATTAATCTAGAACGGGCCCGAGAGCTCGTACCCGGCAAACAACAAGTGTATTTCGAAATTGGCGCCGTTTATATAAACAAAAACGAGCCGCTTAAAGCGCTCCAAATTTTCAGAGAAGCATACGAGTTGGCGCCGGAATATACGGAGGCCAAAATTATTTATCTCGTTGGCGCCATATATGCCGGCGACAGGACAATCGAAAGTGAAGTACTTAGTAAGTTAACGGAAGAAGAAGTAGTTTTTGATGATCGAATCATAAGCGCTTATGAGACAAGTGGCCGAACCGATAGAGCCAAAAGCTTACTCAAAGACCGTATCAAACTTGCAAATTAACCAGTGTATGCTATACTGGCTAGGTGAGTGCTTGAAACTAGCACCAAACGAACGAATGTCTGCGCAAGCCCCGCCTACTCGGCGGGATTTGCGTTTTATAATAACGAATATATAATTCGTATAGTTCTTTCTGTGCGTGGAGAGCGGCCGCACTCACAAAGATATTCGTTTGGAGCTCGCCCCGCTCTCCGCGCGCGGACGGAAGTATTTTTTAAAAAATAATAGTTATCCACACTTTTTTGTTTTCTCTATTGTGTATGTAGATTTTTAGTACGATAATTAACACAACCGCAGACAGATTATTTTTAAAAATTTTTATCTGCGACCCGCCCGTACCGAACGTCTTTGTACGTTCGGGCGGGCAGACGTTAATAATAATTTCCTGACGTCACGTTGGGACAACACAATGGCAAAGAAAAGAAAAAAGGCTACTTCTAAGAAGAAAAAGTCTTCGAGAAAAAAGCGAGCTTAGTTTCAACAGAAAAAACGCCCCCGCAAGGGCGTTTTTTCTTAATCTCAAACGTGCTAAAATAAGCCTTCTATGGCCTTTTTAAGGAGTCTTTTGGGAACTCCCGAGGAGAAGTTGCTTAAGTCTTGGAAGCCCCTCGTCGAGCGCATTAATGCGCTCGAGTCTTCGTTTGAGAATCTCTCGCCCGAAGAGTTGAAGGCTAAAACCCTTGAATTTAGAGAGCGGCTTTCGGGGCAAGAGACTCTTGATGATATCTTGCCGGAAGCCTTTGCCGTCGTGCGAGAGGCGGCGAAGCGCACCCTAGGACAGCGGCACTTCGACGTTCAACTTCTTGGCGGTATTGCTCTTTACAAAGGTGGCATCGCGGAGATGAAGACGGGGGAAGGTAAGACTCTGGTGGCAACACTACCGGCTTACCTTGTCGCTCTTATGGGTAAAGGAGTTCACGTGGTGACGGTCAATGACCACCTCTCTCGCCGTGACACCGTCTGGATGGGACAAATTTATTTTTATCTGGGTCTCTCCGTGGGTGTTCTTAACCACGCGGAATCTTTTATATATGACGAGTCTCATGTGGAAAAGGATAGGGAGCGTGACGAGACGGGCTCTTTCCATGTTATCCATGAGTTCTTGAGACCAGTGAGCAAGAAGGAGGCTTATTCGGCAGACATTACTTATGGTACCAACAACGAATTCGGTTTCGATTACCTGCGCGACAATCTTCTCTACAATAAAGAAGACCTTTCTCAACGAGGTTACCATTACGCCATCGTTGACGAAATAGACTCTATCCTTATCGATGAGGCGCGGACGCCTCTCATTATATCAGGGCAAACCGGCGCTGCCGGTGAACTCTACGAAAGGTTTGCCAAAATTGTTCAAGGGCTCGAAGAGGGTCCAGATTTCAGCGTGGATGAGAAGTTGCGCGCCATCTCCTTGACTGACGATGGGTTAAATAAGGCCGAGAAGTCTCTGGGTATTGAGAATATTTATGCCGAAGGCGGCGTCAAATATGTCCACCACTTAGAAACCGCCGTCAGAGCCAAGGCCCTGTATCAGAGAGATAAAGAATATGTGGTCAAGGATAACGAGGTGGTAATTGTGGATGCGTTTACTGGCAGACTTCAGCCCGGCCGCCGCTGGTCGGAAGGATTGCACCAAGCCATAGAGGCCAAGGAGGGTGTCGGTATCAAGGAAGAAAGTCGTACCTTCGCAAGCGTAACTTTTCAAAATTATTTTCGCATGTACCAGAAACTTTCCGGCATGACTGGCACCGCTATCACCTCCAAGGAAGAGTTTTATAAAGTTTATGGTCTAGAGACTTTCGTCATACCGACTCACGAGCCAGTGGCTCGCACGGATCATGGCGACCTGATTTTTCAAACCCATGCCGGCAAGATGAAAGCGGTAGCTAAAAAAGTTGGAGAGCTCAACAAGAAGGGCCAACCGGTTCTCATCGGCACCGTCTCGATAGAACACAACGAACTCCTCTCGGCCTATTTGAAGAACGAGGGGATAAAGCATGAAATTTTGAATGCCAAGAATCATGAACGAGAGGGTGAAATTATTGCCCAAGCCGGGAAGTCTGGAGCTGTTACCCTTGCCACGAACATGGCTGGTCGTGGTATTGACATTAAGCTCGGCGGCAACCCTGCCAAAGAGGGAGCATATGAAGAGGTCAAGACTCTTGGTGGTCTCTTCGTTCTTGGCACAGAGCGCCACGATGCTCGGCGCATAGACAATCAATTGCGTGGTCGCTCCGGTAGACAGGGTGACCCGGGCGAGACGGAGTTTTTCGTCTCACTCGAGGATTCTTTGATGCGCATTTTTGCCGTGGACACTATCAAGAAGATGATGGGACGTTTCAACATCCCCGAAGACGAGCCGATAGAGAATAAACTTATCACTAACTCTCTTGAAAAGGCCCAGGAAAAAATAGAGGGATTCAACTTTGACGCGCGCAAACATGTGCTTGAGTTTGATGACGTGTTGAACTTCCAGAGGGCTATAATCTATGGTCGTCGCCGCAAAATCCTGGTCGGCGGCGTCTCCGAAGTCAAAGAATATTTGACCGAGGCGGCGGAGCGCCTAGACCCGGAAATAAAAGAGAGAATTAATGACAAGATGTCAAAGATGCCCTTTGACACTCCGGGGATACTGGAGGTATTGCGAAGAATCATTCTCCAGACCATAGATTTGTTCTGGGTGGACCATTTGGAGATGATGGAGTATTTGCGGGGGAGCGTTAATTTACGCGCCTATGGCCAGCGCGACCCCTTAGTCGAGTACAAGAAAGACGGTTTAAGGTTTTTCAGAGACATGGAAGTATCAATCGCTAGACAAATCGCCGAGTTCGTTATCGCTCTTAATCCGGAAGTTCTTACTTCAGTTGCATCAAAATCACAGGCACCCCTCTTCAGTCCGCTCTCTTCCGCGATGCCTTTAGGCACATCAGCGTCAAGTCATCGGCATGCACCTCTTTCCAATTTTGCGTCACCTAAAGTCGGAAGGAATGACCCATGTCCTTGTGGTAGTGGTAAAAAGTATAAAAAGTGTCATGGTAAATAATTTGCTATAATAAAAAAATGAAAAAAAATACGTTATTTTGGTCCCTAGTATCTATTCTCTTTGTAGTCGGCGTGGTTTGGCTTGTTTTGACTCCGACGAAGCCGGGCAAGCTAGATGCTTTCGCCCAGTGCATAAATGACTCTGGCGCTAAATATTATGGGGCATTCTGGTGCCCGAACTGCAAGAATCAAGAAGCCATGTTTGGACGGTCAGCCAGGCTTTTACCGCGTACCGAGTGCTCAACTCCGGATGGAAAAGGTCAGCTGCCTATCTGCAAGGACGCTGGTATAACAGGATATCCAACCTGGGACTTCTCGGATGGGAGCCGCGAAACGGGGACTCTTACACTCGAACTCTTGAGTGAAAAAACAGCTTGCCCGCTACCAGAAAGCAATGGTTGAGAACATTACTTTTTTACTGCCATACTTGGTGCTCATCTCTCACATTGTGTTTGTCGTCTTGCTTCTCGCCATTATCTTCAGAAACTCATGGGGTAGAGACATTCAGATATTTCTTGGGAAATACGCGCTCTTACTGGCGTTTTTAATTTCGATTTCAACAGTTATTGGCTCTCTTTTTTATTCTGAAATTATAGGATTTGAGCCATGTGTGTTGTGTTGGTGGCAGAGGGTCTTTCTCTATCCTCTAGTAATCATCTTTGGGATGGCAATTTGGAAGAAACTTCCGAGGGCGTTTCTTTACGCTATTCCTTTCACACTGCTTGCGGCTCTTGTCGCCTCTTATCATTCCTATGTCTCTCTCGGCGGAGCCTCACTTCTGCCTTGCACCGCGGTTGGCGAAGCTTGCTCTAAGGTTTACGTTATGGCATTTGGCTACATCACCCTTCCTTTTATGGGACTGACTGTTGCACTTTACATTTTACTTCTCGCTTGGGCCGATAAAATATATATAAATGAAAATCGTAACGCATAGCGGCAGATTTCATCCTGACGATGTTTTCGCCGTAGCAACGTTGCTTCTGGTTTATCCGGATGCGGAAGTTGTCCGTAGTCGTGAC
>Ga0209542_10002632_pt1 | contig 39786 bp, 40 predicted proteins | sample RifCSPhighO2_01_FD_184028 | JGI IMG/M metagenome (GOLD analysis project Ga0209542, IMG submission 184028) | Soil microbial communities from Rifle, Colorado - Rifle CSP2_plank highO2_0.1 (SPAdes) (version 2) | ecosystem: Environmental > Terrestrial > Deep subsurface > Rock core/Sediment ... | reverse complement strand
TGGCTGGTGTCGACCAGTCGACCATCGACTCGACGCCGAACAACGGGTCCGAACCGAATGATTTGGAATGTCATTCTACCTCCTTCGTCTCCCTCCCCAGTTTTTCTCAAACTGGAGAGGGATTTACGAGGGCTGTGCTTCGCTAAACCGGCTCGCACCACGCGACCGGCCCAGCAAAGCAGAGTTGTGTTGTAAAAACGTAAGGTGGGCTAGGGGCGAGCGTACTGGCGGCTCCCGGCTTGGTGTCTGGGCGCAGTCAACGTCTGTCCAAACTCCCCACCCCACTCTTCAATTATTATATCATATAAATACTCTACTTGTCAAGCTCATCTTGGGCACCCTACAACCAAGCGAAAAAGACATATGTTGTCCTAAGCGATGTGAGTGGGATGAGGTGGAGCGGTATCAAGATGGGTATTGTGAGCGCTATAACCACCTTTTTTTCTTGAACAGGACAAGCAGTGATACTGCGATGATAGCCATAATCGCCATGATTATCCAAAAATCAAATTGTCCGTCGCGCAACGGCATGGTCTGGTGATTCATTCCCCAGAGAGATGCCATAAGGTTAAGCGGCATTATGACCGCCGAAAATATCGTAAGTATGGTAATAATGCTTGAAATGTTGGATGACATCAGTGATTCATTCGTTTGATAAAGAGCGTCAACGGTTTCTTTTTGATTATCAATTATGCTCATTATTCTATCCTCGGTCACAATAATATCAGTTAAATACGGCGCCATTGGTTTGCCAAAAAATTTTTCAGCTTTTTCGACAAATATTTTGAGAACGGCTGATTGGGGTTTCAGCGGTCTTCTGAAATCCAATATGTCTCTACGGATGTGAGAGATCTCCTCGATCATTTTGACGCTTCTTTTTTCAAAAATCCTGTCCTCGATTATCGTTATCTCCTCCTCCATAAAATCAAGGTGATCAATCAATTTTTGGAAGAGACGGTCAATGATGTAATGAAGTATAAAGCCAGTGTGATGACGGGTTATTTGTTTTTTTAATTTTTCATTGGTATTAAACAGGCCAAGAATCTGTTCGATACTCTCAAAATTCGTGTAAGTAACGGTGATGAGCAAGTTTTTGGTTATAAGAAAATCAACTTCGGCGATCTCGTTGGATTGCCAGTTTTTATAAATGATCGGAAAATGCATTATCAAAAAGAGATGATCGTCAAAATCATCTACCAAAGGGTGCAGAGTCGGAGAGATGATGGACTCGACAACGAAAGGATTGAAAGGAAAAAGTCCGTTTATAAATTGTATATCCTCATCGGCTGGCTTCGATATGTGGATCCATCTTAAACCATTTGTATGAAATTCTTTTCTCACAACTTTATTATATGCAATAAAATAAAAATCCCCAAGATCTGCGGACAAGGGGAAATTCTTACGGCCCCTCTGCTGATTCCTATTTTATTTCTTGAGATACTTTTATTTTAACTTCCACTGTCACATCTGACGCTAATTTTACTTTAACCAAATGTTCGCCTAGCTGTTTGATATGGTTTCCTTCGTGTTCGTCGAGGCTCACTGATTCAGGCGCTACCTTGAACTCTGCTGTGTCCTTCGTAGCTTCACGCAAAGAACGGAACTGCTTGGTCAGCGTCTCTGCTATATCCTCTTTGGTAATGGCCGAGTAAATTTTGCCGGTTTTGGTTGCTTTTCTTGTAAATTCCAATATGACATCTTTTAGTTGTTCTGCCCATTTAGCCGCACCCTCTCTTTCTAATGTGCGTGCTGTCTCTAGTTTCTTCTTCAACAAATCAATTTCTTTCAGAGCGGCGTCGGTTGCCAGTTTTGCCATTTTTTTCGGAAACAAAAAATTCCTAGCATAACCATCAGAAACATTTTTCACATCTCCCATCTGCCCGAGTCCTTTGATATTTTGAAGTATGATTATTTTCATAATAATTTAACAATTAAACAATATAACAATCTAGCATTTTAGTTTATTTTGTCAAAAACATCTTGCGGAATATCAATCAGTTTTTCCGTTACCGCTTTGAGTATTGCTTTCTTCAATTCTGACGACAAGAATTGCTCCGGCCCGCCGGAAGGTTCTCCGTTTTCAAGCCATTTTTTGACCGCATCTCTGACTTCTTTTCCGGGCATACTAATCTCAACGACATCTTCTACTTGAACCTTTTCCCCCTCTACATACCTGCTCGTAGAAACTCTTTCGTATTTAGTACTTCCCACGTTTCAATTTCCGGCTGTGGTTCCGGCTCTTCTTTTTCTGATTTCTTCTCGATAGATTTAATTTCAAATTTTTCCTTCATATTATTTTACTTTTAGTTAAAACAAGCTTTTAAAATAAGTTGCTCTGCTTCCCCTTTCTCACTATGACGAACAAGTAACTCTGCAAAAGAACTCAGCCACAATGAGACACTAGAGACCCAGCCCTTTGCATGGTCGAGGGCGGTATAATCGTTAAACTGTCCGAGAAAAGGTTGGGCGACCTGCCTGCCGGCAGGCAGGAAGTAGCCGAGGTTCCTCGCAGGGGAACCGGAGGCGTGTCGAAGTTGGCTGGGGTCTTGAGCAGACAACAAGGAGTTCGTGAGAAAAAGAAGTAAGAGGACTTATTTTAAAAGTTCCAATGCCTTATCCAACTGCGGGTCTTTGCCTGGCACGCCTAGCTCAAATTCAGATTCTCCTGCCTGCGCAGGCGAGTCTTTCTCTCCGCCGGCTGGCGGATTCTCTTTCGGCAGTTCAACTTTTACATCCGGCTCTATGCCCTTGTCGGATATCGATATGCCCGATGGTGTGAACCACTTGGCTACAGTGACCTTCAATGAAGAGCCATCCTTGAATTTCTCTAATTCTTGCACAGACCCCTTTCCGAATGTCTTTTCGCCCACCAGACGAACTCCCCTGTTATCATGTAATGCGCCGGCTAAAATTTCCGAAGCAGACGCCGAGCCGTTGTTTATCAGAATAATTGTCGGATAAACTTTCAATGACCCGTTGCCGCCGCTTCTGAATTCGTTTTTTGACCCGTCTCTAAATGCTTCCACGGTTACGATTTGGTCTTTATCCAAAAACCAACCGGCAATATTGACAGCCGAGTCCAATAAGCCGCCGGGATTATTACGCAAATCCAGTATCAGGCTTTCTGCTTCGGAGTTTAATATTTCCTGGGCTGCTTTCTGAAATTCCGAGTCGATATTTTGATTGAAAGTAAATAATTGAAGATATGCCATCTTTTTTCCTTTTGATTCCACCATACCCCATTCTATTGCCGGAATTTTTATTGTATCCCGAACTATTGATATATCTTTTGTATCTGTACCATTTGATGAAATTGTCAGAACCACTGATGTTCCCCTCTGGCCCCTTATCAAACTAACAGCTTTTTCAATAGATAGATCCGTCGTCGGTTTATCGTTAATTCTTAATATTTTATCTCCTGCCTTTAGGCCAGCCCTAAAAGCTGGCGTATCTTTTATCGGGGCAATTACCGTAAGGATATTATCTCTTTTGCCTATTTCTATGCCAATTCCGCCAAAAGAGCCCGATATTTCTTCCTGGAATTTTTTGCTCTCTGGCGGTTCGAAAAATACCGTATATGGATCCCCGATGCTGTCTACCATTCCCTGAATTGCTCCGTAAAGAAGTTTTTTGGTATCTAATTTGTCTTCATCTACATATTTATTATGCAGTGAATTCCAAGTATCCCAGAATAAAGAAAAATCAACATAATCGGGCTGGCCTAGATCTTTATTGACTAATATTTTTACGGGATCGAAATCGGCGTCATTTGAGCGTTCAAAAAAAATACCGCCGGTAAAACCGGTACCAAGAACTCCAATTAGTAGCGTTATAAATATTTTTTTGGAAACGGAAGGCATAGTTTAAGGCACAGCCCGTAAATTTCTAATTCACCTAATTTCTAATAAAATGCCAAATAAAGAAATTAGAGAATTAATGAATTTGAAATTTTATTAGGTGAATTAGACAATTAGGTGAATTTGGAATTTATAGACCGTATTTTCTAAAGTATCTCAAGGCATCAATTAGGTGCAATCTGCTTTGTTTGTTTAAGAATATGTCAAACAATCCGAAATGCCCTTTGGATTCTCTTTTGTGGTAATGATACATTTCAGAGTGTGGATAGTAAATTACCTTAAAACCATTTTCCCAAAAGCGCCTTGCCCAGTCAACATCGCTCATGTATAAGAAAAATTTCTCGTCCATTAAACCGACTATGCCCAGCGCTTTCCGGGAAACCATTATCGCAGAACCCATCAACCATTCCACCTCCGTCGGCTCGTTGAGGTTTTTATCGGACATCATAAATTTATTAAGAACTTTTTTACCGAAAAATGTACGGCCCAAAAGACTGCGCCGGCACAATATAGTTAATGGCGTGTAATATCTAAAACAGGAATTTTGAGTAGAGCCGTCAAAATTCAAAAGCCGGGGCCCCACAAGACTTGTGTCGGTGTTAGTTGCCAGATAGGAGGTGAGATCTTCTATGGATCTGGCCATCGGCACCACATCCGGATTTAATATTAGTATGTAATCGCCCGAAGAATCCTTGATACCTTCGTTAACACCTCTTGTGTAGCCGATGTTATCTTGAAATGCCGATAATTTAACTTCTTGGAATTCCCTTACCACATTTCTTGTTTCCGGACTGGTGGCAATGTCAATGACTAATATCTCGTGCTTAAAATTTAACGACAAAACTTTCTTTAGAGAAGAGAGGCATAACCGCAAGAGAGCAGGGTTTTTATGGTTTACAATTACTATAGAGGTCATGGATATAAATTAACCTAATTATACTAATTGCTCTAATTGACCCAGCTGAGCTGGGTTGACCTAAATAAATCCTGATAACTTAATGGCCAAAAAATTTAGACATTAGATATTTTGGTGTTGGGATTTATTTAGAATAATTCATTTCAAAATTTCCTGAAATAATAATTTTACCTGCTCAAAATTATCTCCGTTCGGAAGCAATATGTACTCTCCATTTGGTCCCACCGTTTGATAAAGAAAATTATCGACGGATAGGACTTGTTTCTTAAACACGGCCGGCGAGGTATCTATCTCTCTGCCGAGGTCTATTACTTCTTTTATATTCCATATATTTATATCTATTTTGATATTTTGGCCTAGTATATTGACGACAGACAATATCTTGATTGGGTCGGATATTATCTTCAGTTCAGTTAGCTTGGTTTTTATAGCAAACAGAATTTGCTGTTGCCTTGATGCGCGGTCAAAATCGCTGGTTGAGTACCTTGATCTGGCATAATATAAAGCATCCTTTCCCTTTAGGTGGTTCTCGCCTACCGGGAGTTCAAACACATATCCCCACTGGCTCTCTTCTTTGAACGGCTTGGCAAGCGTAACGTCTATGCCGCCAAGCTGATCTATCAGTTTCTCAAATGACGAAAAGTCAACCACGATCACGTTGTCTATGTATGCGCCTGTTATCTGTGATATCAGTTTTTTAACATAATCAGTCCCACTTTTTTTGTAAAGTCCGTATTCATAAGCCGAGTTGATTTTGTTTTTATCAGAGCCTATTTTTACGTAGAGATCGCGGGGTATTGATATTAAAGAAGATCTTTTAGTAAGCTGATCATGGCTGAATACCATAATCGTGTCGGTAAGCAAAGCCCCTGCTTCTTCGGCATTTTCGTCGTCCTCCCCTCTTATACCAAGAATCAATACATTCAAACGGTTCGGCTCTTTGTCCGGCATTACATAATCAGTATCTATTTCTTCTGCCCGATTTTGGCTGAAGAAGAGCAAGCTTGTAAATTTTTTGAACCAAACTGAATCAGATTCGCTTTTCTTGTCGGCTAAATCATTTTGAAATTCAAATTCTCTTGTAAAAAGGCTAGTATTAAAAATGATCCACATGATGACGATAAGCCCGGCAACTAAAAAAAAGCGATTTAATTTTCGCCCCTTCTTTTCTTTAAAATTGTAGGTATTGAAATCTATTTCATCCATTTCCTAATATCTGCCGGGCTTGCGGTTGCCAGTTTCATTATTTCCTTTCTTTTTCGGAGCATCTTGGGTAGATACTTGAAAAATACCGGTACTTCTTTAAGAATTTCCGGTTCAAATAAAACTGCGTATCCAAGAACTGCTATCTCCCGCAAGATTATCCAGGGCAGATCTTTCAGAATGTTTATTATATAATCATTTTTGACTAAAGTCCAACGCGTGTTTCTCCAATCAAGACGGCGTTTTTTAATCGGGATTTGTCTGCGAATGGGGATTCTTGAGAAGTAATCCAGCCAACTTTTTTTAAGGGTTTTTGTCGTTTGTCTGTCGTGCCACGCAATGATGTTAGGTGCGAAGACTTCTTTCCACCCGAAAAGTCTCATCCGCCAAGCGAGATCCAAATCGTCGCCGTACCAGAAGAAATCATGGTCGACAATTTCGGCAGATGAGACATCGGATGTCCTTTGGCCATCCGATGTCGTTAATTTTATTCGGCAGTTTTCTAGTGCTTCTCGCCTGAATACCGGCACCGCCCCTTCAACGGCGAATATTTCTTCGAGGTTGTCGTACTGACCTTTATCTTCCTCCCCGTGGCCGATGTTAGTAACTCTACGCGACCGAAAAATTTGAAAACCACAAGTGTCAATAATCTTGGCCGGTAAGCCGGTAAGTCCCGACTCTGTCGAGGATCCTCGATGGCTTTGCCATCGGGACCGGTAAGCCGGTAAGCTTTCAATGCCGAATTTGTAAATTTTTGGTTGGAGGGCGCCAACTTTTTTATCTTTTTCCATTGCTTCCGCAACATTTTTTACAAAATCCTTATCCATTAAAACATCTACGCATAAACATATGACATACTTGCCGTTGCTATGCTTCAAAAGCTCTTCTTGCCCCGGCCAGACGCCCAAGTTTTTTTTGCTTTCCATTAAAAAAAACTTGGCAAACTCTAAATTTCTAAATTTCTTAATTTCTAAATTTCTGATAATTTCTTTTGTATTATCATTTGACCCATTATCTAAAATATTTATTTCGATCAATTCGCGTGGATATGTCTGCGCTAAAACCGCATCCAAACAGTAGCGGATATATTTTTCACCGTTGAGAACAACGAGATTTATTGTAACTATGATATTTGACACGATTTTTTTGTCATTATAGCATCAATTTACGTTTTGGTACCTTGATTTTAGGAGGTTCTATGGGGGGGACATGGTAAAAGGTTTTCCTTCTAATGAGGTGTCCTCTAACGAGGAATGGTTGGCAATTCATAAGGGTCTTGTGTTTAGGTTGATGAGCGGCAGTGGTGTCTTAAATTTGAATCAACTTGTAGATACTCTGGCCAGTGAGCCATATGAATTAAGCAATGATCAAATTTTGGTTGCTCTAAATTCATTAGTCAGTGAAGGGAAACTGCGTATTGCTAAAGTTTTTTTTGGTTTTGATGGTCAAGTTGAAGTTAATTTTCGATCTCCCATCGAGCCAACAGAAAAGCAAGAATTACTTGAATTAATTGAACGGAGCTTTTCGATCCTGTAAGACCCTCTTAGTCGGCGATCGCCGACTTTTTGCTACCCAGAATAAGGCTTAAGGTTACCGTAAAAAGTAAAAAGGCACGTTCATCAAAAATTGCCACATCAGTAAGAGAGTATATCAGTACCCACGGCACATATAAAAGTGTTGCGGCAAAGTATGTTCCCAGCTGCTTGTCACTCTCTTTGGTAAAAAGCTCGTAGTTTTTCTTAAACAAGAGCCACAAGAACCAGATAAATATTATGCCAGCCAGCATTCCTGTTTCTGCCGCAACTTGTAGATATAAATTATGTGCTGATGAACCGGCTTTAGCTAATCGTATATCTTGTCCCAGAATCACCGGAAAATTACCAATACCCACTCCCCACAAGGGTTTTTCTTTTATTGATACCAGTGTTTTTTTCCATATTTCTATTCTTTGGGCGTTAGATGTTTCCCCGAAGTCCAATATTGACTTAAGGCGTTCTTTCAGTATGTCGTCACCCTTTCCTACTAGAAACTGCGGAGATGAGAATATAGGAAAAGCGATTGAAAACATAAGAAAAAATATCATCAAAAACCACCCCAGTTTCTTAAAACTGACAAAATTATCATATGATAATTTTGTCAGCTTCCATTTTTTCATATAAAGCATCAATCCGAAATACAACAAAACAACTCCCGCACTTGCCGCCCAGATCCCTCTCGTGCCGCTTAAAATAACGATCAAGAATAGCAAGGCTAGCACGATTATTAATGGGGTTTGTGTTTTTAATTTTGAATTTAGAATTTGGAATTTGTTTATGATTTGTCGTGCCCCGTACCGTGCTTCGCTCTGGTACTGGGGTGATTTGTGATTTGTGATTTGTCGCCACATTGTGGCGAGCACTGCGGGAATTCCTAATAACACGAATTGCGGGAACGAGTGTGAATCTGGGAATAATGAGAAAACCCTTAACGATAGTTGTTCGCCATAATACGCGAACCAAGTATTGCCCAGCTGGACGGCGATATTGCACCATTGTTCACCGAACTGGCGGCACTGTATTCCCTCGCCCCATATCCTCATAAATTGATAAATATCTACGAAATAGGTTGAGATAACTTGGATATAACCGACCGTGGCGACTATAACGACGGGAATAATTGAATTTTTAATTAATTTTCTTGCAAACTCTCTGTTGCTTACTTTGTCATAAAGTACAACCCCCAGAATGGTGAAATTCAAAAAGAAAATTATGCGTTTTATCACTACGATCTTATCCGGCGCCGGGATAATGGACAGAACCGCGAGGAGCAAAAGAGCCAGTAATAATTTAGTGAGTAGTGAGTAGTGAGCAGTGAGCAGTTTTTTTATGTTAAAATAATTCGTAATTCGTAATTCGTAATGCTTAAATTTGTGAACACAGAACCACTTAAAGAAAACCACTAGAGCTAGAATCCGCCAAATATTGAAGTTATCGAAGTTGCTTATAATCGGCATTGCCAAGAATAAAGGGATTGACCTTACGAAAAATACAAGAGAATCGTCCAAAGGCGCTGCCAAAAAATAAATAACCAAAGCCGCACCTAGATAAAGCGCCACCTCCCGCGGCAAAACGCCGGTGATTATCAAACCAAACAGAATAACTTCTGCTGCAAACACCAAATTAAGAATTTTGCTGCTCTTAATCTTTAAAAAATAAGTATTGAACAAAGTCATAGTGTCTTAGCTTTTCTTTTTGAAAGTCATAATAAGTTTCATATTTTATATCTCCTAACGCTTCTTTAATTAATTTTCTGACATTTTCAATAGTCGCCGGCCAAAGATTCATTTCGGTATATTTTTTATTTCCATAGTGTTTCCAAATAAAATGAATTAGATTATTCGAAATTTCTACCGGAAAACCGTGTATTAACCCTTTGTTTAAAAAGGTTGTTCTACCTAGATACTTAAAGTTAATTTCCGGATTTTCCAATATAAAATCTTTATTATTTATCATGTAATCAAAATTTCTACTATCAAAAAGTAAAGTTCCACCTTTCTTTAAAATTGTCCAAAAATTTTGCAACGACTTTATCCTATCATCCCTATTCAATAAATAGTTGGGAAAAGAATTGCCCAGGCAAAAGGCAAAATCAAACTCTTCTGGCTTGTATGGAGGGCTTTTATCCATTTTTTGCCAGTAACATTTTCGAATATTCAGCTCAACATTCTCATTTACGGCGTTGCTGGTTGCTTGATTTATGTAGACGTCTTCTATTTCATTTGAAGTAACGTCGTACCCTCTTTTGATTAAAAAAATAGAGTCTTGTCCACCACCAAGGGCCAGGTCCAAAACTTTAAAAGAGTCAACTTTGTTTTTATAACGGTTGAGGATGTTGTCAATTAGCCCGTTTATTGCCCGCCAACGCAACTCTAAATCACCTGTGAATTCCCGTAGTGGTAGTTCTGATAGTTCTGTTTTTATGAATCCTTCCGTTGAGTAATTTTTATTATCCATAAGGTATTATTTAATAGATTGTAAAATTTGGAGCCAACGGTTCGCGAAACTTTTCCAATTATATTTCTTCACAAATTCGAGCCTGCTCGTCCTAAGCACAGTCGAAGAGCCGACCTCATTAAGTACTTGTTTTATCGCATCAGCAATATCGCCCGCACCTCCGCTTTTAGAATATATGGCATACTCATTAAACAATTCATGTCCCAACTCATTATCCATGACAATCGGCGGAACGCCAAACGAAAGCGATTCCATCGGCGGCAAGCCGAATGCCTCTCTGTCGGATACATATACCAGCGCTTTCGCTCCGGCGTATAGTTCGACAAGCTCACTATCTTCGACATAATTTTTGTGGATTACTGTCTCTCGGCCAAGCCGCTTATTTATTTGCTCCACAAACAGATCGATCGTCGGTTCGGGATATTTATCCGGCCCCACCAAAATTAGTCTTAAATTATTTATTCCTAAATTCTCAAGAATTTGAGAATGATTACTGACGAGTTGTTCAAATGCAAGTACCGTTTCTTTAGCATGCCGGCGCGGAAACATCTGTCCAACGAATAGGAGATAGGGATTAGGAATTAGGAAGTTAGGATTTTGTTTGTGATTTGTCGTGCCCCGTACCGTGCTTCGCTCTGGTGCTGGGGTGATTTGTGATTTGTGATTTTCTATATCAACACCTAAATGATTTACGACTATCCTGTTGGGTTCTATGCCATATAATTTAACTAGATTTCCTTTTGAGGTTTCCGATATCGCCATGATTTTGGTGGCAAATTTTGCTGTCCACCAACAGAATATTTTATAAGCCAACCGGTATCTAAACGGTAGTTCACCGGCACGTGCTTCGTAATACACGTCTTCAGTCAGCATAACCATCGACTTGCCAAATGCGATTATTGGCAGCATGTAATTCGGCCAGAACATAACGTCAGGTCGGTCAAACCATAATCTCATCGGCAAAAGAGCAAAATAATAAATCGGAAAGAGCCGATTCTTGAAAAACGGTACTGATACCCGCTTGGTTTCAAATACGGGCGCTTTCAAGAACGGTAAATCCGGGATATTATTTTTGAAATAGAGAACAAAATGATAATCTTTTTCCAACTCAGGACGGCGGGATATTTCTTCGAGCAGTTTAATGATCATCTTCCCCACTCCAAACACTTGCCTGTTGGCAGGCAGATCGGAATTTTTCCCTTCTATTGATTCACACTCAACGCCGATTCTTAACATGAATTAGAAATTAGAAATTAAGAATTAGGAATTTTTGGCCTATTATTCACGATTCATAACTCGTTATTCTATTTTTCCAAACTTGTTTTTATAAAAATCAGTAACACCAGCCAATATTTCTTTTGACTCTTCTTTGTCTCTGTTAATTACCAATTTACCCAATTGCTTAATTACTATTATGACGCTCCACGGCCAGACGGCTAGTTTGACATACCATGGCCCGTTCTTAAGATTAAAATATAAAGCATTGCGGTAATGATAGCGCAATAAAAGTGGTGAACCCAGTTTTTTAGTAGAAGATGAAACATAGTGATGCACGCTCAAGTTTTCGGCAATAGAAATATCAAATCCTGCTTTTTGGACCCGGACTGAAAAATCTGCATCTTCAAAATAAAGAAAGTAATTCTCGTCCAATAGCCCAATTTTTTCAAAAACATCTTTGTAAATCACTACCGCTCCGCCAATGGCATAGAGCTGGTAAGCTGGTAAGTCCCGACTCTGTCGAGGATCCTCGATGGCTTTGCCATCGGGACTGGTAAGTTGGTAAGCATGTTTTAGTGTTGGTTTTAGCCACTGGATTTGACCGTAATATGCTATCTTGCCACCCTCAATCAGAGGAATACCGATAACGCCCATTTGCCCTAAGCTTGTCAGAGGGTTTTTAGGGCTTAAAACAGCCCTTAGATGCTCTATAAAGTCCTTCTCTACCCAAATATCATTATTAAGTAAAACGACCCAATCTGAGCCGTTTTCAAGGGCGTGGCGGATACCGATATTATTACCCCCTGAAAACCCTAAATTGTCACTATTTCTAACAACTTTCACCTGTGGGGGGGACAGTACTGTACCCCCCTGTGGATTATCGACATTCAATGTCGGTAATGAAAAACTGTGGATAAGTTGATCTTGGAGGTTGGTAAAATCGGCCTCTTCAGAAGCATTATCAATTACAATAATTTCAAAATTAGGGTCGGTTTGATTTTTTAAAGATTTGAGTAATTTGAGGGTCTCCGTTGAACCGTTATAGTTGAGAGTTACGATACTTATTTGCATTCATAGATTTTACCAAAATTCCTTATTTTTCCAATATGTTATGAGTTAAAAGTTAAGTCAAGTATTTTCTTTTGGAATATCTCTCTTGAGAATTGCTTGGTATGTGATTTTATCATATCCGGGTGATAGTTATGGTAATTCTCGTTCAGCCGCCTTATCCCGTCGGCTAAGGCCTCCGGTATGGGGTCATCAAAAAATTCTCCGGTTACTCCTTCTCTGATTGTCTCAAGGGCTCCGCCTTTTCGCAGAGCTAAAACTGGTTTTCCAAAACTCATTGCCTCCAATGGCGTTAAACCGAAATCTTCTTCTTGAGGCATTACAAAAGCGTGGCAGTTTTGGTAGTAATGTGGAAGTTCTTCATCCGACACGAAACCTAAAAATTGTACATTTTTAGCTTGTAGCTTGTAGCTTGTAGCTTGTAGCTTTTTCTTTTCCGGCCCATCACCGATTATAACAAGCGGCAAGTTAAGCTTGGCAAACGCCTCAATTGCAATATCAATATTCTTGTGAGGATATAATCGGCTCACGATAAGATAAAAATTGTGGGGCGCCCCGATTGCTCTCAAATTCTTTAAGTTTGATTGAGAAATCGAAGACTCTCGATTTCGTAGTTCCGACTCCGTCGGAAACGAAATCGGAGGGTAAATAACTTTGGCGTCTTTTTTATAATATTTTTGTATTCTCGAACGGACGACTTTAGAAATAGCAATAAACTCATCTACCCTGTCCGCTGCCTGCCTGTCCCAAAGGCGCAACAAGTGTTGCGCTAGCTTCGCTGGAAAGTTGTTAGTTGTTAGTTGTGGGTTGTAGGTTGCATGTAGGTCCCACAACTGTCTCGTCGGGCTATAACAATAGCAGATATGTTTTGTTTTAGGCCGGAGTATTAAACCTTTTGAAAAAAATACAGAGGAAGAGATGACTAAATCAAAATCCGACAGGTCAAACGACTCTATCGCGCTTGGCATCAAGATAGCAAATAGTTTATAGTGATTAGTAATTAGCGGAAACTTTTGGAGGAAACTAGGTCTTATCTCGGTATTCGGCAGATATGTTTCTACGAAATTTTTATCATAAAAAAGAGTATATATCGGCGCATCTGGGAAAATTTCATGTAACTCAATTAAAACGCGTTCCGCGCCCCCAAGAGTATTCAACCAATCGTGAACTAACGCTAATTTCACCAGGACTTAAGATTTAAGAATCTTAAATCTTAAATCTTTGTTATCAACTCATTTTGCAGCTGGGCAATTTGACGTCGTGTTCTTCATAGTTCAAGCAAGCGACTACCTTTTTGCCATCACGTTCCTCTTGTACGAATCCAAATTGGAGAGCACTATTCCCGTTCCGCGGGCGACGCAGAAAAGCGGGTCGTCGGCAACACGAGCCGGTACGCCGGTAACTCTAGTTATAAGTTCAGAAATATTCTTAAGTTGAGCCCCTCCGCCGGACACGATTATCCCTTTATCCATAATATCAGAACACAATTCAGGCGGAGTATTTTCAAGAGCGCCCTTGATTATTTGCACTATTTCACTGAGGTGTTCTCTCAATGCTTCGGTTATTTCATTTGAGGTTACTTCGACTGTTTTTGGATAACCGGTTGTCAGATCTCGGCCCTTAATGTTAATTTTTTCTTCCTGCGTTTCTTTGATGGCGCTGCCAATATTTATTTTTATCAACTCCGCGGTTCTTTCCCCTATAGCAAGGCCGTGTTTTTTTTTAATGTGCTCAACTATCGCCTGATCTAATTTGTTTCCGCCTATTCGTACCGATGACCAGCAAACTATGCCACCCAGAGATATTACTGCTAACTCTGTCGTGCCGCCGCCGATATTTAAGATCATATTTCCGATTGGATTATTGATTGGTATTTTTGCGCCGATGGCAGCAAGAACCGGTTCTTTTACGAGATAAACCGCTTTAGCGCCGGCGTTAAGAGCTGCTTCTATAACTGCTCTTTTTTCTGTTGAAGTAATGCCGGCCGGGACGGAGATAAGAACTTCTGGTTTTACAAAATTTAGAAATCCGCCCGCCTTCTTGATAAAGTATTTAAGCATTGCTTCCGTTACTCTGTAATCGGCTATTGCTCCATCAACGAGCGGCTTAGAAACGATTATACTGTCAGGCGTCCGGCCTATCATTTCTTTGGCGAGATTTCCCACAGCAATTATCTTGTTATCCAAAACAGAAATAGCTACCACGGAGGGTTCGTTAATGATTATTCCCTTTTTGGGAACAAAAACAACGGTGTTAGTTGTGCCTAAATCGATGCCAATCTTAGCCATAAAACTAGCGACTAGCGACTAGCGACTAGCGACTAGTTTTGATTTTAACTAGTGGCTATTTACTAATGGCTAGTGGCTATATCCTGCGGATATCTGCTCCTATCTTTTTCAATCGCTCCTCTATTTTCTCGTACCCTCGATCTATCTGGTAAACATTGTTTATAATTGATTTCCCTTTTGCGCAAAGTGCCGCGATGAGATAAGCCATCCCTGCTCTGATATCAGGACCTTCCATCTCCCGCCCCCTTAAACTAGTCGGTCCTTTTATTTCAATTTGATGGGGATTATATGTATGGATGTTCGCGCCCATTCTTTTCAAATCCTCTGTCCATGTCAGGCGACCTTCATAAATTGTTTCGTGAACCAGCCCGCTTCCCTTTGATTGGGTTAATAACACACAGAACGGGGCTTGTAAATCTGTCGGAAATCCCGGGTACTCGTGAGTCTTGATATTTACTGATTTTAGTTGAGATGAAATAATTTCAATGCTATTTTTTCTAGTTTTTAATTTAACCCCGGCTGCTCTAAGAGTATTTAATAAAGAATCCAAATTTTCCGGCTCGCAATTTTTTATAATCAGATTGCTATTGGTAGCTGCTGCAAGTATTGCGAAACTGCCCGCTTCAACCCTGTCAGGAATAGTTCTATGAAAACCGCCCTTAAGTTTAGCCACTCCGTCAATTACGATATAAGGCGATCCGGCGCCGGTTATTCTTGCTCCGCAACTGTTTAAAAAATCAGCCAAGCTTTTTACTTCCGGTTCGCAGGCGCAATTTTTCAAAATTGTTTTTCCTTTAGCCAATACCGTGGCCATAATCATACTCTCCGTTCCGGTAACGGTGATATTATTAAAAACAAATTTCGCGCTTTTCAGCTTCGGTGTGATTACCTCATAAGAATTCCTTCTGATTTTTATTTTTGCCCCCATACTTTTGTATCCTTCTAAAAATTGATCTATCGGCCTTTCTCCTATAACGCATCCGCCGGGGTGAGGAAATTTGACTCTGCCCAAACGGATAAGCAAAGGCGCGGTAATCAAGATTGATGCACGTATTTTCTTGGCTATCTCCGGATTTACGGTGTATGAATTTAAATTTTTTGTATGAAGCGTATATTCCCCATATTTTAATTTTTTAACCCTGCATCCCAATTCCGCCATCAGTTCTAAAAGACGCTTAGTGTCTTCAATTTCCGGTACGTTGTTTATCGTGACTGGTTGCGATGTAAGCAAAGATGCGGCAAATATAACCAGAGCATCGTTCTTTGCTCCTTTAACTTCGATTGCCCCTTTGATTTTTTTACCGCCGTTTATAACGAATTTTTCCATAAAACATATTGAAGTTAACCTATTTCTGTGTTAAAATCAAATAAATAAATGACCAAAAGATTCAAAAGGTGGTTATTCTGCTCCGCAGTAGTAATTTTTTTGATTTTAAGTTACGTGATAATTCTCTATGCGCAGGGGTACAAATACAGTTTTTTCGAGAATAAATTTTTCAAAACAGGAGCGATATACCTTAAAGTCAACACCGATGCCGATGTTTATTTAAACGATAAGTTGCTCGGTGATACGTCTTTCTTCAACAATTCATATCGCATAGAAGGTCTTTTGCCGGGCAAATATGCGATAAAGATACGAAAAAATTATTATTCAACTTGGCAGAAACAAGTAACAGTAGATGAGGGATTTGTAAGCGAGTTCTCCAAAATATTTTTGATGCCTAAAGACGGTGATAATGTAGAAAAACTTGAAGATGAAGTCAAATTAATTTTTGTCTCTCCATCCCCTATTCCGACATCCAGTTCAACTGTTCAACCGGTTGAGCCGTTTATAATAAAGAAAGGGGTGCTTTCCGCTATCGGCGAAGACTCATCTGAAGAAGACCGGAACAAGCCGGAAATAATAGCCGAGAATGTAAAAGGTTATGTACTTTCAAAAAATAAAAATAAACTCGCCTGGTGGACGGCAAACGAACTTTGGGTTATATGGCTTAATGATGCCAGTTATCAGCCATACCATAAAAAAGGAGACAAAGAACTTATCACTCGTTTTTCGACTTCAATAAAGAAGGTGGTCTGGTTCAGAGACGAAGACCATCTTATTATTGACTCCGGCCTTTCGACCCATTCGACTTCCACTCAGGGTGGTGAGCAAGGTCGAACCACAAGCCCAGGGCAAGCTGGCTATAAGATACTGGAAATAGATACGAGGGGAGGAATAAATATTGTGGAGGTTTAAAGAGCGAGGTCTTGATTTTGTGAAGGGACTTACAGAGGCCGAAAGCGGGCATGATTTGTCTCAGAATTACCCGTACAGGTAATTTTGAGACAAGAGCGAAGGCCGAGTAAGAGACAAAAATTTCTCGCCAGGAAATTTTATATCGTGCCCTGAACAGAACTAATGCTTCCTCTCTTGCGTTATCAACAGAAGCGGAGTAATCTTGTGTTAGAGCTTTTTGAAAAGGGATACTCATGACGGAACCCAATTGCTCTTTCTGCGATATCAGACAGTTTGAGGAACGGCTTATTGCTGAAGTTGACGGATTTTATGTTATCGCTACGCTTGGTCAGATAACCGACGGCGGATATGTGCTTCTGTTTCCCGTTGAACATACTCCTTGTATGGGAGCACTCCCAAACGAAAAGGCCGAAGTATCAGATAGACTTATAGCAAAGATTGCTTTTGCTATAGTGGCTGAATATCGCACCAAACTTCCTTTTGGTAGTCTAATGCCCATTACGTTATTTGAACATGGTATTGTCGGACAGACTGTCAAACATGCTCATCTCCATTTTATTCCAACTGTTCTTGATTTAACGCCAAGAATCAGGGGTGACTTTCCAGATTCAGTTGTTAAGGAGCTTCAATGGGCTGGACAGCTTGAGGTTTCATATAGAAATAATCCGAGACCATATCTTTATTGGGTAACCGGAAAAGCAGAGGACGTCGCAGAAAGAGTATGTTGGAATCCTCCGGCTCCCTTGCAATATTTAAGAGTGATAGTTGCTGAGGCGCTTGGTCGGCCAGAGAGGGCTAATTGGCGCACGATGGACCCAGAATTAGATAAACGTTTATGGTCTGAGACCGTCCGCCTCTTGAGACCATACTTTTAGTTCGGAACTAGTCTTATGCTTTTTGTAAAACAAAAACCGGTATTTGCCGGTTTTTAAGCGCATTCGTGGGTTATAAATTTGTTCTTAGATACTTTATGGAATTTTAAAGCTTTTTTTTGAATCTAACCAACGATTCTTTTTTAGTATCTTCTAATATCAACAACAACAAGCCGTCAGGCAATCTATTTAATTCTTCCCATTGGCGTTCCAAAGTATCCCACACCTCAACATAATACTGATCGCATCTATACAGACGATACCGAAAAATCTGCTTTTTTGGCATACTTCTCGAAAAATATTAAGTGCTTGGAATAGTATAAAATATTACAAGAACTTTACAGGTACAAGCCAAGATGACCAAACTAACGTTTTGCCCATCTTGGCGCTTTCCTTGCTTTCTTCAGGCCGTATTTGCGACGTTCTTTGGCGCGGGAGTCGCGAGTAAGATAGCCGGATTTTTTGAGTTTCTTACGAAAGTTTTGATCAAACAAAACAAGTGTACGGGCAAGACCGTGCTTGATCGCGTCAGCTTGACCGGATTTGCCTCCGCCACGCACAATAACCGTTGCTTTGAACCGATTGACGGACTTTAATTTCTTTAGAGGCGATTCAACGATTTCCCACAACATTATGTCAGTAAAATATTCTCTATAATTTTTACCGTTGACCGTAATTAGGGCTTTTTCTCCTTCAGTTGTGTCACTGGCTTTTTTTGTGTACATACGTACTCGTGCGACAGACTCTTTCCTTCTGCCCACAGCTTCATAGTATCTTTCTCTCGCAACGGGTTTCATCGAATTATTATCAGAAATTAGCGTCTTTGGTGTTTCTGCTGCAATTTCAACGACAGGTTTTTCAACTTTAACTTCGGCTTCTTTTTTTAAAACCGTTTTTTTGACTGTTTTTTTGGTTATAACTTTCTTGGGCATTTTACCTACGAAATTACAAATTATTTACGAATTCACAAATTTGTATATTTGTACGGATTTGTATTTTTGTAGATTACTCAACTTTTAAATTTTTAATAATTTTGTCCCTTGTCTTGTTATCAGGCAACATTCTGTATACGCTGTATTTCAGAACTTCTACTGAATCCTTTTCCCATCTTTCTTTCAGAGTTCGTGATTTGATGCCGCTGTGATAGCCGGAATATCGATAGTATATCTTGTTCTGTAGTTTATTGCCGGTAAATTTAACCTTCTTCAGGTTTCTGACGCTTACCTCAACTTCAGGAGTAATGTGAGGCTGATAACTAGCCAGATTTTTCCCGCGCAAAAGTGCCGCAACTTTGCTTGCCAACCGTCCCAATGACTGATTTGTAGCATCAACGGTAACTTTCGTCATAAATTCAAAACTCAAATTTTAAATTTTTAATTGAATGTTTAAATGTTTTAAATTTTATAGATTGGGATTTCATTAAAAATTTTAAATTGATAATTGATAATTAAATGTTTACTGCACAAACTCTACCATCGACATAGGAGCGCCGTCTGATTTACGCTGGCCTAATCTAATTACCCGTGTATATCCGCCTTTTCTATCGCTAAATCTGGGCGCTATCTCGTCTGTTAGTTTCTTCACTGTTTTAGAGTGAAAAGTTTTTGCAAGTTCTCTGCGCGAAGACAAGTCGAGTTTTTTGGCAACCGTAATAAGTTTGTTAGCATATGTCGATAGCGATTTTGCTTTGGCTGACGTAGTTTTGATCTTGCCATGCTCAACAAGAGCCGTCGCTAGCGACTTATATAAAGATTTTCTTAAATTCTTTTCTCTGCCGAATTTTCGTATGTTTCCGCGTCTCATATTACTACCGATTAAAGCTAAGAGACAATGGTTTAGGGCTTTTGGCAATAATCCTTAATCCATCGGCTCATTTAGCCTTCTTCTTAGTTGCCACTTTCTTTTTTGGCTTCTCGTCTTTTGCTTTCTTTTCAGGCGTCTCGACTAAACCTATTATTTCAAAATGCTTCACCAGTATCTCTGATGCTTTTTTAATTGCTTCTTCCGGTTCAATTGAACCGTCGGTTTCTATATCTATGGTAACTTTATTAAAATCAATTCTCTGGCCAACACGGATGTTTTCTACTGCAAAATTAACTAATTTTACCGGAGAAAATATAGCATCAATAGCGATAACGCCTATGGCAAGTTTTTCCTTCTGTTTTTGTTCAATCGGCACGTAACCGATTCCCCGCTCCACATCCAACTCCATCTCAATATCAGCTTTTTTATCTGTCAACGTGGCTATATGCTGGTCAAGATTGACAATTTCTACGTCTGAAGTGGTTTTAATATCAGCGGCAGTTAAACTTTTTTCACCCTTTGCTTGCAGAATTAACTTTACGGGTTCATTTGAATAAAGCTTAAATCTTATTCTCTTAACGTTTAAAATTATCTGAATAATATCTTCCATCACGTTGGGTATGCTGGAGAATTCATGATCAATCCCCTTTATTTTTATAGAAGTTATGGCTGCTCCTTCCAAAGAAGATAAAAGCACCCGTCTTAAGGGGTTGGCGATAGTAGCGCCGTAGCCGGGCATAAGGGGCGATATTTCGAAAGTGGCGCGATTGCCTTCTTTTTTTAATATTTTTATTTGTTCTGGTAGTTGTAGCATGCGCTGACTTACAACCTACAACTTACAACCTACAATTTTTTATTGTCGGTTATTGGTCATTGGTCGTTGGTTTATCTCGAATAATACTCAATAATTGCTTGAAGGTCACTCGGGTTAAGACCGCTTTCGTCCAATGTTGGATGACCCTTGACCTTTCCTGTCATTTGGTCTTTATTTATTTCCACCCAGGACGGAGCTTCGTATTTGGCAAGCCATTGCGGAACTAATGTGGTAAAGAAAACTGTTTTCTTACTTCCTTCTCTGATTTTTATTTCGTCACCTATCTTTGTTTCATAAGAGGGTATGGTTATTTTTCTTCCATTTACCACAATGTGACCGTGACTGACTAATTGTCTTGCCTGGTCTCGAGATTGGGCAATTCCCAGCCGATATACCACATTGTCTAAACGGTATTCTAGTTTGTTCATTATGGTATCATACAAATCCTTCTTGGCCGCAAGGGCAGATTTAATATAGTTTTTAAATTGTTTCTCAAGCATCCGATAAACATTTTTTATTTTCTGTTTAGAATTTAACTGCTGACCGTATTCTGACATTTTCTTTGGACCCCTTCTTTTATTGCCGTGAATACCGGGCGGATAGGGCTTTTTGACTATCGCCGATTTGGGCGACAATGAACGCTCTCCTTTTAAAAGGAGACGTTCGCCTAATCTTCGTTCTATTTTTTCTTTGGGACCGGTGTAGCGTGCCATAGTTGAAATATCGATATATCGGAATTTCGAAATATCGAGTCTATACTCGTCGGGGTTTCGGTGGCCTTATCCCATTATGCGCTATCGGAGTTCTATCCATTATTGAATTAACGGATAATCCGCTTCCGGCAAGACCCCTGATAGCCGACTCTCTTCCGGGTCCTATTCCTTTTACTATTATTTTTACACTGCTTAAGTTATATTTTCTTGCTTTCTCAACACAAGTTTTAGCTACAGAATTAGCGGCATAGGGCGTTGACTTTTTTGCCCCTTTAAAACCCAGAGCTCCGGCTGATGACCACGCAACGACTTCACCCCGAGTATCGGTTATTGTTATTGCTGTATTATTGTATGAAACGTTTATATAAGCTATGCCGTTTATTACTTGTCTTTTGGAACTTTTCTTATCAACTTTAACAGGGGCCTTATCATCAGCTTGCAGATTGGTTTCTTCTGTTTTTGTGACTAGTTTTTTCTGTCCCATGACGATTTTATCAGCGAGGAGTTGCGAGCTTTCGAGCAGCCGAGCTGCTTACAAAACTCGTCACCCCCGACCTTTAAGGTGCCGACTGTTCTCCAGAAAACATGCTATGTCTAAATTTACTTTGGAACTATAGATACAAGGATAGTTCCGATAAGCTGGTTCTCTGAATTTATCAATCGGCGCTCTAAAGGTGGGGGTAAGCAACTGTTTCCAATCGGACTTCGTGTAAAACATTCGTCCTCTTGGATATTTGCTTATGTTTTTTCTGCTGATGGTTTTCTGCCCGAACCCATTGTTTTTCTGACATTGCCCCTGGTTGTTCTTGAGTTGGTCTTCGTCCTGCCGCGGACAGGAAGACGTCTTGCGTGCCTTGTTCCCCGCCACGCACCGACCTCTTTCAGATGCTTTATATTCTGGCTTACTTCTCTCTTGAGATCTCCTTCGGTCTTGTATGACTTCTCCAATATTTTCTGTATTTTGTTAAGTTCCTCGGCGGAAAGGTCTTTTGCCAGCTTGTTCCCGTCTATGTTGGCGGTTTTGAGAATCACTTTACTTGAAGGTAAACCAACGCCATATATATATGGTAGTGAATACAATATTTTTTTATTGTCCGGAATAATAATTCCTGAAATACGCGGCATAACGATTTTGTCAGCAAGGAGTTCCGAATTTATGAGCAGCCAAGCTGCTTACAAAACTCGTCACCCCCGACCTTTAAGGCACCGACTGTTCTCCAGAAAACATGCTATGTCTAAATTTACTTTGGAACTATAGATACAAGGATAGTTCCGATAAGCTGGTTCTCTGAATTTATCAATCGGCGCTCTAAAGGTGAGGGTAAGCAACTGTTTCCAATCGGACTTCGTGTAAAACATTCGTCCTCTTGGGCATTTGCTTAGCCCTGACGCTGTTTATGCTTTGGATTTTTGCACAAACAATATAGGCGACCTTTTCGCCTTACTAGTTTGCAGTTTGTGCACATTTTTTTTACAGAAGCGCGTACCTTCAAATTAGCTTTAAGCTTTAAGCTTTAAGCTTTAAGCTTGCTTGTAGCTTATGGCCTATAGCTTATAGCCTTCTGACAATTCTTCCTCTTTTTCCATCAGGACTTAATTCTACGGCAACCTTATCGCCTATCATGACCTTGATATAATTTAGACGCATTTTACCTGAAAGATAGGCCAATATTTCATTCCCGTTAGTTAGCGCAACCTTAAAGGTTGTGTTTGGAAAAGCCTCTAAAATCTGACCTTCTGTTTTCTCTTTTTTTTCTTGTTTCAAGCTAAAAGTTAAAAACCTAAACTTAAGGTTTTAGCCCTGGGATTTTGGTCTTTAATTTTGAATATATTAGCAAATACCAGAACCGATGTCAATAAATTAGAGAAATATCTATTTTTTCCTGTTTTTTAGGCACTCTTTTTACCCAAAACGGCGATAAAACCACTTTAGCTGAATCAATATCTTGTACAGAACCGAGATAATCTTTCATTTGAATCTCGTCTTTACCAGCTAAACTGGCAGCAACATTCATCTTGTCTATTTTGGCGTAAGCCTTGCCTTCTATATTTACCATAACTTCAAATGTATTTTTTGAAATATCTGCCACAGTATTTTTATATGCAAGTTCTAATCTTTCAGGAATAATTATTAACCCTTTTGTCTTATCTACATATTGAGACAAAAGAAACATAAGATCTCCTTTATTAAAACCAACCGTTGCGATGGAGCCGTTGACTGTCAATGTAAAAGTATCGGCGGCATCATCAATTCCGGCGGTTGATTTTACTGAATCAATCGTCGGCTTAATACTGTTTAATAATTCAAGTCCGACTGATTGCTCTTCAAGCATTTTGTTTATTTCATTCGTAATTCTTTTAGTGAGCTGATCTTTGGCATTATTATAATCAAATTCAGAAACTACTTTCGCCTTGCCCACAATCCCCCCGTGCATTGCATCTGAAGAATTTCCGTATATTTTTTCATATCTTGCCCCATCTCCTTTTTCGCGCCAAGCGACAATACCAAAGCGACCAGCTGGTACATTGTAATCCTGGCCGGCTTTATCAGCAATAACCTCAACATTGATTTTACCCGGAGTAACTATCCCGTTTTCAACAGTCATTCCAGGTACGGTTACCGTTTTGAGAGTTCTAAAAATAAATCCCGATTCCTTTTCATTATTTATATACTCAAATCTCGTGGTTGCAACAAGCGGCTGAAACGAAGTACTATACTCGTTATAAATAGTTATCATACCGCGTGATTTTTGAACGGCATCTTTTTCGGAAGTGGAATTAAACGTTTCTGATTCAGATTTATTTATCGTAAATAATTGACCCGGAATACGATTTAAAGATTCGTCAACTGAAGAAAAATTAGATGAAATTGTAATTTTAAGCTGAAAATTCAATTCTTCTGATCTTGGCCTTATTTCTACTTTGGCCTTTCCGATAGTCAGATAAGCCATAAAAGCAACCCCAAAGACGACGACTACAGATAATATGCTAATATAAATCCGGCTATTAGATTTAAAAAAATTCTTGGTGCCAAATTTTAATCTTTTTTTAGGGTTAAATGTTTTTTTGAACGGCCAAAGATTGCTTAAAAACGGAGTTTTAGTTTTCTTCGTTATAGAATCAGAGATGTCGCTCCAGATGTTTTCAGACTTTTCAGCGCCCCAAACGCTCTGAATGTCATCTTCCGTTTTTTTAGTTTCTATTTTTATAGATCGCCTGTCTTTTTGCGTTACTCTTAAATTTTTACCGGAGCTTGGCTCAATAATATCCTTTAACCCCCTTGTTTTGGCGCTGGTGGTAGTTATTTGAAAACCATTTAGATTATTTGCAGATGAAATTTGTTCACCCACGCCTTCTTCATCTTCATAAACAACATTACCTTCGTCATCTAGCTCGGTGCCATAAGGAGGTTTGTTTTCTGTGTCCTCTGGTTCGGCTTCTCCCTCTTCTTCATGGTCCGTTTTCTTGTCGTCTTTTATCCCCTGATCTTCCAATTCCTCGTTTTCCAGATCGTTACCCTCAATAATCTCTTCACTGTCGTCCGTATCATAATTTTTTGCAGAAACGGAAACAGCGATTGATCCAGGTTCTGGTGTTGAAAATTCTGATTCTAGTTTTATCGGCTTGAGCCCTAGAGACCCTGTTTTCGGGGACAAAACATCAAAATTATATTTTTTCGCCAACTCATTTGTTTTGGGGTTTGAACAGAGGAAGGCCGCAGACTTGTTATTTCTTTTTATCTCATCATCCAATGTGGCGAACTGATCTTCTGAACGAAAGGACTTGGCTGTTTTTGGTAATACAAATATGACTTCTGAAGCGTCGGTGGTTTTGACGATATCTAAAAGCTCATCGAATTGGTCATTTTTGAGAACATTAATTATTTTAGTAGAAGACATATTTCAAATATACCACAATCCTGAATACGACATATCAACAATCCAGTGAACGTTAATAATCTTTACTATCTGACACAGAGAGGGTTTCAATAATCTGTTTTTTATTTTTGGCCGCCATTAACCTGCCCCTCAACTCTTTCGCCCCGGGCCAGTTAGTTATATAAACCTTAAAGAATTTCTTCATGGTGTCAAAATTTTTCTCACTACCCCATAATTTGAGAAAAAATTTCAAGTGTTCCAACATTAACTCGATCCTTTGGGCCGGTTTGATTTCTTGAGGATCAATTTTTTTATTAAAAAACCAAGGGTTGGCAAATATGCCTCGCCCGATCATTATTCCGTCGAGATTATAATCTTTTGCTTTTTTATTTGCGTCATCGATATCAGTTACGTTCCCATTTCCTATTATTAATGTTTTTGCACCTTCTTGCCATGAGTTAGCCGAACTAGTGGCTATTTCTGCCGCAAGACCTATTTCATCCCAGTGAGCTGGCGCCAAAGACATTTCTTTTCTCGTCCTGCCGTGAATTGTGATTGCGGCTAGTTCTGTTTCTAGTAAGCTAGAAATCCATTCTTTGGTTATTATCTTATTGTAACCAAGCCGAGTTTTGACAGAAACAGGCAACTTTCCGGCTCCGCGTTTTGTTTCCCTTATTATTTCTTGGGCTAATTCGGGATTTTTTATCAACGCCGCGCCGGCGCCTTGCTTTTCCACGCTTCTGTCGGGACAGCCCATATTGATATCTATTCCATCAAAACTTAACTCTTGGGCTAATTGGGCGCATTTATAAAAATTTTCCGGCTTTGCCCCGAAAAACTGAACAACTATTGGTTTTTCGCTTTTTTCAAAATAAAGTTCTTTTTCAAATCTGCTTTTATCGTGGACGATTCCATCACAAGATAAAAATTCAGTATAGAAAACATCCGGCTTACCGCATTTTAGTATCACCTGTCTAAAAGCCCAGTCGGTCACATTTGCCATGGGAGCTAAGACAAAAAAAGGCCTCTTTAGTTTTTGCCAGAAATTATTATCCACAATGTTTTTTATTATTCCACAACTGCACGGATTCTCCTTACCCCAGCCGAGATGGCTTCTTCTTTAGTAATTTTGAAATTACCTATTTCGGCAGTATGTGAAACATGAGGACCACCACAAAGCTCTTTGGAAAAATCTCCAACAGAATAGACGTTGACCTTCGAAGGATATTTGAGTTTGAAGAATGCTAAAGCCCCAGATTTTATAGCATCTTCATAGGACATTTTTTCTTTAGTAACCTTATAATCTTTTCGTACAGCTTCGTTCACGACATCCTCTACTTGTTTTATTTCTTCGGTAGTTAATTTTCTAGGAAACGTAAAATCAAATCTTAATCTTTCGGCTGTGATATCTGAACCGGCTTGTTTTACCTCTCCACCAGCTGATGGATCCAAAACTTTTCTCAAAGAAGCGTGAAGTAAGTGAGTGGCCGTGTGAAGTCGTGTTGCTTTCTTTAATTCTTCTTCATTCCCCGCTTTTAATTCTCCAGTATCCACCAGTAACCCATGTCCGCCGAATTTCTTCTCCGCTCCGGCACGGGATTTTTCCTGGTGCTTTTTAAACTCTTCGTCAAAAGCCTCGCGGGTAAGATTCGATGTTTTTTCTTTTCCTAATTCTTTAATAACCTCAAAGGGCAAACCGTAACTTTCGTATAGTCTAAAAGCATTTTCAGCATTGACTAATAATGTTTTATTTAACTCTTTAAGGCTTTGTACTAAAGTTTTTTCAAACTTTTCTTTTTCCTGATCAAATTCATGAATTATCATATTAGTATTCAGTTCCGGATAATATTGTATGTATATTTCAACTATCTTTGCAAAAATGTCATGCATTACTGTTTCATCCAACCTGTGGATAAACGACTTCGCAAGTCGGTTATCCACAGGTCGAGAGGCGTAAAAATAAGTCACAACCCGTCGTATCAGTCGACGCAAAACATAACCCTGCTCTTTATTTGATGGCCTGACTCCGTCGGTGATAAGAAATGCGATTGCTCGAGAGTGATCTGTAATAATCCTTTTGACCCGGTCGCTCAACTCCATTGGCACAAGTTTTATAATCGGTTTCATCAGATCAATATCAAAAACACTTTCTTTCCCCTGAACTATTTGAACAATCCTTTCGAATCCCCAACCGACATCAACACCTTTTTGTGGTAAAGGTTTTAAATTTTGATTTTTATCACAGTAATACTCCATAAAGACTAGTGTAGCGACTTCGAGGTTATCTACGTAGACTTCATTTGCCGCTCCGCACGGTCCTTCCGGTCCAGCCGGCCCCCAGACATTATCCGCTCGCGGTCCTTTGCGAATACGGTCGGTCGGCAGAGATTGAGACCATGCATCGTAGGACTCCGAGTCGAATGGGATTTTTTCGTTTCCGACGAAAACGGTAGCGGATATTCTGTCTTTAGAAATTCCTAATTCATTCGTAAGGAACTCGTAAGTCCACTGTATGGTTTCTTTTTTAAAATAATCTCCGAATGAAAAATGTCCAAGCATTTCAAAAAATGTAAAGTGTGATTTGTCTCCTATCTCATCTATGTCAGAAGTCCGCATTGATTTTTGAATTGAAGCGGTATTGAGCGAGCCAAAATCTTTCATGGCATCAGCTTGGCCGGTGTAATAGAACTTGAATTGCTGCATTCCGGCAGTTGTGAAAAGCACCGACGGATCAGCTGGAAGCAAAGACGAAGAAGCTACCCATTTGTGATTCCTTGCTTCAAAGAATTTTCTGAATTTTTCTCGTATTTCATTATGGGTCATCAGTTTAATTTACCAAAAACAAATTGTATTTACAATAAATAAAGATGGGCCCAAGTGGGCCGTTTTAATTTTTCTTTTGTCTGCCGCTTCTTCCGTTCTTTGAATTCTTTTTATGATTAGCACTCAACTCTCTTAATTGCTTTGCTTTTGTAAGTTGTTTCCGAAGAGCTTCTAAAAGCTTTTTATTTTCTTTTTCTTTTTTTTCAAGTTCAAGGATTCTGGATTTATCGCCAAATACTTGGTTAGCAAGACGGTCAAGTAATTTCAGGATTTTCTTTATTTTCAACGCGCCACCTCCACTTCAGCGGACTATCAGGAATTTGTTACTATATTAACATAAATACGTCAAAACAACAAAAACAGCTGAAAATTAGCCGTATTCTAATTACCGATTACAAAACTTCTTTTTTACCGTCCCCATTCTTTTAATTCTTCATAGGTTGCCTCGCCGCAAATTGTTTTTTGAGTATCGGTATTTACAAAAAACGGCACACCCATGCAAACACCCCGAGCATTATCAGACCATTTTTTCTCATTCTGTTCGTCGTGCCATATCTCCATTTTATGGACCTTAACACCAAACGCTTGTTCCAGTTTGCCTATTAACGGTTCCATCTTTTTACAGTGACCGCATTCGCGGCCATAGAATTCTAATAGCATACATGATATTATATCAGCCAAAAGCTTTTTTACAAATCCGCCCAAATTTCGTCAGACAAAATTTAGGCGGGCAAAGGGGTAACTATGTTTGTTCCAGATTTTAATTTTAAAATGAAACATAGGCACCTTGATGGTGATCGCTCTTTAACCCAAGTTATGCCGGAATTGCACCGTTTGACTTACGGTCATACAAGACCCTATCCTTTCAACCCTTGGGCAAGACATCAAGAACAAATAGCGGAACGGTTTTTACAAGGTGGCATTCACAAAGATATAGTTAGAAAATTCTCTGTAACTACGGGTATAATGCAAAATCCTGCCTCTATTTTCACGGCCGTAGAAAATTTTATTCTGATAAACGGACGTCGAGGTTTTGAAGGTGAATTTATCGCTGCTCCCCAGTATCATGTATTTGGTGACAGACAATGCGAAAAAGGACGTTTAAATGAAAAGTGGGTTGCTGAAATAATGATAGCTGCCATAAAAGAAGGAGAAGAAAAGTTAAGGAAAGAAACGGGTAGAAAAATACGGTTCAGAATGATGTTTGGTATAGGAAGAGAAGTATCTTCAGAAGAAGCGGTGCGGCTGGTGAGAATTATGCTCGAATGTGACCCCGATTACATTCCGGGTATATCACTTGTCTGTCATGAGCCAAATGCTCCACCGGAAAAATTCGTGGATGCTTTCCGTTTAGCCAAAAGCGAAGGACGAAAAACAGCATGTCATGTTGAGTGGGTGAAAGACAGAGAAGAATGGGAAAAAGATACACCGGATAAAATAAGAGCTAATTTTCAGGAAGATCTGCCTCAATTGACACAAAATCTGGAGACGGCCATTCACCTCTTGGGTGTTGATCAGATAGACCACGGATTTGGTCTTGCCGAAAACCCCGAACTTATAAAAGTTGTTGCTGATAAAGGCATTGTTGTCACCGTATGTCCGGGTTCTTTGCTGGCTACCCATCTTATTGACAATATCAAAATGCTCAAAACAAGAGAGCTGCTCGATGCCGGGATAACTGTTGTTATTGACGTTGATGACGACTTGTTTATGAGACCGATGAACGAAATTATTCAATTATATGTTGATGCTTATCGTACACCTTCTTCAGCGGAAAATCTTGACCGCTTAAAAGCAGATCTGGCCAAATTGGCCAATAACTCAAAATTGGCTCAATTTTAAAAGAAAATCCCCACTTAAGGTGGGGTTAATTATTGCACGCAGGAACTGCGTAATTGTGATTATATAATAAATTACTCTGCCAACGCGACAGAGTAACTTATTATATGGGGAGCCAGAGGGACTTGAACCCTCGACCTCGCTGCCACAGAGCGATGTGATAACCACTTCACCATGGCTCCCATCAAGTCATTATATTTTACACTAAAAGAGGGTGGTTGTAAATTACTTTTTTTATACCCCTCCGTCGTTCAGAAGCATAGCATCAAGGTTATTTAACAGCTCCTCGAATTCTTTGTCTTTAGAAAACCACTTGTTGCTTTTTATTTTATTGCTGACAAATTTAATCGCTTCTTCATGAGTTGCATCACTCCTTCTTCTCGCGGCGTAATATTTATCCAAAATTATTATTAACTTTTCCGGCCGGTCAAAAGATATGTTCGCGCCAAAATATCTAGTGAATCTCCCGTCTTTACCAACTATTTCTTCAGGATTTACGCCTTCTAATAGATGGTGAGCTGCAGCGGCCGCGATTGCTTCCGATGGCACGCCATCGCCGCTGATTATATCCAAAGTCCACTGTGAGTGCATATTCCAAAACTGTCTCATAGTCATCTCGGGGCTTAAACCAGAAATAACAGATATTTTTTCAATCATATTATTGTATTTGTCAGGGAAATTTATTTGGAGATATGTTTGAAGGGATAATGTCTCCGCTTGCCCAGGTTTCTTACTTTCCACGTTAAAAATAGAAAGGATAAGTTCTTCCTGCTCTGGCGTAGCATCTCTCGGCCCTGTCTTGCCGATATCCGTAAAAATCGTACCTACAAGTACTATTCTTTTTTCTTCTTCTGTAAATACCCCATCTGGCAACTTTTCCTCATAATATCGAAAGAGCATGCGTGCAAGGTGTAACGCCTGCTCCTCGTCCTCAAAAAATTTCTTCGTTTTTTCATTAAGAAGACGTAATTTCCTTACAATATTCGGATGAACTGCTTTAATATCAATACCCAATTCAAGAAATAATTTTGTGATATGATCTCTTTCTTTGGTTAAAGTTACCTCGTTTTCCGCTTCAGCTTGTTCTAATGCTTCTTTTCTCTCCACATCTATCTCTGCTTCTGTTTCTGTTTGAATTGTTTTTTGTTCGGGGTTTTTCATTTGGGATTGTGTATTTTAATTGGTCGGGCCGCCCAGAATCGAACTGGGTCTAACTGGTCCCAAACCAGTTGTACCACCATCATACGCCGGCCCGGCTAAGAGCCAAATTCTACCACAGGTCAAGAACGTCTCGCCTGCCCCGTCACCGTAAAAGCAGTTATTATTTGCCGAAGGCATCTGCTTTTTCTGGTGCGGGGTGTTACCATTACACTACAGTCCGTTTTAACGCAAATTCACTACGGGGCAAAAACAGTCGCCTAGTCGCCTGTCCTGCCGCCAAACAAGTATTTTTATTTGCCACTCCGATTTCCGATTTTAACCTGAATTATACAACAAAAAGAGCCATTTAAAAATAGCTCATTCGCTACGACGGTTTAAGGACTTTAGCTAATAGTGTACAACCCCTCCACACCATTATCATAATAAGACCGAAAGATAAAATTGGATCAATAACATAAATACCGGTTAGGAGGATCCCCACTGCTCCGAAAATTACAGTCGCCGAGCTGATCGCATCGTATTTCATGCAGGCATGAAGAATATCCGCATTTGTAGAACATTCGTGGCCTTTGACTTGGTGCGCTAATTCGCACCATACATATTGGCGAATAATCCTAGAGAGGCAATGACAAAGAAAAGCCAGCCTATTTCCAAATCTAACGGGCGATCCAACCTTTCAACGGCTTTTTTTAATATTACTCCGGCACTGATAAAAAATAGATTTACATTAATTAAGGCGGAGTATTTTTTAAGTTTCGCTGGCTCTAATTTTAAAAAACCTGTCTCAGAAATGTAAGCAATAATGGATGAAAAAATATGGATAAAAACATGAAAACTGTCAGAAAGCATTGTAAGGCTTCCCGAATAAAGAGCTATGGTGAGTTCGGCCAGAAAAACTGCTACATTAGTAATTAAGACTTTTAAAAAAACTTTTCTGTGGCTGGCATGATCTTCCAATACTTATCCTTATGTCAAAAAAGCTGATTAAACATTATCACTTAAAAACAAAAGATCAATCATCTTGTATCCATCTACCCCAAAGTGCAGAATACTTGAATTAGTCCGAACCGCTTTCGCCGCCTGCGGCGGCGAGGAAGTCCCCCCGCGAAAATCAGGAAAGGCGGCGGAGCCGCACGAATGACAATTTCAAGTTTTTCGAATGAGTTAATTTTAACTCATTTCAGTAAATTTTTCAACCGAAAATTATTGAAAAATTTACTGCTTTGGCGGCAAATTCTTTTGTTCTTTAAAATTCATAAAAAGAGAAAGGCACCGTCGTGAGACAGTGCCTGTTGTGGACAACACTGGGCGGGGTGGTTGTCCGTGAACCCCTACTGCGCCTACCACTCCGGCCCGCGGGTGCCCCAAGACCTCGGGATGTCAGTCGCGGTGATGCCGTACTGGCCACGCCGCTCCTTCTTCCAGAGGACGATGCGCCCCGAGTAGCGGAACGAGAGCGTCAGCCACTTGATCCGGTCGTTTTTCACGAACCGGGCCAAAGCGACTTCCACGTCGTTCTGCTTCCAGCTCCGCACGACGATGTGATCGTCGCGCTCGCCGACGGGGTGCACGGTTGGAAGCTCCTCGTGAGCCTCGCCGTAGGCGTAGTACTCGCCGTCGCCCTGGTCGAGACGGAGGGTGATGTCGCCGAACGAAATCTTCGGCCGGTACATCACGCTCTGCTTGTTCGACCAGACCCCGAAGAGATAGAAGAGAATCGCTTCCCTCCACCTCAACTCGGGGAACTCCTGCGAGGCGAGACCGCTGACCTGAATGTCGTTCGACACGACACCCAGTACACGCGCGATGAGCTGACCCATGGCGAACCTCCTTCGGAGGTACTCCGCAATACCACGCTACCGGACCATCCGGCAGGTGAATTACGAAGGCGCTGCATTTCTGTAGCAACAAGCGAGAAACTAAGAAATAATTTCCCAGTTGTTGCCGCAGAAGCCAAAAATCAATGTACGTAATTTACTGCAATAAGTGTAGCATATATGAACATATCTGTCAAGTCAAGCTGGGATAAACAAAAAGCCCTTATTTCAGGCCATTTTTCACTCTTAAATCCAATAATTAAAATTTTTCTTTTCTGCTTCTACAAAATATGATTCGAGCCGATGTTTTTAACGGGTTCTTTTGCGGTTTTGATTCGTGCGGCTCCGCCGCCTTTCCTGATTTTCGCGGGGGGACTTCCTCGCCGCCGCAGGCGGCGAAAGCGGTTCGGCATTGACTTTTCCAACGTGGTCCCCTCGGTAGGAATCGAACCTACATCTAGAGCTTAGAAGTCTCCTGTTCTGTCCATTGAACTACGAGGGGATAGTTACTACGCAATTTTATCACATTTTACTTTCTCCGCAAAATATGGTACTTCGTTAACAGAAGTTCTTTAAAAGGTATCTAAAATTGGCATTCAAAGAAAGAACCGGCCGCTTCTTCGGATGGGTTGGTAGGTTTTGTTTTCGCTGGCTAAAGAGAGCATGTATCTTAATCGGCGGTATAACTCTAGTTGCTATAATTTTGGTTTTAATAGCCGGCGGCTTATTTGCTAATTATGTATTTGTAAATCGTGATAATCTCCCCGATATACGGTCGTTTGTTAATTTTGACATTCCTCAAGTAGGGATAATCGAAGATTTAGAAGGAAGGCCGATAATTAATCTGGCAAAAGAGTATCGGTTTGTGATCAAGCCAAATGAAATAACTTTGCCCATCAAGGCAGCCTTCCTATCCGCCGAAGACAAAGATTTTTATAGCCACAATGGCGTGGATTGGGATGCGTTATTTTTCAGAGCGGCAGGCAAAAACATAGAATACTCTGTTGAAGCGGTTCTAAGAGAACGGAAGCCGATACTTGTCGTTCAACAAGGGGCATCTACGATAACGGATCAGATTGTAGGGCTATACTATAAAAAGCACATACGCATTAGAGCAAATCAGCTTAAAAAAGGTTGGTGGGGATTTTTACCCAGACAATTTCTGACAAAAATGGAAGAATTAAGGTTGGCAAAATGGCTAGAAGAAGAGCTTGCCCAACCAAAGCATTTCGGCTCGAAAAGAAAGTCAAAAGAAGAAATTCTGGCCCGGTTCTTAAGTTACACTTATTTTAGGAAGGTTTATGGCGTAAAAGCTGCTTCTTTCTTTTATTTTGGCAAAAAAGTTTCAGATCTAAACTATGGCGAAGCCGCGTTATTGGCCGGCATCATAAAGAATCCCGGGCTTTATGCTCCTGTTCTTAACCCGCCCAATAATCTGTTTTCTCAGCGTCAACTGAACAGAAGAAATAACGTTTTAGATTTAATGGCAGAAAACAAATATTTATCACAGGAACAAGCTAATAAGTTTAAAGAGAAAGGACTCCCTGTTCCAGAAGATAGACGCAGTTACACTGACGCTCCATCGGTGGTAAATGACATTTTGTCAGAATTAAAACTGACTGGTATAAGCGTCGATAGGCTTTTTGACGGCGATATAAAAATTCGCTCCACTAGTAATATTGATATTCAAGAAATTATTAATAATGCTTGTGAAAATGGCGTTAACGCCTATGAGGAACGTCACCCTAACTACAAAAAAGGCGAGGTCCAGTGCGCAGCTATCGTTTTAAGAAACATAGATGCAGCCATATTGGCTTCAGTCGGTGGAAGAAAATTATTCCACGGGAAAAATTACCAGTATAGTGATTTAAACAGAGTCCGTCGCGCCAGACAAGCGGGCTCAGCTTTTAAGCCAATAGTGTATTTGACGGCTTTTCTTAACAGTTGGACGCCGGATGATGAAATTTTAGATTCACCTTTTGCAATACCGATGGGTTATGGCAGAGGACTTCATTGGATAGAAAATTACGATAGAAAATTTTTAGGCAATATAACTTTGTGTGAAGCGCTTTATCGATCCAGAAATGCGCCGACAGCCAGATTAGCGATGAAACTGGGGCAAGGTTATTTTGAGGAAAGTGGAATGAAAAAAATCATTGATACGGCTGTTTTTCTTGGAATCAAAAGCCCATTTCACAAAGCGATCGATCATTTAAATCGAACTGTTTATTATCCTACTTCTGCTTTAGGCGCATCAGAAGTAACGGTTATTGAACTTGCCAATGCTTATCGAGAAATTGCGTCGGGCATATCAGCAGAACCCTATATGATACAGGAAATTGAAGATAAAGACGGCAAAACTATTTTTCGAAAGACGGAGACAATGATGTTTTCGGAAATAAGACCTGACGCTTTAGATATGGTGCGTTCCTGCCTTAGAAAAGTTGTTACCCAGCCCGGAGGAACTGCTTATTCTCTAACACTTCAAAATTTTCCGGTACAAGTTGCCGGTAAAACCGGAACCACTAATGATCTGCGCAACGCTTGGTTTGGCGGTTGGACTCACGGTTCCGCAGGGATTACTGTGATGGTAAGAATTGATTTTGACGATAACCAGGAGCTTGGCGAAGGAGAAACTGGCGCCAGAGCGGCTTTGCCGGTGTTTAAAGAAATAATCGGAGAAATATACAGCAGGGGTTTCATCGATCCACCGCCGGAGTTTCCGGATTATAGCAAAGATCAAAAAATAGATGACCATTAAAAATATTAAATTCCCAACAGATGGGGATTTTTAATAGTTGTTTTTAAAAGACAAATATTTTTAGTTGACATAACTAAATTTATATGTCACATTGCTACAAGCCAATTTAAATGAGAATTAAATGGCTCAAGAAAAAGAAACAGTCCTTTTAAAAATAAGCGGCGAATCGTTAAGCGGCGAGGGTGGTTTTGGGTATGATAGGATCGCTTTGGAATTTATAGGTGAGGAGATCGTATCGGTTTCTCATACTCACCGGCTTGGTTTGGTTGTAGGCGGTGGAAATTTTGTCAGAGGCAGGAAAATAAAACAAGATGTTTTTGGCGAAGATACCCCTGTGCCTGATTATGTTGGAATGATGGCAACGATCCAAAATGCTATTATGTTGCAGGATTTCTTTGAAAGGAAATTTGGATTAAAAACAAGAGTTTTAAGCGCGCTTGAAATAAATAAAGTTTGTGAACCCCATATCCCAAGAAAAGTTTTAAGTCATCTTGAAAAAGAAAGAATCGTAATTTTTGCCGGTGGTATAGGATCACCAGATTTCTCTACGGACACAACAATGGTTTTAAGAGCCCATGAAATCGGAGCCAAAACAGTTTTAAAAGGTACCAAAGTCGATGGTATATATGATAGGGATCCTAAAGACAATCCACACAACGCTAAATTTTTCGAGAGTATCACTTGTTTAGATTATCTTAACAGAAAACTAACAATAGTTGATACTACTGCCGTAACACTGGCAATGAACCATGGTATTAGAATAAGAGTCTTTAATTTTTTTATTAGGGGTAATTTAAAACGTGTTTTGGCAGAAGGAAATATCGGCTCGATGATACATTAAAGCAAGTTTTTAGGACAAGATTTAAAATCCCCACAACTGGTGGGGATTTTGTTGACAAACACCGGACATTGATATATCTATGCCTTAATGCCTTATCCATTTGAGCCACACAAAATAAAAGTTCTGGACTCTATAAAAATTTTAAGCAGAAGCGAGCGAATCAAAGCATTGCAAGAAGCTGATTATAATCTTTTTAAAATTCCGTCCGAAAAAGTCACTATTGATCTGCTTACTGATTCCGGCACTTCAGCCTTATCTCAAGAGCAGTGGTCCCAAATGATGCTGGGAGACGAATCCTACGCTTCGGCAAAAAGCTGGGAAAAATTCGAGATTGCGGTTAAAAATTTTACCGGTAAAAAAGAAGTCGTTCCCGTGCATCAAGGACGAGCAGCAGAGAAAATTATAGCCGAAATATTATTGCAAAAGAACGACATTATTTTTTCTAATGGATTTTTTGATACTACACGAGCCAATTTTGAGCATCGAGGAGCAATTTGTTTTGACGTCCCGACAGAAAAATCAGCCGATCTTTCAACCCCAAAATTATTCAAAGGAGATATTGATGTCAAAAAACTTAGAAAGCTTTTAAGCTGCTATGAAGAACGAGCTAAATTTATTCTGATGACTCTAACCAATAACACCGGCGGCGGACAACCCGCTTCTCTAAAAAATATGGAGTTGGCTGGAAACATCGCCACCCAAAAAGGGTTAAAATTTATAGTTGACGCTTGCCGAATAGCCGAGAACGCCTATTTTATATGGCTCCACGAGCAAAAAAGAATGGGCAGTATTAAAAATATTATCCGTAAGCTTTTTTCTTTAGCTGACATCGCTTATATGAGTACGAAAAAAGATGGTTTAGCAAGTAGCGGGGGCTTTATTGTTACCAACGATGAATCTTTAGCCGCCAAGTTGAAAGAATTAGCGGTGCTTTATGAGGGATTTGTCACCTATGGCGGTATGGCTGGCAGAGAAATGGAGGCAATCGCTCGTGGGTTAGAAGAAATTATCAGCCCAACTTATCTTGAGCACAGAATTAACCAGATCGCCTATCTTCACAGGGAATTAGTTAAAATAGGCATACCCTTAATTCATCCTTCCGGCGGACACGCTGTTTATATTGATGCCGGCAAATTATTTTCTCACATACCAAGGAACAAATTTCCCGGTCAAGCGTTAGTCGTCGCTCTTTATCAGGAAGGTGGTATCAGGAGCGTGGAAATCGGCTCTCTTATGCTTGGTAAAACGTCAAAACCGGAACTTGTGCGCTTGGCTATCCCGCGAAGGGTTTATGTCCAATCCCACTTTGATTATATTGTCGATGTATTTAAAAAAATAGTGGTTAATAAAAAACGATTCCGGGGTTTTAAAATAATCTGGCAACCGTCAACCTTAAGACACTTCACTTGCAAATTAAAACTTGTTAATTAAAACCGGTTATAGTCGGTTTTAATCTTGGAGCGGGTAGGGGGAATCGCCTCCAACTCTCGCTGTCTTTCGACAGCTCGGTCATAGGCTTGGCTCGCGGTAATTTTTGCCTTATGCAAAAATTACATCGCTCCGCCTTTCGATTCCCCGCACAAATGAAGCAGTTCATTTGCTCTACCCGAGAGTAAACTAAAACCGTCCAAAAGGACGGTTTTAGTTTACTCAAGAGTATATTTACAACAAAGCTCGAACCGATTTCCTGAAAAATTCCTGACCGCATTCCGCTCGGGCGGGGCGGGAAGAAAAAGGGGTGTGGGGAAAATGAATTCCCGCCCCGCCCTCGCCAAAAGGATTTCGGAAGCGCACGCTAAAAATAAAAATTATGGAAAAAGAATTTCAAAACTTATTTTTCTCCTTCCAATTTCAACTGAGAAACTTTGTTAGCCGCACGAAAGAATTCATCAAAAGAAGATCTTCGATGGAGAGTATATTCCAGCTCTTGCTTATATTCATCCCATGTTCTTTTATCAATTGTTACATCCGGTTCACTATCAGGTTTAATATTTTGTGCCATGCCAACATAGTACGGTCGGTATATGGGGGGCATTTCTTTTATAAAATTAAGAATGCGAGGCCAAGTTTCCGAAACTTCGCTACTGATTTTCTGCCGGAATCTCTCCGTGTCAATATCTTTAAGTGCCGAGGCGAGAACCAAAAACTCTTTCGGATAATGCTTACATTGCCGCACTTCTTCTACTGCTTTGTCCAAAATAAAACCATTTACTTCTTTGAGAAAACGATCATTATTTTTACTCACCAATTTAAGGTCCCGCGCGGCAAAAAGGTAATAAGTAGGATTACCCTCTTCGCGTCGAACTATCTCTCTAACTCTCCCCCACAAACGTTCCATATCAAATTCTTCATCAAAGCGTTTTGGGTCAAAAACTCTCATTTCGGCAAGTTGAGACAGGTCACGAATATGGTCGATTCTCCCAAGCACTTTGTCTTTGGCATGATTCCAATCTCTTTCAGAAACCATTCGCTGAATTTCTTCTTTAGGTTCAGTTTGCGCCATTTTCTCAATTTTCTGTTGTGCCACCGCTTCTGCTTCGGTCTCGCTTATCTCCGCCTTTTCTCCAACCAGCAATTCCGGCGCGTACTTCGCTTTCAGAACTTCTCCAAAAGCAAACGGGAGTTTCTCTACTTGTGGCACAATCGTCACCTTTACGCCGTCTATTCCTTTATAAAATCCTGCTGTTTCTCGACTTGCGCCCCCCATCAAAATAACTTCCACTCTTACCAATTGGCCAATTTTTCTAAGAGCTTCTCTGGTTTTCTGGGGACTACTCGTTTCGCCGTCAGTAAAATAAATAATATCTTTCGGGTATTCCTCTCCGTCTTCTTTGCCGCGTGCAGAAAGTTCTTCAAAAACTTTTTCAAGATGATCAGCCTCTTCGGTTGGGCCCTCTCCGTCTCGTCTTTCCAGTTGCTTAATAACTTGTACAATACCGCGCGCATCCGCTTTTTCACCCAACGATTTTTGCTGAATTGCTTCTTTGGGATTTCTAAAGCTCGATATACTAAAACTCACGCCTTTTTGGTTAGCCGCTTTTTCCAGCTCCATGGCAAGCAATGCGCACTCAATCATTTGCTGTTGGGCCAAATACTCTGTGCTTCCTGTTTTGTCAAAAAGCAGCGCGGATCTCCGCAACATTTTCTTTTTAGTAAGTGGGTTGGATATTTCTGTGATCAAAGATTCTATCCGTTTTCGATAGGTTTGATAAATTTCCCACTCGTCTTTATCAAGCCCTTCTCTTTTTCCTCTTTCTTCAATTTCTTTATTTGTATCAAGGTGCGCGCGAAGACCGCGGATCAATTCTTCCGCCACATCATAATTTCCGACTTTCACCGCTTCAGCGATTTTCTCTTTCGCTTCGGCTTGATACTCCGCAGACGCTTGGTCCCAAAGTTCCGGGTGTTTGGTAAGGTCTCCGGCTTCGCGCGCTTCTTCCAAATGTTTGCCATAGGTAGATTGCGCTTTTTCTACTCTTTCAGCATCTTTGCGGTGCTGGTCATAAAATTGTTCAGGAGATTTTGGCATAGTTTTTATGATAATTATTTTATTAAAACCTACAAGAAAAGCCGACTATCTTTCCTTAATGTGTAAATGTTGCTCATTATAAGTATCATACCACAAAAATTTATAAAAATGAATCGCGCGCTTCCGAAATCCTTTTGGCGAGGGCGGGGCGGGG
>Ga0209542_10002631_pt1 | contig 39789 bp, 40 predicted proteins | sample RifCSPhighO2_01_FD_184028 | JGI IMG/M metagenome (GOLD analysis project Ga0209542, IMG submission 184028) | Soil microbial communities from Rifle, Colorado - Rifle CSP2_plank highO2_0.1 (SPAdes) (version 2) | ecosystem: Environmental > Terrestrial > Deep subsurface > Rock core/Sediment ... | reverse complement strand
GGACTCGGCGAGACATTGGCTCATTTCGCCCTGACGGGAGCCTTGTCGCTTACCAGAGCGGCTGTTGAATTCTCTCGGCGATCTCCGCTGGAGAGGCGGCTGGCGGTTCGGGGAGCGCTGGTTCCGCCCGCATGCCGTTTGGTCTCAGCAGATCAGCCGGAGCGGACAATACCCGAGACGATAGATCGGCTTCTATGGCGGTTCGCTTTGGCTTTGGATGTGCGCAGAGGTTCTCGTTGACGCATCCGCAGTCGCTCATAGATCCTCCCGTCCAGTCAGGCGAGTCGCATCGCCGAATAGGCGATGCCACTCCGTTATAGGGAGATGCGATACCACTACCTCCGGCATCCCTTCCATCTCGTCGCGGGGGATTTCGGTCCGGGCGCGGAAGTCCGCGGTGTCGCGCGGGATGATGCGGGCATCCCCATAGGATGCCTCGGCACGACCGCGCGCGTATTCGGCCTCGGCCGGGGTTTGGAATCCTCCGTAGAAGAGGAAGACGCTCCTGTCCTTCGGGTTCAGCGAAGTTACCCATACGCCGAGTGCGGCTTGGCCCTTCATTATCGGCCTCCCGTATGCATTCCCTCTCCTTTGCGGTGTGGAGTGGATGCGAGTGACGCCCAGGCCGGCTCACTTGCGGGTTGAAAGAACTTCAGGCCTGGGCAGTGCGAGCGTCGGACTGGCACTGCTCATGCTTCAAGTCAGCCCTATGCTTTTCGCAGATCAGGGAGTGATTCAGCCATCCCGTAGATCGCCTGCGGCTTCCCTAAAAACGCCGCCCAGTATTGGTCGCCAAAGGAATAGTGCCACCACTCGGTCGCGGCGTTGACAAACCCCGCCGTTGTCATCATGCGGAAAAGGAGTTGTCGGTTCTGACGTTCGGCCCCGCGTATTGCGGGATGCCAAAAGTTCGACCGGTCGTCCACGGTGTCAATCGCCGTGCCCATAGGGAGCTCCTTGCCGCTCTTGCGCACCACGATGGTGCAATCAACCGCTCCGCCGGTGGTATGGGGCGGGTAGCCGTCCGGGTCAGCGACGAATTGGGTTGTGCGCTTCCAGAGCTCCTTTCCGGAGAGGCCTTCGCGCGCCGCAATGTCGCGGGATATTTCCTTGAAGTATTTGCGTTGGAGTTCAAGAGGTCGGAACGCATCCGTTATCTTGAGCGCAAGCGCCCCTTGGGAATATTCCTTGAGCGCACGCGCCGCGTTCATGAGGCGGCTTGCCGCGTCGCGCCGAAGGTAGCAGTGTCGGGTGTCCTTGGGTGCTACCGGGGCGAAGACCATCGGCAGCCGCTCGTGCTCTGCGCGTTCGATGACGTCCACGAGGGGGTCGTTCGTCTCCATGATGGGTACGGCGTTCGTGACTTGCTCCGGAATATACCAACGCGAACGTTGGCGCAGGGGTATTGCGTTCCATCCGGCAAGCGTTGCAACTGTTTTGACGTATGGCGGCATAAAGGAGAATAAATTAGCCCCCGGGGGAGTTCCAGGGGCCGATTCCGTTCCGAGAGCCAGGTGTTTTTACGCTTTTGCTCCCCCCCGCGAACGGTAATCGGCCTCTTTCTTGGTCCAAAGGACAGAAAGACGGCAAAAAATCGTGTACATCGGGTTCGAGCGGTGCGCCATGTTGTTTCAAGCGTAGCAGGAACGGATTTTGTCGTCAAGGCAGAATTTCCCCAGGCCAGAAAAAGGAAAGCGCCCGGCCATGTTGCTGGTGGCCGGGCGCGAGGGGCGGAAAGGGCGAGACACGACGGCTAGAGCGCTTCCGTGTAGCGCCGGATGAGCCCGAGTGACTGGGAGACCTTCTCAAGCTCCTCCTCGTCGAACGCGGGATGTCCGACTGCGGCGTGACGGACGAGCGCCTCGCGGACGATGGGGAGCATCTCCCGCATCGTCCAACCGTCCTCGTACCCGTAGAGGAGCATGATGGCGATGTGGACCTGATCGTCCGTGGGGAGCTCGCCGAGGGTGCGGATGGCTTCCTCGGTTACTTCGGTTTCTTCCGCGTTCCGCGCGAAGGCCTGCCGCAGAACCTTTGCGACTTGCGTGTCTGTCTCTTGCCGTGCGGCTAGCGTTGTCAAGAGTTCCTCCTTGCGCTCGCGAAAGGCGAGCGGTAACGATGCATGCCGATCGGATATCTTTCTCCTTTGAAGCATTTCCGAAGCACGGTGTCAAATCAACGCGGCGCATTGAGTTGCCGCGTCATTCGAGAGGAGAAATGAATGACCGCACCGCAGAGCGGCGCGGTATTCACGGGACAAATAAAAACGCAGAGGCCGCGGGGCCTCTGCGTGTATGTCGCGCTGGACATGAGTGACTCCGACTTCGCGCCGGAACGCGCTCAGTCAGATGATGGTGACGATGTCGCCGACGCGGAGTACGCCGCCGTTCAGGTGCCGGAAGTTCCGGCCGAAGACGATTTTTCCTTCCCGATTGCGGCGATAGCTCGCGAGCGTGCGGAGCGGCTCATGGCTCGTCATGCCTGTCCGCTGATCAACCACGGTGGTCGCGCATCGCGCGCATTGGTTTGCGGCGTTGAGTACAATTTTGCCGACCGCCAGCCAGTCCCACGCATCCTCGGCATACGGCTCCGTCCCCTCGATAACAAGGTTTGGTCGGAAGCGGTCCATCGGCACCGGCTCGGGGAGGCGGCCGTTGAGATCGTCGAGTGAGGCCTGGGAGATGACGAGGAATGGATAGCCGTCGCTGAAGGAGATGGAGATCGCTTGTCCAAGATAGCTCGACTCGCGAAGGCGCGGGTGCGTGGGGAGATACCGAACGAGCCGGCAGCGCTCGCCGAGGAAGTCAGAGAGCGCCGATGCAACGGTATCGCCCTCGTCCATGCCGCGGCATGCGTCGCCCCAAACGACCACGTCGCGATCCGCGATGCCGTCCCGCTCGAGCGGCGTGATGTGCATCGTGCCGCCAGGAACGCGGATGGCGAGATGTCCGCGCGTGATCAGGGTTCGTACGAGGCAGAGCCGCGGATGCACGCGCTGGGTGAGCGCGTTCCCCGCGGCGTTCACGATGACGAACATCCGGTCATAGAGCGGGCCGGTGGCGGCAAGCGGCATTTCTTGGACCGCGATGCCGGCGCAGGATTTCACCGGGTAGATGAAAAGATCTTTGATGTGCACCGAACTTCTCCTTTCGTTTCGTTGCGGGGAAAGGGGCGGGTGGTATGAGCGAGGATAGGCCATTTGTCGGCCTTCGGCAAGACGTTGCAGTACAGGAAACACGCGTTCCGGGATGCCTCGGAGCGCGTGCAGAAGATCTTCGAGCTCTATTGTTTGAGAATTTTTTTCCGGATGCGCACGCTTTTCGGCGTCACTTCGAGATATTCATCCTCGTTCACGAGTTCCAGCCCGCGTTCGAGCGTTACCGCGAGCGGCGGGACAAGGTGGATTGCCTCATCCGACGCCGCGGCGCGGATGTTGGTGAGTTGTTTGCCTTTGGTAGGATTGACCCACATGTCGTTTCCCTTCGTAACGTTGCCGATGACCATGCCTTCGTACACCTCGACTGCGGGATTGACGTAGAGCACGCCACGCTCCTGGAGGTTCGCGAGCGCGAATCCCATCGTTTTGCCGTTCGTCATGGAGATCATCGAACCGACCTCGGTTTTGGTGATATCCCCGACGAACGGACGGAATCCAACGACGCGGCTTGACAGGATCCCCTGCCCCCGCGTTTCGATGACGAATTGGTTCCGGAATCCCAAGAGACCGCGCGTCGGAATGACGAACCGCATGCGCGTCTGGCTGCCGACGCGCTTCATATCCTCAAGAACGCCTTTCCGTTTGCCGAGCGTTTCAATGACCGTTCCCGAAAGTTCGGAGGGAACGTCGATGATCGCTTCTTCGAACGGTTCCTGTTTCGCGCCGTCCACCTCGCGGATGATGACCTGCGGCTGCGATACCTGGAGTTCGTATCCTTCGCGCCGCATGTTCTCGAGCATGATGGCGATGTGAAGCTCCCCCCGGCCATAGACCGTGAAGTATTCGGGAGCGGAGAAATCGATCTTGAGCCCGACGTTCACTTCGAGTTCCCGTTCAAGCCGTTCTTTGATCTGGCGGGAAGTGATGAATTTTCCCTCACGGCCGGCAAAGGGCGAGTCGTTCACGAGGAAGCGAAGCGAAATCGTCGGCTCGTCGATGGAAATGGCCGGAAGCGATTTTTGGTCCGCGGATGCAGAGATGGTTTCGCCGATGTCCACGTGGCTGAACCCCGCGATCATGGCGATATCGCCCGCGTACGCTTCCGGCACTTCGCGGCGTTCGGTGCCGTGGAAGGAATAGATTTTCGTGATGGTCCCGTTCTCGATCGTGCCGTCGGGTTTTTTCGCGATGAGACGGTCCCCCGTGCGCACGGTTCCTTCATGAATGCGTCCAATGGCGAGCCGGCCGAGGTAGTTATCGTATCCGAGGTTGAAGGGCTGCATGCGGAGCGGCTTTGCGGCGTCTGCCGGGGCAGGATGCACGACGCGAAGGATGGTGTCGAGAAGGGGCGTCAGGTCGCGCGATTCGTCGGTGGGTCTCCCCTTGGCGATGCCCTCGCGGCCCACGGCATAGATGGTGGCGAAATCGAGCTGCTCGTCGTTTGCGCCGAGGTCGAGGAAGAGCTCATAGACCTGTTCGTGCACCGCTTCGGGGTTCGCGGCGGGCTTGTCGATTTTGTTGATAATGACGATCGGCTTGAGGCCGAGCTCAAGCGCCTTCTTCAATACGAATCGCGTTTGCGGCATGGGCCCTTCCTGCGCATCCACTACGAGGAGGACGCTATCGATTGCCCGCAGAACGCGTTCTACCTCGGAGCCGAAATCCGCGTGGCCAGGCGTATCCACGATATTTATCTTCGTCCCCTTGTAGATGAGCGATGCGTTTTTCGCGTAAATGGTAATCCCTCGCTCTTGTTCGAGGGCGTTTGAATCCATGCTGGTGCCTTCTTCTACCATGCCGGTCTGCCGCATCAGGGCGTCAGTGAGCGTGGTCTTTCCATGGTCGACGTGGGCAATGATGGCGATGTTGCGTATCTCCATAGATTTCCTATCGTTCACCGCGGTTGCCAAGGTGGTCGCCAAATAAAAATCCCCTGTCCCTCTGGCGGGTCAGGGCCGAGCACCGCGAGCGATGATTCACCATAGCATATTCTGTGATTGTTTGCAAATGGCGGTTTGCTGCCATGGCAGAGTCGCCCCAAGGCTGGAGCGAAGACGGGAATCACGGACCGGGTGGCGCAGAGCCACCCGGCCTTTTCAAATTTCGACTCCAAGCCGGAGCACCACGTTGGGTGGCGAAAGCGGTTCGGGCTAATTCAAGAATACTGCAGTATCCGCCGTTCATCGTTTGCCGTAAACCCTCTGTCAACTATTCCCTTATTCGCACGAATAAGGGAATAGGTCTTGCTTATTCAGTTCTCCCTTCTCCTCATTCGGCGCGGGTAAAGCCGATGAGATCTTCGCTGTTCAGAATTTGCGGGTATCGAGGGCCGGGGGCTCTGTCGCTTCGATCACTTCAAATACCCTGCGGCCGAGAAGCTGTCCCCTTCCGGTGCGCACCTCAATGCGCCATTTTCCGGTCGTTATCGCCTGCTTCAGCGTATAGCCGCGATATCCTTCCGCCCGTCCTCCAGCGATGGCGAAAGGAATCACGCTCTCTTCTATCCATTCGCCGGATTCGGGATCGTATCTTGACCAATGGTGGAATATCGTCGTATTGATATCGGCCGGCGAGAACACGGCGCTGTACGCATATATTGCCGTCCCCCGCCGCCAGTGGAACACCGCACTCGTGATGCCCAGCCATTCGTACCACGCGGGCTTTTCATACGTGACCAGGTATCCTCCTCCGTTCGTCCGTTCGACGGAGTGATACACCTCGAGACGCTTCAACGCGAGCGGTATCGGCGGGATGATATTCGCGAAATAAAGGACATGGAACAGAAGATACACGCCGCCGATGCCGAAGAGAAGCGAACGCCGATATCCCGCGATGCGGTTCGGCGCAATAAAAGCAATGCCGCCGATGACGATGGCGATCCCGGCAATACTTGCGCCCCCGCTTACGAGGAACGTTCCCGCTCCAATCGTTTTTGTTACGAGGGGGACGGCGAAGATGAGGTATGCGAAGAGGGCCGTGAAATAAATGCACAGATGCACGACGACATGGCGGTACCGTTCGCGGGAGAATTCATTCGCGAGGAGCACGAGAGCAAGGAGGCCGAGAAAGACGCCGCTCCCCGCAAGCGATCCGCTCCGCGCGTAGAGCACGGTGAAGCCGGAGAAAAGCGCGCCGAATGAGAATTGGATGGGAATGGGCAGGAGGTGCGCGAAGCGTTCAACCGCGCCGCCTCGGATGCGTCCGCTCTCGTAGGCGTTGATGAGCACGATGCCCATCCCCGCGACGGCGAGGTGGGCAATGAGGACCACGTTATCGAAGAGGGCATCGGTGCGCAAAAGCGTGAAAACGTCGAGCGCAAAACCAGCCATAAAAGCGACCGGCGCCATATAGCGCTCATACCAGTGCATCATTTTTTCCATCCGTCCAGACGGCATCGGCGCAGTATTTTTTATGAGGTCGTCAACGACTTGGCGAGCGGCAGCGTTATCGCCATTACGGTGCCGCGTTCGTCAGAGGAGGCGAGCTCCACCGTTCCGAGGCGATGCTCGATGATCCGCCGCGAGATGAAAAGCCCGATGCCGGATTCGTTCGGCTCAAGGTGGAGGGCATTCTTCGCGCGGTAGAAGCGTTCGAAGATATGCGGCTGGTCGTCCGGGCTGATGCCGATACCGGTGTCCCGAACGGTAACCAGTGCGGTGTCTCCCGCTCGTTCGAGGGTGACCGTGACCGTGCCGCCCGGGGAATAGCGGATGGCGTTATCAATGACGTTCATGAAGGGTATTCTGAGTATTTTCCGGTCGCCTTCGACGGGGAGCGATTCCCGGGAAAGGAATGATACCGTGACCGCTTTCGATTTCGCGAGATCGTGGAGTTCCTGGATAACCTCGTTGACGAGAGTCCCGAGGTCAAAGGGCTTCCGCTCCTTCTGCAATCCTTCTGCGCCGATCTCCAGGGTCGTGAAAATATCGTTTAGTATTTTAATGGCGGTCACAATCCGTTCGAGAATTTTTGGGCCGAGTGCCTTGAGATCGCTCGCGGCCTGCGTTGAGGAAAGGAGCGTCGTCATCCCGAACCGCGCCCCGGCAAGCGGGGTTCGCAATTGGTGGGAAACGACCATGGCGAAGGTTGATTTCAGCTTGTCTACCTCCAACAGCTGAAAGTATTTCTTGTTCGCCTCTTCTTTTTCGAATTTGTTGTGGTAGGTGTCCTTGATAATCTGGTGCATGAACAGCGCGATGATCCCAAAAATAGTCGTTTTGACGGCGTGGGCGAAGATGATATTCGAGTTGTGGAGATTCGCCGGATCCGTGAAGATCATGAGGGCGTACGCAACGACGACTTCAATCCCGACGATCTTCGATGTCTTGAGGTCAAGGTCAAGCGCCGAGGTGAGGATGGGGACCACCAGAACGAATACGTAACCGGAGTTGACTCCGCCTGTCTCGTAGATCACCAAAAGGAAAAACGCCAGCCATCCGATACGGTTGAGCTGGTAGATCCAAAGTTTTTGGTATATCCTCATGAGCAGCAGCACGCCGTTCGACCAGATGAACAAGGCGACGCAGGCCGCTTGGAGTAGCAGATGATTTTTGACATCGGGGAAGTATGACGGAAAAAAGTAGGAGATCCCACCGACGCCGAGGATGACGAATGTCGATATGACCCGGACGGTCCGCGCGAAACCGCTGAGCCGGAAATATTTTTTGCCACTGAGCGTGTCAGTCGCGTGTTCCATAATGGAGCGTTCGCGCAAAACGATTTTGTCCCTCAACGAGTGCTCACGTATCCGTTGGCGCCTGTCCCGTGCCGCCCGACGGCGTGGCGAGGTGGCTCAAGAACATGGCTGAAAAGAGGACCATCAAAGCGGCAACGGCGACAATGACACCCTCTCCTCAATGATGCATGATCTGATTATAGCGCATTTCTCCCGCGCCAAGGTAAAACCCCCGATGCTTGCCTGGCGGCCAACGCAGCTGTGTGGGCATGGTGACGCCCGACGTCTCGTTTCGACCGGGTCTCATTACCGTAGTGGCGAGTATGCGCCTGGGTTCGGAATAATCAGTTTTTTGTATGAGGTGCGTCACCTGGCATTAAAACAAAAACAGTTGGTCCATACCAACTGTTTTTGTTTCCCTGTACGGATTTCTGCTAGTAACCGCAAAGACCAAACAGACTTCGCCAAAAGCCGCAAGTTGGAGCAGTGGGCTGAGTTGGTGGTACTGATGGAAGAAGAGGCGGTGGCGGTGGCGGAGGTGGTGTGCCCGGTATTACTATGAGGAAAGTTGCCTCTGTGCTGCCTTCAGCTGACCAACCACTGGAGAGAGAGACTGAATCCCAATCAACATACCACCACTTGTAACCATAGAAGTATGCCGGGCAAGTTACGCCTTGCGGGCAACGAACCACACCGGTAGAGCCAGATGGCGCCTTGCCAAGAGAAGTAGCAACCGTTGAAGGCGCCGAGCGGATGTTTAGATTAATCAATGTTTGTACCGGTGCGCCATCATAGATTAAGCCGCTGGGCGTGGGCGTAGGAGTCGGAGTGGGATTTGGCGTGGGGGTTGGTGTAGGAGGAGGTGGCGAGGGTGGTTGCGGTAACGCATCGGTGCCGGAGAAGAACTTGATTACATTGGCGGTATAAACGCCATTTTGCCAGGTGATAGTCCCAATAAACGTGTTACCGGCCGATATCTGGTCTAAAGTAATTGGATAGCCTGACGCGTTAACTAAATTAGTGCCAGACATAACCTGAACAGGCACAACCGTGCCAGGACAGAGCCTGCCAGCGATAGGCAAGAGTACCGTCTGCGACTGGTTCATAGCACCGCCATAGAACCATTTTATTTCAGCCGAAAAGGTATTAGAAGGAGCATTCACGGTCGTCACACTGCCTGATATGCGTACCGAGCCCGATCCCAGAGGAGCTGTATTATACGAAGTCTTAATCGGTGGCAGAATTGTACCTGGAGGCAGGGTCGGCGGCGCGTGGGCGAATAAAGAGAGTCTAAGCACTGTGGCGGTAACTACGCCATTTTGCCAATTGGCCGTAGCTATAAAGTAGGCGCCCACAGGGACTTGGGAGAGAGTTATGGGTTGGCCCGCGAAGCTGATAATTGAAACGTTAGAGGGAATAACAACGCTGATAATCTTGCCGGGGCAGAAGAACCCGCCGACCGGGATGGTTAATTGCGAATAGCTAGCCGTACTTCCTGCAACAAAGCCGAAGAACCAGCGTACTTCAGCGGAGAGCGAGTTAGCCGACGGATCAATAGCCGTTACCGTACCAGCAAAGTTAACCGAGGCCGAAGATTGACCCGGGAGATATTTGTCTTGAGCCAGACTGGCTTGAGGCAAAGCGGCAGTAGTCATTATGGCCATGAGGCTCAAGATGCCCGCGTACCTGGAGAGATGGGAGAGTTTAAGCATAGATTTTTGAATAATTTACGAAGAAAGTTTTAATTTTCATTATACCCCGCAGCCCTGCCGTTTGGGTTACCGATGAGGCGGGGTCCAGGGCTGCCCTGGGGTTCATACTTTTGATTTAGTTAGATTTTTCGTAAGTTAGTTAGCTTGTCGTCGACCACGACTGGGGAGGGAATTTAAACATAGCTGTTTAACAGTATATTAGAGTATGTCAAGAATGTCAAACGATTTTGGTTGGTGAGAAAGAGACTCCCAGCAAATGCGGGGCCGATCGCTTGTCTGCCCGTCGGCAGTCAGAAAAATTCGGGGATCCAGACAATATTTGCCGTCTCGCTATTCCTTGAGTTCAATCTTGAGAGACGCTTCCTCGCTGCGAGTTTCAACCGCCTCGGGAATTTTTTCAAACTCCTCCTTCGGAAGCGTCAGCGCTCCGATTGCCGCCGCGACCAGAGCAGCCACGCCTCCGACGCCTAACCCCCAGCGCCCTCCCGCATGTTCTCCCAGCCACCCGATGATGGGGCCGCCGATGGGTGTTGTGCCCAAAAATGCCACGGTCCAAAGCGCCATGATTCTGCCCCGCATCGCTGGTGCGCTTTCCAGTTGGAGAATGACGTTGGCGAGCGAACTGAAATTGACGGAGAAAAATCCAACGATGGCCATGCCGAAGACGGCCCAGAAAAAAGTTGGAGAAAGCGCCGTAAGAATCATGGCCCCGCCGAGAAACGCCGCGGCGATAACCAGTGCCCGCGGCGACGTTTTGCGGCGATTCGCCGAGAAGAGACCACCGATGACCGCGCCTACCCCCATGGATGACATCAAAGTCGCATAACTTCCCGCATCGCCACCAAAAGTGAAACGCGCGAGCATGGGCAAGCTCACATTCCACTCGTAGGTGAACATTCCCATCACCGCAAGTAAAATAAGGGTATTCAAAAGAACCGGTGAAGACGCGGCATAGCGCAAGCCGGCCACAACCTGTCCCCTGGCCCGTTCTACGAGCGGTGTCTTATGAAATTCGTTCTTATGCATCGCGAAAAGCGTGAACAACACCACGCTGTATGATAACCCGTTCAGAATAAAGCAAAACGCAATACCAACCGTGGCAATCAGCGCACCGCCAATCGCAGGTCCCACCACGCGCGCGAGATTCACCTCGCCTGAGTATAATGAAATTGCATTGGCAAGCCGCTCCTTGCCAACCATCTCCAAGATAAATGTCTGGCGGGTCGGATTGTCTATGACCCTCACGAATCCGTGGCCAAGCGCAAAGGCATATATCATCCAGAGCTCCGCAATTTCAAAAAACACCAACACCCCGAGCGCTAAGGCGATAATACCGGCCGCAGCTTGAGATATAAGAAGAATCTTATGCTTCGGAAAACGATCAACGAGCACTCCGCCCATCGTGCCAAAAATCAAAATCGGTAAAAACTCCATCGCCACCACGCCGCCAACCGCTGTTCCGGATCCACTTACCTGAAGCACCAGCCAGGAGCGCGCAACGGTCTGCATCCAGTGCCCGGAAAGCGACACGGCTTGCCCGATGAAATACAGGCGGTAATTCCTCACGGCGAGGGATAGAAAAGTGTTGTTTCCGAATTTTCTTACCAACTTCGCAATAAACTTCATGTATCGGTAGAATTGACTTCAGCATTTCTTACCCCACGCTCAGCATGCCTCGGGCGTGAGCCCGGCGTTGATTGGCGTATCGTCGCGCGAAGCGCATATCGGGTACGGCACAACGGTAAGAGTGCGGGAGCGTACCGAACAGCCGCAGGGAAAACCCCAACCGCAGTTTATCACATGCCAGTAGTATCCTTCATACTTCCGTGGCCCCCGAAACGTGGCGATGCTGTCCCATACCGGATGACCGTCAAAGGTCGCCGGTATAAGGGCGTCTCGTAAAACGCCTTGGGCGTTTTCTCCTTCCCCGATCCTACCATGACAGGTCCCTGCCCGCGCCCCGCATTTCAACGCGTGACGGTGTTCCCGAGGCAACGAAAGCGGCGGAACTACTCCGTCACTGCCTTGAAATTGACGAGGATATTTTACCGGAACGGATAGCGAGTAAGCGATACAAGAACGCAAAGAGATTCCTTTCTCACAAGACGGTGTGGCGTCGCTGAAGTATGGCGTATTCTATCGAGTACGATGTACGTATCCCAAACGATTTGAAGTTATCGGGCCATTTACCAGGAAGCGCTCAAGAGAATAGATTGATGTAAACCGAAAAACGCCTACAAAGGCGTTTTTCGGTTTATGAACTCCGCGCGCTTCACGCATTTCGAACCGCAATTTGGCAAATTCCCTGCAACATTCTTGCCCGTCCGTAGCTTTAGCGGAGGAGGGTCGCCATTTAAGATTGTGAATTACTGGTAGGGTTTTACCCCGAATTACCGCTTGTGTGCCCCCGTGGCGAGAGTTTGAGCCGAGATAAGAGCTTTGCCACCCATTGTAGCAAAAAACTCCCATGCCGGGAGTTTTTTGCGGGAACAGCGAGCGGGAGAGATAAATCCCTCTTGCGCCCCTCGACCCTCGGCCGAGCTCTCGGTACACCCGTAAACCAGAATTGCTTTTCACCGCACCCTTCGCCCTTTCGGGAGAATCCACCGCACCCCAGTAGCAGAGCAAAGCTCGCTACGGGGCAAGCAAAACGGATGGCGGACTTATTACACAACTCTGCTACCGGCTTTCGCCGATAAATACCGACTCTCACTATTCCAACGTCACTATATCAATTTTTAACGAATTCCAAAAGCGGCTCCTCCCAGCCAAAACAGGTTTCCTTACCTTTTAGTTCGTTGAACGCTTCAACGCAAGGAGGATTGAGTTTTGCGTATTCTTTAAGCACCTGCACGGTCTCTTCAATAAACCCACCAACGGTGCCATCAGAATCATCAACGCCGCCGCGACACAATCTATCATCAAGCCGCAAAAGCATATCAACCAGAACTTTTGCAGTTTGCTTGCTTACCGGCAACTCGGAAACAATTTTTGATAAACGATTGCACCCTTCGGAAAGAGAACTTTGGTACGAAAACCAAATACGAGACGGGCCCTCGTATGATTTGATATACCGCATGCCAGAGGTGATTGCTTTCTTTGTTACTGCTAACTCACTCTTGCTTAATTCTCCCAACCGACCACTGCAAACAGCTTGAGAAACAAGCCGCTTATCTTCGTCATTTAATTTTTTGCCGCCCATCACCGCATAAATTGCCACAGCCACCATATGCTTGCAAAGCGTATCGTTCTGGCCGAGATAACATTCGCAGTCGCCTTGATCATAATGCCGATTATCCACATAAACTTTATACGGTTTGGTTCCAAGGACAGTCGCAAAAAATCCGTTAAGTTCTTTCTTAAATCGCGTCACCCTTCCTTTCTCATATAAATCAACCGCCTTCTCAAAAGTCGGCCCATCCGTCGCAAATTTAATTTTATCCAGATCATATTTTGGAGTCATATTTTTTATTTTCTTCGGCGTGAGCCGTGATCTCAATGTTGCAACTTTTATGCTCCCGGCACCACGCCTCGCATTTTTCAGCCCACTCCTTCTCGGCATAGTGAAAACCGCACTCTTCACATTGGTATAGCTCTTTATTCTCTTTTTGAATTATCTTGACCATGTTTAATTAAAGTAAATCGGCGAGTTCTTAGCGCTCGTCTTCGTCAAATTCGTCGGGATCAAGCCCCTCGCCTTCAAGTTTTTCCTTTATTTCTTTTTGCCGCTCTTTTTCTTCGTCCACAGCTTTATTCCAATATTTTTTTAAAAATGTATGCCAGCAGCCCTCCATCTTTGTTCAGGCGTTTTATACATTTTAGAACGCGCAATTTTGCCGAGTCTACGATCCTCTTCAATAGTAATTACCGCTAGCTTCCAATATTTTTTTACTAATTTATCCATTTCACGCTTATTCAATTTCTGTTTGCGATAAAGCTTCAAAACCATATGGGCAAAGGCGCGTCTTGGAGTGCCATGCTCGACACGAACATATTTACCAAAACTTACTTTAGATTTAAATTTTTTAGCGGCCAAAGACCAGAGCTTTACCTGTTTGGCGCTATGTGGTGATGCCGATCCACCAGTAAACAGCTTTGCGTAAACATCAGTAAATAATTCGAGTAAACGAATCGCGTGATTCATCGTCACTCCTTCCGCTATCATCTCATCAATATGGCGACACGCCATACACAATTGTTTTATTGTCGGTTGATTTTTGCTCATGGTTTTTTCTTTTTGAACGGCTTTAACCATAGATTATTTAAACGATTTTGATAAAACTGAATTGAAAAGTTCTTTGAGTTTTAATTTCTGGGCGAGGAGTTGGGTTTTATCTGCAAAACTAATCCAAAAGCCACCGCTCTGGCGGTGGCTTTGTTTTATACTCCAAGCGGCTGGAGAATCCACCGCGTCCCTTCCTTTCTTGCCTCTATGCATTTTTGTTTTTTTTCTCTTGCGCTCTTCGCAATAGTTATGCTTGCCTTATTAAAAATCCCAGCTCCTTTTTGGGTAATAACAATGCAGGCCCCTTTGGGAATTTTGTTGTATGCGCGGGGATTCTTGGCAAGATATTTATCAAACTCAAGCGAGAGTTTAATGTTTTTCTCTACAAAATTTTTGCTCATATTTTATTTGCTGAATGTGAAATTGTCTTTTATTTTCCTGAAACTTCTTATAACATATTCCTTATATTCGGTAAAAAGTCTGTTATTATCGCCCTCTAATCTTATCACATTTTCCTTCTTTTGCAGATGATAAGTATGGATATGTGGATAATTATGGCAGGTATCAATTCTGATGATACTCCGCCATCTTCCGCCAGTCAGCTAAAGTACTGTACGATAAACCTTACGATTTTACCCCGTTTTTTCTTGAAATATATCCTGATCTTATCTTCATCAGTTAATAATTGTATATAATCAACTTCTTTCATGTATTCATTGATCTATTTAACGCACTATCAAACAGCTCTTTCAACTTCGCACGCTGGGAGAGAAGTTTGGTTTTATAATCCTGAACTGCGGAAAGTTTGGCAACGATTTGTTTTTGGGTTTGGAGGGGCGGGAGAGGGATTTTAATATGAGCTAAAAGAGAAAAATGTCTTTTATAACCCTGATTACTAACTGGGCTAAACACAAGTACATAATAAAAAACCTTCGGCAATAAAGTTGCTTGAGGCCTTAAAATCTTTATGCCGTCAGCACTAAAAGCAAATGGAAAATCAATATACTTTAAAATTCGCGTGTGATCGCCGAAAATAATAATTGGCAAATCTTCGCGATAAAGTTTTCGTTCATCATCAATATATCCAGCTATCAAATTTTCGTCTTGATCTACGACGGGATATTTACCACTCTGCCGATAATCATCACGTTTAATTTTGGCAGGGATAACTCCATTTTTTTCTAAAACTTCTCCTAATTTTTTTGTTGGCCAGGTCATACTCAAGCAATACCAAGAACAGATTTTGCACGAGCATAATAAGCCTTTCTATCATCTAATCCATTAAGGCCTCCATTGATTGCTTTTGTAAGCCCAGTGAAATTATCGCTATCGGCAAAAGAACTACAGTTGTGGCTCTTCCAGTACCATCCAGCTGAGCGAAAAGCATTTAACGGCTGCTCTAGTAGTTCTGGAGATGTGATCAAATCAAGTCCTAGGCCAGATCCACAGGCCATATAGTTAATGCGTCCAGTTGTCTGAATTACTCCTCGTCCTCGATATCGCCACCCATCACCACTCGCCTCGTCTCCATTTCCTAAACGATTGATGTAAACATGGTTCGCAATTTTTTCTGGTTGACGCGCATAAATAGTAGCACTTTCCGGCGTAAACCGATTTGGCCATGTGTTGAGGAGGGCTTGTGCAGAATAATTTAGATTTTCCAAAAATGCGGAATATCCGGCTGACTCGTGAGCAGTTTGAGCAATAAATGCGGCTACTCGGATTGGCGTATTTACTCCGAATTCCGTCATTGTTTGAAGGAGATGCGGCAATAATTCTTTACATTTAGCCTCTGACAACGTGGTTACAATTCTTTTTAACTGTTCTGCCGTGATGATTCCAACAGTCTCGATAATAATAGAATTTTCAAGGATTTGGAGAGATACAGATTCTGACACTGTAGTTTCAATGGGTAACGAAAGTGGAGTTATCGGAGCGGGAAATGGTGGTGGCGAAACTACTGGACTCTGTGACGTTGGTATATGCGTTGAAGCTGGGATTTTTCGAGAAAAAAATTCTATTATCAACTTTATGATCTCTTTAAATATATTCATAAATTTATTCTCCTAATTTTTTGTTGACCAGTTAGTCATTTTCTTTCAGTTTTGAACTCTGCCAATGTTGTCGTTTTAATCAAACTGCCATGATAAACTTTTCTGCGATAATAAATGGCTACGGCTAAAGAAACCGCGAAAACTATAGATGCCGCTATTGCTGTCCAGAGTAATTGATCGCTTTTTGGATTGGTTGTGAAATAAGCCGTCCAAAATCCAACTGCTATGGTTGCCAAAAGAGATGCCGACCAAGTAAAAATTTCATAATGACGCAATTCGTTCGCCTGCACTAATTCAATGCTGATTTTATCAGGAAAATGAACCTCAACAACGGTGTCTTTTTTATTACTTACCTCTTTTTCAATTGGTTCTGATTTTGTAGCCATGATATTACTTTGAAAATTGGCCTAAAAAGTCTTTGATAAGCGACCTCGTTTCATTTACCTGTTCGCCCTTGAAATATAGCTCAATAAAATCAACCGTCGCCTTCGCTTCTTGATAAGCATAGATAATTCGCAAAGACGCGCCCCGCAAGTATCTGCAAAAAAGGCGCGCCTTCAGTATTTTTACTTCCTCTTGGCTGTGTAAAATTACAAAATGCTTCCCACTTCCCAGTGGAAGCTCGGAGATAACTTTTTTGAACTCAAGCAAGTCGTCGGGAAGGGATTTATACTTTTTTGATAGCCGCTTGAAATCTTTTGAGAATTCATTGGTTTCACTAAAGTTCATCGTCGTAATTTCTTACAGAGTGATCCTCGTCTCGGTAAAAGACGCTTTCGTAGCTGATCGTCTCTCCGGGTTTATGCACCCTCCACGGCACATCGCTGTGTGAATAAGCGGACAGCTCATTGGCGTTTTTATCTGATAGTCGAGCAAGAACCTCGTCAATGTGTTTGATTTCCTGCGCGGAAAGATTGCTTAAATCCGGCTCTCTGTGTGGTAGATATTTTTTCTGATCATACTGAAAATAGCTGCTTTTAACGCGCTCCACTTCTCCTTTTTTCTCCATCCCCTCAATAATTTTCTTAAATTCAACGGGAGTAGGGCCATAATGATTTTTTATGTATCGCGCCCCGGTAAGCTGACTTTCAAACTTCTCATAAAAATCAAAGTCAATAAAATACAAAAGTTTATAGAGAGTCGTTTCTCCAATATTTGGTTTCGCCCCAATCTTACTTAAAACATAAAGGAGTACCTCTTTGAACTTATTTACATTCGCCCGAGGCATGATAATGCGGATATCACCCTCCTTCTCCTTCGCCTTTTCTTTTTTCAGCACTACATCAGGAAGAGCGGAAACTTCGTCTCCAAGAAAGTCCTCTAAACTCAAACTAAAAATCATGGCAAGCTTCCTTGCCTCTGGTACAGTAATATCTCGCTCACCCTTTTCAATCTGCATATATGTGGGGCGAGAAACCCCAATCTCCTCCGCGATATATTCTTGAGAGAATTTACTCTGTTCGCGTAGCTCTTTAATTTTTTTATATAGGTTTGTAGCCATGTATTTATACTACCATATTACTCCTGTAAAGAAAGCTTGTCAAGTGGGTAAGTAAAAGTTCTTGACATTGCTCATATAAGGGCTTAAAATGGCTCATAAAACTACTGCGCGTAAACATTTACATTCGCGTCCACATAGTTGTCGTAGATATGGAAGTAAACTTTCTGCGCTCGGTCTTCGCAATCCTTCTCGGTGTAGGTCGGCTCTGGCAGGTTATCGTAGAGCATATCCCGGATCGTTATTTTCACATCGGCGCGCGTTTCTTCTTTCCGTTTCCAATCCAGAACGAATTTCTCAGTTTTTAGCTTGGCCAATAGTTCGTGAGCAACCTTTTTCACCCGATCCACTTCATCCGGATTAAGTTTCTCTTTAACAAGAAGATCAAAAATCGCCAACTCCTCTTCCGTGAGATTTTCTTTTATCGCCCGGGCATCCTCTTCGCTCAATTCTTTAGCGAGGACAAGAAGCTCCTCAAAAAATGCGTCAAGATCGCGAGAACCAGAATTGTATTCGTGAATCAATGAATTGAGGCGATCAAGAAAATGCTTGCGAATCTTATTTTTCCGAGCCATTTCTTTGATTTTTTCCTCAAGCTCGGCGCTTAAACTTTCCGCCGCAATGTTTTTGTTTTCCGTATCATCAAAAAACTTCCGTAATGCCTCAAAATCAATATGACTTAAATCTTTCAGTTTTGGCTCCTTGATTACAAACTCTCCCGCTTTGATGGAACGGTCAAGCAAATCCTCAAGGTCTTTTTTAACCTGACTCACATCGGCCTCTTCCTCAATAACCTCTTTGATACGAGATGCAATCACCTTATAGGCCGTAACTTCGTGATAGTAATCTTCCGCCTTCGGCTCGGGCAGAACCGATTTATAAAGTTGATAGGCATCTGACGCAAGATCAAGAAATCCTTTTTTCGTCTGTTCATCCTGCAAGATACGATTCGTGAATACATCAACGAGGCGTATCTTTTCCGCGTCTTTTGCCTTCAGCAGATTGTCAACATCAAGATCAAGCTTTTTCAAAAATTCTCTTGTTTGCTTGGCGGTTGAAATCAACAATTCCACAAGTTCTTCTTTTTCTTTGATGATGTCGTCAATGGATGCGCCGCTCTCGGGAGTAGCGTAAATTGCGAGAGCTCTCTGAATATTTCTGAATACGCCGATGTAATCAACAATAAGACCGTTTGTCTTGCCCGGATATACCCGATTGGCGCGGGCGATGGTCTGCATCAGCGTGTGATTCTTTAGCGGCTTATCGAGATAGAGCGTTGAGAGATTCAGCACATCAAAGCCCGTGATCCACATCGCACAGACAAAAACAATGCGCAGATTGCTGTCCGGGTCTTTGAACTTCGTTTCCAAATCCTCATTCTGAATACGGGCCCGCAATGGCCGCATATCAATCTCAAATTCCTCCATGTCGGCGATTTCATTTTGGCTTTGACTCACCACCACCGTCATATCAATTCCCTCGTATTGCTCTATAACTTGCCGAATCTTTTCTTTCTCGTGTTCATCGGATGCTTTGGATAAAGCAATGTTCAGCTTTGCCAAATGACGCTGCATTTGTTCTTTGACTTTGGCGTGCATCCGAATAGCTGTTTTCTTATCAATAGAAACCACCATTGCTTTTCCGTTGTATCCCCGAGCGGTAAAGTGTGTAACAATGTCCTCCGCGACTTTATTCAAGCGGTCTTCGCGGGTAATCAGGTGATAAAAAGTTGAAAATTCCTGTTCCAGTTTTTCTTCCTCCTCCGGCGCGAGATCATAAAAATTCATAACCCTTTCCAAATCTTTCTGAATATCCGGATTTACATTTTCAAGCTTCGGAACGCGGTTCTCGTAAAAAAGAGGAACTGTGGCGCCGTCTTCAACCGATTGAGCAAAATTGTAGGTAGAAACATAATCCCCGAACGCTTCCCGCGTTTTCTCCTCGCCACCCGCCATCAAAGGCGTGCCGGTAAAACCTATAAATGACGCATTGGGCAGAGAGATGCGCATATTCGCCGCCATACGGTCGTATTGCGTTCGGTGCGCTTCATCCGCCATAACAATCACATCGTTTCTCGCGGATAGTTCTTTCCCGCCGACGCCAAGGCTTTGGCGGGCAGGTGCCTCGGCCTGTCCCGTTAGAGGTCGCGCCTCTAACGGGACGAATTTATGAATAAGTGTAAAAACATGGCGATGATCCTCTCTAAGTAGCTGCTGAAGGTGCTCTACGGAATCGGCATGGACTTCGTTCTCATAGACAGCGCCACAAGCGGCAAAGGTTTTGTATATTTGCCGGTCAAGCTCTTTTCGATCCGTAACCACGACAAAAGTGAAATTACCGGTCAATTTGCGAAACACTTTTTGAGACAAGAAAACCATTGAATATGATTTGCCGGATCCCTGTGTGTGCCAGAAAACACCAAGGCGTCCTTTGTTTTTGTCCCTGTTCTTAACTTCTTCAAAAGCGCGATTTACACCGAAAAATTGGAAGTAGCGGGAAATCGCTTTGACGCGTTCTCCGCGCGAGTCGTCAAAAAGAATAAAGTTCTCAATAATATCCAAAAGCCGCGTCGGTTCGCAGGTGCCTTTAATGACCGTCTCCAAGCTAACTTTGCCAATCTCTTTTTCGTCCGCTATCTTCTTCCACTCGTTGAAATGCTCGTATGCGCCGGTAAGCGTGCCGACTTTGCTTTCAATGCCGTTAGAAATGACGATAAAGGCGTTATACCAAAAGAGCTGTGGGATCGTATCTTTGTAATCGCGAATATTCTGGCTGTAGGCATTGCGAAGATTTTTATGTGATGCTTTGAGTTCTACCAGCACCAACGGCAAGCCGTTTACAAAGCCAATTAAATCCGGCCGGCGTTTATGCAACTCACCGGTAATCCAAAGCTGGGACACGAGCATAAAATGATTTTCTTTCGGATTATCAAAATCAATTACTCTTACCGTCTCGGTTTGTCGTTCTCCTTTCTCATTTTCGGTCTCAACTTTTACGCCATCCCGAAGCAGCTGCCATATTTCATGGTTCGCGTTAGCCATGCTCATTGCCGAGCGATCTTTGATAATCTCGTCAATCGCGAGATTCAACGCTTCGGTAGATACATTCGGATTAAGTTTTACCAGAGCAATTTTGAGATAGCTCATCAGCACCACCTCTTCCGGATTCTCCCGTCCGAACTCCGCGTCCGTTTCTCCGGAATACGCATTGGCAAAATTCTCGGCGCCCCAAAGCTCACCAAACAGTTTGATCGCGGTTTGTTCCACTAATTTATTTTCAGTAAAGTCATTCATATCTTATATAAGTAGAAAAAATTCCAATGGGACTGAAACAGCAGAACGCTTTGCATCTACTTTCAATTCTGACGCAGAAACAACCAATCCATATTTTGCTTTAACCTTTTTAGCGGTGCGCGCTACCTGTTCAAATCCTTTTTGACCGCGGCCAACCTCGACTGCCACCATGTTGTTTGCGTCTCGTACAATAAAATCTGCCCCGCCAGCGGCAGAATCATAAGTTAGGGAAATTGACCGTTGCTCGCAAAGCCACCCTAAATATAGCCCAACGATATCTTCCAAAAGTTTCCCTTCATATATTTCTTGTCGTTGCGTGCTACCGATAAACTTAAAATACATTGCGCGAAATGCGGACGAGGTAAACAAATATTTAGACGGCTTTCTCACTTGCGATCGGTGAGACCCATGTGGATAAACGCGCATTATCGTCTCCGTCTGCTCTAATACATTAAGCATGTGTATAAGCGTCGGCCGACCAATCTCCATCACGCGAGAAAGATTATTTAAGCTAAGTTGCTCTGAATCCGCGATCGCGTAAAGAAGCATCGGAAATTTTGAAGCAATATCCGGCCTAAATCTTCCTATTTGCGGTATATCTACCGATATCACGCGTTCCAGAGATTTTTTAATCTGGTCATACACCAATGCCTCATTTTTTAAAGCAACCATATATGGCAATGTTCCGTAATTGATATAATGAGATACTTCCTGCCGCTCAACATTTAACCAGTAGTGTTTCACTGCTTGTTCGCAAGAAACAAGTTGGCTGTAAACTTCCTGCGCTGATTTTGAATCCAACAAAGCCGTCCTCAACTGTCTCCCCAATCCTTTTTCCTCATATTTGTTATGCTTGATTTTCATAAATTCCGTAAAACTCATAGGATAAAGCTTTTCAGACACGGCCCGACGGGCGACATCTGCGTTTACATTAAGCATTAAAGCAGAAGAGCCGGTTGCGATTACAAAAACTTTTCGTGTACGATCATATACTGTTTTCAAAAAACCAGCCCAGCGGCGATCGTATTGCACTTCATCAAGAAATAAAAATACCGGCTCCTCCAGTCGTTCAAATGAACCGCCAACCGCTTCTTCATATACCTGAATAATTTCCTGCAATGAAGCGCCAAATGTTTGAGTAACCTGATCGACAGATAAGAATAATTTACGTTCTACGGGCACATCAGTATCGTGGTAAAGTTGCGCCAAAAGCGTTGTTTTACCTGAGCCGCGAAGTCCGGGCATAACCAGCCAGCGCACGGCAGCGTTGCCGCCCATAAAATCTTTGACATGCGTCTGTATTCGTAAAAACATGCTTCTTTGCGGATTTCGTTCTCCGCGGTCATTAAAAACATAGGCGCGCGTGCGAAAAATCCCTTGCGTTATCTGGTCGCGCACGAATTGGTATAGTTTTTCTTTGCGTTCTATATTCATAATTCTTGTATTATTTGTATAATCAAGTTTACAAGAGATGCCTATCTCTTGTCAAGTATACATTACAAGAGATGAGATATCACCTATTTTGCCTTATTTTAAGCTCAAAAACTGGCGTTTTCTTGTATAGTATTTTTAAGAAACCTAGCTAACCTCAATTTCTCCCTCTACCAATTTCGGCAAAAGCAAATCTCGCACTTTTTGCAATTTAATTATTGTCTCCTTTAGCTTCCACACTTCTTCAAAAATTGGTTCGGCTAACTCGTTAAACTTTTTAGCAACTTCACCTTTGGGAACTAAAACAAGAATTCGATTTAGATTATCCTGATTAATTTTGGGTTGAGCGACACCAGTTATGTATCCTTGAATCGACAGTCCCGACAAATAAAGATAAAGATATTCGGTAGAAACTCTGACTCCCTGTAAAATATGCGTATGATTATTTGCCCAGAATTTTTCATTTACAAACTGCAATACAGGATTGCCGGACTTAGTAATGACCGATCCATCCTCGGCCAAAAGAAGATATTTACCATCAAAAATGTGATCATTAACATAGTCGATTATTTTAGCCGCCCCATAATAGGGAATTTCGCCCTGCATTGTTTGGCGTTTCATCTTAGAAACTGGGCGGCGTTTTGAATCATAATTTTCAGCAACCGAGCCGAGATTTTCTATTTCCCACCCTTCTGGGATTTTTCCGAATTCGGTTTTGCTATCAATCATTTTTATCCCAGTAGCAGAACTTCGTTCGCTACGGGACTTCGCTTTTTCGTGGCCGGGAAAGCGAAAATACACAAACCACTCCTTATAAATCGCCTGCGCGATTTGTTCCAAAATCTTAATCCGCTTCGTGTTGTTCTCAATAAGATCGTCGTAGGCAGAAAGAACATCGGCAATTTGTTTTCTAATAACCGAATTTTCTGGCACCAAAAATTGCAAATCACGCAATGCGTCTTTATTGATAGATTCATAGGTTGTCCCGCCTGAATAGGATCTGATGTAATCCTTAAAGTTTAAAAGCAAATAGTAGATAAACTCGTTGTTTTTATCTTTCGCGCGTAACCCAGCAACCCCTCGGCCAATACAGCTTTCTTTTTCTGCAATATTAATATCGCCAACAGGCGCTCGCACTGAAATCAAAACATCCCCTGTCTGTACAATTTTTGCCGGCTTGGAGCAGTACATAGTTTCCGTTGGTTTCCTCTCCCCAAAATCTTTAACACCTTGAAAAAATGGCAATCCTTCTCCGAGGTCGTTATAAAACTTTGATTTCGGCGATTGCCCCATATTCAAATCGGCAATGTCTCCCAATTTCACCTTTCGCCAATTTTTCAGTTGTGATTGTGTTTGTGGCATATTATTTTTCTTCCCCGGTTTCCAAAAGCCGCGCGACTTTGTGACCGCATTTTTTGCACTTGCCGTGAAGAATCGTGTCGCCGCTCGACTCAATGACGATACCCTCCTCGTATTCAACCATCGCGGTCGGCCCGCATTCGGCGCAATACACATTATCAAGAACCAAGGCGAGGTTTTCTGCCCCGATTTTTTCTGCCAATTCTTCTTTTGTTATTTTTCTACTTGTTTTTGGCATACTTTTGACTTATCCCCAGCCCCTTGACAATTTTTGTGTATTTGCTAACATTGAGATATTGCTATGAAAAGGCACTTCGTAAGAGTTCCGTCTCTACGCGGTGCTTTTTCTTTTTGCCAACTTGTCTTTCAGTGTATCCATATACGCCATTTTATCTTTTGCCGATTTTCGCAAAAGCGACGAGCACTTCTGCCTACATGGGCTCAAAACGGCCAACAACTTTTGATTATCGTATAGGTGGCGGGCAAGTGAATAGAAATCACCGTCGCTGGAAACAATAACTGCTCTATCGTAGTTTGGATAGTCAATCATGACTTGTAGCACAAGATCAGCATCTATATTGCCTTTCACGCCGTCCTTTCCGTTCGGTAATACCGGCTTAAACTTCAAAATGAATCCTGCCTTTTGCAGTTCATCATAAATGTCGTTATGTTCCGGCATAAAACCGATGAACAAATACGCGTTGGTGATGTCGTATTTATGCTTTAAGTACACACGGAAACGAACCCAGTCCAACTCCCAACCCAAATCTCGCCGTGTTCCTTTATACACATTTTGGCTGTCTATGAACGCAAAATTATTTTCTTCCTTTTTCACCCCGTTAGAAATTTTTGATTTTTGTAATTCCATATTGTTTATTTGCCCATTTAAATTTCTAACGGGGTTCATATATCCATTTTCTTCAAATTCTCAAAAACTTTATGCTCTAGCTCGTGGGCTTCATCGGTTAGGCCCTTTAATTCGCTGTGAAGTTTTTTAACTTTTTCCCCGAAATTTCCACCGTCTCCGCCACCGTTGTCAGTAACGCCGACATAACGGCCCGGATTGAGTGAATAGCCGGCTTTTTTAACTTCGTCTATCGTTGCTATTTTGCAAAGCCCTTTTATATCCTTGTATTTCTTTCCGATTCCTTGCCCCGTAGTCAGCTTTGCTGTACTACTGGGGTCGCCGCGATAATCTCTGACAATGCTCGTGATCTGTTCTATCTGCTCATCTGTCCAATCACGATGCGCGCGGTCTATCTGTCGGTAGATATTGCGAGCATCAATAAAAAGAATCTTATTTTTGCGATCCGTCTTCTTTTTTCCTCTATCCAAAAACCAGAGCGTTACCGGAAGCGTCACATTGTAAAACATATTCGGGCCCACAGCGACAATCACATCCACCACGCCGTCCTCTATCATTTTCTGGCGGATTTCCTTTTCGCTATGGCCGGCATCGCTGGCGGAATTTGCCATAACAAACCCCGCGCGCCCTTTTTCATTGAGCGAGTTTAAGAAAATTTGAATCCAGAGATAATTGCCGTTGTCCGCTCGAAGTATGCCATAAGAAAACCGTGGATCGTCTTTGATACGCTCCTTATCAATTCCTTTTACATTGAACGGCGGATTGGCCATCGTGAAGTCAAATTTACCCAAACTTTTGTGCCTATCCTCGTAATAGGTGTTGCCTTCGCGAATGTCTCCGGAAAGGCCGTGAATAGCAAGGTTCATTTTTGCGATGCGAACGGTCTGATCCGTTTTCTCCTGTCCGTAGATTGCGATTTCGCGGGAAGCCCTTACTTTTTTGCCGTTTTCCAAATGCCGTTTTACGAATTCATGCGACTGCACGAACATACCGCCGGAACCACAAGCGGGGTCGTAAATTCTACCCTGATACGGCTCAATAATTTCCACGATGAGTTTAACAATACTTGTCGGCGTGAAGAATTCGCCTCCGCGCGAGCCATCCGCAAGCGCAAATTTCCCGAGGAAGTATTCATATATTCTTCCGAAGGCATCACCCTCAATATCGTCTGGAATCTGATTAAAATTTTTGAGAAGCGCGATAATGGTTCTGTTATCCAGCTTTTGAAATGTCTTCGGAAGGATTCCAGCAAGCTCTTTATTCTCTGCCTCAATCTCTTTCATCGCGTCATTCACGGCTCTGCCCATGTCCGTTCCTTCGGGAAGTTCTATAAGATATGAAAACCGGGCTTTTTTTGGAACGAACAGCACACCGCGCGCATGAAAATCAGCAGATGATACCGGCCGTTCGCGAGAAACCGAGGCACCGCCATGGGGTTTGATTTTCTTTTTTCTTTCTTCGGCTATTTCTTTTTCTGTTTTGCTGTGCTTAACACCGGCGAATTTAAGAAAAATCAGGCCCAAAACCGGCTCGGCAAATTCGTTGAGGCGTAAGGGAGAATTGGCGCGCATATGATCCGCCGCCTCCCATAATCTGTTTTCTAAATCTTTAACCCCGTTAGAAGTCATAGAGCAAAAAAGAATTTTAAACGATTTTTTAAATATCGCCGACCCATGCCCGATTTTAGATACTTTTCTCTCGCACGCCCATCTTTTTGATTAAGCCCAATCTCACAGTAGATAAGCTGCCACGGTACACCTGATTTCGTAGAAAAATTCTTGCCTGCGTTATGATTTAAAATTCTTTTTTGCATATTCTTTGTTGAACCGATATACCATTTGCCATTTTTCTTACTCGTCAAAAGGTATACATACCACTGACTTCTAACGGGGTTAATATTGGCGCTCATAACAATTTTTCTTCTTTAAAACTGAAGTGGCTGTTTGTCGCGATAATGACATGATCCAAAAGCTCAACGCCCATCATCTTGCCGGCTTCAACCAACCTCTTTGTAATCTCCAGGTCATCTTCCGATGGTTTCGGATCGCCGGATGGATGGTTATGCGCAACCATGATACCGGCGGCTGAATGTTTAAGGGCCGGTTCAAAAACTTCCCGGGGATGAACCAGATTGGCATTCAAAGTTCCCATCGAAATCGTTTCTTTATGAACCAGCTGATTTCTGGCGTTGAGGTATAGAGCGATGAAATGCTCTTTTTTGTTGTGGCGCAGATCGGTCAATTGAGCCACGACATCTTTGGGAGTAACAATATTTGGTAAATTTGTATCATTAACCTCCAAGGTGCGCCTTGCGAGCTCAAAAGCGGCAAGAAGCGTGGTGGCCTTGGCAGAATCAATACCGCCGATTTTTACCAAGTCCTGATAGGTCATTTGCAAAAGCCGCTTCTTGGAATGCTTGGTTAAAATCTGTGAAGCAATTTCAATAACATTTTTTCCGGCCTTGCCGGTCCGCAAGAGAATAGCCAAAAGCTCTGAATCCTTAAGATTCTCGGCTCCCTTAGCCACAAGCTTCTCCCGCGGCCTATCTGACTTTGGTAAATCTTTTATTTTCATATTTTTCTTTCTTAATTTCTTTGCGATCCTTTTTGTCGCCAATGAGTCGCACATTTACCCCGTTAGATAACTTCGTATCTAATGGGGTGAAACTCGCACCCGTCCACGCCAAGAGCCCCGCATTTGCACATAACCATTTTCTTATGCGTGTTCCAGTAGATTTCATATCCGCAATGAGTGCATTTATAATAAGTCTCTTCGTTGGTTTTATTGGCGATTTCCTTTGGCATAAATGTTTAGGTCTTGGTCGGTTCAAGAAGCCATTCCCATAGTGGCTTAAAGTGTATCGTCATTCCATCTTTTTCTACTACACGTTTCTCATTCCAAGTGAGCACGGTAAGCCCGGGTATATTCAATTCCTTTCCTGCTTCAAGGAGGGCTTTTACTTCTCTCTCCTCGACATCTGGGTTCTTGATGTCATAACAGACTTGTATTAGCTCAACCACTTGGTATCCATTTTTAAGCAAGAAATCTATTTCTCGATCATTGCGAGTTTTGTAATAAAACAATTCACGGCCCGGTTGATTACCTTTTTTAACAAGCTCTGTAAAGACAAGATTCTCCATGAGTTTTCCGGTGTTCGGAGAATGCTGTACGGCTTTGGCAGTGACAAATCCATTATCAACGACATACGTCTTTTTAGATGACCGCAAGCGCATACCAGCTTTTGTCGAATGGCGACTCAAAGGAAAAATCAAATAGCTTTCTGTAAGATATCCGAGGTACTTTTCCAGAGTAACTTGGCTCTTGAAGCCTAAAACATTCGCGAGTTTCTTGGGGCTATATTGACCGGAGACATTGTTTATTAAATATGATCCGAGACTATCTATCTGTTCGGAAAAACGCACTTTGTGACGCTTCACTACATCTTTAAAGAGGACGGCATCAAAGAGCACGTCGAGATATCCGCGCGGATCGACACCTTTTGTAATAACTTCTGGATACCCACCACTGGTCATATACTGGTTTAAAATCCCCAGAAGCCTTGCTTTTTCTTCTGGGAGTAAAAGTTTGTCGGCCGTAACTTCATACTGTTTGGCTTTCAGAACTTCCGTAAAATTAAATGGCAATATTTCTATAGGAATATGCCTTCCGGTAAGATGTGTGGCTAGTTCTTTTGAGAGGAGAGATGCGTTGGAACCAGTCAATACCAGATTGTACCCAGCTCGGTGCAAACGATTCACAAATAGTTCCCAATTTGGAAGATTCTGTATTTCGTCAAAGAGAATATATTTTGTGTCACCGTATGCAAGCTTTAACTCTGTCATGAGTTCATCGAGATCAATCTTTTCTTCTCCGGGGAGTGACTCGTCATCGAAGTTAAAATAGGCAAAAGACTGTCCCTTCAAAAGCATTAAGGCAAAAACGGATTTACCAGCTCGACGAGGGCCGAGAATAACTTTTATCAAATCAGAAGACAGCCACTTTTGAGCATCTTTTTCCTTGGTTCGTTCTATGTACGGAAGTGAGAGAAGTCTCTCCTTGTCCTGTTTTTGCTTGGAAACTGTGGCTTTTAGCATAATATTTATGTTATACTATGGTTATTATCCCTTTTTAGCATAGTACAGATAGTATAGTATGCTTAAAGGGGAAAAGCAAGATATATGGATAATCGTATGATTTGAGATTTGGATTTGGGGTCAGCCACCATTTATCTAAAATTTTTCCTCTCTGACCTCAAAACCACAAAAGGAATTGAAAGAAATCTTTTTGCCAAAAAGTTTCTTTCAAACATTTTCTATTCCCCCGAAAGCATTAAAATCCGTTTCGCCCCGTTAGAAAATCCTTTTCTAACGGGGTTCATTTCCCGCCAAAGCGACGGCGTTGCCCTCGCGAAGCGAAGCCTAGCCCCGCCAATGGCGGGGCTAGGCGAGCGAACCCTCTCGTCTTCAAAAAACGAGTTCGTATCTAGTTTCTTGGCTCCGGCGGCAGGATTCGAACCTGCGACCATCGCGTTAACAGCGCGCTGCTCTACCGCTGAGCTACGCCGGAATATTGATGCAATGAACTCGAAAAAGCTCGAACTCGATAATTGTAGCAAAAAAAATTGATATTTTGCAATCTCTGGCGCTCGGGTCCGTCGCCATACGGTTGACGCAGACCGCTCGGCTTGCTACCAAGAGACAAGAGTCGGCTGTTTCCTGATTCGAATACCCTGCCTCATAAGGAGGGGCCATGAGCGACATCGCGATTTTGGTAGTGCAGGAGGAGTTCCCTCGAGATGGGAGCGGTGGTCAAAAGAGCAACCTCGCGACAGAGTTTTGGGGAAGCCAGGAGGATCGTATGCGTCAGCGCACGCAGTCCGGATTTCTTCGCAGCCGGATTGAGTCCTTCGACGCGCTTCCCTGCGCGGTTGACATCGCGGTCAGCGCTGGCTACGGGCGCGTGTCGCTTGCGGGCACGATCACGGTCTACGGGGGCGAAAGCGCCGCCCCGCTCGTCCGGCGCATCGTCCACCGGGTCGAGGGTCTCGCGCAGAAATTTACGGAGGCATGGCCGGAAAGCTCGATTACGCTCCGCTTCATCCAGCGCCTGGCATCGCGGGCGGTGATCGCGCATTTCGGCGCCGGTCGGACGGCGTAATCGATCTGGCGCAGAAGAAACATTCGGCCGCGGGAGGAATTCCCGCGGCCGATTTCATTTGCGCTTCACCAATTGAGCAGATAGGTAGCCGTCATATGGTTGCCAAATGAGAATTATCAGGTTGCTCCCTGCGCCTTTTCGCCCCGTATGCCCGCGTCTTCATTTGCTTCAGTAACTTTCGAGTTTCCGCACCATGCCGTGGCCGCGCATGCGCTCGACGGCCTTGGCCTCGATCTGGCGGATGCGCTCGCGCGTGACGCCGAACTCCTTCCCCACCTCCTCGAGCGTATGGGTGATGCCGTCATCGAGCCCGAAGCGCATGCGCAAGATTTTTTGCTCGCGCGGAGTAAGGTCGCTGATGATCGCCATGACCTGCTCACGGAGGAGCCGCCGCGCGGCGGACTGCGACGGCGAGAGGGTCTTCTCGTCCACGATGAATTCACCGAGCACGGAGTCCTCGTCGTCCTCTCCCACCGGCGATTCCAAACTCACGGTTTCCTGGGAAATCTTGGCGATGTGGTGGATCTTTTCGAGCTCCATATTCATCTCGGCTGCGATCTCCTCGGGCAACGGCTCGCGCCCGAGGTCCTGCAGGAGCCGCCGCTTCACCTGCTGGTACTTGGAAATGGTCTCCACCATGTGAACCGGGATGCGGATGGTGCGGGCCTGGTCCGCGAGGGCTCGCGTAATGGCCTGGCGGATCCACCAGGTGGCGTAGGTGGAGAATTTGAACCCCCGCCGGTAATCGAATTTTTCAACGGCCTTGAAAAGTCCGAGGTTCCCCTCCTGGATGAGATCGAGGAGCGAGAGGTGCGGCGAGCGGCCGACATAGCGCTTGGCAATGGAAACCACGAGCCGGAGGTTCGCCTGTGCCAGCTTCTCGCGCGCCTCCTGGTCGTTTTTCTCGATGCGCCGGGCAAGCGCCTTTTCGTCATCCGCCGTGATGAGCGGAATGCGGCCGATCTCGCGCAGATACATCTGTACCGAGTCGCCCGTGTCCACCTCGGTTTCTAGATCATCCCGCTTGCCGCGCCCGTGGTGCACGGGTGCGGGCTTGGGCTCGGTTTCAAGGAGGTCGCGCGTCTCGATGACTTGGATGTTCGTTTCCTCGAACTTTGTATAGAGGTTTTCGAGGAGGAAAATATCGTCTTCAATGCGGGGGAACGCGGCGAGAATCTCCGAATACGTAATGAAGCCGCGGGCGCGGCCGCGTTTCGTGAGTTCGCCGATCTTCTGCTGGATCTCGGCCGCCGCTTGCTTCGGGGTAAGTTTTTTCTTCGGCGCCGAGGATGGTGCGGCGGGTTTCGCTGTCGGCCGGCCTTTTCCGTGCGGGCGCTTTTCCCCCGCGGAACGCTTCACGGGCGTTCTGGCAGATTTTTTCTGTTTTTTCATTTTTCGTAATACCCGATTGCACTGCCGCGCAGGTTACCGCGGAGAATGGGGCCTGGAGTTTTATTCGGGAATGAATACCCCCGTAGCGCGTTCCCATGGGTTAGCGGATCTTCTGGGAGACAACACGGAATTCGGCGAGGAGCGCGCCGAGACGTTCGGCCTCGCCTTTCTGCTCTGCCTGATTGATATCGCTTGCGAGGATGCGCATCCGATCGCGCGCCCATTCGCGCTCAAGCTCTGCCACACAAACAAGGAGCTCGCGCTCCCGGTCTCTCGTGCTCTCCATCCTTTCTAGCATGACTTCGGCCTGAAACGCAAGGTGTTTTGCGGTTTCCCGGAACTCCTCCGGCATGGCTTCGAGGAGGAGCGACGGTTCGCGGATGTCGTCGGCGAGCACTCGGGTAATGGCCTCCAGCATACGGAGGTGCGTGTCGGTGGCGATGGCGTGGCGCGGGATGGCGGGAAGATGTTCGCGCGCGCTCCCGGGATGGAGAATGATGGCTCCGAGGAGGAGCGACTCAAGCTGTAGGCGGCGGCTCGATTCCTGTTTTTTTTTGATGTCGCCGGGCGTCTGGCCGCGCGTCGCCTCCCACTCTCCCGCCTTGGCTTTCTTCAATTCGCTCCAGAGCGCGTCTTCCTCGATGCCGATGGCGCGGGAGAGCGTTTGAATCCAGTGCGCGCGCTCCACCTCGCTCGCGAGCGTTTTGATCTCCGGCAGGACCGCCTGGGCGATCGCCTTCCTGCCTGCGGCGCTTTTCGGATCGTTCTTTTCAAGCGCGCGTTCGAGGAAAAATGCGACGATGGATTTTGCGTCTGCGACCGTTCTCTGCCAGAGCCCCGGGTCTTCGCGCACCGCGTCAGCCGGGTCTTTGAGTCCGTCTGGCAGGACCGCGGCTTTGCGCTCGAAATCGAACATAGCCGCAAGGTCGAGCGAGCGTTTGGTGGCGAGCTCGCCTGCCGCGTCGCGATCAAACGAGCTGATGATCGTCGCTGCCAGGCGCCGGAGGATCTTCAATTGGTCGGGCGAGAGCGCGGTGCCGGAGACCGCGACCGCGTTTTTGACGCCCGCTTGGTGCGACATCACGCAGTCCATGTATCCTTCCACAAGCACCACGGCGTTCGCGCGGCGGATATCGTCTTTGGCGCGGTCAAAACCGTAAAGGACGCGGGACTTGTCGTAGACAAGGGTCTGCGGCGAGTTGATGTATTTTGCGCCGCCTTCCTGTATGGCTTTCGCCGAGGGCGCTTGCGGGTTCTTGAGCTCGTCGTAGATGCGGCCGCCGAATGCGACCGTGCGCCCCGACGCGTCGCGAATGGGAAAGATGATGCGGTTACGGAAACGGTCGTAATGGCTCCCCTGCTCGGATTTCACCGCGAGTCCGGCTTTCTCGAGTTCGCTTTCGGTATAGCCCTTGGCTCTCAATTTTTTTGCGGCGAAATCCCAGGAGTCCGGCGCGTAGCCGATGCGAAAGTTCCGTATGGTTTCATCGGTGAGTCCGCGTTTCTTGAGATACGCGAGCGGGGGCGAAACGCGGACATCGGGCGCGGGCGCCGCATGGAGCACGGCTTCGTAGATTCGTGCCGCATCCTCCAGGAGCTGGTAGATGCGGCTCCGTTCGGAGCGGAGGCGCGGATCCTCGCGTCGCAGGGTGACGCCCGCGCGCTTGGCGAGAAGCTCGAGCGCGTCGCGGAATTCCAGTCCCTCGGTCTCCATGACGAAATCAATGTGCGAGCCGCCCTTCCCGCATCCAAAACAATGCCATATTTGGCGCGACGGCGAGACGACGAACGACGGCGTTTTCTCGGAGTGGAATGGACAGGGTGCTTTCCAATTCATCCCGGCCTTCTGGAGGCGGATGTATGCCTGGATAAGCTCGACGATATCGAGCCGGGCTTTGATGTCTTCGAGCGGCGAGGGCATAGCGGGTGCCTCAATTGTTTCGCATTTCCGGGAACGTGGCAATCAGCGTGCCGAAACGCGTCCGCTGGGAGGGCGGACGCGGTACGGGCGGTATGGGCCGGGAACCCCCGGGATCAAGCGGTTGCCGGAGTGCCACCGACGGCTCTTGTAACCAATGAATGTACCACTTCAATAAATTCGCTCCGTTTTTCCGAAAGTTCCTCCACTCTCCAACTGGCCCGTCCCGCTACGCACCACGCTGTTCCGGTTGCCCGCCGCGAATTTCGCGGTACTTGGCTTTGTATTGCTCAATAGTCGCCTCAACTTCTTCGTTGGGAATTTCCACGCGCAAAAGATCAATAGCATTTATTGTATCATAGATATCAAGTTTACGTTGAAGTTTATAGAGAGCGTCCCGCCACAAAATTGCCTTTTCGTATTCCCCCTTAGTCGCCGCTTCTTCTTCCAAGCGTTTCATCATATCGATAAAAGCCCAATACACACCCTCCTCGGCGCCACCGCGGCCGATAGTCCGATCCTTAAAAGGGATCCGCAAAATGGATCCTTGTTCTTCCATCATTTTTCTGATTTTCCCGGTCCGCTGCCAATTGAGGGCCGTGGAAATTATCTTCTCATACAAATCACCGGCTTTCGCAAGTTTTTCTTCAGGCACTTTCGGTAACGATCTGAGGGTGTCCAATAACTGCCAGGCTCCTGCTTCAATCATCTCCACGCTCCACCACGGTTTGGCCGAAGCCCACCAGAAGTGGTCACTACTGAACGCTCTATCCATCTTTTCTCTTACACTGCCGTAGGCTGAAATACTTTCATCAACTTTGTAAAATTCCTCTATAACTAAATCCAATAAATTCCATTGAAACGTATGAATAATATTTTCCGGATCGCGCCAGGAGAGAAATTGCACGCCCCGTTGAATGTCCTTCGCGCTGGAGGCCCAAGTAGACGCCACCGGTTTTATAACTTCGCGCTCGTTATAATATTGCGGAATATCCGAAATTTTAATTAAGTTCAGTTCCGGAGTCTCAAAAACTTCAAAAAGCATTTTCTCCAGTCCCGGCCGGTGATGACCAAAAGTTTCGGCGTCCATGGCGGTGATGACGTATCGGCCGCTTGGTATGTCCGCCCGCATAGCCTCAAGCAGTGTCTCGCGAGAACGAACGACGGCGCTCATGATTAAATTGCTTAACCGCCTCTCTCTGAAAAAAACCAATAAATTACTAGCTTGAATTTGATAAACTTTTTGATAATTTACCCGCCCAGCCTCTCCGGTATAGGCAATCTCATCTAAAATGATCCAACGAAACCCCAGGTTACTCACGATCGGCGCTAGTTCTTCGTGGTAGGCCATCTCCGGCGGAAAAAATCCTTGGGGCTCATACGCCGACCCTAAAAAAAACTTATTGGCCTCATCATTCATCTGAATCTGGCGAACAATTTCTTTCTCTTCCAAAAAAGGCAGAAAAGCATGATATTTCGCGGAACCGGTAAACTCCACCCGCCCCTCGCTGCCCACGGCTCTTAACGTGTCTAACAAGTCATGATATCGGTATTTATCAAACAATTCTAAAAGCGCGCCATTTACATTTAAGGTAATCCGAATGTGCTTACTTCTTTGTATGCCGTCAAGAATAGGCCGATAGCTTTGGTTTACCAAGGCAGACATAATATCCTCCTGTTGGCCAGCCGGCTGATAAAAATGCAGAAAATTAGCCAAATGCATAATTAGCTGTTCACATGGCGGTGAAATTCCATGGCCTTCTCAAATAGCTTGCCATATTCCTTGGCTGAATTATGCCAAGAAAAGTCGACCGCCATGGCTCGTTTCTGAAGACCCTGCCAATGTTCCGGGTACCTATAGGTCTCAAGCGCTTTTACCACGGTTCCAAAAAAAGCGTATTGGTCAAACGGTTCAAAAACAAAACCGGTACCTGTTTCCGCGTGCGCGTTGTAATCAATGACACTATCTGCCAAGCCGCCGGTTTTTCTCACAATCGGCACGACGCCGTAGCGCATCGCCTCCATCTGTGTTAAGCCGGATGGTTCAAATTTTGAAGGAATGAGAATCATATCCGCGGCGCTTAAGATCGTCCGCGGCAAAACATCGTCGTACGTAAAATGGCCAGCCACTCTTCCTGGATATTCTTTCATTAAGTCGTGAAAAAAAGACATGAAATGCGACTCACCCGCTCCTAAGATCACCAGTTCAAATTTAAAATTATCCAAAAGCGGCCGAGCTGTTTCAAAGAGTAAGCCAAACCCTTTTTGGTCGGTTAGTCGGGAGATAATACATACTAGGGGAACATCTTCACCATTCGCCGAACCGTCCAAATCAAACTTTTGTTTCAGCTTTAATTTATTTTTTTCGCGGCGCTTAAGAGTTTTCGCGCTATAGGTAAAATCGATGGCGGTATCTGTTTCGGGATTGTATGACTCGTAGTCAATGCCGTTTAAAACACCGAAGAGGCGCGACCGGCGTTCGCTGAGCAGGTCATTTAAGAGTTCTCCGTATTCGGAAGTAGTAATTTCTTGCGCGTACGTTGGCGAAACGGTATTAATAAGATCGGCGTACATTATGCCACGCCGCATAAAATTTAGTTTCAACAGTCGTGGATCGTCAAAAGCCGGAATTTTTTCTTGGCCGGAGTCAACGTCCATCTCATTCACAAAATGCGGATCAAACATGCCCTGATAAGAAAGATTATGAATAGAAAAAACTGCGGCCACGCGCGAAAGTTTGGCGTCATCTTTATAATCAGTCCGCAGATAATTGGGAATAAGTCCTGCTTGCCAGTCAGATGAAACAATCACATCCGGCAACCAATCTGACCCTTTTAAAAATTCCAAAGTGGCTTTTGACAGCAGAGCCCAGCGAACCGCGTCATCGGCGTAACCATAGGTATTGGCGCGCTTTTCATAATATTCCATATTCTCCAGAAAATAGGCCGTCGTCTCGCCCGCGTCATTCTCATAACTCAAAATATTGGAAACAAAAAGACCATGAGAGTCGTGCGTCTCACCCATCGGTTTCAGATCGGCCATTATGAGCTTCAGCGGAAATTTCCCCGAGTCCATGACGGCGTACTTGGGCATCATAACGCGGACATCGTAACCCAAAGAGCGTAAATCCTTGGGCAAAGCAAACATGACCTCACCCAAACCGCCTATTTTAATAAACGGCGCGGCCTCCGATACCACAAATAGAACTTTTAGGCGACGATTTTGGCTATTCTTAAGTGAAAATTTCATGTTGAGCGAACGTATCGTATTTTAACATAACGTAGGCGATGAGAACATATACTTCATTCGGACGAGAAGTAAAAATGGGCGAAGAAGGAAAGGGAATGAAAGCCAAAAAGCCCGATTTATCCGGCCTTTTGCATGGTCTTCACATCAAAATGAATCACGCGAATCGTGCGACAATCGGCGTCTCACGATAGAAAATGTCATCATCGGTGTCTGTTTGAAAATATCCGAACGGAACTCTCTGGGCCCCGCCTGCGTTGCCCGGCCTTCGCAGCCGAGGCGGCTGCTTCGGTGGAGTAGGCAAACTTCGGCGGACGGGTCGGCGGGCGGAATTCCCCGAAAAATTAAATTTTCGTTTTGCTGGCATTGAGAAATGAAATTTTAGAAATTGGGTGAAAATTTTTTGCCCCCTCGTGGATAAATTTTTTTCGTTTCGTTTTCGCCCAAAAAGCCCTTTCAAATCCTGTCCGAGCGGCGCGAGACGCGCCGTTCGACAGAGCTTTCTCGCTTGCAGGATCCCAACTGGCGGGGATGATGCCCGCAACTTCGAACCGATACAACGCCTAAAATTCGGGAGTATGGCACTCTCTCGGAATGTCAGTTTCTCAGTGTCGAAAGCCCTTCGTTTACTTTGGTTCAAAGTTAGTAATCTGGCGGGATACTCGCTGTAAGTACTTACCAGTGTAAGGCATTGAGTGGGTTTTTTGAAGGTCTTCGGAGGGCTCGTTTTAAGGTCCCCCCTTTCCGTCATAAAAGCAGTAAACATCCGCGGGCGTACGCCCGTGGATGTTTACCCAGGATCGAACCGTACTTTTTGAGCCACGCGGAGCGTGGAAAACCCTTTTGGATTCTGGATTCGGCGGGGGGGAATGCATTTGTGTCGGCACTTCGTGCCGACCCAATTTCGGCTTCCGATTCCGATTTTCAATTTTGGCGGTGTTTATTGGACAAAGTTCGAAACTATTTCGAGCAGAATCCAAACGATTAAAACGACTAATGCGGACGAGGCAGGGCGAAACAATTTGTCTGGGGGAATGGATTCGCCCTGCCTCGGCTCTTTTCCCGCCCGCAGGAGGGGTCTAGGGAGGAATGCGGGCTGGTTTCGGACTGGGGGTTTTTGGAAATTCGGCGGCTATGGAGTTGGAATCACTGGAAAATCAATAATCTTTCCAACTCCATTCTTTATAACATCTCGGCAACTTTTCGCAAAAGTTTCATCGTTTGATTCTTTCACATATTTTGCGACTCGGAAAAGGTCAATGGTTCTAACCAAAACACAATTTGACGATTTCGCTGTATTGATGCACTTAGTCGTAAATTGTTCTGCTCGTTCAGACGGCTTTGTAAGTCGAAAACCATTTCCAAATAAAATACCAATTGCAGGGTTTTCAATTTCTTCCCTTTGTAAATCTTCCTGAATGTTTGTTGCCAGTTGCCTAAATTTATCAATATTTATCGCCGAAGTATCTTTTCCTTCGGCTTCGCCGATAAAGCGGTCTCCTTCCGGCGAAGTGATAACATGATCCAGCTCAAGATTTCCGTCGTTGTAATTCTCCGCCTTATAGCCCAATATCTCAAGAGCTAAATTAATTGCACTTTCAAGTATTTTTCCTTTTTCAAAAAGTAAATCCCTTAACCTAATCTCTTGATCAATTTTTGTCAGCAATTCATTCTTTTGTAAAATAAGCTCATCAATTTCTTTTGATTTCTTTTCGGTCTCTTTCTTCAAGATCTGTTCTTGGGCTAACTGAAAATCTGCCTCGTTTGTCCAATCGGGAGGTGGGGTTTTGTCTCCACCCTTACGGAGAGCTTTGTCTATATCAACCAGTGCTTTAACTAAAGACTTTCCAAATTGCGTTGCCTCTTTCGTCCAGTATGCTTTCTTTTCTTTTCCCCTGTGTTCGGTGAATTTTTTCTCGTCATATTTTATGAAGGGTAAAACCACAAGATGCCCATTTTTTATTTTGTAAATTGCCCCTAGAATTTTTGTTTTATCTTTGCCAGTGAAAATTATTTGAGCCCCACTCGGATTTTCTATGTAGAGTTGATATTCCAAATCTTTCCCAAATTTTTCATAAAAATCACTGAAGGTCGGGTTCCCGGAAAATTCAATGTGCTTTCCAGAAGCAGACGTTAACGCACCGATATTAGTTGGTAAGAAATTATAATTGCCATACATCTCGGTATTAAAAGTATTTTGACCTTTCCTCTCCGAAGATACACTATTTGCGAGCTGGTATTCTTCTTTTTTAGTTAAAAGTATAAAAACATTTTTCCCAGCGTTTAAATAGTCTTCTATTTCTTTTCTTAAAGAAGACATTTTTTGTTTGTATGTCTTTGATGCCGCAACATTATAACAACCACCATCACTCGTAGTGAAATTTACCCAATCTCCCCTCGGCTCTAATGCATCTGGCGAAATCAACAAAACATCAGCGTCCATTAAGGATAGGCCGTCGTAAAAATCAACATGACTTTTATCAAATGTCGGTATCGTATATCCGATTGTGAATATCTGTTTTTCCATATCTATGCCAACAGAATATAAACCCCCGAAAACATTATTGCCGCCCCAACAACTTTCTTAATTAGTGTAGGCGCAGAAATATCCTCTTTGATAATGTGAGGGATAATAAGCGTTAGCAGTACACCTATTAAAATCGCGTAGAAAGATTGTACCTGCATAACGACTGTAACCAACCCAGCGGATGGTGCGATTGCAAGAGCTTTTTTGATACTCATCTGACCGAAAAAGTCCAAAACATTGTTCCAAGAGAACCAAACATATTTCCCAAGTTGTGCGGTTTTAATTCCCTCGATAACTTGTCGGCATATTGACGGAATAATAAACATTGTTAGCCCCGCGAGGGCAGAGCCCAAGTTATCAAGCATAAAATAATCCCAAAAGGACATTTTTGTTAGTCCATAATCTACGAATAAGGTCATTACAGACCACATAAGAATTGCTATCAATATCATTCCAAAACCTTTGATAAAAATTCCTTTGGTTTTTTCAAATGAAATTATGGTTGCACCCGCCAATACAATTACAAATCCGATCAATTCATTTGAAGATAGTGTCTGACCCAAAAAAGCAAAAGCTAAAATAACGGTGACAACGGGAATAAGTTTGAAAAGAATTACGAGCGAGGAAGTGTCGCCTTGTTCAAGTGCTTTCCCATAGAAGCCATAGGAATAAATAAGAATCATTCCGGTCGCAATCGGAATTAAAGAATAAATACTCAATTCTGGAGTTCCTACAAAAAGAAAAATTATGGCGAAGAAAAACCAGCTCGTGATTGTTGAAAAGAAAACAAAGTCAAAAATCCCCTTTGTATATTTACCGAGGATATATTTGTCCACAAAATTGGATGAAGCCCAAAATAGTGGCGCAAGTAAAGAAAGGAAAATCCAGTTCATATTATTTAATCAGTTCCTCAATATCAACACCCAAAGCTTTGGCGATTTTGCTCACCACAAAGACCGAAGGTTTTTTGATAACCCCTGTTTCGACCTTTGTTAGCGTTGTATAGGGAACATCCGCTTTGCGAGCAAAATCGTCTTGTGAAAGACCAAGTTTTTGTCGCAATTTCTTTATTTTTTGCCCTAATTGATTACTTTCCATATATTGATAACATAATACTGTTGCTTGTTTTCACTTGCAGTATTATAATAACAAATATGAGAGCATTATTCAATTTTGTAGCCGCCGAATTTCCAAAAACCCCCAGTCCGAAACCAGCCCGCATTCCTCCCTAGACCCCTCCTGCGGGCGGGAAAAGAGCCGAGGCAGGGCAAATCCATTCC
>Ga0209542_10002630_pt1 | contig 39790 bp, 49 predicted proteins | sample RifCSPhighO2_01_FD_184028 | JGI IMG/M metagenome (GOLD analysis project Ga0209542, IMG submission 184028) | Soil microbial communities from Rifle, Colorado - Rifle CSP2_plank highO2_0.1 (SPAdes) (version 2) | ecosystem: Environmental > Terrestrial > Deep subsurface > Rock core/Sediment ... | reverse complement strand
CAATTATCTCATGCCACACGGAGAGAAAGAAGAAGTCAAGATAGAATGGGAGCAGATTCCTATGATAATTCAGTCAAGGTAAGATATTTTGTTTAGACAAAATATCACCTTTTAATTTAACAGAACCGTAATTCAGACTTTTTGGTTATAGTTATCTCATTGCCTTTCGAGATTTTTGAGCAATTGATATTCATGGAAAGAAGGCTATTTCGTACATCATTGATAAGGGTGAAATTGTAGTTTCTGAAGCTAAATTGAAAAGAATTTTGATTAGTCAATTTGTAAACAGAACCGTCAGTATCATATAATCCGCATAAACAAGCTCTAAGAAATTTTGGATTTGTTTTTACCCAACTTGGAATTGTTGTTTGATTTCTTATTTTATCTCCAGGTTTAAATCCCTTACTTTCTAAAAATTCGACTAATCTTAATCCATATGCTGTAACATTTAGACCATTCTTAAAATTTTGTTTTTTGATGTTGACTTTAACTCCTCCAAATAGTTGTTTTATCAGGGGTTGAACGTAGTTTATTAGATATTCTTTGTCATATCGAGAGTCTCCAACAACTCTTATTTGATAGTTAGCTATTTTGTACTTTTTTATTTTAGTTAGGTTTCCATCTCCGAGCATAATTCCAAAAAATTCTGCCAACTTCACCGATTCTGGTGGTAATTCTATTTTTTTAATATACCTTCCTTGAGAATTTTTGCCCCCTTTTGATCTTCCCCAATTTTCATCTTTTTTATCGATGATGAATTTTTTATATTTTTATTTTAGGATAAATTTTTGAAATAGGTCTTCTGGCATGAGAACATTATCATAGTAAAATCCTGTCAACTTACCTGGTTTTATGTTTAATCTTTTCGCTAGCTTTGGAAAGCTAAGGTTTAAAGTATTTTTTTCTTTGTCGATTAATTCTCTTTGTTTCTTTTTTTTTGAATACTAATCTCACGATTAAATGAAGATGAAGAAATATATAAATCTACTGATTGACCAGCTATACTATTGTTCAATAAGCTCGTTTGTATCTTCCTCGTTTTTCAACGGCTTCCAATCTTTTCAGAGTCAATTTATGGTCTTTTGATTGTTTGTATCCTTCTAGGATTGCTTTGAAAAATTCATTGTAATGATCAAAATGTTTTGCTTCTAAAGCTTGTTTTATTAAATGCAAATCTACTGCACGGTCTTCTATCTTTGAAGATTCAAATGAAAGGCCAAAATCAATAAAATAAACTTTATCATTTGAATAAATCATATTTGATGTTGTCAAATCTCCGTGGACAATATTATTATCGTGGAGTTTTGCAATGTTTTCCCCTATTTTTTTGCATACTTCATCAGCATTTTTTAATTTACCCAAATTATCTGAGAGTTTTTTACCATTGATGAATTCCATTTCTATTTTTTCTTTGTCATCGGACTTTATCAGTTTTGGAACTGGAATTAACTTTGAAGTTTTGATTAAGAGGCGAGATTCTTTCTTTGTTCTTTGCTTTCTCAATCTCTCATCAATGATTGGAAGTCTATAGGATTTTTTTATTCTGTCTTTGATTAAGTTTTTTCCTTGTTTTATTAGAATGGCTTCTGCTCCCCTGTCTATTATTTGTTTCATGTTGATTTTAGAATTTCATCTTCCGGCCGAATTTTCTGGCTAGCTTCATCATTGTTTTTTGGTCAAGGCCTTTTTCCGCGATTGTTGACTGAGACTTTATAAGTTCATTGAGCATTTTATATTGTTTTAGAAGCATTCTTATATCTGATGTGTGGGTGCCTGAGCCTTTGGCTATTCTTGCCATTCTTGAAGTTTCTTTTTCCAATAATTCAGGATTTTCTTTTTCTTCTTTTGTTATTGATTTGATTGCGGCTTTCCAGTGTTTTACTTTTTCTTGTTGTAATTCTAATTGTTCTTGTGGAATTTTGTCTTTGACATTTCCAAGACCAGGGACCATACCGAGAAGCTTGTCAAATGAACCCATCTCAGACATTGAGTCTAGTTGTTCGGAGAAGGTATCTAAGGTGAACTTGCCTTCTTCTAAGGCTTTTTGCGTCTTTTCCATTTTGTCTTTGTCAACAACTGAATGAATTTTTTCTATCAGTGCTTTTAAATCACCCATGCCCAGAAGTCTTGATAAAAATGATTCAGGGTCAAATGTTTCAAGGTCAGCAGATTTTTCACCAACGCCAAGAAAAACAACAGGGGCCCTGACTTCTGCACAAGCAGTGAGAGCACCACCTGCTTTTGCAGTGCTGTCCATTCTTGTTATTATGGCTCCTGTAATATTGCATGATTCCTTGAAAGCTTGGGCTTGTTTTTTCGCAGCTTGACCGACATCAGCAGCCATTACAAGAAAAGTTTCTGTTGGTTTTGTTAATTTCGAGATGTCTTTTATTTCTTTGATTAAATCTTTGCTTAATGCGTCTCTTCCTGCGCTGTCTATTAGAACAAGGTCATAATCTTTTAATTCATCCCTATATTGATTCCATATTTTTATGGGATTTTTTTCTTCTTTGTTTATAAAACATTTAATGTTTAATTTATCACATAATTGTTTTAGTTGCTCTGGTGCCGCAGGTCTATGGACATCGAGGCCAATTGCGCAGACTTTACTTCCTCTTTTTGCGTAGTAAGATGCTATTTTTGAGATTGTTGTTGTTTTTCCTTGTCCGTAAAGCCCAACAAAAAGAAAAGTATTCTTTTTTTGAAGTTTGATCTCTCTTGATTGACCTAGAATTGAGATTAATTCATCATGAAGGAGCTTGATTATGTGCTCCTTCTTTTCTATTCCTTTTATTCTTTCACCCAAGGCTGCCTGCTTGATTTTTTTAGTTAATTCAAGGACGAGGGAGACATTTACATCTGCTTCTATTAATGCTCTCTGAAGGTCTTTAACAATGCTATCAACAAGGTTTTTATCCAAAAAGATGGCATTAGCTATCTTATCTGTTGTTTTCTTTAATACATTTGACAGCTTTTCTAACATGATAAATAAAGGTTTAAGGAAGGTTAATAAAGTTGTGGTTTTTGTGTTTTAAATGGTTGCCCAAAGCTGGAAGATTGAAACTGCACGCGATTTTATTGCCCTTGGAAGCTGGATTTTTTATGCACTTGTTATTGGAAGGGCTTTGATTGGACCTTACTGGGAGTTCGTTTATCAACTTTTGATTGCTGGAATAATTTTGCTGATTTTAGGACTTGTTTACAGGAAATATAACAGTTATTTAGCAAGGGGACTTGTTCTTGTTGTTTTTACCATTTTGTTTTATGATAGTTTAATTTATACCTATTTTGCTTCTGTAGTACTAATAGGGCTTGTAGTTTGTTCATATTATCTAGATAAAGGCTGGAAGAAAGGAGCAATTGGTATTCTTATAGGTGTATTGGCAAGTGTAATTGCTTACTTTTCAGTTAGTATGTTCACATGAAAAGTTTATTAATATGTAACTTTAAAGTTTAGGATGGTCGAAGTATCAGCTGGACTGCTAATGTATTACATCGATAGCGGAAAGATAAAGGTTTTCTTAGCTCATCCCGGAGGACCATATTGGAAGAATAAAGACCATTATGGGATTCCAAAAGGAGGAGTGGAAATAGATGGAAAAGGAGATAATGAAAAGCTGTTGGAAACAACTTTAAGAGAATTTAAGGAAGAAACAGGAATGGAAATGAATACTAAGAAAGAAAATCTGATTGATATTGGGAGCGTGAGAAGGAAGAGTGGGAAGATAGTGCATGTATGGGCTTTTCAGGGAACTGGAAAGGAGAAGTTTGTCAAAAGCAATGAATTTGAGATGGAATGGGCAAAAAATATATTTGCAAAAACAAAAGCAGTTCACGATAAAGACAATAAACCTATGGAATATAAAAATCCAGAAGAGCTAGGAAAAGCTGTCCAATCTTGGTTAATCTCATTTTTAAAAGAAGGTCCTGTGATTGCCTTTGTCCTTGAGGGACCTCACGCAATTGAAATAGCCAGAAAGCTTCTAGGCCATACTGAACCAAGACAAGCCATCCCTGGAACCATAAGAGGAGATTTTATCTCTGTTGAAAGTTATGCTGTAGCAGACAAAAAGAAAAGAGTCATAAGAAACCTTGTGCACGCCTCTGATAATAGAGAAACAACAGAAAAAGAAATTGCCCTCTGGTTTAATAAAGAGGAACTTCATTCATATAAGAAAGAGCTTGAACGTCACTTCTAATAATTTATTAACCCTTTAATTTTAATTCTGATATGCGTCCATAGCTCAATTAGATAGAGCATTTCCTTGCGGAGGAAAAGGTTCGAGGTGCAATTCCTCGTGGACGCGTTGACTTTCAAAGTTAAGAGTGATGTTCAATTCATTATAGCAGCATGTATCGCAAAGGAAAAAATCTTTAAAGACCAAAATCTCTAAACTAGAATGCAAAAAAGGTTGTTAATCATTAACAGGGTTAATCTTGTTTTTGATTGTTTTAACTCTTTTTTTCTATAATGGCACCTTTAACAGATTAACTGGAAAAGTCTCTTCCGAAATTTCAGGCATAGGTCCAAGTGCAGTAGAACAAGCATGTATGATGTCTTGTGTCAGCGTTGGATGTGATAGCAATGATATGGCATGCAAGGAAGCTAATGGCAATAAATGCCAGCAGCAGTGCAACGTAGTCAAACCTGAGCAGACATCTGAAGAAAGCTGTGTTGAAACTTGCGTACAAAAAGGATGCGGAGAGTTTGATTTCCCCTGCCAGCAAAAAAATCAAGCTATATGCGATAAAGAATGCGGGATGATAAAAGAGCCTAAAGCAAAATCTGAAGAAGAACAATGCATTAGAGACTGTGTTAATTCCAAAAGTCCGGGATTAATCTGCCAAGCAGGAGAGGGCAGAAAAAAAGGAAATGAAATATGCCAAAGCTGTGCTAAGTCATGCAAATACTTATACGCGGGGCCTTGTTTAACAGAAATAAAACTTGAGGAGGCAAAAAGCGCCTGCAATACCTGCGAGCACTGTTATGAAAAACCTATAATGGGAGATTCTGGAGAAGGTTATGAATGTATAGTCAGTATTGAATGTGCTGATGCATCAGCGGAGTTTGGAGACAATCCTGGAACAGGTTCGGGAGTTATTACAGCAAAAATTGGGGATGCCATAGGAAATGTTTTCGAATCAATTGGAAATTTCTTCAGTGGCTTTTTCAATAATGAAGCATCAGAAGAAACATCACAGGAAACACCTCCTGAAAGCCCTCCAGAAAGTTTAACTAATAATTAATAATTTTTTCTAGGTCATAAACAAAATTTATATACCTTATTTTACATATACTGGAAAGGTGATAAATTGAGTTTTGATTTTATTGTTTTGGGCGCAACAGGAATGCAGGGAAAAATAGCTACAAGAGATCTTTTAGAAAGTAATTATTCGGTTCTTTTGTGCGGAAGAGACAAATCTAGAATAGAACATATACTGAAAAAATATAAAAAAACAGCATTTAGATATATCGAAGCTACAAAAATTAACACGATAAGAAAAGCGATAAAATTCTCAAAAGCAAATGTGGTCCTCAACTGTATGGAAGGAGACTGGAATTATCAAGTATTTAAGCTGTGCACAAAACTGAAAGTAAATTGCATTGATCTTGGTTCTGAAATTCCAATGACAAAAAAGCAATTTTCATTGAATAAAAAAATGAAAAAGAAAAATATTGTTGGCATAACAGGTATAGGCTCTGTTCCTGGAATAGGAAACATAATGCTAAGATATGCTTCAGAGAAATTTGATAAAATAAATGAAATTCATGTAGGTTTCGCCTGGGATTCTAATATAAAAGAATTTGTCGTTCCTTTCTCAATTGAGAGTGTAATTGAAGAATTTACAAGCCCAGCCCCAGTAGTCAAAAACAGGCATTTTGAGTTCAAAACACCACTTAAGACTACTATGAAAGAATATCATCGCACCATTGGAAAGGAAACTGAAATGTATGTAAGACATCCGGAACAATATACTTTTCTGCATTATTTTTCAAATAAAGGATTGAAAAACATTAAATTCTATGCAGGATTCCCGGAACATTCCTTTAGAATGATAGTAGATTTGATAAAACTGGGATTTGCTGACAAAGAAGAAATCAATTTTAATGGAAATAAAATAAAGCCGATAAACTTTTTAACTCAAATGCTAAAAAGAATAAAATATCCTAAAGGATACAAAGAAAAAGAAAATCTTTGGGTAAGAATATATGGAACAAAAAATGGAAAAAAGAAATTTATCCAAATGGAAAGCATTGTTCCAACATTGCACCATTGGGAAAGCGCAGGTTGTAATATAGATACTGGAATGCCCGCAAGTATTCTTGCACAATTAGTGAAAAAGGGAGACATAACTGAAAAGGGTGCTTTTTCCCCAGAAATAGGAATCCCGCCAGAAATATTTTTCAAAGAACTTAAAAAAAGAAATATAAAAATATTTGAAAACTCAAAGAGAATTAATTAAATTATAAATTTATTTTCCACTTCCGGCATAAATGATCTCTCTGACCTTCCTTCTTCTCTCCAAATCCTTCGGACTTGGAGGCAATGCATATAACAATTTGCATTTGAGACATTGTTCAAAATGAATTTCATGCTGCATGGCTGCCTCTCGATATCTTATAAACCCTGGATTTAAATCCATTCCTCCAACATAACTGCTTTCAAAACAACTCATTTTAGCTTCCCTCAAAGGTTTACCATCATGCCAGCAGTTATCAATATGCCATCTGGCTTTCAATAAAACTGGAAATTCACTCCATTCTAAACCCATTAATTTTCTTTTTGAAGCTTGTTGAGAAGTTTCATTCATCTTTATTTGAGAAACTCTTTCGTAAAGTATACTTTGCCTTCTAGCCGCTTCCTCTTTCCATTTCGTTATTCGTTCTAAAGTTGGCATTATTCCTCTTCGTCTTTCAAACCTTTTTCTGTTAGCCAAAACTGGCACTCATTTTCAGGAAGATTAGGAGAATCAATCATTTTTGCTACTCTTGAACCTTGCTTGCCCCTTCTTAAATATACCCTATATGTTGAGGCGTGCCCTAAAATGTTGCCCCCGACAGGAGTTGTGGGGTCTCCAAACATCATTGCAGGATTTGCCATTACCTGATTTGTAACATAAATCGCAAGATTATACTGCTCTGCCAGCTTCATCAAACTATGTAAATACTTGTTCAATTTATGCTGTCTGTCTGCCAGCTGTCCTCTTCCTGTGAATTCTGCTCTGAAATGCGCAGTTAAAGAGTCTATAATAACCAACTTAATAGGTTCCCCATCCCTTATTAACTCTCCTACTTTATCCAATAATAAAATCTGATGGTCTGAATTAAATGCCCTCGCAACCAGAATATTTTTTAGCACTTTTTCAGAATTTGCCCCTATTCCTTCTGCAATCTGCCTTATTCTGCTCGGCCTGAATGTTCCTTCCGTATCGATAAATACTGCTTTTCCATTTGCCCCCCCTTGTTCTTTTGGCAGCTGGACGTTCACAGCCAGGCATAAACCCAGCTGTGTCTTTCCACTACCATATGCACCATACGCCTCAGTTATCGCTTTTGTTTCTATCCCTTTTCCTCCCAGAAGATTGTTCAAATTAACACTTCCAGTTGTAACATTATTTACATTTTCCCTGTTTTTTGCAAATTCATCTCCAGAAACAAATCCAAGTTTAAGCATATTTCTAGCTGCCTGAATTGCCTTTCTGGCAACAGCCTCTCCTACCCCGGCTGTATCTGCCAAAACCGCCGGACTCATTACAGCCAAGCCCATTAAATCATAAACTCCTGCATTTTCAAGCTTCGCAGCAATGCCGGGGCCTATTCCAGGAACATCTGTAAGGCCCACCTCCTCTTTTTTACCTTCTTTTCTCTTTTCCTCTTTGTCTTCTTCCTCTTTAGCCATTCCAATTTCACAATGTCTTCATTTATAAAGATTATACTACTCAAAAATACACTTCTAAAAAGATATTATTTTAATAAAACAAAATATTATAAATTAGAAAATAATATTATTTATATGAAAAAGGCGTCAATAATGCACTTAGAAGAATTCGTAGGATACATAGATGCCCCTTGTAATGAACCTTTAGCGAGATTTGAGTCTGCTTCAATTATTGAACTTATGCAAAAGGAAGAAAAATATGAATTACGGCTAAATTCTGAAACTTCTCATAGAAAAAACTACAAGGCTGAGAGATAATTACAAAAACCAATTGATTATCATTGCAACATCAATAACGCAAAATATTACGAAGATTAAATACTCTATACTCCCTCCAGTTCTTACTTTTCCATTTACGGTTGCACCCCAGGGCCAGAAAGGCCTTATCCCATCAACTGTAAAACTATCAACAAACAAATGTATTCCATACCCTAAAAAGAAAGGAAATGCCAAAGGCGGATATATTATGGCAAAAATAACTGAAATGATAAGGCATAGTGTAAAACTGTGTATTACTCCCCTGTGTTTTGTCACCCATTGCAAAAATCTAAAGATTCTATTCTTTCCAACTGTGGAAAATGCACTGTCAATGTCTGGAAGTATTGAAGCTATTAAAATAACTGGCAAAAAGATAAATTCATAATTGACATGCGGAAGAAACAAAGCCAAAAGAAAAACCCCTATCGCCAAATGTGTTTTCATTAACATCTTTTCACCTTGTGAACCCTACTTTTCTTATGTTTTTTAAATATAATTAACATTTTTACCTCGGTAAAAACCTTATCCTCTCCAAGGTCTTTGTTCTAGTTGCTCCAACAACCCTTATCTTGCCTAAGACTTCCCAAGCCCTATTTCTAAGAACTTTCATTAACATTCCCAAAGAAAGAAAACATTAAATTTAAACTTATTGCTTAGCCTGCAGCTCTTTAATCAGCTCATCTGCAGAAACACCTTCCACTTTTTCTATGCTGAACTCTGCATTATTAAACATAGTATTTGTCCGTACATTTCCCGAGAATATTTTTTCTTCTCCTAAAAGAGAATTTTTATTTTCTGCAAACTTTTCCAATGAAAATATCTGCTCATCGTCCAAGCCAAGAAGGTTAATATTTTCCCCAACTATGACAGATCTTATTGTCTCTGTTCCGTCATCTAAGATTATGTTCATTATTGCTCTTTTAATAGGATTTATCTTGCCGTGCACGCTGCATTCTCCCTCATTGGCTTTCCTTCTGCATTCAGGGCATATTTCAAAATAATGAGGGTCAAACACCTGGACAATATATGCCCTCGTTTTCAGGCTCTCCCCGACCTTAGTTTCTATTAATTTTTTCTGATTGAACATCTTCTTCGTCACAACATTTCCAACTTCTTGTTTGCTCTGTTTTATATCTGAAAATGAACTCAAATGTAATTCCCCGTTTCTGACATTTCCATTTGATATTTCAACTATGTCTCCTGTCTTTAACTTTCCAGTTTCAATTAAATTAATATGATTTGTATCCCATAAAACTACCTTTACATTTGAACTCTCGTCCGCAACAAGCAAATTAACAACCTTCCCCTGCCGGTTGTTTTTATTAAACTCCCTGACCGGAGAAACATCTATTATCTTTCCCAATATATTCGCCCTTTTCATTCCCTGAACCAATTCAGAGATTTTCATTTTTTCCTTGTCAAAATTAATCCCCAATTCAGCTGCAACTATCTGCGCTGCTCCCTCTTTGCTTACCAATCCGGATAACTTTGCTCTTTTTGCCTCCACCCTTCTCTCAATCTCATCACTATTCAGTTTTGCATATTCAGAAATCTTAGCAATCAGTTGCCCATAGTTGTTCATCCAATGTCTAAAAAACGCCTCTTTAAAAGTATTTTGATACCTCAAAGATATGTTCGATAAACATATTTCAAAAACCTTTAAATACCCATTAATATTAATTTAGATAACTTATTGTATTGAAAGGAGGTTATTAAAAATGAACACAATTGATTGGGTAGCAAGAATACTAGTCATAATTGGTGCGCTTAACTGGGGAATCGGAGCATTCAACGATGGAGGGGGAGTTTTAGGTGGTTTAGGAATCGTAACAACAATTATCTATGCACTAGTTGGATTGGCAGGCATCTGGGAGCTAATTGCCCTATTCAAGAAGTAAAATTCCATAATTTATCTTTTTAATTTTTAACTTTATTTTTTTGCTAGGAGAGTTTTTACTAATTAGGTTTATAAACCTAAAAAATCAATTCAGCCTATGGCTGCAGTGGTCTCTATAATAGTAAAATTGATGCCTGAATCCCCTAGTTCTGACTTGGAAACCATAAAAACGGAGGCAAAATCAAGATTGGAAAAAGAGGAAGCAAAAAATCTTTCATTCGAAGAAAAGCCAATTGCCTTTGGACTTAAAGCATTATATATCAAATTCGCCTTGGATGAGCAAAAAGGCACTGACACGATTGAATCAATATTGTCAACAATCAAAGAAGTCTCATCGGTCACAATTGAAGACTACCGCAGAGCCTTCGGATAATTATCATTCTGATTAAATCAAAGTAATGACCATCTCCTAGTAACCTATATAAAACCCACATTTCTATGAATAAAATGGCACTAACACCCGAACAGATAGAAGAACTGAAAGAACAGCTCAGAGAGCAGGTTAAAGATCTTCCACAACAGCAAAAAGAAGCTGCACTAAACCAAATTGCCTCTCTTTCTCCGCAAGCATTGGAAGCCATGATAAAACAGCAGCAGGAAAAATCTGGAAACACAAATAAACCACAGAAGGGAGTTTTTCGTTCAATCGTCGACGGAGATATCAAGGCATATGTCATTGCGGAAAACAAAGATGCCCTGGCTGTTCTGGACATTAAGCCAGTTTCAAATGCTCATATTGTCATCATTCCAAAAAAACCAGTAACTGAAGCAAAATCTCTTCCCAATTCGTGCTTTAACCTTTCCAAGAAGATAGCAAAAAGAATATCAAAAAAATTAGAGGCGAAATCATCTGAAATCCAGACAGAATACAAATTCGGAGAGATGATAATAAATGTCATTCCTATTTATGATAAATCCCTAAATCTTCTATCTCCAAGAACAGATGCAAATGAAAAGCAACTCCAAGAACTAGAGCAGAAATTAAAAATAGTAAAAAAAAGAATAAAAAAAATTAAAATCGGGAAAAAAGCAAAATCAGAAGGTCTGACTTTAAAACTAGAGAGAAGAATACCATAACTAACAAAGCAAAAAACACGGCAGGAACAAAAGGAATTCCTGTCTTGACATAAACCTCCTTTTTAGCCTTCCTCAACATTTGAATATCTTTTAATGTAAGTCCATGAACTGTATTTTTAACAATATATCCATTCAATTTTATATCCTGCAATATCCAGTCGCCTTCTGTTAATTTGTCTGGTTTTATTTTAATTATCATTCCTTTATCTAAGGCCTTCAAATAAACATATAAAATAGAAATAAGAACAAAAAATACCGCAACTCCCACTCCCAACCCCCCCGAGTTAAAAACCCCTATGAAAAACCCTAAAAGAATGGCAAAAGTAGCTATAATTAGAAGAAATCTCCAATATCTTTTAAATAATAAAGAAAATTCTTTCTTGAATATCTTCCTGTTCTTAAATGCAAGAACAATGCTATAAATCAAAGTATAAACTGCTCCGATAAAAAACAAGATTATTAGAAACTCCAATAAAACAAAGAGAACGCCAGAATAGCTCTTGAAAGGCAGTATAACCCCTACTCCAGCCAATAATTTTACGTCCCCCCCTCCAAATGCCTTAGAATAGTAGAATATTGAACCAACTATGTAAAACACAATCAATCCAACTAATCCAAAAACGAAAAAGTTCATATCTTTTATGTAAAGCGAGTAAAGGGCCCTATAGGCAAGGGCAAAAGCAATCAAAGACAAATTAAGCCAATTAGCCACTTCTTTTTTCTTTAAATCCTGAACAACAGCAAACAGTGCATAAACTAATACTAATGCAAACAAGAAATAATACTCATTCATTTCTCACCCTTATTCTCAGTTGAATTAATATTATTAACATTACTAGTTCTGAACCGTCCGCCTCTTTTAAATTTGTTAAACCTGGACTTAGCCCTTTTATCATTCTTATTCTTCCTTCTTTCAGAAAACCCGTAATCCATTAATAGAAAAGAAAAAACACCTTTAAATAATTAATGAATAACAAAAAATAAAACTAAATTAAACTACAAGTTTGCAACAAACAGAACCCGTAGGTTTATTATCTGCACCGAGCATAGAATAGATTACTGTCCCTTTAAGAGTAGTGCATTCGGTAGCAAGCTTCTGAGCACCACCAAACTGCTCACAAGTAGAACCTCCCAGTTTAGGATCCTTTACACAAACTTCCAACCCAACAATAGTAATTCCATTGACCATAATCCCTGTCTTCTTTAAAGCAAGACAGTTATTGGCGAGGTCCTTGCTTAATCCGAGGCACACAAGACTCTTATCCAGCTTATTAATAGAACGGAGATAATCGCATGTAACATACTGATCCTTTCCATCAAGATTGACATACTTCAATTCAGAGCAGAAACTGTCTGTTGCCTGCGAATCAGCAGAAAGTGCACATCCAGAAACTACGGAATCTAATGTGGTGCCGCCCTTAAAGTTGAAAACTTTTGCGAGAAACTCTCTCCCGCTGGAAGTAAGAGCATAAGCTGCGAAGATGAGAATCAATACCAATAAGACTATACTTATAATCATTCCAAGGCTAGTGCCTCCGCCGCCTTCCTGTCCTCTTTTATTAAGCATGTTTCTTAAAGCAAATACTTATTTATAAACCTTTTGCGTTAGCAACCTTGACTTTCTTAAGATTTTCTAAATCTTATTATAAACCTTTTTGCGAAAGCAAAAACCTTAACTTCCTCGAGGTCTTTCCAAAAACGCTTACAAACCTTTTTGCCACCAGTGCTAAGCCTATAACTTTACGCTAATCTCTATCTTTCTTAACTGGTTGTCTATGTAAAACTTCTTCTTTGTATTGAATAAAGCAGTTTTAACATTATCTTTTACATCTATTGAAACATCGAAATTGCCCAATCTTTCAGATAAACAATATCTTATTTTATCATTATCAGAATCCTTACATTGATTAACTGCAGAATCAATCTCATCAAAGTCATGCAACCCCATTTCAGTAAGATTTATTTTGACATCTATTTTCGGCTTGTAAATAGAATTAATCAAAACCTTTATCTGCTGATCTTTGACAGATTCAGGAACAATCCTCCAATACCATCTTGATTGCTTGTCTTTGATTGTTATCTCGTCAAAAATAGGAAAGTCTTCCTTAGATATGAAACTAACCATTTCTTTGTCCTTGTTAGCATCTATGTTTTTAACATTTCCATTTTCATCCTTGATTTGAAAGCCAGACACTTCTAATTCATTTCCGGACAGATAATCTTGAGTTTTATCATAATAATCTTTTACTATATTTTCATATCCTTTTGTGAATATCTCAATTTTATACATTTCTTCCTTTTGGTAGCTTTTTTCCAAAAATCTTGGGTCAGCAATGCTTGTATTAATTCTGCTGTAAACCATAAAACTATACAAGGCGGTTATAACCAAAAACAAAGCCATAAAGATGAGAAGAGTCACAGAAACATCTCCCTTCTTGTTCATCCCAATTCTATTAAAACTGCCAAATTTAGCCATTTGCTGCCCCCTCAAACAAACTCACTTTAAGATTATCTTTTGTGAAACTTGTATAAAGTATGTTCTCCTTGCTGTATGTATCTTCTAAATATTTGCATTCGTATTTTGAAACAACAGATGTTCCCAAAGAATTTTTATCATTGCCCGGGCATTTTTTAGTATTCATAAACAATGCATTGTCTAATTCATTATTTTTATAATAACTAACACAAACCACATGGCATTGGGAAGATATGGTATTGAAATAGGAAAGAGTGAAGTCTTTCAAAACCTTAGCTTCTTCTCCCTCCAGGCTTTTCATATTCAAAAGGAAGTCTAACACGGCCGATTTGGCATTATTATAAGAGATCCCAGATACTATAAAATTGTTGAGCTGTCTTTGCAAAGCATAACCACCCGCAGCATATTTCTCAACTTCAATTTGATTTCCGCCACTTCCCACAACTGGAATTTTTTTCGTTCCGGAAAAAATAATAACTGATGTAATAAATAAAATCATTATGAAAAAGATTATTATGAACGCAGTCATCCATGTCATTGTGCTTGCTATCTGCCCTCTTTTGTTAGTTTTGCTATTGTTTTTAATTTTTGTCATTTTCTGCTAAACTTACCCTCCTTCCAAATTGATTGCTTCCAGCGAGAACTTCAAGTCTGAGTGATTTCAATTCATTATTATCATAAAACAAAACATTCTCGCTGCTTTTTACACATCGAGGAAAATAGTCTGCCTTTTTCATCTCCGAAGCAATCGCACAATCAGTCTCAAAAGATTTCAAATCGCTGCTTTTTTCGTAAAATAAATTATCTCCATCGTACAAACTAATCTTAAAATAAAAAACTCCGTCTCCAGTAAATAATTTATCATTTAATCCGCATTTTTTGTATATCGCATCAAAATTATTCATAACTTCCTTATCAAAAAAGTTATCTTTCACAATACAAGAGAATATCCTTTCTGAAAGAACCTGTGCTTCTAAGGTCCTCGCATCAACATTAGCATTATAAAATATCAGAACTCCGGCAACAATTCCCACCCCAATGACAATTAAGACAAAAAACCACCAAATAGCAAGAAGCTTCTCTCCCCCCCTCTTGTTCATTTTATTCACACTAAGCATTTTCCTTTTCTCTCACATTTATTTTCAATATAACTCCTGCAGTTTCAAGATTCACATCATATCCTGAAAAATACTTATAGCTATAACCTCCTCGGCCACTCAAGCTGACAGTTATCGTGCCTTTTTCCTTATCAATTATAATTGCTCTTTTCAATATTTCATCGCTCGTCTCTGCTTTATTTGTGGAAATATATTTCCTAGCAACTTCAATAGCATTAGTCATATCAATTCCTAAATCTGTATTTGTTTTTGCCCCATCTATTAACAGCACGATTTGTTTTGCATAAGTCTGCTCGTAAACCAATGCACCATAGCTGGAATTCAAAATAAATATCATTAAAACCACCATAAATGCGAGATTAAGCAGGAAAAACAGCAAAGTTTCCAGACCAATCATCTCTCCTCTTTTGTTCATTTCCTATCCAATCACTTTCAGGTTATAAATTTACTTATTTTTAATTATTAACTCAATAGATGAAAAATCATAAAATAGCAATAATAAAATTAACCATACTTCTTAACAGAAATACATTTAATTAATTAAGGAATACCTTCTATTATAGAACAATAATTGCTTATTTCACTTACATCGTAATGAACTGTTCTTACAGCAGAGCATCCATTTCTGGCATCTGTTCCAACCGAAACATCCCCGCAATACCCTGCAGTCACTTGTCTGTTTATCGCAACATTTGTCTGCTGTGCAATTCCTACTAAAGCCAATAATCCGCCGCATACCGCAGGACCAACCCATCCTCCTGAAGTGCACAACTTCGCTCCGCTTTTAACAGCTGAAGTGGTGACTCCAGGAGCCAATACAAATGAACTTACTCCTCCAACAAATAATGTCTTTCCAATGTTAGCCGCGCTTCCAAATTGAGTTGGTGCGCTAATCTGCATAAATAAAATAGCAAATGCTCTTGACTGCAAATCTGCATTTTTTCTCTCTTCTGCAATTTGAGCATCTATTTCCTCTTGTGTAAGCTCTTGCACCGGAACATTTTCATCACTAGCAATTAAACTCGTTTTTCCATTTATAGTTGTTCCTTTTGGCAAAGTTATTGTATCGCTAATTTTTACCTTTGAATTTTCTCCAGCAAAAAAGTCTGTGTAAGTAATAGTCTTCCCGGGAATTAAATGCGTGCTCATATACTTATTCAAATCCATATCTCCTAAATTAATTCCAATATTGCTCAATTTCTCCCTATCAAAGGCAATTCTAGAACAGACAACACAAGTAGGATAAACACTCCCTATCCCATATGTGCCAGCAATCCATTGTGAGAATAAATTAACCTTTCCCTGCCCCATTATATTCCAGCATTCAACAATATCCTGCGCAATGAATTGCTGGATTTGTTCAATATCATTAACTTTGACTTTTGTAATTCCTTTCTCATTCCCATAATCACTCTCACAATTTCCCCCGATAAATCCTGCTGTGATGCATATTTTTTCAGCCTTGCATTTCAATGGAGCATATTGCTCTGCCCCGCCCAATGACGGCAAAGTGCCCCTTAAAACAACACTTGTATGACAGGTATCCTTGTCTATCCTCCCAGAGAATCCAAGCTGATAAACCACAAACCAAAGCAGAGCAAGAAAACCTATGATGATAAGTATGATACTTATTATCTGTCCTGTTGTCAATTCCCCTTTTCTATTCATTTTGCTCATCTTTATCATTTTGTTAATTATTCTTCCTTTTTATTTTTATCCAGTCAATCTCTTCAAAAGAAAGTATAAAGCAACAATCAAGACTGCAAATACAATCAGCCATAAAATAATCTTGAAGAAAGTGTCAAAGTGCCCCTCTCCTTTTCTATTTCTCCCAAAACAATCTCTAAAAAAATCAAATATTTTCATGTTATTCGGGCTCTATTGTGTAAACCCCTCCCTTTAGTGAAACTATGATTGCTTTCTTATATTGCATTAAATCATTTACACTTATGGAAATCTTTCTCTCAGACATTCTGACAATAAACTCAATAAGGTCGTTTTGGGACTTTCTAATCTTCTTGAGCACTTCCATGATAGTCAATTCATCGTTGAACTTCGCACTGTTGACATTAGTCTTTCCCTTGACTTCCGTACAGACATGGTTACTTTGACAGCTGTCATAAACACCCCCAACAGGGTCAAGGCTTTGCCCTAAAGTGATAATTAATTTAATCTCTGCCAGCCAATTTGTAAGAATATTATTTTCAAAGAATGCATGAGCTGCGCTCCTCAAATTAGAATTAGCATCTTTTGAATATTTGCAAAAGCAAATGCAATTCGTCCATCCCTTGCTTAGACACTGGCTTGGGAGCTTTGAATCAATAGGCCATCCTGTCAGAATATATCCAGAAGGAGAAAGCAATTGATAGGTAAAGCTTTCTCCTTCTTCAAGAGCATTCATTCTCAAAGCAATATTTTCCGCATTTGTTTTCGCCTGCTCAATTCTTGTTTTTGAATTAAACAAATTATACAACTGAACTGAAAGAATAACCAAAAAAAGAATGCAGACTACCGCAATAATAATCTTCATCACCTCAGGCATAAGAATTCCCTTCTTGTTCATATTTTTATCCTGCAAATATAATTCGGAGTATTATATGCGATAAAAGTATTTTCCAGCTGTTGAAGATAATTTGCAGCAACAATATCCGAAGGATACTCCGTAATCTTTATCAATTTTGCATTTTTATAAACTGACAAAACAGCAACAGTACTGTCAATCCCTTTCGTATATTTAATGTAAAGAAGATTATCCCAATTAGCAGTCCATTGATACCTTTTATTGTCGATTTTAAATCCTGGGCGAACATCCTTCCCATCTATTTTGAATATAATCTCCCTGGTTGCGCCGTCTATTGTCGCAATCACTGCAGCCGCATTACACAGTAAACTATCTCCGGTTAAAGCAGGGACATCGACAGAAACCTCCTTGTCTCTCGTATCAACGCTATATCCGGGAATGTTCCTAATCAGCTCAATAATATTATTTCTGAAAAAAAATATGCCGACAATAACTATAACCAGTAAACCTACAATCAGCCCTAAAATTACCGCATTTCCCGATGATTCTCCCCTCCTATTCATCTTTTTCATTTTTATCATTTTAGCTCCCAAACCTAAATATATTTTTCACAAACTCGATAGCTCCAATTCCCTTTGCCCTCAGATAAATGGAAAGCACGACAAATATAATCAGGACAAGAATGGCTATTACTATCCAGACTACCATCTCTGTGCTAATTTCCCCTTTTTTCTTCATTGAGATTCAAAATCAAATGGATTATTAAATCTATTTATATGTAATTCTATCAACTTAAAAGATAATAAAAATTAAAATACCGATGATAAACTATAAAAATTCGTTAAGCTAACATTATAAAATATCAATGGCAAAATCAGTTATCGCCCCTTGGTTTAATAGAAGTTTATGCGAATAAAACGTATAATTTATAATATCCTTTTTGTTCTAATCTTTGTTTAATAAAGAGGCAATTCATGGAAATAAAACCCAATTCAGCAGAAGACATCTTGAAAAAATATGGAGAAAAGATAGAATCTGAACTGGGCTTGAAAAGAACAAACTCTTCCAGAGATTATGAAAAATTCAAGCAAGAAATGATTCCTAAACTTACAAAATATGAACGCTGGGCGAAATCTCTTGGCGGCATAATAAAGATAAAACCTTCTGAAAAAGACAGAATAAGAACAGAAAAATCCCTAAAAATAGCCCATTTAGATGTAACCGCAAGTCAAGCAATGACTCTTGCGTTGTTATCTTTAATTGTTGTTTTCTTCTTAACCCTCTTGTCTTCCCTGTCTATCTATCTGATAAACCCTGATACAGATATAGGAAATATATTGTTATTTGCCTTCCTAGGAATCATAACCGGAGTATTCATCTTTTACTACGCATATACCCTTCCTCAAAGAATTGCAAATTCCTGGAGATTAAAAGCCTCCTCCCAAATGATTCCTGCAATTTTATACATGGTAGTTTACATGAAGCATACATCTAATTTAGAAAAAGCAATAGAATTTGCTTCAGAACATCTTGAAGGCCCTCTAGCTCTTGATTTCAAAAAAGTATTTTATGATGTAGAAATTGGAAAATTTTCAACAATCAAATCCTCAATGGACAATTACTTAGAAAACTGGAGAGATTATGCTCCCGAATTTATCGAATCTTTCCATTTAATAGAATCCTCTTTGTTCGAGCCAAGTGAGTCAAGAAGAGTCCAAATATTGGAAAAGTCTCTTCAGATAATTCTTGATGGGGTTTATGAAAAGATGTTGAAATATTCCCGTGAAATCCGCTCTCCATTGACAAATATTTATATGTTGGGAATAGTTCTTCCTACTCTTGGTCTTGCTCTTCTTCCTTTGGCATCAACTCTGCTTCAGGGAATTTTAAGATGGCAGCATATATTCTTGATTTTTAACATAATAATTCCATTTTTTGTCTTCTACCTTACTTCAGAAGTCCTGCTAAAAAGACCCGGAGGATATGGTGAAACCTCTGTCTTGGAATTAAATCCAAATTATTATAAGTTTGCCTCAAAAAGACCCTGGTTAATTGCATTCTTAGTTTCATTCCCATTATTAATAATAGGAATAATTCCTTTCGTCTTCCAATCAGGAATTCTATCGGGGTTAGGGCTAGCAAAAGATTACAGTTTCACTCAATTAGGCATTCAGCTTCTTGGTGACACAAAAATGTTTGACTTTAAGTCAGTCGGCACTGGAACAGTGGGTCCATTCGGTCCAATTGCCATGATTCTCGGTCTCTTCATCCCTCTGTCCATAGCATTATTCTTCTCAATTGCTTATAAATTGAAAACCCGTGAATTAATAAAAGCAAGAGATGGAACAGCAAAGCTGGAAGAAGAATTCACAAACTCATTATTTCAGCTTGGCAATAGAATTGGGGATGGAATTCCAGCGGAAATTGCTTTTAGCAAAGTGGCAGAATCTACAACAGGACAAACAACTTCCAGCTTCTTCTCTCTTGTTAATCATAATATTCAAGGCACTGGAATGTCCCTGGAAGAAGCTATATTCAACAGACAAAGAGGCGCTCTTTCATACTATCCATCTTCATTGATTTCAACTTCTATGAAAATCCTGGTTGAATCTGTAAAGAAAGGTCTACAGATTGCAGCAAGATCTTTAATGTCAATATCAGAATACGTGAAGAACATCCAAAAAATAAACCAGAGACTTAGAGATTTGTTAGCAGAGATAGTTTCAGACATGAAATCAAACATGACTTTCCTTGCACCATTGCTCGCTGGAATAATTGTCGGCCTTTCCTCAATGATAGCCACTATTCTAAACAAACTTCAGGCTATTTCCGAGCTTGCTGGAGGCACAAGTGCTGCCGGAGAATTTGGAAATATAGGCAACATCTTGTCAATATTTGACATAACTAAAATGATTCCTCCATACTATGTCCAGGTTTCAATTGGAATCTACCTTATTGAAATAATATTCATCCTTACGGCTGCATTGGTAACAGTAGATTCGGGAAAAGACCCTTTGAGAGAAAAATATGACCTTTCCAGATACCTGAAAAGAGGAATTTATCTTTATCTTGCAACTGCATTAATATCAATCTTAGCCCTGACCTTGCTAGCAGCAATCTCTCTTTCAGGTTTAGTTGGATAGTTATTTAAAATTTCTTAGCCTCGTCCAAAGCCCACTTTCTCCATCGTGGAAAGATTTCCTCGCTTACTGGAAGCCCAAATTCTTTCATTACTTCTTCGCTTATAGAATGAAATGCATTGTTTGAGATAGTGTTAAAAGGAGCTTCCAACATTTCTGGCTTGTTCAGTTTCTCTGCAATATTTATAATTTCCTGCTTTATTTTCCCCCTAAGAATAATATTATCATAAACAGCGTCCCAATTTCCAGCCCATCCCTTGACACTTGCAGCTATAGCCTTTATTATTTCAGAATCTCCATTTATCAGTTCAGGCGTTGGCTCCAATTCATCTTTCTCCACATTATATCTCAACAAGTCAACAAATCCTCTTTCTTCCAATGGATCTTTTTGCCAGTGTTTTCTTACTTCTGTTACCTGCACTACTCTTCTTAATGAATGCAATCCATCGGGAGTCTTTACCGGATTAGCTACAATAATTAAATCAGTCGCTTTAAAGCTTGTGGGCTGAACATTAAGATCGTTAACCACTCTGTCAAACACTCCATAAGGCGAATCTCCGTGTATTGTTCCTGCGACAACATTTGCCAACGCTCCTACTCTCATTGCCTCATACAACGCCTTTGCCTCCTCGCTTCTTACTTCCCCAACTATCAGCGCAGAATCTCCCAGTCTCAAACTTGTTCTTATTCCTTCGCTTGCTTCTACTTCGGTTGTTCCCTGCACAAGAGCAGACCTAACTTTCATCCTTAATATATCGTATCCATTTTTTCTCAAAGAATCAGCAGGAAGTTCAAGAGTGTCTTCAATTAAAATAACCCTGAACTTGGGCATTATTTCGAGCATTAGTGCTCCAAGCAGAGAAGTTTTTCCTGAGCTCCTTGTTCCTGCGACAAGCAAAGTTCTGCTTCCATCAACAAGAAAACTAAATAAACCTGCTGTAAAAGAATTAATCATCTTGTTTTTTATAAATAATGGCAGAGTCCAAGGAGCATCCCTGTGCCTTCTGATTGCGTATGCTAATCCATTCGGAGATAATGGCTCCTTTATTGCGGCAACTCTCGCTCTTGTATTCCCAAACAATAGTTCTGTGTCAAGAACAGGATTCGCCTCATCTAATGGCCTCCCAGATTGCAGTCTTAATTTTGCTGCCCATGAATCAGCATCTTCAAAGCTGGGCACTATGTTAGTTACACATTCATCATATTTTTCATGTCTTACAAAAACATTATTCAGGGCGATAGGAGCATTAAGGACAATGTCCTGCAATTTATTATCCTTCAACAAAACTTCTATCAAACCAAATCCAAGAGTGTGCCTGACAAGAATAGAAGCTAATTTATTCAATTCACGATAATTCAAGCTTATCCCTTTGCTATTAGATAATTCTGTTAACAATCCTTTTGAAACATTCATGAAAACGTTTCTTGTCTTCTCCGGGTCTGTGAATTCCTCCGCCTTGGGCCTATGCTCGACAAGAACATTTCTAGCAAGAGTAAGAAGCATATGCTGCTCCTCTGATAAGGAGTATTCTGGAGGCATAATATGATAAAAATACTTGCCCTCATTCTTTCTCTTTAATATTGTAACAGTTATATTTTCCATATCATCTTCTATTTCATACTGATCAATCAATTCGGCATCTTTGGGTATCTGTGCAACTAATCTTGTGAAGCTAAAATTAGGAAGAATATCATACCTAAAAATTTTTTTATAAATCTCCCTGCTATTGGGAATATACGTTTCATTATTTGCAAGGACATATCTTATTAATTTTGAATTTTCCAAAAGAAGAACAATTCTTTCTAAAAGCCTTACATAATTCATAAAACTTGATTTTCCCATCATACTTTTTTCCATCTGCTCTCTTCCCTCCTTAATTCTTCTCTTTAGCTCAAAATAAGAGCCAATTGGGTCTTGCCTTAGCAATGTCAAAAAATAATTAATCTCCTGGTAAATTTGGGGTACATTTCCAAACACGCTCAATTTTTCAGGAGACAATATATTCTCTTGTTTTGTCAGGAAAACATAAATTCCGGCTATCTCTGAAAGCATCAATACTTGCTCAGAGGGATAGTTGTAATTCCTCTGCTGAACAAATACCATCCTGGAGATGTTTGGATTGTCTGCCAGTACGGTTATGACATAATCCATTATCGCGGGGTTATCTGCTATGCTTGGAACAAAGCTGGCTCTAAGATAATTAGCATATAACACCTCTTCCCCCTGTTTCTTTTCAATTTCAAAAGCCCCAACAGGAGCATCCTCTTTAAACACCATTTTCAAGAACAACTATATACCTCGAGTTAAATAAGTTTCTATGATGCCCTAATTCCATATCTTTTGCCGGGAGAATGGATCGGATGTTCTTCTACCTCTCTTCCAAAATCCTCATAATATTCATCCTCCCCCATTAGCATCAAAATCGGCTTTTCTATAAAGCTCTCTCTGTATTCTTTCTCTATGCTCATCATACCTTTTCATAAAATCTTTTAACGTAAAAACCATTAAAAAAAGAGTTAATCTAAACTTAAATAGTTTTGTAACAAAACTATTTTAAACTACCTTTTACTACCATAGACATGGACGACCAGCAGGGATATGACCCTTATCAGGACACTATATTCAGGCTTAAGGATTTTGAGGAAAAGCAAAACCTATTAAAAGACCGCCTGCTCCTAATAGGGAATGCTCTTGTTGATGAAAGAGATAAAAATTTCTCCAGAGTGCAAGAGATAAAAAAAGAGGTCATGGCATTGAAAGAAGACATGTCAAAAATAAAAGATTTCCTTCAAAAGATGTCAGAACAACTGTCGAACTTGGCAAGAAAAGAGGAACTAATGATATTGCAAAGGCAATTTGACCTCTTTAGAACAAAATAGAAAAATAGTAAATAAAAAAAGAAAAATGGCAGACGAAACAAGCAGGGAAGAGCAAGAAATGATAAAATCCGCAATTGGGGAGCCAATAGAGCAGTCTAATGGAGATAGCAATATGCAGCAATCTATAGTAAACCAAGGTCAACCGGAAGAAATTCCCTCTGCACCAATTCCTTATCAAGACCAAGCTCAGCAAGATTATCAGCAATATGGACCACAATCAATGCCTGCTCAGCAGGATTATCAGCAATATGGACAAGATTATGCACAATATCCCTCATATAGCCCAGATACAATAACTGAAATCTCAGAGCAAGTAGTAACTGAAAAACTTGCTCAGATAAGAGATCAATTAGAGAAAGTTATAGATTTTAAGAATATAGTGGATGCAAAAATTGATTTCTTAGATGAAAGGATGAAAAGAATAGAAAAAATCCTGGATAGACTACAGCTTTCAGTATTGCAAAAAGTTGGGGAATATGTGACAAATGTGGAAGATATAAGGAAAGAAGTCATTGAAACCCAGAAGTCATTTAAATCTCTTTTGGACAAGCATCACAAATAATCTCCAACTTCATCCCTAAACCATATCAATTAATATCTTAAAACCGATAATGTCATGAATTATTTTTAGCGCTAATTGAATATTGGGTAATAATCTTCTGATTATTGGATATTATCAGAGTCTGTCTACAAAAGAATTGGAGTATTTCCCGCTATCACTGCAATGATAAACTTTATGAAATAAATTAAATCCCTCTGCCCTTATTCTCAACCCGGAAGATTCCAACAACTTTGCATTTTCTTTTGACAGCGCAAGTTGCGGAGGCTCAAATATTTCAGGATAATAACCAAAACATTTCCTAAATTCTTCCTTTCCAAATTCTATTTCATCCAGAGTCATATTTCCCAAAAGTTCATTATAACTATGATAAACCCCATGCATAATCAGAGTCTTATTTAAATCAAGAATCTCATTGCACCAGCTAATATTATCTGCAATTGATTTATTTTTATAGAGGGGAATTACTGAAAAATATCGGCTTTTTTCCATAATCTCCTTTTCACAATAAATTCCCGGACTGACATCATCTACCTGTCTTGGCAAAACAACCCTTAAAGTCCAAATCAGTAAAAGAAAAAATAAGATAATGATAAAAATAACTTCAGCAGCCCTTATCACTCTTCTCATATAATGTTTTAACTATTTATCAATTTAAACCTTTATCTGTATAAATATATCTAATCGTTTCTTCACCCAAACCATTAATTATCTATGTAACCTCGATGCACAAACATCAACATATTCAAAATATATTTTTAAAAATTAATAAAGAAAACAAGAAAGGTTTAACCTTTCTTTGTAACAACCCAGGCAGCAGCTGCGCTAACTCCAATAAGAAGAATGGCCCCAATTACTGCAGGAGAATAAAGCCAGCCGAAAAACCCAAGCAAGGCAGGATTTCCAGGATTTCCCGAAAGACCAGTATTCCCGGGAATATATGGTCCTATGTATTTAGAAAAGACGAATAATGCTGCTATGATAAATATAATAGCCAAAAGAACAATGAAAGCTATTCCAATTCCCTTGCTGGGAAAATCTTTCTGCCCTATAAATCCGCCAATAGCCATCACCAGAAAAAGCCCAATCACTAAAATTGCAAACCAGGGAATAACAGTCAAAATTAAATTCCTCGGTCCTGCAGCGGCAACAAATATTGCAGCAATTGCGAAAGAAACAAAAATTTCCACCCATAAATTTTCTATCATCTTGGCTTTTTTAATCAAAAACAAGCAGACGAGAAAAACAAGCAAAAAACTAAGCAAAGGAAGTATGTATTCAACTGAAGATAAATCTGCCTGTACCATTTTTCAATTAACTGCCATAATGCGGACCAAAGGAAGGAGTCTTTGGCGTCACATTCGGATTGCTCTCATTCCCAGAAACTGCAACTGCAATAATAACCCCAATTATCAATAGGGCACCAATCAGAAGCCCTCCCCAATCCCCCCACCAGTTAGAACCAAACCAGCTTAAGGCTGAAAATGAATTAAACATTACAAAAATAAATGCAACTCCTCCAAGGGAATAAAGCCCTATCGCCCACCCTCCCCAATGCTCTTTAGGAACAAAAACTGCAGTCAAAATAACAATTACCAATATAACTGCTATCGCAACTGCCGTTCTTGGAAACACTTCTGAAAAGAAGGCAGTGGCCATTCCAAACTTCAAGGACATCAAGCCGATAACCATAGCAATTATTACATGAACTCCCTTATTCTTCCCAAGAATATTTGTCGCAGTAAGAATGCCAAAAACAACTGCAAAAACAAGCAAAAATGTAAGAACATAATCTGCCCCTACTCTATCCCATTGATTGAGCAAATCTACTACGCTGGTAATCGCCATATCATTCATATAAAAACCTTATTTAAATATGTTTCTATAATTTTGTCAATATATTTACCAATAAATAAAATAATCCATAAATCAATTAAAAAACAGAATTTATCAGAATAACCAAGTTAATTACTTCTTCTCACCGCTGCCACCCTCGGCTTTTCCGCCACCCCATATAAGGGCAGCAACAGCCGCAACGATTATGACAACAAATATCACATTAACTAATAATGTGCTTCCTTCCCCTTTAAATGCATCAATTATAAATCCCAAGCTATTTGTATAATACAGAACAGCTATAATTACTGCTAAGGCAGCAAGACCCATTCCAGTATATTTAACTCCTTTATGCAATTCGAATTTTCCGGGCTCATAGAATATTCCAGTCAAAAGAAGGAACACTAATATGATGACCAATGCGACACCTAGAAAGGCGCTCATTTGCGCTATTATCTGGGCGTAATTGCCAAAAGCAACAAGTATCAAGCCAATTGCAAGAGCAACAAGTGCGTCTATCTGCTTCTTCCCCTTTCCGAGAATTTCAGACTTCTGCAGTACTGCAAAGACAATTGTGAACACAAGCAAGAAAGGCAATACCATCTCAACAAAAAAAGGACTTTGTAATAATGTAGCCATATCTTCCTTCAAACTCCATATTATTTAAACCTTTTGCGATAGCTGTATTGTTGCATCTTCGGGTGTTTTGAAAAGGATTAAAAAGTAGTTATTCTTGTTTTTGGGATGAATAAAATTGTAGATATTAAAGAGTTATTTATAGACAATACTGCTGTTTCTGAAATTCAAGCTAAACTTCCCAGATTATTTAGAATCGCAGAAATTGAAAGTTCTAGGGCTGGAAAGATAGGTATGGAAGTTGGTTCTTTAAGAGAGAAAGTAATTGGAGGGTTATTAATCTATAAGTTTGGTGAGGCAAATGTTAATACTGAAATACCTATAACTGAGTCAGAAACAGATGTTATAGTTGCTGGTAAAAATTTGTCTGTAAAAACTATAACTGGAAACGGTGGAGTTAAGGCTGTTTGGACGGTTGATGCAGAAAGTTCTAAGAATTTTATAGATAACTATATTCCAAAATGTGATATTCTCTTAATTAGAATTTGGTGGGGAGAAAATAAAGACAGCTTATTTTTTATCCCATTGAATGTACAAAAAGAGATATTTAACTCATTAGGCAAAGAAAAATATCTTAAAATGCCAAAGGCAGGAACAAATCCAAGAGGTGTTGAATTTAGCAAAGAATCCATACAAAAGATGTTACAGCATCATAAAACATTAAAGATAAAAATAAATTGGATTAAACAAGATATTCCTTATAATGTTTATAAAAGATGGATTGATTTCTGGAAAGAATAGTTTCTAACTTAATTTTGTTTGTTCTATTATTTCCTTTATTCTCTTTTCCGCTAGCTCACAATAGGACTTATCAATATCGTAACCAACGTAGTTTCTTTTTGTTTTTATAGAAGCTATTGCCGTTTGTCCACTTCCAATAAAGGGGTCAAGAATAACATCGCCTTCGAATGAATAGAGTTCTATTAATCTTCTTGGTAATTCTTCGGGAAATGGTGCAGGATGCCCAATTTTTCTTGCAGATGTAGCTGGAAAAGTCCAGATACTTTTAGTGAATTCCATAAATTCTTCTTTACTAATACTATCTTTCTTTTTATTTGGCCTTGAGTAGTTATCTTTGGAAAAAACTAAGATATATTCATGAACATCTCTAAGAGTAGGATTTTTAGCACTTTTCCAACTTCCCCATGCTGTTGAAGTTCCAGCGCTCGCAGACTTGTTCCATATAATTTCTCCCCTCATTAAAAATCCTAATTCAGTCATTATTTGAATAATTGCTGAATGAAGCGGTAGATAAGGTTTCCTTCCTAAATTGGCAACATTAATACAAACTCTACCGCCAGTTACTAAAACTCTCTTTACATCTTTGAAAACATTTCTTAGAAGAGTTAGATATTCTTCTAAACTTAAATCTTTGTCATATTCTTTACCTACATTGTACGGTGGAGAAGTAATCATTAAATGAACGGAGTTATCGGGTAATTCTTTCATATTTTCACTTGAGGAACAAATTATTTTATTTAAAAATTGTTGCAAAATTTGTTTTTCCTCTTCAAAGTGTTCTTTTTGTCCATTACTGTTTCCATTTATTTTCTGATACATCTTTGAATTATAAAATTTTGATGAATCATGATTTATTCTTGCCGAAACTCCGAAATCGCTTGTTTGTGTTCCGTTTGTCATTGTTTACCTCTCTCGTTTCTTCTTAATTTATCCCAATAGGGAGATTTACAAGAGGGGCAGATAGTAGGATACTCTTTTGCTCTCGGAACCCACTCATGCTCACACCTCTCGCATTTATACCCCTTTATTTGTATGGTTATTTCCGCCATGATTAATTAATATTATTAAAGTATTTAAACTTACCGATTTAGGTTATACTCTACTACCGAAAGGTTTATACACTTCTACTTACTTAGTTAAGTATAACTTATAAGAGTAATAATAAGATGAGACAAGAAATAATCTGCCAAAAATGTAACGGAAAAAGCATTAAGAAAGATGGAGTTAGAGAAACAAAAAACAGAGGTAATGTTCAAAGATATAAGTGCGCTAATTGCAAGAATAGATTTTCTATAGATGATGGTTTCTGGAAGATGAAAAACACAGAGCATAAGGTTACAGCTTCAATAGACATGTATTATTCTGGAATGTCTTTAAGAAAAATACAGGCACATCTTAAAATGTTCTATCCTAAGAACTGTCATTATTCTACTATTTACAGATGGCTTGTAAAGTATTCTCAAATGATGAGCAGATTAACTGATAACTTACAAGTTGAGAATGGACAAGAGTTAATGAGTGATGAAATGGAGTATAAGCGTCTTGGAAGGCAAAATTGGTTTGTTGATGTAATGGACACTTCTACAAGATTTATTGTAAGTTCTGAATTTATTCAAAGCAGAACTTTAGATGATATAACAAGAATACTGAAGCATAGAAGAAAGATAATAACTAAACCTGTAAAGGTTATCACAACAGATTGTTTACTTTCTTATCCTAAAGCATTACGATATTCTTTTGGAGTTAATAATAAATTCAAAAATGGAGAAAGGCCTATTCATAACAGAGTGAAAGCAGACGAAAGAGGATTTAACCACAAGATAGAAAGGTTGCACAACACGATAAGAGATAGAACTAAAATAATGCGTGGCTTTCATGGTTCTTTATATTCTGCCAAGATGATAATGAAGGGTATGGAAATCTACTATAACTATGTTAGAAAACATCAGGAAATAGATAATAAAACTCCTCAAGAAGAAGCCATTCCGTTCTTAGATTTAGGAGTAAATAAATGGATTGGATTAATTAGATTGTCTAAACTTTAAGAATGATAAATTACTTTTTATCTCTATTATTAATCCCATCAAGTTTATCCTGAGGCAATGAATTATATAACTTTGAAACTTCTTTTGGTTGTGTTATCCTGTCTTGTGCAATAATATTAACTAACTCAAATAGTTTATGTGCCACATCTTTATTATCATTAAGATTAATTTCTCCTGGATGAACAGATTCGTTTCCTATTACTCTTACAACATCTAATGCTTCTTTAATCTTTACAGGCAAACCTTTTTTTACTAGACTGCCTATACACTCATCAAGGTCTTTTCCTTTTTCTCCAAGCTGTTGTTTGCATAACTTTTCTATAGCCAATCTTAATAGAGCTGCTGCGGCTCTTGGAGATTTTTCAACAATGCTCGCAGCTTCATTATAATCTAACTTTATATCTTCTTCTAAGTCTTCATTTGGCGGAGATATGTTTGGATTGTCTGGGTAAATTAATTTACCGCTCTTCCAGATAGAGATTTCTTTACACTTATTGCACAAGGCGCCTTTAAAATTAGGCATGTGGTGCCAACCACTACCGTCAATACTCGCATTTTCTAAAATATCTCCCCAAATTTGGTGAGTATGAACTCCACAAAAAGGACAATGGAAATCTTCTTTTTCAAATTCAGGTTTAATATATTCCATGTTAGATTTTATAAGAATCAACCAATTTTATAGTTTTCCTTTCCACGTTTATAGTTTAAATTTCTTCTTATTGTTGATAACACCCTAAGACGCAACAATACATGCGATAGCACTTCCCAAAAGCCCTTATAAAGGCTTATTTAAACCTCTCATATTTTATTGACACTATCCTGATTAAGCAATCCCATTGCAACAAAAAATAATAGCGTTATAAATTAACTTATTGCCTTATAGAAATTATAATAAAAAATCTTAAATCAAATCGTCTGTATCGCTGGAAGAGGAAACATCCACGGGCATTTCATCTTTCACTCCAACGCCCCTAAAGGCAGCAGAATTAACCACAAAAACATCTCCTATAGACTTAACAAATTGATGGGGAATTATAACTCCTCTTGCCCCGCCTATGCTTCCCATGAATCCAGATCCAACTCTAATTCTCCATCCATCGATTTTGTTATCAACTAAATTGACTTCTTCGACAACACCAAGAAAATCGCCCTCGCTTGTGTAAACTTGCTTTCCCAAAACCTCGCTAATCTTTTTTATCTTTAACATACATTTTTCTATAATGTCCCCTTTTTATACTTTATGTTTTTTGAAAATATATAATAATATATTGAGGTCTATCGCAAAAAGGCACATTTTAGCTATATTCCACCGAAGAATAATATTTATATAAAGCCTTTTCCATAAATTATCATGGAATATAAAGAGGTTAGAGATGTTATCGCCGCGATAATAATTCTTGGACTAATTATCTCTCTTGTTTATCCATTAAAAATAAATCTTGCACTTTTTCCAAAGTTCCTTTTTTTCGCCCTATTAATAATTGGAATAAATATTCTTGCCAAAAAGATTATTGCTTTTTCTCTGGATGCAGACATAGAGCATGAAACTTGGAAGTGGTCTAGATATGGATTAAAACCACACCAACATTTTAAAACGGAAATTCCTTTAGGGATTATACTTTCAGTAATTTTAAGCTTATTCTCCCTAGGATTCGTAAAATTCATGTCTCTTTTAACCTACGAAACAAGAGCAAGAAAAATCAGGGCAGCAAAAAGATTCGGATTTTATTCTTTTACAGAAATGACAGACTGGCATAATGGATTAATAGGTGCTTCAGGAATAGTTGCGCTGTTATTATTATCATTGGTAACATACTTTATCTCCCCAGACGATGTTTTATGGAGATTCTCTGCATACTATGCCTTCTGGAATATGCTTCCCATTTCAAAGCTTGATGGCACACAAATATTTTTCGGTTCTAAAATTCTTTATTCCGCGCTTGGAATTATAACTTTGATTTTCACAGTTTATGCCCTCGTTCTTCCCTAAGCATGTATTAACCAACAACCAAAATAGCCAAACATTTGATAGACAATAATTAATTCTATTGTTAATGCGCAAATTAATAAGTATTCAAAGGTAATTATGTCATTGATAAATAATCAACAATTATTATAAATGCGAAAAATTAGTACAATTAATGCCTAATATAATAAACTTAAATCCTAGAGACTATCAAAAAGCTATTCTTGAAACCGCAAAAAATAGCAATACCCTTGTTGTTCTTCCCACAGGATTGGGAAAAACCCTCATTGCCTTGCTTTTATCAATAGAAAGAATAAAAAAATATCCCACAAGCAAGGTCCTTTTCCTAGCCCCAACCAAGCCCCTTGTAGAACAGCACTTTGAAACATACAAAGCTCAACTTCCAGAATTATATGCTCAGCTAGACCTCTTCACAGGAACTGTTCCTGCTGAAAAAAGAAAAAAACTCTTTCAAACAGCTGAAATTGTCTTTTCAACTCCCCAATGTATTGCTAACGACCTAGATAATCACCTTTATGACTTGAAAGAAGTCTCATTATTAATAATAGATGAAGCCCATCGTTGCTTGAAAAATTATGATTACACAAAAGCTGTCAAAAATTACAAAGAACAATCGCATCATCCATTAATTCTTGGTCTTACAGCTTCTCCGGGTCACGACCCTAAGAAGGTAGAAGAAATCTGCAAACACCTCAATATCAACGAAATAGAACTAAGAACAAGGGATTCTGAAGATGTAAAGCCATATCTTAAAGAGCGTGAATTCGATAAAATAGATGTTCCTTTTCCTCCTGAATTTCAGGAAATCCGCATTCTATTAAAAAGAATCTTTGATTCAAGAGTAGAGATATTAAGAACGAAAAACATCCTTTTCGGTCCGGCAAATAAAATCGCCCTTCTTAAACTTCAAACCAGGCTGGGAATGCAGGTCTCACAAAAAAACTGGCAAGCAATGCACGGCCTTTCTCTTTGCGCTCAGGCAATTAAAATTTCACATGCCCAAGAACTTTTAGAAACACAAACCCTTTCAGGATTAAATGATTATTTAAACAAAATGATTCAAGACTCAAATGAAAAGAAGAGCAGAGCTGTTCAAACCCTGGTTTCTCTTCCAGAATTTAACGCAGCAAGAATCTCGCTGCAGCATCTTTTAGCCAACAAAATAGAACACCCAAAGTTAAGCAAGTTAAAAGAGTTAGTAGAACAAGAATTCAAGGATAATGAAAACTCTAAGATAATTGTCTTCGCCCATTTCAGGGAAACCGGACAAACTATTTCTAATCTTCTGAACCAAAATCCAAAAATTAAATCCTCCATCTTTATAGGTCAAGCCAAGAAACTAAGCAGGGGAATATCAACAGGCTTAAATCAAAAAGAACAAAAAGCAATTATAGATAAATTCAAAAATGACGAGCTAAATGTCCTTGTAGCTACATCAATTGGGGAAGAGGGTCTTGATATCCCGGAAGTTTCCGCCGTTATATTCTATGAGCCAATTCCAAGTGCTATCAGAAAAATCCAGCGTGCCGGACGTACTGCGAGATTAATGCCGGGAAAACTGATTATTCTAGTAACTCAAGACAGCAGAGATGAAATACATCATTATGCTTCAAATGCAAGAGAAAAAAAGATGTATAAAACTATAGAAGAGGTAAGGAAAAATCTCAAATTAAAATCCAAAAATCCCACTTTGGATAAATTCAAATAAAATGACCTTCTTCAATATCTTCTCGAAAAAACAAGAAAAAAAGAACAGCGAAGAAAATAAAAAAGCAAAGATAATCATAGATAATCGAGAAAAGAATTCTCTAGTAATTTCAGAACTAATTAACCTAGGAACTGAAATAGAGTTAAAACAACTTCAGATAGCAGACTACCTTGTTAATGACGTTGCAGTTGAAAGGAAGACAATAAATGATTTGCAAAGCTCAATAATAAATAAGCGCATTTTCTCACAATTAAAAGATCTAAAGCAATACAGGCAAAACCTATTGATAGTAGAAGGAGATATAGAGTATTCTCCGGTATTTATCCATGAAAATGCATTTCGTGGTTTCTTGCTTTCAATAGCATTAGAATATCAAATTCCAATTATATTCACAAAAAATGAGCAGGATACGGCTAAATACCTCCTTGTTTTAGCCAAACAAACAAAGAATAAAGAATCTTCCTTGCGGGAATCCCAAACATTCAAGTCAAAAAGGGACCAAATTCAATTTATTTTAGAGGGCTTCCCAGGAGTAGGTCCGATAAAAGCCAAAGCATTGATAAAAAAATTCAAATCAATAAAAAACATAGTGAATGCGACAGAAAAAGAGCTAAACAACATTCTTGGTAAGAAAACAAGTGAATTCAAAACACTTATAGGGGAGAATATTTAAATACTAAAAATCTAAATAAGACTATGAAAGAGGGCGCCAAAAAAGCAAAATCGGATGAGGGTATAAAACATGCATCTCTTATAAAAAGCAAGTTTACTGGTAAGAAAGTTATCCCATTAAAATATAAGATAAGAAAACACAACGGTGATACAAGAATAGACGAATTCTTGCATACTGGAATAGAAGGATTTGACAAGTTATTTGACAAAGAATATGGCATCCCTATGGGAATGTCCATTCTTGTTGAAGGTGGTGCCGGTTCTGGAAAAACAGTATTCTGCCTTGCAGCAGTTAACGGGTTATGCAAGCAGGGCAAGAAGTGCTTATACATGTCTTTCGAAGAGCCGGAAGAAAGACTTATGGACCACATGTCCCACTTTAATTGGAAAGTCAAGGACTATATCGGCAGCGGTCTTCTTAGAATTCAAAGATTCAATACAATAGATGTTTCAAGAAGCGTTGAAGCCCTTCTTTCAGAAGCAAAGAAAGAACTCCTTATTGAGGTAGACCCTGTATTATTCCCAGAAGACTTCAAGCCAGACTTCGTCGTAATAGACTCCCTCACTTCTATCGCCTCTGCTTTCTCAGGCCACGAGTCAAGATTTAGAATTTACATGGAGCAATTATTCAGATACTTAGAGAAAAATAAGATTACAAATTTCTTAATTAGGGAGGTTTCCACCCCAACACATTTAGGTTCAAGCTATAAAGAAGAAGGAGAAGCAGTCTCATTCCTTTCTGATGGAATCATAGTTCTTTACAATGTAATATATAATGATGGAAAAAGAGGCTCGGCCATAGAAGTTTTGAAACTAAGAGGAACAGATTTCCAGAAGAAAATAGTCAAAATGGATATCGTAGACAAAAAAGGGGTAATAGTCCATAACGATCAAATTTTAAGCAAAGACCAGCAAAAAGGCTTTGTTTTGACTTAAGGTCTAAATCCATCCACATCTACAACCCAGTATTTCTTCTGATTTTCTCTTCCAAAGTAGAAATTAATCTTCTTTCCAATTCTAAAAATATGGGCTTGTGCAAAATCCTTGGCTACATTTAATTCAATATTATCTTTAGAAATAAAAGCTATTCCGTCTGGAAGTTTATCTTCTGCACTAATTCTTTTTTTGTCAGAATATTCAAAAACATAAAAATCAATAGAATCCGCAACAATCTGTTTAAGCCTAGCAAGTTTGTTGTCATCCATCAAAATTATTAAACCTTTCTTAGGTTTAAATAAAAGTCTGCATCTTAAAGCATACTTTACAAACCAATAAAAATAAAAACCTTAATTTGCTTCATAATCTATATTTACTACTCCTATTAATTGGAAAGATATTCTTCTATTATAGTATACACCGGTCCAATTGGTTTTAGCTCTGATTTCATCAGCTTAAACTTGCCTAATTTAAACTTTATCCCTTTTACTCCTATTTTGGGTATTTTTCCTGTAAATTCTTCTTTGTTTTTCACATATTTTATCCTTGCAATAGTCAAATGGCTCATGAACCTTTCCTCTTTTTTGAATCCAAGATCATTCATCTTATTATCTATCTCTTTTTGCAATTCCCATATCTTCCCTCCTTCAACCTTAATCCACACAATTCTTGGATTTCCATGAAAGCTGAACAATCCTGCCTCACCCAATCTCAATTCCATTTCCTTAAATTTAACATCTTTTAGTTTTTTTCTCACCTCATTCACTTTCTGCTCTTCAATTTCCCCTAAAAATTTGAGAGTTAAATGCAAGTTTTCAACTTCAGTCAATTTACCCTGAAATTTTATTTTCCCAACTTCCTCCTGCACCCTAGTTACTTCTGCCAATACTTTTTGTGGAAAATCAATGCATATGAATGTTCTCCATTTATCATTGTTTTCTTTATCTATATTATCCATAATACCAATAAGCATAATCAATATTAATAATTTTAGATGCTTTATTCATTTTGCCTGTCTATAAATTATCCTCTCATTTTTATAAAAACCTGATTATTTCGGAACAATAGCCGATATACTGTATTTCTTTAACATATTTTCAGCAACTCTTTTTACCTGAGATAACTTAACTTTCTTTATATTTTTTTCATGTTGATAATAATTCTCTGCCTTATCGGCAAGTTCTTCTGAAAGAAGAGAATTCATAACATTGCTGCTCTCCTCTTTTGTTATTTTCCTTAACCCAATTAAAGTTTCTTTTGCCTCATTCAAATTTTTTTCTTTCAAATCCTTGACTTTTCCTATTTCTTCCAATATAATCCTTTTAACTTCATCAATTGCGTCTTTCCTAGTTCCAACATATATGCAATAATAGGAATAACTTTTTTCTGCCTGTATTATTCCCTTTACTGCATAAGCCAGCCCCCTCTTCTCCCTTATTTCCATAAACAGCTTTGAACTCATACCGTATGTTAAATACGCGTCCAAAAGTTCAAGAGCATAGTAATCCTCATCGTTCATTAACGGCGCATGGGCCCCAAAAACAAAATGCGCCTGGTCTAGACCCTCTCTTTCCTCCATAGTTTCTTTATTTTGCTTTACGGGGATTATTGGTTTTGGCTTTCCTCTTCCAGCTTTAAACTTATTTTCAAAATAATTGCATATCTTATCAAAATCCGCATTTCCAACCACAGAAATGATATAATTTTTAGGATTATAATTTTCCTCAAAAAAAGAAACTGTAAAATCCCTCTCCAAACCGGAAACAGATTTTTTATTTCCTATTACATTGCCTCCAAATGGCTTCTCATATAAATTAGACTCTATTTTATCAAAAACGTGTCTCGCAGGATCATCATGATACATCTTTATTTCTTCAAGAATAACTTTTTTTTCTTTTTCAAATTTCTCCTTGTCAAACTTTGGATTGATCAACATGTCTGATAAAATATCCAATCCTGAAAAAACATGTTCGCTAGGAAGTTTAAACCAAAAACAGGTCATTTCATTAGAAGTGAATGCATTCAACATTCCCCCTTTCTTTTCTATCTCTCTGGATATTTCCTCACTGGTTCTTGTTTTTGTTCCAGTAAATAATAAATGTTCCAAAACATGTGCCACGCCTTTTATTTTTTCGCTTTCGCATATTGCTCCAAATCTATTTGCCACCCCCACCACTACAATAGGCAACTCTCTTTTTTCCATAATAATAATCATCCCATTTTTTAATTTTCTTCTAACAAAATTCATATTTCAAAATGATTAAAGCGATTAATAAACCTTGTGAACGCTAAAGATTCGCAACCTTACTTTCATAAGTCTTTGAAAATCTTATAATTCTTCTTTGCGACAGCAACCTTTACTTCCCAAAGGTTTTTTAAGCCTTATAATAAACCTTATTAATCTATATTCCGAAAGAATATCATGACAGTAAACGCAGGACCAGAGTATTTTGTAGCTGAAAAAAGATATCTTAATGCCAAAACAATGGAAGAAAAGATATTATATCTTGAAGAAATGATAAGGGCTGCGCCCAAGCACAAATCAAGCGAGAAATTCGTTGCTGAACTAAAAAAAAGACTTATAAGATTAAGGGAAAGGCACGAAAAGCAGGAAAAATCAAGAAAATCTTCTGGAAAAAAGGGAATAAAGAAAGAAGGATTCCAGATAGCTCTTCTAGGTCTTCCAAATTCAGGAAAATCTTCTCTTTTATCAAAATTAACAAATGCAAAACCATTAATCGCATCAAATCCATTTAATACAACCAAGCCAACAATAGGCACTTTAAACCATCAAGGGATAAAAGCACAAATAGTTGACCTCCCTTCAATAGGAAGCGATTTCTTTGACGTGGGAATTATCAACACAGCAAACCTTGTATTGATAGTGATAGAATCTCTATCAGACTTAGAAAAAATAAATCCTTTTTTATCGAAAGCAAATGGAAAAAAATTAATAGCCCTGAATAAATCAGACTTATTAAACCAAGAGCAGCTAAGAAAATTAAATGAAACAATTAAATCAAAAAAATTAAGTGCCATCGTTATCTCTTGCTTATCCAATGAAAACATAGAACTGCTGAAAGAATCGATAATAAAGCAAATGGATGTTATCCGCGTTTATACAAAAGAGCCTGGAAAGCCCCCAACGAAAGATCCTGTTATTCTTCCAACTGACTCAACAGTAAAAGATATTGCAGAGTCAATAAGAAAAGGCTTCTCATTATTAGTAAAAGAATCTCGTGTCACGGGTCCGTCAAGCAGATTTCCTAACCAGAAAACAGGCCTAGACCATAAGCTTAAAGACTTAGATATCGTAGAGTTTCATATAAAATAAATATAAAATGGCAAGAAGGGACAGAAGGGATGACATTCTTGGATTGATAATGGTAGAATTATCTAAAGAGCAAATTGTTTCCCTTTTCCATAGCCTAGAATCACATATAAAATTTCTTTGCCATGACGATATTTTATTAAATGAGGATAAGGTAGAAACCCTTGTCAATTTCGTCCCAAGAAAACCCTTAACCTCTGCTCTAAAACAGATCCGCCCAGACCTTTCTCTTGAAATAAACATGATTTTCAAGATGAACCAAGACTAGCGAGTTATAGAATACTTCTTCACTTCTTCATATAATACTTTGGCTTTCTTATTTTTTTCAAAATATTCTCTTACTGGAGCAATCATTTCATTCAAATAAAAAGCAACCGCATTTTTAAGATCCAATGGATGTAATTTCTTATCAACAAAATCCTTTTCCAAATCTTCGTAATTTGAATACTCTAAATTGCCACCAAACTTTTTATCCTTTTTTATCTCAACCAAATTATACCTCTTAAATATAAGATATTTCGTATAATCTAGAAGCGGATTGCCTTCAACAACTTTTTCTGGACAATATGCTTTGTTTATCTTTCTCTTTATTTCCTCTTCCGTATCATGCATATATATACAAGTTTCTGGCTTGCTTTTGCTCATCTTGCTCGCCATAATTATTTCTTCTTTATCTGCTCCGGGTTGTATTCCCTGCAATCCAAGAATCATGTGATGTGAAACAATTACTGGTTTTTTCCATTTAAGTTTTTCTGCAATCTCTCTACTTAAAATATTAGCCCTTCTTTGATCATACCCTAACTGGCAGATATCGACATTAAGCTCAAAAATATCCGAAACCTGCATACTAGGATAAAATAATTGCGCTGTTGATTGCAAATCTGATTCTTTTCTACCCATAATTGTTGTTGCCCTCATACTCCTATTTATTGTCGTTTCTTTAGCAATTTTCAAAACTCTATCCCAATACTTTAAGGAATTCATTTTGTCTGAAGCCCAAATTATTTCAACTTTCTTTGTATCAACACCGCAAGCCTTCCAAACTTCTATGAAATATTGCCCCGCTTTCTTTATTCTCTCTAGATCTCCCCCGAGCTTGTTATTAATAAAAGCAAAATAATCAGCCAGATACAACTTAAACCTAATGCCTGCTTTTAACATAACTTTTAAATTCTCTGCCCTTAACAAACCAAAGGGAATATGCGCCAATCCAGATGGTTCAAACCCATCATATGCTATTATCTCTTTCCCGCTTTCAAGCATCTTTCTAAGTTCATCTTCGCCAATTAACTCCCCACCATCTGCAACTTTTTTTATCAACTCTAACCTCTCCTCAATAGTCAATCCCTTAGCCATGTCTCCTCTAACAAGAATCTTATTATAAACTTTTCCTTGTATTGTTTAGATCACCAAATATTTTAAATACCTTTAACAACTTAAAATATTGAGGAAAAATGAGGTACAATATTCTTATAGTTCTTATCCTAGTATTGATAGTAGTCGGTACGCTTTTTACCATCAATTTCAAACCAGGAAATGTAATAGTTGAATACCAAGAATCATTTAGACAAGGGGACCCCTTATCTGGAAAATTGACAATTACAATTGAACAAGGCGATTCGTTAGACGCCAGCATACCTATAATAGTTTCTCTAAGTAATGAAGCAGGAATAATAGAAGCAAAAACTCTTAGATTAAGTGAATTTATGCAAATCTCAGATAATCCCACTCAGCCAGTGAAGAAAGAAAACTCTCTCTTTTATGACACTCCCGGATTATATTCTGTAGATATAAACAAGATAATTCAATACAAATTTCAAGAAAAAGGCCAGTATGAATTATTATTTAACATAGTTAAGATAAATTTGGCTATAAAGAAATCAATAATAGTTGATTGATGTTAGATGTGACATCCTCCTAGCCCTAAAGGGCTAGGCGTCCAGTTAGTCTTATTGCGTCGCGTGGTGCAACGATTGATTTTCTATATATGTAAATACTTGTTCAAATTCTGCTCCGACTGAACAGCAAAAAT
>Ga0209542_10002628_pt1 | contig 39820 bp, 46 predicted proteins | sample RifCSPhighO2_01_FD_184028 | JGI IMG/M metagenome (GOLD analysis project Ga0209542, IMG submission 184028) | Soil microbial communities from Rifle, Colorado - Rifle CSP2_plank highO2_0.1 (SPAdes) (version 2) | ecosystem: Environmental > Terrestrial > Deep subsurface > Rock core/Sediment ... | reverse complement strand
AAACTTTTCGTTAATTATTCTGCAAAAAATAAACCTACTTTGGTATAAAGCTTGTAAACAGTTCGCTGCAGGAATTACCTGAACAACCAATACAGCTATATTTATAATTGTTTTCTATTGATTGTTTATGTACGTAAGAGTTCAGCCACCAATTCAAAGCTGTTTCTTCAGTATTTGCATAAATAATATTTTCTGTAATGCTATATGGAAGGTTTTTTGCATGAAGTCCGCTGTGCATATTTTTTGTAACAAAAATTTCATTATATATTTCAGCTGATCGTTCGGATGCAAGGCTGCATAATTTTTCTTCTTTTTCAAATGCCGCAAGACCCACTTTTTGCCTGTATTGGTTGACTAGATTAAATAAAACATCGGAGTCCAGGGATGATGAACTGGTAGCCGGAATATTTTCTGTAATATTGGTAGATATCTTAGATGAATCTGTGTTTGATGTTATTGTAATTGATTGTATGTATTTAGGAGAAGGCGGAGCGAGTGTTGGAGAAGGGGAAATTTCTTCAGTATTTTTTGCATAGACGCTGGATACTAAAAGATTTTTTTTCTGATTACTTTCAACATATTTATAGTTTATGCCCAGTAAGGTTTTGTTGAGATTTAAATTTTTTAAATTTATAATTTCTTGCTTAGCAGGAAAAGTTACTGTAAGTCCCGCATAAGAGAGCAATAATAGAGCAGTAATTGTGCTGTAAATTAAATTCAGCAGTTTCCTTTTTCTTTTAATAATTTTCACCCCGTCTATCTTAACTAGATTAACTTAAAATAATTAAAAGCATATAAAAAGGCAGTAAGATAAAAGAAAGAATTAACCTAGTTTGGATTATTGGTAGTTTAAGATCTCTCTATTTTACACTTTTTTAAAATTTTTTCAATAACCTCCCACTTGAATCCTTTTCTTTGCAAAAAAGAGGCTGCTTTGTTAAAAAGTTCCTGCCCTTTGTAATTTTTGAATTTCCGCATATTTTTTTCAAATAGAGCTAAAGCCACTTCAAAGTCACCAAGTGATTTTTCAAGGATATTTTCAATAACTTCTTTTGCTACTCCTTTAAAAAGCAACTCTTGCTTTATGATAAATTTGCTTTTCGCTTTAAACTCCTGTCTTTGTTCTATCCACCATTTGGCAAATTCAATATCATCTACAAGTTTATGCTCTTTAAGAAAATTTAATGTTTGAGAAATTATGTTTTCAGAAAATTTTTTTTTAAATAAAAAGTCCTTTACCTCTTTTTCGCTTCTTGGCCTGTATGACAAGAATTTTATAGCATTAATTTTGGCTTTTTCTAAAAGTTCGGAAATTTCTTCGTTTAAAGGAATCATAGATTTATGGGGATATTAACTTATTCTTCTTTTCCCTCTTCCACACCTACTTCAATCATCGGTTTAGCATTTGCTTCTTTTGTTTTTTTTACAATATCCTCAGTAATTTTTTTGACAATTTCCGGATGTTCTCCAAGATAGTCTATCGCTGCTGTTCTTCCTTGACCAAGCATAGCTTCACTATATCTTAAGAATGCTCCTGATTTTTGTACAACTCCAATTTCAATTGCAACGTCTAAGATTCCGCCTATTTTTGAAATTCCGGTACTTCCCAGAACATCAAATTCCGCGATTCTGAAAGGAGGAGCAACTTTATTTTTAACAATTTTTGCTCTCACTCTATTGCCGATTACCCTATCTCCGTCTTTAAGTGTTTCTATTTTTCTGGTATCTATTCTTACCGATGCATAAAATTTAAGCGCAAGGCCTCCGGGTGTCGTTTCAGGATTTCCAAACATTACTCCGATCTTTTGTCTAAGTTGATTTGTAAATATGGCAACAGTTTTGCTTTTTGAAATAACTCCTGTCAGTTTTCTTAAGGCCTGAGACATTAGGCGTGCCTGAAGTCCTATCATGGCATCTCCCATTTCACCCTCAATTTCAGCCCTTGGTACAAGAGCCGCAACGGAATCAATAACCAAAACATCTATCCCGCCGCTTCTTATGAGCTGTTCCGTTATTTCCAGAGCCTGTTCTCCGGTATCCGGTTGTGAAATAAGAAGATCATCTAGTTTTACCCCTAAAGTCTGCGCCCACATTGGGTCAAGCGCGTGTTCTGCGTCTATAAAGGCCGCGATACCGCCTCTTTTCTGGGCTTCGGCAATAACAGAAAGGCAAAGCGTAGTTTTTCCGGATGCTTCCGGCCCAAAAATTTCTACTATTCTTCCTCGGGGTAATCCACCCACTCCAAGCGCAAGATCAAGCGGAAATGCACCGGTTGAAATTACGTCGATACTTAATTTTTGTGCCGCCTCACCAAATTTCATTATTGCGCCTTTACCATATTGTCTTTCAATCTGCTCCATGGCCATATTAATGGCATTGGCTTTTTCAGAAAATTCGGTTTTTTGCACTGTGATTGTATTTGTGTGTGAATTTGATTTTGGTGGCCTACCCATAATTTTACATTACTTACGCAGTGATTTTACCATTTTATTATTATAATGACAATACCCCGAATTCGATTTTTTTTAACATTCTTACAAAATATAGCATAATTTTCTTTTTCTAAAAGATGTTGATATAATTATCTTTTAAATCGGGGAGTAGTTTAACGGCGCCGCCCAGAGGGCTCTGCCCGGCGGGTAGAATGCGCTATAATTTTTATAATGCCATATGTATATTTGTTGAAAAGCTTGAAGGATTATAAACAATATATTGGTTCAACAATAAACTTAGAGAAGCGTTTGGAGAAACACAATAGAGGCGAGGTAAAATCAACAAAATACAGGAGACCATTGAAATTAATAGGTTATGAATATTTTAAAACAATTCAAGAGGCTTCGTTATTTGAGACAAGATACAAAAGAAGTCATAATTGGCTTGAAAGAAGAATAAGGTCCGGAAAGTTTAGGGTTTTAATTGACGGGGAGTAGTTTAACGGTAGAATGCGCGCATGGGGTGCGTGTGGCTGGGGTTCAATTCCCCGCTCCCCGACTGATCGGGCACCCCTCACTGACCGAAGTGACTATTTAGTTTGATAATGCTTGCTATTCCCCTCATTTCTTCATCGAACTCTCGGACCGCTCCGAGGCTGGGAAAACTTCTCAAAAATCCTTAAAAATAGCATTGAAAACTGAGGTTACGGTTCCGTATGTTTATCTCTGTGGAAAGTGGAAATTGAACAATTTAGACTTATAGAATACTGTAAGAAGTTTCACCATAACCTTACCCTATTATTTTATATATTGAGTGTTATTAATTTTGATTATAAGTTTAATTTATCGCTCTTTTGGCAACATTTATTTTTCTTTTGCTGCCGTCGTTTGCGTCGGCTCGAAGAGCACACAATTATTAGTATGGAGAAATTGGGTAAGAAATTTTCAAGGTTAAACTCATATATGAACGGTAGCAAATTATCTCGTCCTGGAGGATCGGGACTTGGGTTATATACGTATAAAGGGATAAAAACATAATAGTCAACTTATTATTGAAAGTGAGGTATAGACAAAGGCTCGACATTTACCCTTAAGTTTCCCTCCAAAAAAACCTGAAGAGTTAAAATACTCCACATTAACTAAATACTATAACATATTCCACATATTCATGTTATAATTGCAGAGCAAAATTTATGACAAATTGTGAATCAGAACTACCTAAATTTAAAGGAAATGGAAACATTAATGCTCAAGAGGCAGAGAGTTCTGGTGAAGAGAATGTACTTAACGAATTGAGCGGCAATGATGTTCGCACGATTAGGGGTAATGAGGTAAAAGTTTTTGATGACAGGGTTGTGAAATATGTATACAGTGAACAAGAAGTCATCAATTTGGAACTGCTACAAGGACATTCTCAAGAAATAGCAGAAGCAGGTATCAGAATACCGACTATAATCCAGAAAGATCCAGATAAAGGCATTCTTACCTTAACCAAGCTTCCTTTTGGTAAGTTTCCTACCACAAGTGAATATTTTGGTGAAGGAAGTCATGATCATATACAACCACTACATGCTATTAGTAGACTGCGGGCAGTTTGCAACGATGTTGGAATTTCAGCATTACTAAGACAATATGGAGATAATAACGACTATGCACATTTTATTAATCTAGTTAATAGACAAAGCACAATGCAAACTGCTCCTTATATTGATAAATTTCTGGATCAAGTTACAAGACTTTCTTCCAATTTTCCATCACTACCAAGAGTGGTTGCGCATCGTGACTATACGCCTGCAAATATTAGAGCAGTCGAGAATTACGGTTGCATAATGTTGGACATGACTACATTTGGGGTGTCAACATATGGAGCTGATGAAGGAAGATGGTATGTACATCATGTATTGGATAGCGACAAACAAAGAGAAATCTTAATTACTACTCAGAACCTCAACCCATTTGGAATACAAGGGGACTTAGCCTTTTTATTAATGGTTGGGATGAGAAGCGCACGGGAATGCAAAATGTTAGAAGAGAGCTCGTATTATGATAGGCATTTACAGAATGAGTTTTCTGATGCAGAGAGAATGTCTCGTTTCAAAGGTAGATTAAAAAATGCATTAACTGAGCAATTATCATGGTCTTCGGAAAACCTGAAGCAATTCTAAATCTACTTGTTGACAGCGACCTGTGCAATAAGTGCTTTATGATCACTGACACCATCAATTAACCTTACATCTGTCACTCTATACTTTGAAGTACTAAAAATATAATCAACTAACAATTCCTTAGTCCTACCAAGTCTATGTAAATTTGGATCAAGACTTGAAGTATATTGATCAGGAACTTCATCTTTATAATCAGCGGTTAATTGTTGATATATTGCATTTGGCCTTGGTGCATTAAAATCTCCTGTTAAAACACAGTCTCCAATTAATTTTGCCTTTTCAATCAATACCTTAATATCTTGTAATTGTTCTTCGTTAACTTTCCCTTCAGGAGTCCATGTAAAGTGTGTTGTTGCAAATGTATACTCATCTGCCATGGAAGCGTAAACCAGTTCTCTTCTAGACGAATTTGGCTTACCTCGCTGGTAAATCGGAATCGAGTCAGGGTTGCCGGCATAAGTATAGCTTCCGCTATCGTTAATAGGATGATGTGATAATACTGCAAGACCTAAAATCTTCTCGGAGGACAAATTGCCAAATAAATTTTTACTTAAGATTGTACAACCCTTGAAAAACAAACTATAATCAAACATTCGGGCTAAATCCTCCATGTTATCTTCTATTGCTTCTTGAAAACATACAACATCGGGGGAATACTGTTGTAAAAACTCCCGAATTGTCTTGATATGTTTATCTCCTTCGATATTGCAACTTGCTAATGATAAGCTTTTCAACCGTTCCATAACCAACCCGAGATTTATGAAAATAGATCATACATATCTGAAGCCATTTTCAGATATTTTGATTTATTTGCTAAGTCGATATGATCTGCATTCTCTTTATTGTATATACCGAAATAAATTCTTGATAAATTAATAAATAGTATTTCCCTTAGGCTACTTTCTTGGCCGGGCGAAACCTCTCTATAATAATCATCAATCAATGTATTATAACGGTTTATTGCAGATACTAGAACCGAAAACCTTTGCTGGTCTACCGGTTTCCCATCACTATTAATATCAAAGTTAAAAATCATAGATCCTCCTAACATCTTATTTAATGCTTGCTCCATCCTAGTTGATATTCTAGGGAATGGATCAATTACTGCTACATTATTTTTTGAAGGATCAAAAATAAAATTGCTTAGGATCTCATCTCCATGTTGAAAGAAATGCATCTGATCATTTCTGGCAATAGCTAATGCATGAACTTTTAACCTCTCTACAACTTTATCTACCAATTCTGTATAACTTTTTGGGGATTTCTCACTGGAGGCAAGATCTAATTGTCTTGAGTAAAAAGATATTTTTTCAGCTGTACCAATTGCTTCGGCAACAGGACAAAACCTTCTGAATCTCTGAAAGACTTCAGGCTGACTCCTAATTAAAGTAAACGAATCTGTCCACATTTTAAAATTTTGCTTTAATACATCACCGACCTGCTGTTCAAAAGTTGGAATGTCAGCTTCTCTATGAAGATTATTTCCGATAATTGGAGTCAACGCTAAGGCGGCCCTGCCCTTATGTGTCACCAGTTTATAATCGGGTGTATTCATTCCAAATAAATTCATAACCTCATATCCTTGAGCCTCATATTCTACATCTCCCATATAGTTACTTCTATTCAGATCGGATAGCTTAATGTAATAACTCCTATCGTATAACTGTTCTCCTTGACTTGAAAGGATATTAAATACAATTCTGCTTACAGATGTGTTTGTACTACAATCGCTTATTATTGGTTCTTCCCTAAATATTAGTTTTCTTTCCATAGAAATATAATCTAATTTTTACTTATTAGCTAATTGCAAATTGCTTACTACTCGTCTAATATCATCTTTATATTGCTCTAATTTTTCTAATTCTCTTTGCAGAGATCCCCGCGTTTTTAAACGCGGGGGTGAATGCATGCCCGGAGCAAAGCTCTTGCTTTGCGGAGGCAAAAATGGCATGATTTGTTCGTGAAGGATAGATATAAAACAGGAGCATCAACGAAACATAGATTGTTGGTACACCTGGTATTCTGTCCAAAATATAGACGGAGAGTCTTGCGAGGCAAAGTAGTCGAAAGACTGTATGAGTTATTTTATGATTGTTGTCAGATAAATGATTGGATTATTCAAGAGCTAAATATGCAAAAAGACCATGTGCATTTACTCATCCAGATTAACCCAAGAGATTCAGTTGCTCACGTATTGCATTATCTCAAAGGTGGTTCAAGCAGGATCTTGAGAAAAGAGTTTCCAGAACTTGAAGAGTTCCTGTGGGGAGATTCATTCTGGTGTGATGGCTACTTTGCCGAAAGTGTTGGACAAGTGAATGAGAAAATGATTAAAGAATATATCAAAAATCAGAACAAATCATGACGTAGGAGTAAATTCTCCGCCATTTATGGCGGAGATTAGGTTAATGTTTTAAACATTAAGAGTCTATTGGAAAAGTACCATGTCTGTCATTCTGAACGTAGTGAAGAATCTCTCGCTCGCCTCGCTGAAGCGAGAGCGAAGCGGGCGAATGCGAGATTAGTCTGAAACAAGTCCAGAGATCCTTCGTTTCACTCAGGATGACACAAGAGCAATGAATTTTCAAACAGATTCTAAGTTATTAAAAATTCATTCAAAATTATGAGAGTAGCCCACATTTTCATTTCCGGTTTTGTGCAGGGAGTAGGGTTCAGGGCTTTTGTCAAAAGGCAGGCAACTCGCTTTGGCTTAAAAGGTTGGGTTAAAAATCTGCCGGATGAAAGAGTTGAAGCTCTACTCCAGGGGGATGAGGAGAATATACATGAAGTAATAGAAAGTTTAAACAGAGGACCTTTTCTTGCGGAAATTGAGGACGTGGTGGTGGAATGGGAAGAACCGGAAGAAATATCTGAGGATTTTAGCATAGTACACTGACTTACTATGTGGTAAAATCTCTTTTCTTTATGAAAAAAATAGTTCTGATGCTCATAAAAGCTTATCAGCATACATCTTTTTTCCATATACAAGTTGCAAGAACATTGTTTCTGACAGACTCTGTCTGTCGTTTTAAGCCTACCTGCTCAAACTATACCTATCAGGCGGTTGAAAAATACGGAAGCACTAAAGGTTTATGGCTGGGTTTGAAAAGGATTGTCAGGTGTCATCCGTGGAGCAAAGGCGGGCTTGACCCGGTTAAATAATTAGGCGGTAAGTGAAGCTTTTACCTCGATCTTTTCCTCACCGTTTTTTTTCATTATTTTTTCAAACTCATCTCCGTCTAAAGTCTCTTTTTTGGCAAGTTCTTCTGCGACTGCATTCAGCTTCTTTTTATTTTTCTTAAGAATGCTTACGGCGTTGCGGTATCCTTCATCTATTATTTTTTTAATTTCCACGTCTATTTTAGCGCGTGTTGATTCTGATATATCTGATGATTCATAAAACATTCTTGCTCTTTCAATATCAAAAGATAAAGGCCCCATGTCACTCATACCATAGTCAATCACCATGGTTCGCGCAAGCTGGGTTGCCTTTTCAATATCATCTGCAGCGCCTGTGGTCATTTCTGAGAATTCCAGCTCTTCTGCGGCGCGCCCTCCAAGCATCGTTGCGATCTGCTCCATGAGTCTTGTTTTTGTTTCATGAACTCGGTCCTCAGCTGGTGGTATAAGAGTATGCCCCAAAGATAGGCCGCGTCCAACAACTGAAATCCTGTGTACACGATCCATGTGGGGCATAACGTATGAAACAATTGCGTGTCCTGATTCATGGTATGCTGTTATCTTTTTGTCCTCATCGGTTTGCAGTCTTTTTTTCTCAGGACCAAGCTTGACTTTGGTTGCCGCTTCTTCAAGGTCTGACATGTCAATCGCGGTTTTGCCAAGACGTGCGGCAAGGATTGCTGCTTCATTTAACATGTTTTCAAGATCCGCGCCTGAAAAACCAACGGTTCTTTTTGCGACCTTATCCCAATCTATGTCTTTGACAAACGGTTTGTTTCTCGCATGTATTTTAAGGATTGCCTTTCTTCCTTCAATATCCGGCAAAGTAAGAGCGATTCTTCTGTCAAATCTTCCGGGCCTAATAAGTGCTGGATCCAGAATATCCGGTCTGTTTGTTGCGGCCATGACGCATAATTGCTCGTTAGGAGTAAAGCCGTCCATTTCTACAAGAATTTGATTAAGAGTTTGTTCGCGCTCGTCATGTCCTCCCATGATTCCAGCTCCGCGCTGTCTTCCTATTGCGTCTATTTCATCAATAAAAATAATCGCCGGCTGGCTTTTTTTGGCGGTATTAAATAGGTCGCGAACACGCGCGGCTCCCACTCCTACCAGCATTTCCATAAATTCGGATCCGGCAATTGAGAAAAACGCTACTCTTGCCTCACCTGCCACAGCACGCGCAAGAAGAGTTTTTCCTGTTCCGCTTGGTCCAACCAAAAGTACACCCTTTGGGGTCCTTGCACCCATTGCCCGGTACTTTTCCGGGCTTTTCAGAAAATCAACGACTTCAGAAAGTTCCTGTTTTGCTTCTTCAACACCTGCTACATTATCAAAAGTAGTATTGGGGAAATCTCTGTTAAATGCTTTGGCGCGGCTGGAGCCAAAAGAAAAAATGCTTTCCTGCGCACCCCGAGCCTGACGGAAGATAAAATAGAAAAATGCCACCATAAGAATTACGGGAAGTATGGACGAAATGATATTAATCCATGTATTTACTCCCGTTTCATCCTTGATTGTAATATTCACCTTTGAGGGGTCAACGTTTGAATTCTTCAAAACTTCATAAATTGAAGTATTTGGTTCTTTTTGGCTGGATACTTTCCCCTCGTCTTTATACGTGACAACAAGTTTGGTATCGCTTACGCTAATCTGGGAGACCTTGTTGTTTTTAACATCCTGGATTATTTGGGAGATTGGAGCGGACTTTGTAGTTTGATCCTCAAAGCCGCTTATTCCAAATGTCAGAAACATAAGGAAAAGAAATAGAAAACCGTAAAGAATAATATTCTTCCAGGAGAACTTGAATTTTTTAGATATTTTTTTGCCGGAGTTTTTTGAATTATTTATTCTCACTGCAAAATTATAGCACATTATTCTATCTATTGAAATACGCATCAGCCTCAAAAAACTGAAAACTTAAGACACAAAGCTAAGATCTTAAAACATGTTTATAAAATCCTTTGGGAAGAATGATTATTGATTCACCTTCGCGCTGTCATCCTGAATTTACATGAATTCAGAATTCTTGACAGAACGTCATTCCGAACTTGTTTCGGAATCTCGAGGATCGAAGATCCGAGATCCTGAAACCCGCTTCGCGAGGCGAGTAAATTCAGGATGACTTATTAATTAGTCGGAAGAAATTTGAAAGTGGAGAGGATTTGGTCTACGATTTTATTATAACCTTGATTACTAGGATCTCGTGTAAAATTCTGAATTTCTATATATGAATCTGAATCAGAAAGAAAAATAAATTCTCCTTCTATATCCATTGATGCTCTAAACTTATACCCGTCATAACTACTTATTTTTATTTTTGTAGGTTGAGTTGTAATAACTGCATATTTTGCTTTCAGTTGTTTTATCTGATCATCCACTAACTGTGTTAAGGTTTCAGGTTCCAACGCACCTTTTTTAAAAGTTACATTTATACCATCGTAAAATTCTGTACCAGTTTTTTGTGATGGTCCCCAAAGTCCTAAATGCGCTGAACTATCTTCGAGTTCTGTAAGATTAATATTGTTTGGATACTGGAATGAATAACCATATTTTATATACGTTTTCAAATTAGAAGTATCCACAGAACCGGTCGGTGCAAGGCTGGTTTGATAAGTGAATTTAAAAGTGGAGAGGATTTGGTCAAATTTTTCAGTGGAATAATTATCCGTAGGTTTAGATGGATCATTTTTTCCTGCTACAAACATAGATATAACAATAATAATCTTATCGTGGGGTATATAAACTTGTGTACTCCTTCCTACTGGAGTTCCAGATGTTTCTTGATATAAAGATGATACATCATCTATTGTAATTTCTTTTTCTGTAAACACAGTAGGCAATCCTCCTTCGCAATAAACACTATTAGGATCTTGAGTACAATCATCGATGGCTTTCTTTTGTTCAGCCAATTTTCCACTCAACCAACTTTTAACTGGTAAGTTTTGAGGATTTGTTGATTGACTTATTGCAATATTTAAATCTCCATTAAGCGTAGCAGCATTTACATAATTTCCTGATATTTTACTTGGAGTTACCTGGTATGTAGCAGGATATTTAATAGAGATATGAAAATTATCATCTGTATATGTTTTCCAATTAGAAGTATCCCAGTTACCGGACGATACAGGGCTTGTTGCAGTATTAGATGTTGGAGCAGGAGTAAGTTTTGCTTGTCCTGTACCAGAACGGTTCGGGGCTTGCCCGCCGAAGTCTTGACGGAGGCGGGAGTTTGAAATATACCAGTATCCGCCAATACTAAGAGCCAAAACCATTACCACGAAGATAAACACAAGGATCAAGTTATTTTTCTTCGGTTTCTTTGGCATTTCAGAAACCGGAGCAGGAGTTTGAGATACAGGTTCGGTTTTACTGTCATTAATTTCTTCCATTAATAATAGAATATAAGATAGACACAGAAAAGTCAAAAATTAAAAGAGATTATTTATTTTTAGAAGATTTTTTGAATTCTTTAGCAAGCTTTGCGTCAAATGTTTTGAATTGCTCTGTTTTATTTTTCTTTGCAAAGGAGAGATTATAACAATCTTCAAGGCTTAGATTGGAGTTGCTGAATATGTCAAGACACGTAATAAATATTTTCTTATCATTGATTTGGATAAAGTCCATTGAGAGCAGATTTTTCAGAATTTCAATAATTTCTGTTTTGTCTTTTTCATAGTAAGACTTGAAAACCCAGTAAATTTCAAAGATGACAATAATTGAAGTTGTTAGCTTGATTGTTCCTGCTGCGCCTTGAAGAAAGAGATTTTTTGCTTCAAGATGTTGATCGTAATTGTCTTTGAGCAGGAATCTTAAGAAATAATTTGTATCTACAAAAATCATTTTTTCTGAGTTTTAAAGTACTTATTTTTTGCCTGTTCTATTATTTCATCTATGTTTTCGACTCTAAATCTTTCTGGTACAGAAACCGATCCTGCCAGCTCCTCCACTATCCTTTGGGCGGAAGTAATGATAAGTCTTCCATTCTCCTCGGAAATTATTACTTTTTCTCCCTCCCGTAGACCCGCTTTTTTAAACTGCTCAGAGGGAAGAGTGAGCTGTTTTTTACTGGTAATTGTGGCAATTGTGCTCATAACAAGTAGATTTTATCATCGCAAGGAAATTTTGTCAATACAAGGAAGGATTAAAAATGCCTTGTTCTAATTAGGCTTCTGTGGTATTTCAGAAACCGGAACAGGATTTTGAGGCACGGGTTCGATTTTGTTATCTTTAATTTCTTCCATTAACTACAATCTATAAGAAATTAAAATTAAAGTCAAAATAAGTATTTGTCATTCTGAACGAAGTGAAGAATCTTGTGTAGACCCTCGAAGCTCTAAAACTAATAGGATCCTTCGACTTTTAGCTTCAGGATGACATGAGTATATTAAAGCGTTATATTTAAGTCTTTCCATTCAGGATTCTTGGATTCTATAAGTACTGTTTTCTTTTTCCTTAACCAACCTTTAATTTTCTTCTCTGCAGATATTGCATCTTCTACATTGACAAATTCCTCAAAATAAACCAATTTGGTTAAATTATATTTCTTCGTGAAACCTTCAATTAGTTTGTTCTTGTGTTCAAAAACTCTTCTTTGTAGATTGTTTGTCATTCCTGTATAAAGTACTCTGTTTGTTTTGTTTGTTAAAATGTAGACAAAATATTGTCTCATATACTAATATTAACAAAACTACAATTGTTGGTACAGATAAAAATCTAGATTCTTCGTCTGCCTTCGGCGGACTCAGAATGACATTTATTAACAGATGGATTGATTTGTTATAATATTACAAGTCTATGGAACAGAAGAAAAAAGTATTTATTATTATTGACGGAAACGCAATTATACATAGGGCTTATCACGCGCTTCCTCCTTTAACCACAAAAGAAGGTGTCCCAACCGGTGCGGTTTACGGATTTTTTTCTATGCTTTTAAAAATTATTCAGGATCAGAAACCGGATTGTTTGGCTGTTACTTTTGACAGGCCGAAACCTACATTTAGAAAAGCATTGTTTGTTGGCTATCAGGCTCACAGGCCGAAAATGGATGATGATTTATCCGGGCAGATTCAGGTCGTGCACGAAATTTTGCACGATGCGAGTATGCCAATATATGAGGTTGATGGGTTTGAGGCTGATGATGTTATTGGTACGATAGCACAAAAAGTTCAAAGTTCAAAGTTCAAAGTTCAAAGTTCGGAGATAATTATCGTCAGTGGTGATAAAGACATGTTGCAACTTGTGAATTCTCATGTAAAAATACTTGCGCCCGTTATTGGAATCACCAAAATGGTTTTATATGATGAAGAAAAAGTTAAAGAAAAATTAGGCGTGGAACCTTCTCAGGTGCCAGACTACAAGGCAATAGTTGGTGATCCGTCGGATAACTATTTGGGAATAAACGGAATTGGTCCTAAAACCGCAATCTCTTTGATAGAAAAATACGGCGGGGTAGAGCAAATTTACCAAAATATCGGAAAAATAGAAAAAGAAAATCCCAAACTTGCTTTAAAGCTTGCTGAAAATCAGGAAACGGCCATATTGGGTATTAAACTTGCGACCATAGTTTGCGATGTTCCTTTAAGTTTCTCTTTTTCGGAATGTTCATGTGCAAAAATAAGCCGCAAAAACCTGAAAAAGGCTTTCGAAAAGTATTCAATAAAAAGTTTAATAAAACGGGCGGATGAAATTCTGCCAGAAGGTTTGGATGAGGAAAAACAGCTGGGGTTATTATAAGTAAAATATTATTTTTTTATTGGCCAAAGAGGATTTTTTCGAACTACACATTGATTTTGTGCCATTGGTCTTTCAGCAGTGCTTCTATGAGAATCTCCGCCAATGGGTTCATCTCTTAATCTTGCTTGAAGAGCTTCATCCGGAAGACCAAAATTTCTCACAGCGCGGGTAATTCCGTGTACTCGTTCTCTTAATCTTTCTCCTAAGCTCATAGATTTATTATTTTTTATAATAGTTTACCGATTGGTAAAAGTCAATAATAGAGATATAATTAGCTCTATGAAGATAGCTTTAGTGCACGATTACATAAAGGAGTACGGCGGTGCGGAGAAAGTATTAGAAACTTTGCATGAAATTTTTCCCAAGGCTCCTGTTTTTACTTCCGTTTATCTTCCCCAATTTCTGGGTCCACATAAAGAAAGATTTGAGAATTGGGATATTCGAACATCTTGGTTGCAAAACATTCCTTTTAAAGAAAAATTAATAAGCCCATTTAGGATAATTTCTCCTTTTGTCTTTAAATCTTTTGATCTTTCCGGTTTTGATTTGGTAATTGTTTCCCAAACCGGCGCGTACTTTCCTAATTGTATACGATGTCATCCTGAAGGAGCAGAGCGACTGAAGAATCCCCAACAAGACAGAAAAACGGTTGGGATTCTTCGTTCGCCTTTGGTGACTCAGAATGACAAAAGAAGGAGACAAATACATATTACTTACTGCCATACGCCACCTCGTTATTTATACGGCTACAAAACAGCAAGGCAGTGGAAAAACAATATGGTCTTACGAATACTTGGGGAAGTTGCCAACCATTTTTTAAGAATAGTTGACTTTAACGCCAGCCGGAATGTGGATTATTTTATTGCAAACTCGCAAGAAGTTGCCTCGCGTATTAAAAAGTTTTATCGTCGCAAGAGCATGGTGATATATCCGCCAGTTAATAATTCAAAATTCAAAATTCAAAATTCAAAATCACAATTCAAAACTCAAAAGTTTCAATATTACCTTACAGGGGGACGTTTGGCAAGGGCAAAGGGAACGGATATTATTATAGATGCGTTTGTTAAACTCGATAAACCTCTTAAAGTGTTTGGTAAAGGATTTGCGGGGTTTGAACAGGAATTAAAAGTTCAAAGTTCAAAGTTCAAAGTTAACAATATAGAATTTTTGGGGGAGGTTAGCGATGAGGAGAAATTTGAATTAATGAGAAACGCAAAGGCTTATATTTTTGCATCCTTTGATGAAGATTTTGGAATTACTCCTGTTGAGGCGATGAGTGTGGGGACACCTGTTATTGCCTATAAATCAGGAGGAGTTAAGGAAACTGTGATAGACGGAAAAATCGGCATACTTTACGATGAAAATACTTCTTGCAGCATTACAGAAGCAGTGAAAAAGTTTGAAAAAACGAAATTTGATTCTAATGAATGCATAAAGCAGGCACAAAAATTTTCTGAAGAAAAATTTAAAAGAGAATTTTTAAAATTCCTTAAAACAAATATAGGCAGTTTCGGTTAATTACATCCGGTTAATAGATTGTTTTCTGTTATCAAAGAAATACAGGCTGAGAATTTCATCTTCTTGCTAACTCCTGGTCTGGGGAAAGATACCCTTCTATATTGAATTCTTTTTGCCAATTTAAGTGTCTTGCCATTTCATCGGCTAATTTTACAGGAGTTATTTCAGGATCTTTAACTACAGTCCATGGGCCGTACTCTAAATCTTTGTTGTCTTGAGAGCTGAATTGTTCGTTCCATTTCTGAACTGATTCTTCATAGCGCTCTTTGCTCATTCTATGGCTAGAATCTTCCCCTGACCGCTTTTTAATTCTTTCAGTTACCAATTTTGGATCAAGATCAAAAAATAGTCCTGATATTCCATAGCCATGTTTTTCTGCAATTTCCAAAAATTCTTTTCTTGTGTTAGGTATTCTGAACGAGCCAATAAATACTCCTTCTCTTCCTTCCTTCACAAGTTTCTCAAACTGATCTTTGAAAGTAGCCCATCTTTCTTCACCCGGCAAATCAGGGTACAATTCATCAATTTCAAAAACAGAAATGCCTTTTTGCCTAAGTTGCTTACCAACAGAAGATTTTCCCGAACCGGGTATACCACCAATTATTCCAATTTTTTTCATAGTAGCATACTGTGCAATTAGATATTATACACGATGTCATAAGAATATTCTTCTGTTTTAGTCTGATATAATTAGTAATTATGCCAGAGCTTCCAGAAGTTGAAACAATTAAATTAGGATTACAGAAATATCTTGTAGGCCACAAAATTTTAGATATTGATGTTCGTGATCAAAAAATCTTTAAGGGAGATAAAAAAAACATTATTAACGCAAAAGTTATAGACGTAAAAAGAGTGGGGAAGGGGTTAATCATAGAATTTGATAACGATTATGTTCTTGCGATTCACGTGAAGCTCACCGGTCAGCTGATTTATAGAGGTCGTGAAACTGAAAACATTGAGGTTTCAAAAGAGAAAGTAGGTAGCCTTCCTTCAAAATTTACACACGTAATCTTTAACTTGGATCACGGAGCTAATCTTTATTATAACGACATCAGAAGATTTGGCTGGATTAAAGTTATTCAAAAAGAAGAATTGAAAAATCTTCCCTTTTTCAAAGAAATGGGGCCGGAACCTTTTAAGGATCTGACACTTGATAAATTTAAGAAAGCGATTCAATCTTCAAATATCCCGATAAAAGTTTTACTTATGGATCAGAAAAAAATTGGTGGTGTAGGTAATATTTATGCAAATGATGCTTTATTTAACGCAGGAATTGATCCCAGAAGGAAAGCAAAAACGCTTTCAGAGAGTGAGATTGAAGAACTTTACAATTCCGTTCTTAAAGTACTAGAAAAAGGACTTGAAAAGGGAGGCGCTTCTGAACTTACTTATGTCAATGCTTTGGGCCAGACAGGGGGATATCAGAATCACTTCCTGGTTTATGGCAGGGAGGAAGAAAGGTGTTTACGCTGCGGTGGGGAAATTAAAAAAATAAAACTCGGCGGCCGCGGAACATATTTTTGCCCAAGTTGTCAAAAGTGATATTATTTGTTCCCTTCTAATATATATTCTTGCGTTCCGGATTTAGTTTCAATATAACGTTTAAGCTTTATACTTTTCGCAACTTTTAGAAATGTCTCTTTATTTGCATCTCTTACAGAATCCGAAGAAGCAGTCATTATCATTCCGAAATCTTCCAAATCCAATTTTGTTATAAGGAGCAAAATAGACTGATACCCGTTATTCCATGAATATAGTATTGCGTCCTCACCGAACCATTTTAGACTATAAGTATTTACATTTTTATTAGAAGGATTGGGTTTATAACCTAATCCGCCAAGTCCTACGGTAAAACCCTTTATTAGAATAGGATTACGATCATTTGATAATACCAAATCAGTACTTTTAAAGCCTTTTATATCTACAGAGTCATATTTCAGGTCAGGAATCCAGTCTGGGGGACAAGATATTGAAAATTCTCCATTTTTACTAATATATGTTTTCCAATTAGAGATTTCTTTGAGTGGAATAATTTGTGCAGCTAAGGTTGGATTTAGATTCTCATCATTAGGAGTATGTCGAGGTAATAAACTTGGTGTTGGAGTAGGGATTATGTTTTGAGATTTGAGTTTTGAATTTGAAATGTACCAATATCCACCCAAACTAAGAGTTAAAACCACTATCGTAAATATAAATACAAGAATCAAGTTGTTATTTTTCCTCGGCTTTTGAGAAGTTTCAGGAAATATCGTAACAGGAGTTTGAGATATAGGCTCAATTTTGTTTTCTTTAATTTCTTCCATACAATATTAGAGTAACAGATGAATGAGAATATTGTCAAAAGTGAATAGGAAGAATGTTATTTTGAAGCCAGCTCTTTGTCTATCAATTGCTTAAACGCGGAGTAGGGTTGGGCGCCTACCAGCATATTGCCATTAATAAATGTGGCCGGTGTGCCATTAACGCCAGCCTGCTGTCCTTCTTTTAGGTCTTGATCAACTAAACTTTTGTATTTATCCGTGTCAAGACAATTGTTGAAGCTGTTTGTATCCAGTCCAAGATCGGCGGCAAATTTTTTGAGATTGTCTTTTGAAAATGCACCGCTGTTTTCTGCTCCCTGATGATTGAAAAGATAATCATGATAATCCCAAAACTTATTTTGCTCATTTGCACATTCAGATGCTTCGGCTGACCAGGTAGATTCCTGCCCAAGAAACGCATAATTTCTGAAGTAAAGTTTTACTTTTCCCGTGTCAATATAGTCTTTTTTAATGCTTGCGATAGCGTCATTAAATAACCTTTCACAGAATGGGCACTGGTAGTCCGCAAATTCTACAATGGTTACCTTTGCGTCACTATTTCCAAGCGCTGGCAGATGGCCGTTTTTAATATCCACTTTTCCCTGAGGAGCGGGAGGGGTTTGAGGTTGTTGAGCAACCGGAGCGGGAACAGCTGCTCCTTTTTGTAAATATTGAACTTTCGCAAACAGATAACCAACAAAGAAAAATGATATTAAAAGAAGAGTATATAAAATTGAGGATGTTTTTAAGTTGAGCAGATTTTTAATTATTGTGTCTGTGGATTTTTTTGCCGCCATAAGTATAATAGTTAAGCAAACTCGGCCTCATTTGTCAATCGTCAAAAATTTTTATGGTTGCTTTTTTATTTTTATTTGTTTATAGTGGAAAAGGCCAAAAATTTAACTTTTTTAATGATTAAAACCACGATATATCATCACAAAATAGTAATGTCCCTGGGTGGATCATTGATAGTTCCCAACGGTGGTATTGATGTAGCTTTTTTAAAAAAATTTAACGATTTTATAAGAGAAAAACTTGAAGAAGACAAAGAAAGGCAATTTTATATAGTTGCCGGAGGAGGTGCAACAACACGCCATTATCAAAAAGCAGCGCGTGATGTTATTGGACATGAATTGACTCCGGAAGATCTGGATTGGCTTGGAATACACTCAACTCGCCTTAACGCCCATCTGCTAAGAACAATATTTCGCGATATTGCTCATCCTTTTATACTTAAACACTTTGAAATTATCAGAAAAGTGAAAGAGCCTATTGTGATCGCATCCGGCTGGAAGCCCGGATGGTCAACAGATTTTTGCGCAACCATGCTTTGTGAAGACTATCATGTAAAAACTGTTATTAACCTTAGTAATATTGAAACAGTTTATACACAAGATCCAAGGCAGAATTCTGACGCAAAACCAATTAAGAATATCTCCTGGAGTAAGTTCAGGCAAATAGTTGGAGATAGATGGATTCCGGGAATGAATGCTCCTTTTGATCCTGTTGCCGCAAAAAAAGCGCAGGATTTAGGATTAAAAGTGATAGTTTTAAAGGGGAGTAATTTTGAGAATCTTGAAAAATTCTTCGATAACAAAGAATTCATTGGGACTGTAATTGAATAAAATGATTAATTCCTAATTTCTAATGACTAAACAAATCCCAATGAACAAATGACCAGTTTTTAGACATTTTTGAATTAGTAATTGATTAGAAATTAGTTATTAGATATTAGAAATTTTTGTCTGTATAATACAGTTGATGGAAGAATTTAATAAAGATTTATTAAAGCAACTCTACATTCCTCCGCCTAATTCTCATAAAGGACAAAATGGAAAACTATTAATAATCGGCGGTTCTCAGCTTTTTCATACAGCTTCTTTATGGTCCTTAAAAGTTGCCTCCAGGATTGTGGATATGGTTTATTATTCCTCTGTTCCAGAAAATAATCAAATTGTTCAAAAAGCCAAAGAAGAATTCAGGGACGGGATTGTAGTTTGTAGGGATCAAATAGAGGATTACATAAAAGAAGCGGATTGTGTGTTGATAGGACCGGGGATGGTTAGAGAGGATGATTATTTCATCATGACTGAGGTATCTGCGGTATCCAGTCTAGAAGATGTAACAAAACTTGCTGATTCTGAAGGTGAAGAAACATATTTTTTGACGGGTTATCTGCTAAACAAATATCCTCACAAAAAATGGGTAATAGATGGAGGAGCGTTACAGATGACGGATCCTCGTTGGCTGCTTCAACTTAAAACAACTCCAATACTAACGCCTCATAAAAAAGAATTTGAGAGATTACTTAGTAATATGACTCGATATGAGAATATAAATAGTAATAAATCATTTATTGACCACAAGAAACCTTTAAATACCGAAGTTGAACCAATGTCTAAAAAATTCAATTCTACTGTTCTTCTTAAAGGAAGAATAGATATTGTTTGTTCTCCGGAAAAATGTATGAAAGTAAAAGGCGGAAATGCCGGGATGACAAAGGGAGGTACGGGAGACGTATTGGCAGGGCTTGTTGCTGCATTATATTGTAAAAACGATGGATTTTTGTCTGCTGCCTGCGGGTCTTATATCAACAAAAAAGCAGGAGACAGATTATTTGAAAAAGTCGGATACTATTTTAATTCTTCTGATTTGACTGATGAGATTCCTAAAGTAATGAAAGAAGTTCTTTTATAGATAAATTTGAATACCGCTTGATAATATCCTATAATAAGGACCTAGTATGAATAAAGCTGAGTATTATTCAAGAAGAGATGTTTTGAAAAAAATTATTGCATTTGGAACTACTGCTATGTTTGCTACTGCCTGTATACCAAATGCAATGAAAATGGGAACTTCTGAGCCTATATCTAGTCCGACCCAAGTTCCTCAGGATAAAAAATCGGAAAAAGATCAATTTAACGAAAACGCGGAAGAATATATTGTTGAATGGCTTGTAGGTAATATACCAAATTATAAGGTTAATCCTGATAGGCTGACATTTGGGAACATATTGGAACAAAACGGAACTTTTATTAGAGTTAAAGCGCTTGATAGCGCTCATGTAGGGAGTTTTGTTTCTGAGGAAGGATCAAAAACATATGAACTTCCCTGGCTTGATACAGATGAGGCAGTTATTCCTGCGGATGATCTAGTCGATAAAAACAAAAACGGAGTTACCTGGGGTATTGAGGTAAATTTAGATAAAGCTGGCGGAAGACAGGAGCGTTGGGCTGTAAGAGTTGCCAAGGTGAGAGTGGTAAAGCATGAAATAAAGATAACAGATTCAAAATTAGTTTTTAATCCGATAGAAACACAAGATAACGGATTTCCCGCAAAAACGCTTATAAGAAGAATATATCCGTAGTTCGGTTTATTAAGATTTCTTTTCCAGTTCTATAACATTTACTGATTTAAAGATCTTGCCAGGAATAAATTCTTTATGCGTGGTTGTAATAATGGTTTGAGAGGAGCCGATAAGATCAAGGATTTTATGTATGTTTTCGCTATCGAGCTCGGAGAAGATGTCATCAAGTAACAATAGGGGCATCTGTCCCGTCTCTTTTTTTAAATAATCTATTTCGATCAGTTTCATTTGGAAAATTGTCAAACGTTGTTCGCCGCGGGATCCAAACTCTTTGATAGTTTTCGTCCACCTGGGCCGTGCGTCGCCAGAGTCCGTCATCTGACGGACGGCGGCGCGAGGAGTCGAAGTCATTGCTTCGTCTCCACGCTTGTCAAGCAAGCGAACTCCTTCGCTTCGTTCGTCCGTTCCGTCCGAGGTGTAGGAGGAAGGATTGGGAAATAGAAAAACAAATTCGTCTCTTTGAGGGCCGATCAAAGTAACTCCGATTTTTTGCTCTATTTCAAAATATTTTTCTATACGTTCCACCGTTACTGTGCTTTTGTCATAAATAATTTGAAAATCAAAAGTGTCTTTGTGGCTTTCATTCATATATCTAATAATTTTTTCCCGTTCCTGCGTAAGCACTTTTCCGTTGTCAATTAAGAGGTTATCCCAGTATTCAAATTCTTTTTTATTGCACAATTTCTTTCCTTCTCTGATATTTGAGAGCATTCTGTTTCTGTGTCTTAAAGCTTTTTCATAAATTGTTGAAGCAAGCCTGTACCTTTTATTTGCCTGAAAAAGAATGTTGTCAAAATATTTTCTGCGTAAACTTGGCGAATCAGTTATTATTTCAATATCTTCAGGAGTAAACAAAACAGTCAGAAATTTTGAAACAAAATCAAGTTGCCTTCTGGCAATATTATTTACAATAAATTTTTTTCTGAAAAAGCCATTTTGCTTCACAAGAGTTAAAGATAACTTATTTTTATCTTTTTCGTTGTCTTTAATTTCTGCTTCTATTCTTGCGAATTCTTCGCCTGTTTTTATGGTATCAACATCTTTTTGTGCTCTGAAACTTGTCCCATGGGATAAAAAGTATATCGCCTCCAGAATATTAGTTTTGCCAATGGTATTTGGCCCTATTATGATATTTGTTTTGGAAAATTCCCAGGAGGCTTTTTTATAGGTTCTGAAGTTTTGAAGAGCTACTCTATTTAGAAACATTTGAATTTTGTAAACCTTCTACTCTTTTTATTACTTTGGAAAGTTGGTAAGTTACAATTACAGCAATAGTTGTTATGAGAAGTGCATATATTAATAATGAGACCAGACCGCTTTGCGGCAGCCATTTTTTAACATAAGAATTTACAAACTCCTGAATTAAGCTGTTCCAGGCAAGCGCTGCTACCAATCCAAAACCTGAAGTTGCAAGTGTTAACATTTGTTTTAAGACTGCTACATGGAGTGATGCATCATCCTTTTTAGGGGATATTTTATCTTTTTGTTCTTTCTGATCCATCTTTGATATAATACTATATATAAATTCAAAGTTCAAAGCGCAAATTTCAAAGTTACAATGTAAAATTTAAAATTGTAAAAACTTTAAACTGTAACTTGTAAATTTTAATTTTGAACTTTTAACTTATTTTCATGTATAGTCCGCAATTTACAATCACGAATCAAATTCTCAAAAATATTGGCTCCATTGAGGCCGCAAAAGAAGTTATAGAAAATGCGCCTCTTGTTCCTTACTGGGAGAAAAAATTTCAGGAGGAGGCGATTCTAAGAACCACCCATTACGGTACTCACATAGAAGGTAACGAATTAAGTCTTACTCAGGTTCAGAAAGTTCTTGAGGGAGAAAAAATTGTTGCGCGTGAACGGGATGTTCAGGAAGTAATAAACTACAGAGATGTAATTAATTTTATAGGTGAAAGAAAAAATGCACCCATTGATGAGGAGTTGATAAGAGATATACATAAAATTGTTGTGAAAAAAATAATGGACGTTATGTCCGGAGATTATAGGAATAAAGAAGTCGTAATAAGAAACAGCATAACAGGAGAGATATCTTTCAGGCCGCCCAAGTCAATAGAAATCCCCTGGCAGATGGAATCGCTTATCCATTTTATAAATTCTGAGAAAGACATGCATCCGGTACTTAAGGCAGGAATTGTCCATTATGAATTTGTCAGAATCCATCCCTTTTTGGATGGAAACGGAAGGACGGGAAGAGCATTGTCAACAATGGTTTTATTTAAAAATGATTATGACATTAGACAATTCTTTTCACTTGAGGAACATTTTGACACAAATCCCGAAGAATACTATACCGCTTTGCAAAATGTAGAAAAACAAAATGGAGACTTAACAGCTTGGCTTGAATACTTTACTTTATGTCTTGCGGTGGAGCTGTCCAAAATAAAAGAAAAAATAGAAAATATTTCCATAGATTCAAAATTAAGGCAAAAACTTGGCGGGCCGGTTATGCTTTCTGAGCGCCAGCTTAAAATAATTGAATATATTCAAAAGATTGGATATTTTGAAAATAAAACCTTTTTAAGTCTTTTCCCTATGGTATCTGAAGACACAATTTTGCGTGAAATGCAAGATCTTGTTAAAAAGGGTATAATCAAAAAGCAGGGAGTGACAAAAGGCGTGAAGTATATCATGAGTCAGGATTAAGTCAGGATTTATTGACAAACAGTGTTATAATACAAAATTAATATAGTTTATTATTAATTATGTTAAGTCCCGATGTTTTTCGCGGTCTTTCCTTTGATGATATATTGGGTGTTAAAACCGCTGAAATTCCGACCAATGAAATAAAACCTTCTTTAAGAATTGCTCTGGTAGATGATGATTCTTCTTTTAATCAAGCAGTAGAGATGATGTCTGAAGTCTTGCCAGATGGAAAAAGGCCGGATTCTTTAAAATGTTATACTGATCCTCAAGATGCTTCGAGAGAAATTATAGAGAAAAGTAGAAATGGTGAGGTGACTGTGGCTATTATTGATAGGAATTTGCCTGGCATAAAGGGTGAAGAATTGGCAGCGAGTTTAAGACGAGCTGGAGTGGAAATACCAATTATTTTGCAGTCAAGTCAAAATAGGCAAGATAGCACTCTTCCTGGAAATGATGGGCTGTCTGCAAGCGGTATCGATGCTTTTATGGAAAAATCTGCAATGATCGAAGACCTTGATCGTTTAGAAAAAACAATGGATCTTGGCCGAAGGCTGATTGCAGCAAAACAAATTAAGCCTAGAAATGGTCCGCCAAAAGCTGCTTAGTTTTTCCGCTTAAATTTTTATCCCGATTTAGTATAATATTATTGAAGGTAGGACGTTATCCTTCGAGTGAGGATCCGCCAAATGGCGGAGATGAATCGAGAAGTTTCCTCAATTTTATTAAGGTAATTTCTCGACTGCACTTCGTTCCGCTCGAAAAATAAAAGAGATAATTATGATTCACCTTCATGTAATTATTAGTTGGTAATATGCAATTTTTAGAAGTTTCAAAATATCTTGAAAAACTTGAAGCAACCACTTTGAGAAACTCCATGGTTGAAATCTTATCCGAACTGTTTGCAAAAGTTCCCGCGTCTGAAATTGATAAAATAACCTACTTGATGCAAGGCAGGGTTGCCCCTCTTTATGTAGCTTTAGAATTTGGAATGGCTGATAAAATGATGATAAAAGCAATGGCAAAGGCATACGGTGAAGACGGAAAAGAAATACTGAAATTATTCAAGAAAATCGGAGATTTGGGTGGAGTAGTAGAGCAATTATCACAAAATAAAGGGATAAAAGGAGCAAATCTAAGCGTAGTTGATGTCTTTAACAATCTTAAAAAAGTAGCACAAACAAACGGTTTAGGCTCAGTAGATGCTAAAACTGAGATTATCTCCGAATTATTAAAAAGTCTTGATCCTTTGTCCTCAAGGTTTGTTGCAAGAATTCCGGTCGGAAAATTAAGGCTTGGATTTTCGGATATGACGGTTCTTGACGCGTTATCATGGACGCTGTCAAAAAGTAAAAAGGAGCGTCCGGAAATAGAGAAAGTATATAATTTCCATCCGGATCTTGGTTTTATCGCAAAAGAACTGAAAGAAAATGGCTTGAAAGGTTTGACGCGTGTTAAACCTGAGGTTTTTACCCCTATTTTAATGGCTAAAGCTGAGAGACTCTCAAGCGGAGAAGAAATAATAGAAAAAGTAGGCAAATGCGCAGTCGAGCCAAAAATAGATGGTTTTAGACTTCAAGCGCACTTTGACGGAAAAAACGTAAAACTTGTGACACGAAATTTGGAAGATGCCACTTTTATGTATCCGGACGTTATCAAGGGAATAAAAGAGCAGATAGAAACAAAAGAAGTAATTTTTGAAGGAGAAGCGATTGCCTATAATCCTTTGACCGGCGAATTTTTGCCTTTTCAGCAAACCGTGCAAAGGAAAAGAAAATACAACATTGGCAGCGTATCTTCAGCAATTCCCTTAAAACTTATTGCTTTTGACCTTTTATATCTTAACGGAGAAAGTTTAATCAACAAACCGTATATAGAAAGGAGAAAGCAGCTTGAGAAAATAGTAAAAAAAGGGGATGTGGTTATTCTTTCTGAGGAAAAAGTTCTTGAGAAGGCAAGTGACATAGAAATGGAATTTCAGGAAGCTGTTTCTCTGGGTCTTGAGGGGGTTATGGCAAAAAGGCTTGAGGGAGTTTATCAGGCAGGCGCAAGAAGCTGGAATTGGATAAAATACAAACGTTCATATTCCGGTAAGCTTGAGGACACGATTGACGCGGTAGTCATGGGCTATAACAGCGGGAAAGGAAAAAGAACCGGTTTTGGGCTGGGAGCATTTTTAATAGGAGTTTATGATGATAGACACGATATGTTTGTTACGGTTTCAAAAATCGGGACTGGTTTAACAGATCAAGAATGGAGAGATCTTTATGAGCGGGCAAGTAAGATAAAAACTGATAAAAAACCTCCTTTATATGACGTTGATAAGATGCTTGCGCCGGATGTCTGGGTGAAGCCCTTAATTGTTGTTGAAATAAGAGCAGATGAGATAACCAGATCTCCAATTCACACCGCTGGGCGCAAACTTAAACCTTCAAAAAGCGGGGAAGCATTTAATGTGGAGACTCCCGGTTTTGCACTGCGCTTTCCAAGGCTTGAACGCTTCCGCGATAAAAAACCGGAGGATGCAACCACGATTTCTGAAATAAAGGAAATGTACAAAAGCCAAAGAAAAGAAAAATAGTTCCGTGTTATTATATCTAAGGTTTAGGATGAGCTACATCACTCGAATCATCTGTTTTGGTTTGCCATAAAATTATATCACCATCTGCTGTTTGTTGGGCATTAAGTCTCCCAATATCAACTAAAATTTGGCATATATTGGCTGCAATTCTTGATTCTGACGCAATCTGAAGCCAGCTTGCTCTTTCGCCGTTAAAGATTGATTTATAAGTAAGGCTGAATCCATTATCTTCAAGACCATGTCTTTTGTCTCTTTCTCTCATTTTTGCAAGATTTGCTATTTTATTATCTACCAGATTTCCCTGCTCTTGTATGATAAGATCATCAATGTCGTCTATTTCTTGTCTTGCGCCCGGACTGAGGGTTCCTTCCGTTTTTATCTCCGTTGCTGCTCGTTTGCCATACAAAATTTTTATATTTCCTCTAAAAAAAGAATCTGGAGGAGTTGTTGTAGAAGTTTTAGGTTTTGGTTCTTCTCTTGGCGGTTGTGATCCTCTTAATGTTTCTCCCATTTTTAACCCTTAAAAGATAATACGAAGTTTCCAAATGCTTGTCAAGGTTCATTTTTGCTTGATGTTTAAGCAAAATTAAATAGATGCGTCTTTAAATTAATATGAAGCTGATCAACAAAAACTACTCCTTCTTTTACCAACTTTTCTCTTTGCTTTAAGCCTCCTCCAAAAGCGTAATTTTGAGCTACGTTACCATCTTTATTAACTATTCTGTGGCAAGGAATATTTGGGTCTTTATTTGCGTGCAGGGCAAACCCCACGATTTGTGGAGAAATAGAAAGAATTTTTGCGATTTCACCGTATGTGGTTACCTTGCCTTTGGGAATAGTTAAAACAATTTTGTAAACTTTTTTAAAAACTCCTTTCATAAAGCTGAGCCCAGTAAAGCAACAAGAATATTTCTTAAGAGTCTTCCCATAAAAACTATAAAAAGAAATTTTTTTAGTGAGTAAGATGACATACCAACAATTATTCCTATGCCGTCAAAAAACGGATTTGGAATAAAAGAAAAAACGAATATGGCAACGCTTCCATATTTTTTAAACGTGAACTTATTAAGATGATAGAGTATTTTATGGTTTTCAACGTTAAGCACTTTTTTTGAGGAATAGCCAAAAAGAAAACCTACCGTTTCTCCAAGACTTGCTCCAAGTGAGGCAAATAAGGCAACAAGCAGGGGATTATATAAGTTGCCTCCCACTCCAACGGAAATTATTGAAGGAGCAGGTACTAAGATAGTGGCAGATCCTAAAAAATTTATCAGCATTATTCCTAAAAGACCGAGGGTTTTGAATCCTTCAAATATTGTTCTGAAAAATAAAGGCAGAAGGATTATTGCGGTTGAAGCTACAAATAGTAATCCAAATAAAACTTTTTGTTTATAAATAGAGCTGAGTGTGAATTTATTTTTTTTAGCCATGACAATATTCTATTCCGATTTTTTTTTACTTTCTTCACCTTTTAACTGTTTTAGCTTCCACATAAAGAGTGCTCCTTTGTTTTTTGCCTTGCTGTCTTTAACATATGATAGTGCTTTGTCAAGAATAAATCTATGAATAGTTTTTGCGAGCTTAATATATAAAGATTTGTGTTTGTAATCGTTTAATTGCTCACAAAGGTAGATTCCATATGATTGAAATTCGCGACTGATGTATTTATCCTGCCTTGGGTTAAAAGATTTTAAAATATCGCTTATAGATTTAATTGAACCCATGTTTTGATTATACTTGAATTGGTATACGCAGACAACAAAGATTTAAGCCCTGATTTTTTAATTAGTAAACTTTTCAAGTATCAATTGCTGCATTTCTTGGTTTAGTCCGTCGTATCCAATCGCCCAAACTCCAACACCTTTCAGTTTTTTATTTTTAATATAGTCATATTTGAGTCCCAGCGACCTTGTATTTTCAAAATGCACTTCGTGCGCTTTTTGATTCTCCCGGTCCATATATTGATAGTATGGTGTTTGTGATGCATCATCCCAGAGGATTTTATATTTTGAGCTTTCCGCGGCAATCTCCGCATAGGAAAGTATTGCTGCTTTCTCACCTGACTCCTCTACTGTTTCTGAAGAGTCGGAAGAGTTTTGCTTGTCGGGATCAATAATCCAGTCATATCCGTACTGAGGTACCGCTAAAATAAGTTTATCAGGTGTTACCCTTTCGATATAGCTTTGCATGTATCCCATGATTCCGTCTCCTCCCTCAAGAGGAGCTATAGGGCCGGGAGCTCCAAGAGGCGTATGAATATCGTAGCCCATTATAATAAGGGCATCTACATTGTCCTGTAAAACCTGTACGTCAAAAAAATCAACTTCTGCAGCGGATTTAATATAGGTATCTACGGTAAGCTGTGCGTTTGGCATTTGTCTTTTAAGCTCAGAGTTTAAATTTGCCACTAGGCGCGTCATGCCGTAAACGACCGGCTGGGGAGCTTTGCCGACATACTCAAAATCAAGATTAACTCCATTTAAGGACTTCATATTAATAAGCTGCAGAATATTTGCAATAAGCCTTTTTTGTGAATCATCCGAAGTTACGAGTCTTTCAATATCGTCATTATTGAAAGACTTTATTGTGATAAAGACTTTTATTCTTTTCCTTTTTGCTCTTGCTATAAGCTCATCTGTTCTGTTATCTATCCACATTGCCCAGCCCGGATCCTGCTCTGAGTTGCTTGTTTGAGTTACAATATTGCCGTTGCTGTCTGCATTAAGCCCAAAAAGACTAATTGAAGTATATCCGTCCAGCGTAATTTGATCTTGTGCATCAAGCATCCAATAAGGAAAAAAACCAAAAACCTCATTTTTTAATTCCCCCGAAAACTTTAAAGATATGCTTGATGTTGGAAAGGAAAATACGCGCTTTGCATCAATTTTTTCTTCGCTTGCAAAAACCGCCTTTGGCTCGAGGAGAGAATTATAAATAATGCTTTGTTTATTATTTTCAGGTGTTGGTGAATAAAGTTTGGTTGTGTCAAGTCTTGATAAATTTATAAAAATAATCATTATAATAACAAAACTTCCTACAAAAAAAGGAGAAAATCTTACCAGACTTGGCAGGTTTGCGAATTTACCAAATTCAATATTTGAAATGTCTCTAATCTGATTAGCTGTACTACTAAAAAAGTTCAGCTTTGCATTTTCAAGAGGGAAGACAGTTTTTTTAATCTGCAGATTCGGCCCGGCCCGCCCAGCTTTTGCCAATACGTCCGTTGCCCTTAAAATAGCCTCTTTAACTTCTTCCGGAGTTGCTTCTATTTCATCAACAAAGTCTTGCAGTTTCTCAAATGGCCTATCGGGTTTGTGAAGAATATACTCTTGTAATATGTGAATTAATAATTCTCTTTTCATTGGAGCTATTTAAGTATGAATAAAACTGGTTGTTTTGTCAATCAAAATAGGTATTGCAATGCACGGCTTTTTAATTTATATTTGTAGAAAACATGAAGGTAAAAAATAGATCAGAACAGCAATATTTAGATCTGTTAAAGGACATCTTGAAGAATGGAACATATAAAGGCGATAGGACCGGTACTGGAACAATAAGTCTTTTCGGGAGACAGATACGTTTTAATCTCAACGAGGGTTTTCCTCTCTTAACTACAAAAAAAGTGTTTATTAAAGGAATAATTTATGAGTTGTTATGGTTTTTAAAAGGAGAATCAAACATTAAATATCTGGTTGAGCATAACGTTCATATTTGGGATGACTGGCCGTACAAATATTATAAAAATCAAAAATCAAAAGTCCCCACTTCGCTGAAGCTTCGCGGGGCAAGCAAAAATCAAAAATTACTGACGCAGGAAGAGTTTATTCAGAAAATAAAAGATGATGAAGAGTTTGCCTCAACATGGGGAGAGCTTGGTCCGGTGTATGGAGTTCAGTGGCGGCATTGGAAAAAAACTGACGGAACAGAAGTGGATCAGATTAAAGATATTATAGAGCAGATAAAAAAAGACCCCAATTCCAGAAGGCTTATCGTGAGCGCATGGAATCCTACAGAGATAGATCTCATAGTCAAACGTGAATCCCTGCCTCCGTGTCATAGTTTATTTCAGTTTTATGTGATCGATGGTAAGCTTTCCTGTCAGTTATATCAAAGAAGCGCGGATGTTTTCTTGGGAGTTCCGTTTAATATTGCCTCATACGCGCTTTTAACCATGATGATCGCCCAAGTCTGCGACTTAAAAATTGGTGATTTTGTGCATACATTCGGAGACGTGCATATTTACAGTAACCACATGGATCAGGTAAAAGAACAATTATCCCGCAAGATTAAATCTTTGCCTAAGATGATAATAAATCCTAAAGTAAGAAATATAAATGATTTCCAATTTGAGGACTTTACTCTTGAAGACTATGATCCGCATCCGGCCATTAAAGCACCAGTTGCTGTATAAGAAAGATATCAATAGATTCAACCAGGGGTCAAAAATAAAAATGAAATATCAAAAACATGAGTTCAAAATCAGTCTAATTGCCGCGATAGGAAGTAATCGTGAACTTGGAAAGAATAATAAATTGCTTTGGCATATTCCTGAGGACATGAAAAGATTTAAAAATCTGACGACCAATCATGTGGTTATTATGGGACGCAAAACGTTCCAATCTATAGGTAAACCTTTGCCGAATAGAACAAATATTGTGATCACCCGTGATCCTTCATTTGTGTGTCAAAATTGCGTCGTTTGCCACAGTCTGGAAGACGCTTTGAAGAGGGGTGGAGAAATTGAGAAGGAGGAAATATTTATTATAGGTGGAGGACAGATATACAAACAGGCTTTGAATCTTGCCGACAAACTGTATTTAACAATTGTCGAAGGGGACTTTGACGCGGATACATTTTTCCCGGATTATTCGGAATTTAAAAAGGTGGTTTATGAGAAAAAGGGCGTCTCTGATTCCTGCAACTATACTTTTATAGATCTTGAGAAATAAGAGGAGAATCAAGCACTCCGTTATTTTCAGGACTTTCTATTTTAATACTCTTTTTTACTGTATCACGCTCCATAAACTTTATCTGGTGCATGATATAATATTATGAGACTAATATCAATCAGCTCGTGTTTATAAAAAGTTTGACTAGGTATCCTAATCATAAATTTGATATGGAATAAATACATATGAATTTAGATCTTTGGTTTCGAGGATTAACATTTTTAATATTTGGGATGATGCGTTTATATTGGTATTTAGTTAAACACAGAGCATGCTTTAATAAACAAAAAAGCCAGAATAAATCATCAGATTTTGAAAAAATTGGAATGATAGTATGCGCTTGTTTTATAGGTATGAATCTGCTAGGTTTTACAGTGTTTACATTTGAAAATATTATTTTCCAATCATTAGGTTTAATATTAGTAGTTTTAGGCTGCGGAGAAGCTATTATTGGTCGTAAAATCCTAGGAACTAATTGGACAGAATCATATGAATATCAAGTTAAGAAAGAACAACAGTTGGTTACAGAGGGAGTATATAAATACATTCGACATCCAATTTATGGAGGCCTAATGATTGCCACAACAGGTGCTTTTATTGTTGCGAAAACGTATCTATTTATTCCCGTGTTAGTTTTCAAATAATCATAATGACGCATTTTGCCGCAAGAGAAGAAAGATTACTCAGTAACCATTTTGGGAGGAAATATGTTTCTTACAAGCAAAAAACAAAAATGTTTATTCCATTTGTATTGTAATTTTCTGCAAAGTCAATATTTATAGTCAGGAATCTGTTTTAATAATATCCTTGAAATATATGTTGTTTGCTTGCTGATTATTTGATTTATTTACTTTTTTCTCTTGCAAGTTTCTGCCCTATTTGTTTAAATGTAGAAATTATGGAACTTGTAACTGATCTTCATCTGCATTCAAGATTTTCCCGCGCGGTTTCCCAAAAAATGAACCTGGTAAACATGTATATATATGGCAAGAAAAAGGGGATAAACCTTTTGTCAGTTGCTGATTTTACTCACCCCATCTGGTTTAAAGAAATAAAAAGCCAGCTTGAAGAAGTGGGAAGCGGTATATACAAAATCAAGGATAAAGAAAAAATTGACCAGGAAAACAATTTTGCCAATAAACCATATTTAGGGCCGTATTTTTTCCTTTCCACAGAAATAGCCTGCATTTATTCGGAAAACGGCAAGGTTCATAAAATCCATAATCTCATCATGTCTCCTGACTTATCAGTTGCTGAGAAAATAAACAAAACATTGTCTTCACAGGGATTTAATTTGACCGCTGACGGAAGGCCAATTCTGGGCGCAACCTCAAGAAATTTATATGATTTACTTCTTTCAGTTGATAAAGACATTATTATTATTCCCTGTCATGTCTGGACGCCCTGGTTTTCTCTTTACGGATCAAAATCAGGCTATGATTCGGTTGATGACTGTTTTGGCGATTACAGCAAATATATTTATGCTGTTGAGACAGGTTTGTCATCCGATCCAAACATGAACTGGAGAATAAAAGAGCTAAAAGACAGAAGCATTGTTTCTTCTTCTGATGCGCATTCACTTGAAAAAATGGCGCGTGAGGCAACGGTTTTTAAGACACGCCTACCTGGCAAATTCTCAGATCTATCCTATAAAGATATGGTTGCGGCTTTCAAAAAGGACAAAAACGGTAAACTTGAAATTGCTTACACAATAGAATTTTATCCGGAGGAAGGCAAATATCATTACACCGGCCATAGACTCTGTGGTATATCTTATTCACCGGAAGATGTAAAAATAAAAGGTAAAATTTGTCCTGTCTGCAAAAGAGAACTTACGGTTGGAGTGATGGATAGGGTGGAAGAGCTTGCCGGAGGCCCAGATACTTCTTTATTTGAAAAGGATGAAAACGGTGTTGTTTGGGTAAAGGATAAACAGGGGATAAGACCTTCCTACGTGTCCATTGTTCCCTTGCTTGAAGTAATCAGGGAGGCAATTGGCGTAAACAGTATTTCAGATAAAGTGACAATAATTTATGACAAGCTTATAGACAGTCTGGCGCCGGAATTTGAACTGCTTTTAAAAACTCCTCTTTCAGAGATTGAAAAAGTTGCGGGTAGGGAAGTCGCGATCGCCGTTAAAAAGGTCAGAGAGCGCGATCTTAAAATTGAACCTGGGTTTGATGGGGAATTCGGAAAGGTAGATATAGACGTTAAAATTGAAGAAGCTAAGAAAATAAAAGATGAAACTCGCGACCAAATGGGATTTGGATTTTAAATGGTTTCTTGCAACAGCTTCTGAACTTGTTATAAGATAGTGGCAAATCCTCTTAAATTTTTATTATGTTTAAAGATAGAAATGAAGCAGGCAGGATGATTGCAGACAAGTTAAAAGGCAAACCTTATTTGAAGGACGCTGTTGTAGTTGCAATACCGCGAGGGGGGATTGTGGTAGGTAAAGTTGTTTCTGAAATCTTAAATTTGCCGTTTTTTTCTCTTGTTATAAAAAAAATAAGTTCACCGCAAAATCCGGAGTTGGCATTGGGAGCAATAGGTAATGGGGGCGTAGTTTTTTGGGATGATAGGGTTGTTGAAAATTCAGGTTTGACAAAAAAAGACTTGGCTTCATTGAAAAAAGAGAAATATCAGCAGGTAAAGGAACGTGAAAGATTCCTTGATCTAAAATCTCCAAATGTAAAGAACAAAGCAGCGATAGTTGTGGATGATGGGGTAGCAACGGGGTCAACAGCCATAACTGCTTCACTGATACTTAAAAATCTTGGAGCAAGTAAGGCTGTTTTGGCAACTCCTGTTATATCTTCTGAAACACATGAAAAATTAAAAAGATATTTTGATGATATAGAATATATATTAAAACCCGCTGATTTTTCTGCGGTCGGTGAGTTCTACAAAAATTTTGAACAGATAAGTGATGAACAGGTAAAACAACTACTGAATTAAAAAACCGATGTTTCAAGAAATATTAATGGTTGACAAAAAATAACTAGTGCCATATCATGCCAAAATATGGAATTTGAACGGTTACAACTTTTATACTAGCTATTTGAGGTATAATCGTTGCTTCATAGATGGAGGGAGATAGTGTATTAAATCTTTCTTTTGAGTATTCTCCCTTGTTACTCCTGCTTGAAAAAAAAGAGAGGGGTTATTGGGCACAATGCCATTTACTCCTTGTTTAATAAATACCCTGATCCATTGGGGATCATCAATCGTTCCAACAATAAATCGTAAATTTTTTTTATGTGCGCATGCAATAACTGTTTTAAGGGTCTTTAACCGTTTCTTTATTTGTAAAAATGGAGGAAGTGGTAAATTTAAAAAATAAACAAAAGGTTTAAATCCCCAAGGGAGTGTTCCTTGTTCGACGCCTGCAATTCTACATCTCTTATTGCCAATGCGGGAAATCGTATCAATATCAGTATTAGAAATAAACCCTATTGATACCCAAAAAATTTGAAGCTGCAGTGTTGATAATCCAAATTTTTGTTTCTCATAAATTAAGTTTTTGATTGTTTGCAGATCATGTGTATATACCATTAGTTGTTGATATAATTTACTAATGATAGCATTGTTGTTTTTCTTACGACCTTTTTCTGCATATTGCGTAATTTCTTTTAATAGTTCCTGTATAGTAACTGGAGATTTGAGTTCAAGGTAAAGAGAAATACCACTGTGTTGATGATAAATCCAATCCAGAAGTTCTTGAAAAGTTAATGACTCTGGATACTTATGTAGATATTCTTGCTCTGTTTCTGATAGATACTTTTGTAAAATGATGCCATGTGCAGTAACGATTTTTCCATCTTTTGTTTTACATAAATCAATCTCAAGAGTATCTGCCCCATGTTGAATTCCCAGTTCAAGTCCAGTGAGTTGGTTATGCACATAACGTAACTTTTGCGTGTTAAAATACCGTGCATGTGTTTTTTCACCAAACCCCCTGTGTGAAAAAAATGAGAAATCTTTCACTATTGATCTTTTAATTTTAGATAACTTAGCCTGAGTCATTAAAACATTATAAAGGAACATTTAATGAAATCAAAGAATATGGCTTATAAAAAGATATTTTGATGATATAGAATATATATTAAAACCCGCTGATTTTTCTGCGGTCGGTGAGTTCTACAAAAATTTTGAACAGGTAACAGATGAGAAGACTAAAGAATTGCTAAGTTAAAAAATCCGGTGTTTGCAGACACAATTAATTGTTGACAAAAAATTTGGCTGGCGCTATACTAGATTTTTGCTATGGATAGTATTCTAACAATTACAGACTCTACATTCGAGCACGAGGTATTAAAGAGTGATTCCCCTGTTTTGGTTGATTTTTGGGCCTCCTGGTGCATGCCCTGTAAAATGGTTGGTCCAATAGTGGACGAGTTGGCAAAAGAATACAAGGGTAAAATGAAATTTGCCAAAGTAAATGTGGATGAAAATTCTGGTGCTCCCTCATCTTTTGGAATTATGTCTATCCCCACGCTTATTATTTTCAAAGACGGTAAACCCGTTAAAACAATGATCGGAGTGCAGCCCAAGGATGTTTTCAAGAAAAATATTGATGAAGTTCTAAGTTAGCGTCTAGGTAAAGCGTCTAGTTGACTAGCTGCTAGCGTCTAGTTTAAAGGAACTAAACGCTGGACGCTAAATTACTGAATGCTCAAAAACAGACGCTATTTTTTTTATGTATGACGTTATAATTATCGGTTCTGGTCCCGCCGGTTTAACTGCCGCAATTTACGCTGTTCGCGCGGACTTAAAAACTCTTGTTTTGGCCGGAAGAACATGGGGCGGGCAGCTCATGCTAACTACCACGGTTGAAAATTACCCCGGTTTTCCCGAAGGAATTATGGGACCCACACTCATGACAAAAATGCGTGAACAGGCCAAAAGGCATGGGGCAGAAATCAAGGAAGTTAATTTTGCGAAAGCAAAGCTTGAGAAAAGTCCGTTTCTGTTAATAACAGATGATAAGGAAAAACTCTTAACCAAAAGCGTAATTATAGCAACAGGTGCCCAGACGAAATGGCTTGACGTTCCCGGTGAAAAAGAAAAAATAGGACATGGAGTATCTTCCTGCGCCCCTTGCGATGCAGCATTCTACAGAGGTAAAAATGTGATAGTCGTGGGTGGAGGGGATTCAGCTATGGAGGAAGCTCTGGTATTAACAAAATTTGCTTCAATGGTTACTGTAGTTCATAGAAGGAGCGAGCTAAGAGCATCAAAAATAATGCAGAAAAAGGCAAAAGACAATCCTAAAATTAACTTTCTTTTTAATGCAGAAGTTTTGGAAATTTTAGGGGAAGATAAAGTTGAGAAAGTCAAACTTTGCATGAGGCCTTCTGATAAAAAATTGCTTTTAAAAACGGGAAAAGAATTGGAAGAAATTGCTCCAAAACAACTTCACCTGAAAGTTTTAGAACATGATAAGCAAAGTTTAATCGCCCAGATTCCAATCGACGGGGTATTTGTCGCAGTCGGGCATATGCCAAATTCGGTGATTTTTCCGGGAATAGAAACAGACAAGGAAGGTTTTATAAAAATTTTTGAACATACAAAAACTAATATAGATGGAGTATTTGTTGCCGGAGACGTTCATGACTCGCATTACAAGCAAGCCGTAACAGCAGCCGGCTTTGGCTGCGCTGCCGCGCTTGAAGCGGAAAAATGGCTAAGAATGGAAGTAAATTAAGTAATAAAAATCTGCATTTTTCCTTGACAAGCCTCCACATATTATGATTTGATAAAAATAGAATTCTTTATCAATATAAAATATGGATGATAATCAGCTTTTACCGGTAGATTCTTTGGCAAGTGAAAATGTTTTAGATTCGACTGAGCCTTTTCAAAATAATAAGCAGCCGCCCCGAAAAATTTTTTCTAAACGCCTCATTGTGATTTTAACAGTTATTATACTTATAATTTCTCTCAGAGTAATCTCCTTAAATTCCGGCGGAACAAATGATAATAGAGTTATTTTCACGCCCGTAACGCAACCAACAGGAAACAATACTGATCCCGGAATGCCTTCTGAAATTTCTCAAAATAACGCTCCCAGTTTTGATCTTTCCGGCCCAACGGAAGGAAAAACGAATAGCCAGTTGCAATATGAATTATCTGCAAGAGCCGGAAGTGGAGTTTTGACAAAGGTGGAAATGTGGGTTTCCAAAGTCCCTGAAAAGGGCGTTTCAAATAAATGGACCTCTGATTGCCCTGAGGAAATTATAGACGTTTTTTGCAGAGTGAAAACAGTTGTGCCGGTAAAAACAGCAGAATCAACTTTCTCAATCTTATGGACGCCTGAGGCAGCAGGCGAGTACTACATATCTGTAAACGTTTATAACTCGCAAAACGGCGCGTGTAACGGCAATTTCATAGGTTTTACTCCCGGATCGAAACAATGTAAGTCAAGTTATCCTTATAAAGTGATAATAAAGTGAGTTGATTAGCTTAATTGGTAAAGGCCTAGATCGCGCGTATTCTTTATGAACAGACTGAAACGATATCTTGCAGTAATAATTTTGCTGACTGTTACGCCTGGTTTATTTATCCACCAGGTTTATGCTGAAACTGTTATGCCCAGAGGTACTTTTAGTAGCGCATCCTGTTCTAACTTTTCCGGCTGGGGTATTGATGATGATTCCCCCTCGACCAATATTCAAATTGACTTTTGGATGAATAAAAACAGCGGTAACAACTCAGATCTTCCCGACTGGAGTGTATATTTAGGATATGCTTATGTTAACCCTTCTGCGAATCCAACCAATCCGCCTTTCTCATTTAATCCTCAGAGAGATATGGTTGCAGAAGGAGCATTGATAACAGGAGGATATGTCAATGAACCCAGAAAATACTTTTTTGTTGGAAGGAATAGAGATGTGACCGCTTTTACTATTAATGTTGATTCAAACGGGAATAGATTTGACGGAACTGGATCAATATATGATACCAATATAGGAATTCATACACTTTCCTGTAATCAGGCGTATCCGAATTGCAAAAACCTAGCTGGTCCAACTACTATTACTGTTGGCCAAACATATTCCTACACCGCTACTTATGAAAACTATAACGGACCTGTAGACGCTGTAGGATTGGTAGCCAATGCAATTAGTACATGCAGTTTTTCTCCGTTGAATGTTATTATTACTGGAGGAGCAGGTAGTTATAATTTTAATTGGACTCCAACCTCAACCGGAAGCTATACCATGTTCTGCCGCGCCTGGAATGATTCTATCGCAGAATGCAGAGGAACATGTGTTGATTTTGTTCCCCGTTATCTTTGTCCCGGTCCAAATACCACATTGGATATAACAGTGGTTGCTCCAACTCCCACATCTACACCCACGCCTACACCCACATCTACACCCACGCCTACACCTACTATCACGCCAACTCCTATGCCTACTGCAATACCTACACCAACTCCCACATCTACACCTACTCCTACTATTACACCAACTCCCACGATTACTCCAACTCCTACTCCTGCTCCTCCCACTTCAACGCCAACTGCTGGTCCGATTGGCTTCCGTGTTTTAGACGCTATACCAAACGTTATTCCTGTGGGCGGTTTGTGTGCTCTGCAAAATATACTGCAGGTTATTTTTAATCTCCTTCTTTTTATAGGAGTTATACTTGCTGTTTCGTTTCTTGCCTATGGAGGTTTAAAATGGATTACATCTGAAGGAGAAAAAGAAAAGAGCGCACAGGCAAAAAACATTATTATTTACTCCATCATCGGATTGATTATAATAATACTTGCTTTCTCATTTGTGAAAATAATCGGCCAGTTGCTGGGAGTTTCTTTATTGCCGGGCACAACACCCTGTCCTTAAAACGAATGTAACCAGATATTGACAAGTCAGATTTTATATCCTACACTTTTAATGAAATAAAAATCATGGATAATTCCGCCCAAGATTTTCAAAATACAAGCAGTAATTCCTTCAGGTGGGGAACAGCCGGAATATTAATCGGTTTATTTTTTCTTTTGATAATATTTTTAGCTTTTAATTATTTTAATATTTTGCCATTATCAAGCTCCAATCCAAAATTATTCGGTTGGCTTCCTCATAAATCCGTGCAGCCTGCATCTTCATCTCTACCTGATTATTTAGTTTTACCTGTTGATCCAAAAAGCGCTTTTGTACAATACGCGTATTTGACTTACGGTTTTAAAGGTAAGTTAACTAAAGTAAATGATCTTTACGGCCTGCCGGAACTGATTACAGATATATCAGGTAAAGGCGTTCCAAGATTTATGCTTACGAGAAGAACACGGGTAGTTTATTTCAGTAAGAATAAGACCGCGCCCGCAACATTTACGGACCTGAAGCCAGGCCAATCACTGTTAATAGGCGCGATTTATCGCGCAAAATTAGGAGTTTGGGACATAGATAATGTGAACATACTCGTGGAACAACTTCCCACGGTTTCAAATCCCAAGAAATAATATTTTGTACTTTATAGAAAATTCAACCGGAATATTTGGTATTGTAGGTCAGGATTCCGGCCATAGTCCAGAATATAAAAGACACGGTCGGAAGCATAAAATCAAAATCCACCAGGTTGTTCAGCATGGAAGCAAAAATTCCTATTCCTAGGGCAAGGAGTAAAAGCGCTTGATCCCGATATTTAAAATTTAAAATTTCACATTTAATATGCTTATATCCCTGTCCCAGAACTGAGAACATAAGAGCTAGGCTTGCCAAATAGCCAAAAATGCCGGTATCAGAAAGTATCTGCAGAAAAAAATTATGCGCGTAATAGGTCATAAGAGGCGGCGGTTGGTTTTGGAAACTTACTGTTTTATAAGTATCAAGACCAAAACCCGTTAAGGGCTTTTTTGCAAAAATCTCAATAGTTTGCGCCCAATACAAAATGCGCGTCTGAAAACTTAACTCAAATTTTTTC
>Ga0209542_10002627_pt1 | contig 39845 bp, 39 predicted proteins | sample RifCSPhighO2_01_FD_184028 | JGI IMG/M metagenome (GOLD analysis project Ga0209542, IMG submission 184028) | Soil microbial communities from Rifle, Colorado - Rifle CSP2_plank highO2_0.1 (SPAdes) (version 2) | ecosystem: Environmental > Terrestrial > Deep subsurface > Rock core/Sediment ... | reverse complement strand
GGTTTATTGTTTACTTTGTAAAAGGCCAGAGCCAAGGCTAGAGGGATAACAATAACAATGAGAAGAAGGGCAAGATAAAACGGCAAGTATGTATAAATGATAAAACTCATCCCCGCTCCGCCAGCCAGGTAGACAAACTGCTTGATGGTCAAGGGACCAATAATTTTATCCTCTATTTCTATAAATTGTGGGACTTGATAGCGCATACGCGAGTTATAAAGTTTGTAAAGTTATAAAGTTCATAAAGTAGGGTTCAAAGTATTTTTCCTATTTTATCATGTATTTACTTTAAAAACTTTTAGCTTTATAAACTTTATAACTATTCTAAAGGTTCTCTATACGGGTCAATTGCGTATTTCTGTTCGGGTTTTTCTGGTTTTGGTATTTCGACCACCAGTTTTGTCGGTTCGGGTTTGAGTTCTGTGGGAAGATTTGATGGTGGTGCCACAAAATGAGGGACAGGAATGGGTTGCTCTACCGGCTCCTGCTTTGGTGCTGGAGCAGGAACAGGATCTGGTCTTGGAGTATATGTAATACGCGAGATTCCTACAGGTGCATCTTCTTTCTTGATGTTTAATGCGTCACGCAATGTTTGATTTAGGGTTGGCGGAGGGGTATTTGAAATGGGTTTATAAATTTTGGACCCAAGGTCAGACCTTTGGGATTCTGAATCTAAAGGTGAGAAGTGATTTACATCACTTCGCAAGACCTTTTCAGAACTTTTGTAATCAAAAGATCGAAAAGGTGTACTGCTTCCGTAGGAAGGGACCTTTGGAATCGGTTGAGTTACGGAGCTTTGGGACTTGCTTCCAACAGATATGGCAATATCGGCAGTGGGACGCTCAACCATAGGCACAGTCTCCGGTCGCACCTCTAGAATGCGTGGCACTTTCCCAGTGTCAAGGGGCATCCTTGACATTGAAGTGTTTGTAATCTTTTCAAACTTATTTTCTACTTCTAACTTTTGACTTTCAACCGCGCTATCTTTATTTGAGCTTTGAACTTCTTGATTAGATATTCTACCCAACGCGTATTCAAAGACCCGTGTTTCCAACTCCTCTATTATTTGTCCCGCCAGAAGCTTGGAAATGCCGAGCTCGGAAGTCATCAGGTTTGTAAATATGTCAGGGGTGTCTAGTCCAATCAAAACAAAAAGTGTGTTGTTTGCCAAAATATCTATCTGGGTATCGGACAGAGAATATTTTTTGCCAATTTCTACAACCCTTTCCTCCCACACCCCGTCATAAACAAAATCTTGCACCGCTTGTGGCAGATTTTTTACATATTCTGGTATTTCGTTTTGATTTTTATCATCCATGTTTATGTTGTTTCACCTTCCTTAGGCTTTTCTTCTTTTTCCTCCTCTTTCTCGTCAGTCTCACCCCGTTCTTTCCTTTCCTTTCTTTCTTCGTTTGCTACGTCTGTCGCCAAGTCAGCCAATTTTTCTTTTTTAGTCTTTTCTTTTGCGTCTTTTCTTATTTTTCTGGCAATTTCTTTTTTCTCGCTAGGTGTTACCACGCTTCCTATCGTCTTTAACCCGCCAACCGTCGCTCCTTCTCTGACCGCTCCAATAATCCCTCCCCCTATCGCTCCCCCAAGTGCCCCTCCGCCAAGTTTTAAGACATTTTTTGACCATGTCCACAGTGCGTTTTCCTTGGCGAATGTATCTGCGTAAGCGTCAATCCTAGCATTTCCAATATTTTTAATTCTTTTTTCGTTTTCTTTCGCCGCGGCTATCGCTTCTTTACTTAATTCTTCTAGTTTTTTTACATCAGCGTTTTTTTCTTTGATTTGATTTTCGGTATCCTTGATTTCCTGCGCAATTCTCCTTTCTTCTTCAGTGTCAGACATTCGTTCCGCTTTTTCTCGCGCAGTTTCAAGGTCCGCTTTTTTCTTATTCAATTCTTTCAACTCCGTATTAGTGTTATCCAATTCGGATTTTATATTTTCTGCATTTTTGTCAAGAGGTTTTTGTGTTTTCTCCTTTTCTTTATCAACGGCGGCTCCACTTGGTTTTAACATTTTCGCAAAGTCCGCCTCTTTCTTTCCTTTTGCTTCAAGGTCTCCCCGGAAATTTACTTTTTTTGCGTCAGCTCCTTTGCCAAAGCTTACACCGGTTGCTCCTGCAAGATTTTGAAACTGTCCTGTTGAACGCACATCAAAAGAGCTTTTGGCGGTTTTGTCACCACCCTTAATGATTTGTTTAGCAAAAAATCCTCCCACCCCACCTTTTGAGGCGCGCTCTTTTAATTTTTCACTATTTGCAATCATGTTTCCTGTTCTGCCAATTGTTCCTCGTCCAATCTTACTTGCGCTTCCCATCAAAGCTCCACCAGCAAAGGCCGTGGCTTTGCCGGTCAGCTGGCCGATTTGGGAGGCACCTTTTGTGGCGTATTGTTTGGCAATGACAAGGGAAACAATAGAAAGTCCAATGACTACCGTAAAGTTAAAGAAAAGACTTACGGAATCTCGCACCTTACCGCTATCCGCAAATGATGTCCAGTCATCAGGTTTTATTTGAAATCCACTAATCAGTGTTATTATGACCCACGTCATTATCATATATATAGGTCCGAAAAGCAGTTGGCCGTTAAGTGATGCCCACCACCTTGAAGCATTTTCTTTCATTTCTGGTAGAGCCATGCCCATATAGGCGATAGGAGAGAGCATAAGAAGGACAATGAGCACGATATACCTTACAACAAACATGACACTGACAGCCAGAAAAACAAATGTGGTGATGAGAAAGAGTATAGAACCCATCACTCCAATAGTGAGCATGGCGTAATCATCGCCACCTTTAGAAATTTTGGAAAAATTAGTCTCCACACCTTCTTCAGCAAAAAATCCCTGCAAACCTATAGATTGCTGGAAGGCGTCTGACAGGCCGAGATTTTTTTCCACCGCTTCCGGTCCGATAATGGCATTATAAAAACCAATAGTAACCACATTGGAAGCGTCAATTAGAAGTTTGGTGAAAAATAAGCTGAAGTTTATGAGAATGGAAGCCAAAACAATGCCGACAATAAAACTTTTCACTTTTCCCGTGTCGCTTTTGCCTATTATGACCAGTATGCCTTCATAGATAAGCAAAAATATGAAAGCCAGATTCATCAAGTCGCGGATAACTTTCCAAGCCACATTTATGCCGGAAAAACTTGGTCCAGAAATGTTTTCGGCCATTTTTACCACTGTTTCTGTAATGACATAGTTAAGTAGAAGACCAGCCAGACCCATAACAAGACCAATTATTTTCAGAATAGTATAACTGATAAGACCAAGAGCTTTGGGAATCCAAGTAGCTGGGTTCAAAATATCCCAAATACTTCCACCGTCATAGACGGCTGGCTTCGGATTTACGACTCCGCCTGCCGCAGCATTGGCATTACCTCCGCAGCCAGCCGCTATGTATTGCGGGTCCGAAGCGCTCAGTCCGCTACAAGGATTGGAATTCTCTCTCCCCTGCGCACTCACAAAAACAGGACTAAAAACCACAATGAGGAGGGTCAGTATTCCAATGTAAGAAAAAAACTTTCTCATGTGATTATTTTATAATGACCGTGGCATTTGCTTGTCGCCATGCATCGGGACTAGTATAAACAGGATTTCCCGCTGAATCTAAAAATCTCAAACTAATCACTTTTGGATAATATGTTCCCGGACCGCTGTAACCGCATTTTATGGGAGAAGTGTATGTGGTTTGAGATGTCAAAACTTGTATGTTGACATGTCCGGATGGTACCGGTGGAAGAGGTGAGTCCGTCTGATTTCTATTACAGAAAAAATAATAGTAGAATTGTCCCGACCCGGAATTGGAGGCGGTAAGTGTTACTGGCCCCATAGAGAATGAGGTTCCGACTGAAGGACTGGCGGATAAGGTTACTTGCCCGGTGGCTGGAGTTGGCGGAGGAGTAATGGACGGGCCTATGTTGGCAGAACAGCTGGTATCGGTATGGCCGTCCCCGCTGCCAATACATTTCCAAACCCAGTTTCCGGTAATGCCGGTCGTATTGGATGCCGTGCCGATTGAGCATAGGTTTGTTGTCGGAGCGACAGAAAATGTTCCGTCGGTCGCGTTTCCGCAGGCGCCGTTTACTATGGCTGGAGGAGTTGATGTCCCCGAGCTTCCCGTTCCCGGTGTGGTTGTTGTGTTTCCCGGCGGAGGTTCTGCTGGTTCAACAACATTTACTATCAGCGTTACCTCGTCTGCAGAAATACCTTTTGAATTTTTGACATTGTATCTCAAGGTGTATGTTCCTAGAATGTTTACATCAACTTCGCCAGTAGCGATTACATTTTTAGAAATGTCTCCATCCAACGGGTCAAAAGCCGATGCTCCAGGGTCTGTAAACTTATTACCGAGAACCACTTCCATAGTATCTTTTCCTAAAAGAACGATTAATGGTCCACCCCTTACTCCTTCTGGAGGAGGTATTATATTTCTACCATCTCCTCTCAAACTATCACTATTAGGGACATCTTTTTGACCCCCTCCCACCACTCTGGTAAACAGTTGGGTGATGAGAGCGCTAACTATTTCATCAAAGGAACGAGTTAATTCCAATTGTCTAATACCACTTCCCAAAGCATTTTCCAGTTGGCTTTCTATGACACTTCCTGGTGTGACGGTTTCTTTAGCTACCTTACAGGAGTCTTCTGTTGCGCCAGTACATTGTTTTGTCCATGTGACTGTTGGTGCTACACCAAAATCACACAGTGCCCTGACCGCAGTACCACCAAACGGAGGTTTCCCATTTGGACAGGTCTCAACTCTTACTTGAGCTTCTGTGCCAAGACATTTTTTGACCTCCTTACCGGCTGGGCATTTTTCGTAAGATAGAAATCCCTTGCCTTGGTCTAGTTGTTTGTCATACTTATTTTTTTCCGCGTTTACCGCTTTTTCTAACGCGCCACTATAATCAAGATATGCCCCATAAGGGTTGTTACTGTTGTTTTGAGTAACTTCAAACCAGCCATCCCAGCCACCTTGACTGAAATCATTCATGAAAGATTCGTAATTATCTTTTACTCTAGAGAGTGTGCAAGAAAAATTTTCACTAGTTTCATTTAGATAATTTTTAACCAATGCCACTCTGACTTGTGCTCTAAACGGACTGCAAAGGGCGTTCAGCCGAGTACTGGAGAGAAAATTTGAAGCCACATCGTCTCCGACATTTAGGAAAAATTGTCCTGGGTCTGTCACATAAGCCGGGTTCCCCTTAAATCCAGAGTTTATCCAGTTGACCGTTTGAGCTGTTAATCTTTGGATAATACCCCTTACGATAGCTCTAGCCGCAGGGTCTAGAACATACTCTTTTATTTTTTCCGCAGTTGTCATTGCTGCGGTTATTCCGCTAGCGGCCGCCGTTACGGGATTGGCAACAGCGCTAACTGTGTTTTGAACTAGGTTTGTGGGGTCAATAACAACATCTGCAACACCTAAAAAAGCCAAGCTTTTTTGCGGAAAAATAAATAATAAAGAGAGGACAAGTGTTCCAATAAATCCAAATCTTCCAATATGATGTATGAGTTTTAAAAAAGACATAGTATATAAAGAATTATATACTATTATGCCTTTCAAATACTAGGATTTATGTTGAAAAGTTCATTTCAGTTTTTGTTCAAAATACGCACTTATATTTACTATTACGCTTTTTAAGTCTCTCAAATGTTGCTCATATTGATTTATGCCAGAGAGACTCCTAATGGGGTCCGTAAATGTAGCCCTCATTGCTTCTAGATTTGACAAGATATTACTGTATGCATTCAGTAAATCCAAATGCATTTTTATTGCATCACTAGGGGCTTCTATAATAAGTAAGTTGGCAATAAAAGTCTTGAAAGTCAAAATTGCCGGATCAAGTTTGGACAGCTCATTTTCGTCGCTTCTTTCCAATGCGGTATTAACTATTGCCATAGGATCTATTGGGTTTTTTATAGATTTATTTTGTAGTTTTTGATTGAGTGTATCATTATATAATTTAACTGTCTCTCTATCCGTTTTATTAATTATTTTTAGATTTGATGCAACATATACTGCTCCGGTGGCTTTTGTGTAATCTGGTAATGCCAAAACATCGTTTGCAATTTTATTTGCGTCGTAACTTGTAACCCCACCAGGTTTTTTTGCTATCTGTAAATATCGCGAAAACAGATCCTTAGCCATTTGAGCTGTTAGAGTCGTTTCATCAAATATTTCCGGATTATCTTTTTGGACGACACTGGTAAAATTTTGGTCTTTTTGGTCTATGCTAACTAGAATTTTTTGCCAATCAGTTTCCGTCTTTGCTTTATTATTTATCAAATTTTCATTTGATACAGTGGTAACACCGTCACTATTTTGTGCCACAGAAATATTGGCAGGGTTTCTTTGGATAAGCCATATTGATGTTACCACACCAATACAAAGTACTAATATAGTGTAGATTTTGTTGCTCGGCATATAGAAATTATATCACACATTTTGTGATATTATGGTGTAGACATAAAATATGAAAGTAACAAAAGAAATTCTAAAAACTCCTATAGCAATAATAATTTTATCGTCTATTCTAGTTTTTTTTAGCGCTTGGCCAGCCTTTTTTCTTGTAAACTATGGGGTTTTTACACAAGAAGATTTTTGGTTTTTGTTTATGGTTGCCCTTGGTGCTTTCGGAATAATTTTTTTGATGCCAGTTTTTATAATAAAAAAAATTTTTAACAAACAGACAAGTGATTTTGGTTTGTGTCTACCCCAAAAACTAAACCAAGCAATAAAACTTACCGCTATAACCATTTTAATTTTTCTGCCAATTACATTTTTTCTAGGAAGTCAATCCGCTTTCCGAGAATATTATGCTTTAGGACAAAATACTTACTATTTTTTAGCCTTCTCTATTATTAGTAGTGGCCTCTACTATTTTTCAGAAGAATTTCTTTTTCGAGGTTTTTTGTTTTTTGGTCTGTGGGATAAGTTTAAATTTCATAGTTTTTGGATAATAAGCCTAATTTTTACTCTATTTCATTTAGGGAAACCTTCTTTAGAGGTACCACTGACTTTCTTCTTGAGTTTGGCACTGTGTTACCTTTCCTTCAAAACCAAATCATTTATACCAGCAGTGATTGTTCATTTTTCCCTTGCCCTTGTTTTAAATCTGGTAGTCTTTTTCCTATAATTTTCAAGATTTTTGCAGAGTTTCACCCATGTTTCTAAAGGAATATCTTCCGCTCTAGCTTTGGGGTCAATACCGGCTTTTTCAAAAGCTTTCATAATTTTTCCCTTCTCAAACTTGCTAACACTGGGTGTTAGCAAGTCCTTTGTTGTGGTCATATTTTGGAGATTTAAGGAGAAATTTGCAGACAGTAAATTCGGTAAAAGTTGTTTGCGTTTGTGGGCGAAGCCGGCGTGTAAACATTCAAAAAATAATTTCTCTGCTTTTCCCCAAGGCCAGGCCCTTGGGAAGTCAACAAATCTTTTTCTGGAAATATCTGAAATATGTAGCACGGCGGAGTCTACTTTTGGCGGAGGATTAAAAGACCCCTTTTTTACTATACGGATTATTTTTGGTTCGCCAAAGGCCTTAACAGAGAGAGATAGTAAACTTTCTTTGCCATGCTGTTTATTTTCTTTGGCCACAATTCTTTCGGCTACTTCTTTTTGAACCAATAAGACCATGTCCTTTGGTTGATTTTTGGCTTCCAAAAACATTCTCAAAATTTGTCCGGTTATATAGTACGGAATATTCGCCACAAGCTTATACTTACACATTTGGCGCATTTCTTTGTTGGACTTCAAAAAATTCTCGTCACCGTACAATGAGTACGCCTCCTCGCCCTTTTTTTGTCCACCTCGAACTGCATCCAAATCTGAAAGTATAAGAGACTCAATGCTGCACTGTAAAATATCTTGATGAATAAGCCGAAACTGTCCTATCGAGATTTCTTTTGCGAATTTTTCTTGCAAGACTGGTATAAGTCGGTCATCTTTTTCCACAGAAATTACATGAGCACCTGTTTGGAGGAGCGCAGATGTCAAAGTTCCCTCTCCCGACCCTATTTCCAAAACAATATCATCTGGGCGTATGTTTCCTGCGGCCACAATATCAAAAATTATTTTTGATGAATGTAAAAAGTGTTGCCCTAATGATTTTTTCTTTTGCATAAAAATAAGAGTTCTTAAACGTAGTCTACTAGAGTATTAAAAATAACATATTATCACAAAACATATAAAAAGGTACCTACGTTACACTCCTGCTATAGCAGGAGTGTAACGTAGGAGGCCAAAACTAGGCCCAGACTATTTTTCAGTAAATCCAAAATAAGATTGAACTGGCTGGTCATATTCCAATTCTTCTACAATCATATACAAAACATCCTTACCTATTTTGAGGTCGGCCTTGAGTAAGGTTATTAAATCTTCACAGTCATAAGGATAAATCCACACACTGTCTTGTAGACGCATAAAACCAATATCCGTAAGTATATATCGTATACGTTCACGAATAGCTTTCTTTTTTTCTGGAATATCAAAAATTAAGACTCGCCATTTGCCGTCCCATTTTTTATTTTTCTTATCGTTCAAGCTTTCATAAGCAGTTTCTTTCAGTAAATACTTTTCACCATTAGGGGTTATCTGTAGCATTCCATTTACATATTTCAAAAATCCATTTGCGATCAACCTATCGCGAGAAACATTGATGAACTCTCCCTGACGTTTTTTAGGTAACATACCTAATTTCTTCATTGCTCCCAATACATTTGGAGCGACAAGACCAACCCCAATTATTCCAGCAACAACAACTGCTCGCAAAATGATTTTTTTCAAATCAGCTCGCTTCTTTTTAATTGCACTTTCTTTTTCAAGACTTTTTCTCATCATTCTATTATACGTTAACATACTGCTATAGCAAGATTATAACGTATTATTAGATTTTATAATACAAAGTCAGTGTTATTAGAATTCAATCTCATTAGAATTCAATCCCATCAAAATTCAATTTTAAATAAAGGTTTTTTATTTTGACTTATTGTATTACCGTAGTATTCTTTTTCTGTGTATTTATCGCTTATGTCATCTAGAAATTCTGATGGAGAATTAACTTGGAGAGAGCCAAATATAGTACGAGTTTGGGCGTGGGTCAAGAAAAGCTTTTTGCCTGCTCTGGTTATGGCAACATAGAAAAGTCTGCGCTCTTCCTCATTCGTAGCTTGCGTCTCCTCTCTATTACCTTTGGTGTTTTCATTTCTACGTCTATGAGGAAACAAGTCTAGTTCTAATCCACAAATGAATACATACTCAAATTCCAAACCTTTGGATGCGTGAACCGTCATCAGTTTTACTCCGCTTTTCACTTCGTCCAGAGAGTCCTGGTCGGAGGCGAGTGCGCTGTCTGTCAGGAATTTCTCGATGCCTTCCTCGGCAGGCAGGTCATCGTATTTTGTAGCCAAGCTAACGAGTTCCATGATGTTTTCCAGTCGTTCAGAATCTTCATCTTTTCCCGTTCCATACATATTTTGGATACCAGAAGTTTTGATAATGTATTTTATGGCCTGACTGGTTTTGAGTGTAGTCAGTATAGTTTTAAAATTCGCCAACATATTTCTGAAATTACTTATTTTTTCTTGCGCGCTAGAGGGCAGTTCATTTTCTTTGCCCCCAATTATTTTTCCAAGCGTTAATTTGCCAAGGCCTCTTCTCGGCACATTTATGATTCTGACGAAATCAGAAAGACTGTCCTGATTAAGCGAACATCTGACGAAACTGACTAAATCCTTAATTTCCTTTCTTTCAAAAAATTTTGTTCCAAGAAGCTGATAAGACACACCATATGAGAGATATGCATCTTCCAGAACTCGAGATTGGAAGTTGGCTCTATACAAAACCGTAATTTCTTCGGGGCTGACCCCGCTTTCTATCAGTTCTTTGGACTTCAGGGCAATAAAATGAGCTTCGTCCGTTTCGTTTCTTCCTTCAAAGATGCTGATTTTTTCTCCGTCTGGGTTTTCGGTGAAAAGGTTTTTTGGAATGCGAAAATTATTTACCTCTATGATTTTGTTTGCCACAGCCAAAATATTTTTTGTGGAGCGATAATTTTGTTCTAGAAAAATAGTCTGTACTTCCGGGTAAGTTTTTTCAAAGTGGAGCATGTTTTTTATTTCCGCTCCGCGCCAGCTGTAGATATTTTGGTCTGTGTCTCCAACTACGCATAAATTTCTGTGCTTTTTTGCAAGCAATTCTACAATGGAATTTTGAACTTTGTTCGTGTCTTGATACTCGTCAATATGAATGTATAAAAATCTATTTTGATATTTTTCCAAAACATCTTTGTAATTTTGAAAAAGTTTCAAAGTAACAAGCAGTAAATCATCAAAGTCCAAAGCATTTTCTCTGGAAAGTGTTTCTTGGTATTTCCGCCAAACATTTTTTGTAATCTGGTATGTATAGTCATCAAAATTCTTTTCGGCATATTCTGTAAAATTTACCCCTCGCCCTTTCTCATTTGATATAATGTGTCGAACCTTATCCAAATGTTCTTTCGGGTCTAGGTTTTGGTAAATCAAAGCATCCTTCAGTGCTTTTTTTGAATCAGCGCTATCAAAAATAGCAAAATGTCTCGGTAATTTTAGTAGTTCAGAATTTTCTTTTATAATCTGTACCCCAAGCGAATGGAAGGTACTAACTACAGGCTTGTTAGCCTGTCGCAGACTATACGCAGACTTAACGCCGACTGACGCAGAGGAATTCAACATAGCAAACACTCGCTCTCGCATTTCTTTGGCCGCTTTGTTTGTAAATGTGATAGCCAGAATTCTCTCTGGCCCAACCCCTTTTTCTATAAGATGCAAAATTCTATGTGTCAGAGTCTTGGTTTTCCCTGCTCCAGCTCCAGCCACAATCAAAACTGGCCCTTCGGTAGCAAGCACAGCTTTTTTCTGCTCCAAGTTAAGAGATTCAAGATAATTCACTCTCTGATTATAACATGTGGTCTGTTAGTAACTTCTCTTGACCCCAGACAATAACTCTATATAATAAGATGATACTGGGATGAAGATATACAGATATGGCGAACTGGAGCCGTTTTCTGTGACCGATATTTAGAATAAATGTTAATTTAGAACTTATTTCTGTTTTACAAAAAGATCCGCAATTTTGGCCAGGTCTTAAAAGCATGAGTCGGGCATTTTACAAAAAATGTCGTCACATGGGATCAAGGTCAACTGCGGTGAACATACTGACGTTTTTCCTTTGCCATTCTGCAATTTTGCCCCTTCTCCTAACGTCACTTTTTATGCCCGTACGCGCAGAGGCGGGGGTGTTTTCATTTATCACAGATATATTTTCTACAATCGAGGTTGAAGCGGAGGAGCCGGTAACAAACATTCAGAATCTGGCTTTGCTTCAGGCGACCATTTCTCCAAATCAAGGATTGGAACTTGCCAAAGGAGAAATCGCTATTATCGGAGGAACATCCCTTTCAGCCGAAAGTCAGAATTCTGCTTCCAATCCCAATTCTCTTGAAGCAAAAACAATTGATGATGACCAGATTAGTTTGTATGTTGTGCGGGATGGAGATACCTTGCCTGCAATTGCCAAAATGTTTGGTGTTTCTGTCAACACCATACGCTGGGGTAACAACTTGAAAGGAAACACTATTAATGTCGGTCAAACTTTGGTCATCTTACCTATTTCTGGCATTCAGCATATCGTCAAATTGGGAGACACTATCTTAAGTATTGCCAAAATGTACAAAGGCGATGTGGATGAAATTTTGCAATATAACGATTTGAGCAAGGATGTTAAGTTAAGCGTGGGTGATACTGTTATTGTGCCAGACGGAGAAGCAACGACATTACCTGTTCCTACAAAAGGTGGCGTTGGGAAGAAAGGTCCAAATTATCCTATATACGAAGGATATTATATGAGGCCAGTTATCGGCGGCATAAAGACGCAAGGGTTACATGGTAAAAATGGCATTGATATCGGCGCGGCATATGGAACCAATATTTTAGCGGGAGCAAGCGGTGAAGTTATTATTTCCCGAAGATTCGGTTACAACGGCGGATACGGTTTGTATGTTGTGCTAAAGCATAATAATGGCACCCAAACCTTGTATGCTCACATGAGCTCTGTAACAGTAGAGGCCGGTCAATATGTTTCTCAAGGACAGGTTATTGGTCGTATGGGTTCCACTGGCAGGTCAACGGGGAATCACCTACACTTCGAGATCCGTGGCGCTCGCAACCCCTTTTAGTTATCTCAGGTCTTTTTACTCAATCTCATCGTCTAAAATCTAAAACACTCTCCTCACCGTACGACCAGTACGGCTCGGATTTTGTTTAAGATTTTATACGCGACCTTGAGCAAAAATCCTCTGATCTAATCTTCCACCTTTGCTAGTTCGGATTTCATCCAAATTATGGAAGTTTTAAGTATTTTTTGTATTTCATTACACAATTTTTAGCTGAACAAAAACTTCACACAACGAAGTTTTTGTGTGAAGTCATTCCGTTTTTAAAGCAAGATAGTATCCTTCCGAAGCATAAGCATGAAAAACTTTCAATGGAGGCTCTTTTTTCTCCCTCAAAAACTCCTCCAGTTTCTTGTCGAATTTCTTTCCTGTGCAAGGGAAATAATATAACTTGTTGACTTCAGAAACAGTTTCCACAGAACAGCTTTTTGTTCTAATCTCTTTGTAAATTACGTTTCCAAATATACCAAGAGAAAGAACCAGGCAAACACTTATTATCAAGAAGCCAGTAGGGTCGGCTTGCCAGTACTTTTGCATTTCTTTTTCCTCCTGTTTTCATTATACACAAAATTCATTTGACATGCATATAGCAAATTTGCTATATTATGTTTATGGGGTATCAGTATAAAACGTTTTTCTTCGGCAACGTAAAAGAGTTTATAAATAGCTTGTCTCTCAAAGACCAAGAAAAAGTAATTGGAGCGGCAACAACTTTGGGAAATGGTGAATTTCGGTCTGTATCTGTTAAACAATTGAAGGGCGAGTTAAAAGAATTGCGAGTTAAAAGATATAGATTGATATTTTTTATTCACACAAATACTATTTGTTTTATACGGATATTTATAAAGAAAAGTCAAAAAACTCCGAAAAATGAAATAGAATTAGCGGAAAAAATTTATAAATTATATACAAATAAATAACATGAAAAAAATAAATGGATTCAAAACATATACATTGGAAGAGGTTCTGAAGGAACCAATGAAAAATAAGAAATTTCGTATCGGTTACGAGAAAGAAGTAGCTCGTCTCAGCCTTATTCATCAGATTAAGGCGGCTCGTTTGGCGAAAAAATACACCCAAGAAACATTGGCTAAGAAAGCTGATATGCCACAGTCGGTCATTGCTCGTTTGGAAAGTGGCAGGAGTGGTATGTCTTTCGAAACTTTGAGCCGGATTGCCAGTGCCCTTGGCAAGCAAATCAAACTAGCATAATAGAATTTTCACTCTGTTTTATTATTTTATGTAAGATTTACGCATATGCGTAAATCTTACATATTATTTATTTTACATACCTTGATATTTTTTTGGGCGGTACTGAAGTGCTTCTAGGATATGGTTTTCGGAGATATCACTAGCGCCTTCTAGGTCGGCGATAGTGCGAGCCAGCTTGATGATGCGGTGATAGGAGCGGGCGGAGAGGTCAAGCTGTTTTGCCGAAATGTTCAAGACTTCTTTGACTTTATCCGAGAGGACAATGTGCTTGATTAAATTTTTTGATGAAAGCTCGGCGTTAGTTTTTATTTTTAGTTTCAACTTTTTGTATCTATTCTCGGCTATCTTGCGAGCTTTCTCTACACGCGGTTTCATTTTTTCCGTGCCCTCGTGCAAATCCCGCCCGTCCGTCAATTTTTCATGTTCCACTTTTGATACCTCAACCCACAAATCAATGCGGTCAATGATGGGCCCCGAGAGTTTACGTTTGTATCTGTCTATATTGAGAGCAGAGCATATGCATTCTTTCCCTTTAACCCCGTAGTTTCCGCAGGGGCACGGGTTCATAGCGGCAATCAAAATAAAATGGGCGGGATATTTGACACTACCCCTTGCTCGCGATATGGTTACTTCTCTTTCTTCCAACGGTTGGCGTAAACTTTCCAAAACTCTTTTATCAAACTCGGGGAATTCATCCAGAAAAAGAACACCTTTGTGGGCAAGAGTAACCTCTCCCGGTTTTAAGTTTGCCCCTCCACCGACAAGCGAAACGTATGAGGCGGTATGATGTGGCGAGCGAAAGGGCGGGTTCTCTATAAGGCTATCGGAAAGAATTCCTCCTATGGAATATATTGAAGTTACTTCAAGCATTTCGTCAAAGGAAAGCGGAGGGAGAAGTCCGCTAAAAGCTTTTGCCAGCATAGTCTTGCCTGTGCCCGGTGGTCCAAACATGGCAATATTATGTCCGCCTGCCGCGGCAATTTCCAAACCCCTTTTTGCCGATTCTTGACCTTTGATGTCGGCAAAATCCATTTCAACCTCTCTTTTGGATTTCACTTTCTTTTTCGTTTTATAAGGCGCGATTTCTAGATGTTCAATAATAGGTTTATTTTCCTCGGCAAATTCTTTCTGCTTTTTAGTATTTATGTGTTGGATTACTTCCATCAAAGTTTCTGCTCCACATACTGTAATACCAGAAATACTAGATGCCTCTTCAGCATTTTCTTGTGGCAAAAATATTTCCCTAAATCCTTCTTGTTTTGCTTTTTGGGTTATAGGTAAAGCCCCTTTTACTCCTCGGAGGTTACCGTCCAGTGATAATTCTCCAATAAATAATTTTTTCTCCACGTCCGCCTCTATATCTTCGGAAGCCAGAAGATAGCCCAATGCAATAGCTAAATCAAAAACAGGTCCTTCTTTTTTAATATCTGCCGGAGCAAGGGAGACAACCACTTTTTGGTTTTTATTTTTTGGTGATTTCCATCCGGAATTTTTTATTGCAGCCGAAACTCTGTCTTTTGACTCGTCCACGGATTTGTTGGCCAGACCGACAATAGAAAAAGAATGCAGTCCCCGAGAGAGGTCTACTTCTATATCTATGATTTGAGCGGAAAGGAAAGTGGCTTGAGCAGAATAAATTTTTGAAACAGCCATAAAATTAAACGTTCATATGTGCCTTACATGTTTTGGCAGCGGGGTTCGCCTCTAGTCGGTCAAGTTCTATGTCCTCACCGCTTACTTCGCATTTTCCATATGTTCCGTTTTCTATTTTTTCCAAAGCCCTTTTTACTTCATTCAGTCTAATTTCTAATTGTTCCAAAATAGCTTTATTGTTGTCATATTGTTCAATGCTATCGGCCACTTCTGTTTCATCTGCCCTGTCTGTGTCTAAAGTTCCCTTTGTTGCTTCCCAATCTTCCGGGTTAGACGGGTTCTTTCTCCCCAAGGTTGTCAGTTCTTTTTCAATCAGGTCGTATTCATTCCGAAGCTTTTCTTTGAATTGTTGTGTATTCTGTTCCATATAATCCTATTGTAACAGAAGGGATAAGTTATGCCAATTATAGAGCGGCTTTTTGTATCAAATATTTTGGAAGAATAGCCCCAAAGACAGTTTCATTTTTAGTGATAATAAGGGTGTTTTTGTCTACAAATGAATACAACAGAAGAGTATTTCCAACCGAGTCTTTCAAAATACGTAAGTCTTTATTTTTTAAGGATCGGTCTACAAATATATTTATTGTAGTGCTTGCATTTTGCTCTATATCGAACAAAACTCCAATATCTTTTTGCAAATCTGCTTCCCATTTGAGCATTCCGGCAAAGCTTGTGGCAAAGTCGGATGTTTTGAGGATGATAAAAAATTCGTTTGTGTCAAATGAATAAACTCCCAACATATATTTTTCTTCAAATGAGCGCAAGAGAGATGGAGGCATCCGTGGGGCAAGAAGAGAAAGGACCAGAGTTATCGGAGCAGAAATGTCCGCCTCCCCTACGATGTTTATATATAAGATGGAATTTACAGGCAGTTTAAAAGATTCTTTTTCTTTATCAAAGAGAGAGACGAGTTTCTCTCGAGTTTGTGTTTCTATGGGTACAATTTTTTCTTCTCCGAAGGCCAGTAATGCTTTTGTTTTTTGCACTACTATTATCTCGTTTTGTGATTGCATATAGTAAACAATGCCGACTGTAGTAATTCCCAAGAGAAGAAGCGTTCCGCCTATAATAATAAAAAATTTGTTTCTTCTGCCTGAATTCCTTTCAAGGCCATCCTCTCCTAGGGCTTGTTCTCTTCTTTTTTGCTCCATAATTACAATGGAGGAAATAGAAGTTTTGTTTTTTGACAGTGTTTCCTCTATATCTCCCTGGTAAGTGCGCAAAGACTGAAGTGGATTTTTTTCTTCGGGATTCATTTATTTAAATTTTTTGACTTGTTCTTGGAACTCTACGATTTCCCCTTCCTCCACCAAAACCAATGAGATATTTTCTAGGGTTTTCATCCAAGTCAATAAAGTCGTCACATGTTTCTATTAGTTTACCGGATGTTGCTTTTCCAAATGACATCACTTCTACCTGACAGCCGACGTTTTGCAAGTATTCTACGAGTGGTATGAAGTCTCCATCGCCTGTGACGAGAATAATAGCATCAAGCTTCGGTGCCAGTTTGATAGCATCCACCGCCAGGCCCACATCCCAGTCTGCCTTTTTGGCTCCCCCAGCAAATATCTGAAGATTTTTTGTTTTTGTTTCAATACCCATTTTACCAAGCGCCTCAAAAAAGTTTTTTTCATCACCAGACTCTGTTGTGATGACGTAGGCTACCGCTCGTGTCAATAGTCTTCCTTGTAGGCCGTCTTTAACAACTTGGTCAAAGTTTACTTTTGCCCCGTAAATATTTTTAGCGCAGTGATAAAGATTTTGGGTATCAATAAATATCCCAACCCTCTGATTTTTGTGTTTTATAACTGACATATTATTTGTCCCTTTTTGCTACGAGAGCGATCAGCGCAAGGGCGATGACTACGAGCGCTCCCAATATATAAGAATTGATCATGATGTTTTCAATGTTGTTCATATTTATATTTTAATAAAGAAAATCGAAAGAAACCATGTCCCACCGGAAAGAATTAAACCCATTACTACGGAATACCAATGGAAATTCCCTGAAATTAGCGGTTCTATAATAACTGAAGCAAAAAACACTTGTCCTATTGAAATACTTATATCAGATATCAGACAATTTACCCAGCCTTTCTTTTGAGAAATGCATATTAAGAGTATATCACTATGAAAGATAAAAACAAAACAAACAATAACTCAGATAGGGTGATTTTATTTGTTCTTCAAACCAAGTTTTTTGTTTAGGGCGTTGTAGCGTCTAGGATTCTTTTTCTCCAGATATTTCATATGAGTTTTGCGATTGGCTACCATTTGCAAAAGTCCCCTGCGGGAATGATTGTCTTTTGTGTTTTTCTTCAAGTGCGTTGCAAGTTCGTCAATTCTCCTCGTCAAAATAGCGATTTGGACTTCAGGAGAACCAGTATCTGTCTCATGAACCTGGACTTCCTTGACGATCTTTAATTTTTTAATCTTAGTAAGCATTAAATATAGGATATCATAAATAGCTTTATTTTGCAAGGGTCTATTAAAAAAGAATGCACACCAGTGAAAGTGTGCATTAGACTGCCCAGTAACTTTTTATTACGAGAATGTCCCTCTTGATCTCAAGTCTGCCAACATCTTTTGTTGAGTGATTCTTGTCACAAGTTGCTGATCCGCAAAACCCTGTTACTTTTACAGTCGCTACGGCTTGTTGGTCTGGGCTCCATTCATCTTTTCTCATAAGAACCTCCGGATATGAAAATAGCATAACTATTATGTTTGTACAACTGATATTGTGCGACAGTGTTTGTGGTACAATTACAAGGTATGAAGAAGAACATTTCCAAAATGCCAGTCCCGGCGGAATTTATTGAACGCAAAATATATTTTATGAGAGGTCACAAAGTCATGCTTGATAGTGATTTAGCTCTTCTGTATGGAGTACCAACAAAAAGATTAAACGAAGCGGTAAAAAGAAACAAAAAGAGATTCCCGAAAGATTTTATGTTTCAATTGGCAAAGCAGGAAACCGATAATTTGAAGTCTCAAATTGCGACCTCAAGTCCGAACCGGTCGCAAATTGCGACCGGTTCACAAAAACATCGTGATCCTAAAATACAACCTTATGTTTTTACCGAACAGGGTGTAGCAATGCTCTCAAGCGTATTAAATAGTAGCAGAGCAATTGAAGTCAATATAGTTATTATGCGAGTTTTTGTTCATATTCGCGAATTGATGTTGTCACACAAAGATATCGCTCGTCGGCTCGATGATTTGGAGAAAAAATACGATGGTCAGTTCAGGACTATTTTTGATGCTATCCGCCAGTTAATCCTCGAAAAAGCAAAACCAAAAACTAAAATTGGCTTTGTTTAGAAATTAGAAATCTTACTTATGTCTTCTCTCAAAGCACTAAAACAGCAATTTTTGGAATACATAGAGATAGAAAGAGGTCGGTCTGTCAAAACAGTGGAAAATTATGACCACTACCTCACTCGCTTTTTAGGTTTTATAAAAACTGACAACCCAGCAGAGATCAAAGATGAGCCAGTTCGCCAGTTCCGCTTATGGCTCAATCGTCAATTAACTGGCCACGATAAAGCCAAAAGTGAAACTCTTTCTAAAAAAACACAAAACTATTACCTTATTGCGATCCGAGCTTTTTTGAAGTATCTCGCCAGACACGAGATAAAAACTCTGCCATCCGAACGTATAGAACTTGCCAAAACAGGAGAACGCTCGCTTGACCTCATTACAGGAGTAGAGCTCTCTCGCCTACTCGATGCTCCGAATGGTACTGACCTGAAATCTCTCCGCGATAAATCTATTTTGGAACTGCTTTTCTCAACAGGTCTTCGCGTTTCCGAGCTCTGTTCTTTGACTTCTGACATTGACCTAAACTCTGATGAACTCTCTATCCGTGGAAAAGGCGGAAAAATAAGGGTGGTTTTTATTTCAGACGAGGCAAAAAAGGCCGTTAAGGCATATTTGACAGCTCGCAAAGATATGAACGATGCCCTTTTTGTTCATGTGGGCAAAGAAATAGTTAAGAAAGAAGCCAACCCGTTAAATAAAAGAACTGTTGAGAGAATTGTAAAACAATATGCAATCAAAGCTGGTATTTCCAAAAAAGTTACCCCTCACACCATGCGCCATCTTTTCGCCACGGATTTACTTTCTAATGGCGCTGACCTCCGCTCCGTCCAGGCTCTCCTTGGCCACTCCAGCATAATTACCACCCAGATTTATACACACGTCACAGATAAACACCTCCGTGATATTCACAAAAAATATCACAGCAAAGGTTAGTCTGCTATTATCATCATATGCGAATAATATCTTGGAATGTAAATGGAATTCGGGCAGTATACAAAAAGGGACTTTTTGCGCCTTTCGTGGAGAAATACAAACCAGACATTATTTGTTTACAGGAAACTAAAGCTTTAGAAAATCAGAGCGAGGTGGATTTGCCGGAATACGAAGAATACTGGAACTCCGCAACTCGCAAGGGCTACAGTGGGACGGCTATTTTTACAAAAATAAAACCCATCTCCACAATTCTTGGTATTCCGGAAAAAATTGCCAAGAAATATGCTTTATCTGACGATGACTATGGCGACCCAAACACCGAAGGGCGCGTGACAACTTTAGAATACAAGGATTTTTACGTAGTCAGCGTCTATACACCGAACGCAAAGGAGAACTTATCGCGACTTTCACTTCGGCATAAAAAATGGGACCCGGCATTTCTTGCATATGTGGAGGAATTAGACAAAAAGAAGCCAGTTATTTTTTGTGGCGACTTAAATGTTGCCCGCACAGAAGATGATTTGGCTCGGCCAAAGGAAAATATTGGCAAAAAAGGATTTACAGACGAAGAGCGTGAAGGTATCACTAAAATAATCAGCAAAGGTTTCGTTGATACTTTCAGAATTTTCACAAAGGGAAGGGGTCACTATACATGGTGGAGTCATTTCGCAAATGCCAGAGAGAGAAACATCGGCTGGAGAATAGACTATATTTTTGTAAGTAAAAAACTGGAAAAAAAAGTTAGGGTAGCAAAGATTTTATCGGAAGTTCTCAGCTCCGACCACTGCCCCATTGAATTAGATATTGACATTTAGAAATTAGAAATTGAAAATTAGAAATTTGCTTCCACGACTTATCCACAGTATGTCCTTTACATGTCTTTTAGAAATGATACACTTACAACGGAATCGAAAACAGATGTCCTATAAACCCAGGACTGAAGTTTTCATAGTTCTTTGATGCATCGTGTACCTTTTTGGGAGTTGTACAGCTCCCCCTCTTAGAAGGCCGACTTGGTTTTGCCAAGGTAAGGAGTAAACAGACTTTCGCTCTATCTACTATTTTATTTTTTAAGTCTATTACCTCTGCCGAAACAATGCTGAGAGGCACTTCTCCCCAACAGTCCGTTTGCGTTATTGTGAAATTACGCTCTCGGGCTGTTTTTTATTACAAATGTTTAAATAACTAAATAGCAAACAAAATGATACCTTTTCAGAGCTTTTGTAATCAAAAGATCGAAAAGGTGTACTGCTCCTGTAAGGAGAGACAAAAACCTTTGGCTGGAAAGGTTTTTGTCTCTGAAAAGGGATTATTTTGTTTGCTATTTCACCCAATGTTTACTTCGTATTTTTTTGATTTCCGCCTCATCTGCCTCTTCTTTTATTTGTTTTCCGCTATCTCCAAGGGTTTTCAGCTCATTTTCAGGTAGCAAAATAAGCTCTTTTGCTCTATTTTCTAGATATTCTTCAGTATTTTTCTTTGGGTCTTCCAACACTTCTTCTAATAGGGCATTCAAAACATAACCAATCTTTGGTCCCGGTGTTACATGTGTAACATTCATTACTTTCTTACCATCTATTTTGAGCATTGCTACAGAAACAGGATCACGAAGTGCTTCTTCTACCATGGAGCGGTATTTACGGAGGCGGTACGGGTTTGCTTTAGGTCTGCCAGTTCCTATACGGTCACAGATACGTAGATTCATTAAATCCCATATATTCTCCTTACCTACATTTGCGATCATTCTACGAACAGCAGAGAGGGTTATTTGCTCTGTATCAGAAAAGAACATATGCCAACGAACCATTGTTACACCTTTATCTACTATTTTACTAGGATATTTCAATTCGTTTAGGATTTTTTTAGTTACTCTGGCCCCAACCACTTCGTGTCCATAAAAAGTCCATGTGTCCTTCCCCCATCTGCGAGTTTCCGGTTTAGAAATATCATGAAATAGAGCGCTTAAACGCATATCTAAGTTTAATTTTTGGTCAGCCGCATGTTGTAGAGAACGGAGCAAATGTTCCCATACATCGTATGCATGTGCCTTGTTTTGTTCTACCCCTATAGTTTTTTCTAGTTCTGGAGTTATGTATTGCAAAAGTCCAAGCTTTTTAAGCGTTAACATCCCCTCCAGTGGTTTATCTGACATAATCATTTTGGAAAATTCATCACGAATACGTTCACTAGATATGTTTTTGAGCAAATGTCCGTATTCCAATATAGCTTTTTCTGTTTCTGGACTGATTTTAAATTGAAGCTCACAACTAAATCTAACGGCGCGGAGTATTCGCAAACCGTCTTCTCTAAAACGAGCCACTGGGTTCCCCACCGTGCGGATTATTTTGTCCTTTATATCTTCTTGTCCTTTATAAAGGTCAACGACATTTTTCTTAGAGACAGAATATGCTAAAGCGTTTATGGTGAAGTCCCTTCTTTTCAAATCATCTTCTATTTGTTGACTAAAAGTGACTTTATCCGGATGTCTATTGTCAGAATATGTAGATTCTAAACGGTATGGAGTTACCTCTACCACCATTGAAGTCGAGGTCGCAGATGCAGGCTGACTAGTGGCAGATTGACGCAAAAGAGATTCATCAGAAATATTTTCAAAAATGACACCGACAGTACCAAAGTCATTTTCGTAAAAAGTCTTGTTAAATAAGGAGATAATTTGATCTGGCGTAGCATTGGTTGTTACATCCCAATCCTTTGGATTTTTACTCAAAATAAGGTCTCGAACACATCCCCCAACCAAAAAGGCCTCAAAACCAGCAGTTTCTAGCGTTTCTGTTACTCGTGAAACCTCATTTGGTATATTCGCTCTGTTGAGCTCAGTATTTTCCTCACCCTTGTTCGTTGATATGGAGAATTTCATATTTATAAGATTATACCACTAATTTTGTGGTCAGGAATAATTTTTTCGCCGCCGCTCAAAAATTTTCACTTTCCTTACAGGAACTGTACACCTTTCACATCTGAGTACAGACGCTCAAGGTCTTGCAAAATGATAACATCACTTCTCACCTACCTCGGTTGTTTTGTGTACTCACAAAACATACCTCTGTCCTGCACAAGTATGAAAAAATCTAAAGAAGTTTAGATTTTTTCTCATTGTGCTGTATTACTCTGCTTTGCTCGAACCTTTTTCGAACAACAAACGGACTAATGCGCACGCTCCGCGTGCGTGGTGGCTCTGTACTTAACCTTACGCTCGGACAATGTGCTAATTCTAACAATTCCGCCAACGCCTCGGATTACCTCGGCGTTCCGCCCTCGCTCCATCGCTTCCCATCCTAAATTTGTTTTGCGCGGGATTTCTTTTGAAAAGGTATGGGCGATGGAGCGAGGGCGGGCTTCCTTTTAAGAAAGGAAGCTGGCGAAATTCAAAATCCAAACTTCAATATTGTGCCTCGTTCATTCTAACATTTTGCGTGCCATGATCTAAAGGAGTCCATCCTCGGCATCCGCCTCGGACATTTCCGCTAGACCCGTTAGAAGAAAAAGTCAAGAAAAAGAGACAGACTTTTTCCACACATAGGCGAACAGAAAGCGCAGGAATTTTCTGGCAACAGCAATGAGACAGGTAAAGTAATGTTTGCCTCGTTCTCGCATCTGTGTGTAATATTCACGATATGTCTCATTGTGTTGCTTCAATCCCCACGCGATTTGAAACAGGATTTTTCGGAAGTGCGGGTTGCCTCGCTTGGATATTCGCTCTCTGCCTTTCCACGAGCCACTTCTTCTCGCCGCCACATCGAGACCGGTGAAAGCCACGAGCTTGTCTTTGTCGGTGAAGTCGTGTCCCTCCAAGAGCGCGAGAATCTTCGCAACACTCGTTTGAGAAACACCACGCACTCCCTCTCCAATTTCGATCGCTTCTTTCGGAGCATGGTCATGGATGTATGTTTCAAATTGATCAATCTGTTTTTCAATCGAGGTGACTGCTTTTTCTAAATGAGAAAGATTGATCTTCACCCCAAGCATCACTCCTGCTTCTTTGAGTTGCTTTGTGTGGGCTTTGAGCTCTTGCTTGTAGTGGTCGAGTTTGCCGACAGATGCCACCACCTTTTTGAGCGCTAGGCTTTGTTTTGTGGCTCTAAACCGCTTTAGGTCGGGCTCCAAGAGTCCGATCCGAGCGAGCCTGATCGCGTCGACAGTATCATCCTTGTTGTTGCGAACAGACGCTCGTTGGTACTGTTTGGTGATGAGCGGATTGATGACGTTGACCGTAAAGCCTGCGTCTGAGACCATGAGAGCGCACTTCACATGGTAGTCCCCAGTGGATTCAATGACGCATGGAACGCCAGTGTCTGTGTTGTGTTCTTTTAAAGATGCGAGCAGTGAATCAATACCACTTTCACTGTTCGCACATGATCTCACGATCGCTGAGTGATCGACCCGAAGTGTAGCAAACGAAAGACTGGCTTTTGAAACATCGATTCCAATGCTTGAAACAGGTGATGTATTCATACAAATTAAAATTAGCTGGTAATGTACAGAGCATGGAAGTAGCCTAATTGGTTATTGACACTCAGTGGTGTAACCCGTTAGTGACTTTTTTACTCTGATCTCTAGGCGCGAAGTATTCTAGCGGAGACGCGCGGAGCGTAGGGCTACAAATTTGACTTCGCGCCCAGATATCATGATACAACTTCTTTGTTGTATGAGAGTATATTAGGGCTACGAGTGCCTAGGTGTCTTTGTGCGGGCAGTAGCCCGCGCTTCTTGGGGAGAGGAAGTTTCCTCTCCCCGGGTCGGGACTACACTCTCGGATTACCGAGAGTGTTCTGCCCTCGCCATCCCCACTCTACGTTTTTCAATATCGTGTTTAGTGTGTAGCTTTCGCTTTCGAGAATGGATTGCAATTCGGGTCAGGCACTCATCCTTTAGTCATGGACGCCCTAGCGGAAATGTCCGAGGCTCAAATGCAAATGCGCTTGACCCTCCCGCCCTTTCGCGCGCAAGCCCGCTCGCAAGGGAGGAGAGGGATGCGAGCGGGACTCCCAGAGAAAAGACAAGTTGTTTTGGAATTTAAGAATTTTCCTTTACAAGAAGACTAATTAATGTTATCGTCATTTCGGACTTCGGGATGGTCTCGAAGCGGGTTCTTTCACAAACCACAAACAGGTAAAATAGGAGGTATACGAAATGAGAAGTATAACAGCAAAAGGAATACGGAAGTCATTCGACAGCAAGACTATTCTTGCTGGGGTGAACTTCGCCATCTCTGAAGGGGGCAAGCTTGCTCTCATTGGAGAAAACGGGAGCGGCAAGTCAACGCTTCTGAAGATCCTCACGGGACATCTTATCCCCGATCAGGGAGAGTTGTTCGGTGACGAGCAGAACTGTGTCTTGATCGCTCAAGATTTCTCTGGCAAGGATGAAGAGACTCCACGAAAGTTTCTGAATCGTCGTGTCAAAGAGATCCACAAGGCTATCAGGATGCTTAGCCAATCAGGCTTCGATCTCGGCAAAAACGAGGTGAGGCTTGATTCGGTCAAGTGCGGAGATCTTTCCGGCGGTGAGAAGAAAAAGCTGGAGATTGTGGCTGGTATGGCAAGCGGTTCAACCTTCATTGCGATGGACGAACCCGAAAACCATCTCGACTATCAGACGATCGACTGGCTTGTCAGCGTCATCTCGAAGTTCTACGGAGGCGTGGTCTTCGTATCACACGACCAGTATTTCATCGACCAGCTCGCGAATTCTATTCTCGAGTTGGAAGACGGGACAATCACTGTTTATTCGATGAAGTATGACGACTATTTGGCAGAGAAGGAACGCCAGATAGCCGGCCAGGCGCGCGACTGGGTGGTTGAAGAAAAGACCATCAAGCGTCTGCGCGAGACCGTACAGATGATGAAGGTGAGAGCGGCGAGAAATTCCGATACAGCCGCTACGTACCAACAGACCAAGCGTCGACTGAAGGAGCTTGAGGACAGCCACGGAAAACGCCCAGCCCTCGAGCCAAAACAGCCAAAGGTCCGCATCTCTGGTGTGGATCAAAAGAGAGGTAAGATGATCGTTTCGGTTGAGCACTTGTCGTTCTCATACGGCAACAATCGAATCTTTCATGATGCCTCGGCGGAGTTGCGATTCGGAGAGAAGGTGGTGCTGTTCGGGCCAAACGGGTCCGGGAAGTCGACGCTCGTAAGGTTAATTACTGGAGAGCTTGCTCCGCAAAACGGTACCGCTCGAATGGGCGTGAGTATCAAGTGGCAGTTTATGACTCAGGATCATTTGGCGGGTATCGACAGGACTCTTTCCGCTCTGGAAGTGTTCCAAAGTACCCTCAAGTGGCCTGAGCATCGCTGTCGCGCGAATCTCGCTCGTTACGGCATCAACGTTGATCTGGTTACTCGTCCACTGGGGATCCTCTCTGGTGGTCAGCAAGCTAGGTTCAAGCTCGCGCTTCTCTTTGCTCAGGAGCCGGAATTCCTCATCCTCGACGAACCGACCAACCATGTGGATCCACCCACGTGGGAAGCAATCGTTGAAGCGGTGAAGGGATATTCGGGAACAGTGCTCGCCGTCACTCACGATCGCGAGTTCATAGACGCCATCACCGAAAGGCTTTGGGTCATCAGGGACCACAAGGTTTTTGTTGAACCAGGGAATCTCTCGGAGTATCTCGAACGGAAAAGGAGGTAGGTCATGAGCAAAGCATGTGACCTCATCCTAATTCGGCACGAGGAAGCCGAGGGGAATGTCGCTATGGTGAAAAGCAAGTTCCATGGTGATGATTCAGGATTTATCATGGAATTGCGTAATAAACCAAGTGATAAATGGTGTTTGACAGCTCGTGGACGAGAGAGGTGTATTCCACTCCGTAACTGGATTGAAAGGCATGCACCACTTGGAGATGGACTACGGTTAGTAACATCTCCTTCAATACGCGCGGTAGAAACAGCCAACCTTGTACTGCCGAAAGCGGCATGGACAACAGACGGACTGGTTCGAGGACAAGTCTGGGGAGGCATAGAGTGTCTTCCATGGAGCGAGTGGCCTGAGTTTTGCAAATCCAATGGCTATGACACTCTTCCTTCTGGATTTCATCAGGCCTATCCGAACGGAGAAGCACTGGCCGAAGTCTGGAAAAGGACAAGAGAGTTTATCAAATCTCTTGATAGAAATACTCTAGTTGTAACACACGGCGAGGTGCTTCTCACAACTCGGATAATCCTCGAGTCAGTACCTGAATCGGATTATCACAAGCTTGAGCGTAACGGTAATTATATCCGTAACGGTCATGTTGCGTGGTACTCCAAACGTAATCCGTACACAGGAAAACTCTCACAAAGATTTTCCTTCCGGAGGATGTGGTTCGACAACACTGACACCGGGTGGATTAAACTCACTCCCAGATGAAGAATTGAAGTATTCATCTGGGAGTTTTATTTTATGTTCCATTTTTTAGTTAATATATCTACAATCGTGTCTGCTCCGTTTTTACCTAGACGTTTGATAAATTCTCTTTGCCCTTTTTGATCTGGTATGCTGACAATCATCCCTCTAATATCACTTTCTAATCGTGCTCGTATTTTTTTGTCTTTATAAATCTTTTCTGCATACTTGTTCAATTCAATGATTGCATCTTTTTCATTTAACGATGTAGGATCTGTTTCTTCTGGGTAGTAAGAACCCCAAAACAAAGACTGTGGAGTCGCATTATGTTGATTTAAGATTTCAGTTAAAGCTAACTGGCTCAGGTTCATGGGCATTAAAAAGCTGGTCGGAACGTCTAAAGCAAAAGCCTCAAGTGTAGCTGTCTGACCTGCTGTAGTGATAAAATGTTTTGATTTGCTAAGTTCTTGAATAAACTCGTGATGTTTTAATGAAACTATTTTTATTTTATTTTTTATTAACTTAGACTTTAAATATTCAATAGCTTCAGAACCCCCAGTAACCAGAATTTTGTCTATACCATCAAAAAGATTAGATAAGCTATCAGCTAATATATTAAGGTAATACTTGGGAAAAGTATTATCAAGCGGATTTTTACATCCTCCAATATGAATAAGAATTTGGTTCCGCTCACCCGTATCAGTTTTGATATTGATGATTCCCGGCACAACATGAATTTTATCGAAATTTTTAGGCAACTTATCTTTGATATGCGGATAGTCCATCCAAAATATTTCATCGGCAATCAAATGATCGGCTGGTATCTGCTTCCAAAACCACGCTAAACCATCTAGAAAAGCTGATGGTATATCTAAAAATTTAGCTGCGCGTATAGCAAACCTATTTTGAGAACTAATAACTACAGGATTTTCTATCTGCCTCAATATCTTTATAATTTCGTTCTCATTTCTTTCATCAACACTGATAAATGTAATATATTTTGGGATAATCTCCTGAACAAAACTATTACCAGCAAATATAATATTTTTATATCCACTGTTAATAAAAGCTTCCGCAATTGCGATAGCTTTACCAGTTGGTCCATATCCGAATGGATTAGAGAATATAACTATAGTCTTTTTCATTAACATTTTTTTCTATTAAATCCTCAGTCAACATTATTTCCCCACCTTTAAATCCATCCGCCACGTTTATAAGCTTTAGTATATTTGCAAATTCAGTATTATTTCGACTTTTACTCATTCTTTCTCCTTCAAGAGTAACGACAGTTGGTGTAAATAGCATACGAGGTTCTTTTGTTTTGGGAGAATATTTTTTTATAAATGCCTTCCGTATATTAAAATCACCCTCACTATAGTGATCCCCGCCACTTAGGGTAATATCAATTTTAAATATCTCCATTCTCGCAAGTAGCATTGGTTTATGGTACCACCAATACTGAAAGTTTTTTATGCTATCTTGAGTTGTGTAATTACATTTACCACAAGTCCAAGAGATTATTTCATTACCCATAACAGTAGTCTTACCATTAGCTCTGTGACACCTTGGACATATAACGCCGGCATATTGTATGGGACTTTCTAACGTTTCATTATCAGAATTTGCTTTTAGTATTTCAAATTGTTCAAGCGGATTCTCCATAGTTTCCTGCAGTAATTCTCTACAAAAAGAAAAATTGATAAGTTCAGAATTTCTCACGAACTGAAATGATATATGCGGATATTTATTTTTTAGAACTAGAAGGTTCCGCTCAATTATTGGTTGCCAATGATCTGCCACAGATTTGCAACAACCCTTTTCATCGGGAACAAAATAAATTGATGTATTTTTTGGGAATATATTAAATGGATACTTCCTAGGATTAGGTCCATCAAGAATATCCTGTTCCCAGTCATTGATTGAGACGATAAATTTAAATTGTGCTTTCTTTCCCAATTTTTCTAAATATTTACAAAGTAAATATGGGTAAACTATAAATGTCATGACATTGCCAGCATGAAAACCATAAGGTCTTATGCCCATATGTACTACTTCAGTACCTCGGATTTCTTGAGTAAGCTTAAGTAACCCATCAAAATAAAGATATGGCTTCATAGAAAAATTATAATGAATTAAAAAAAAGATATTTTTTGTACATGTATGAACGCGTAATTTTCTTCTTCAAATCTGGGGATGCGAGTCTGTCGCAAAAAAAAGTGGCTGTATCAGAAAGCGCAGCAAATTTTATCCATGAATAAAGCGTTGATGCTTTGGTAATTTTTTCTTTGACAACTGAATTATATCCATCCAAGAATGCATCAAATATTGTGAAATCAGGTTCAGCTTTACCGTCAGGGAATGACCATTCTAAAACACCCAGGGCGAGATCTTTTATAATTGGACCAATACAACTCCAATCAAAATCTATCACTCCGCTAATTTCCTTGTCATTCTTGAAGAATACATTTCCAGATCGATAATCATTGTGAATAAATCCCACAGGAGACTCGTCTTCTCTCCCGAATTTAATGACTTCTTTGACTTGTTCAACAAAGACTTCGCCACCCTCAAAATCTTTTTTAAAAGTCTCCTCATTTTGCAAAACCCTCTCTAGTTCAACAAAAACATTTCTTCGGCGGGAAGATGAGGGTTTGAAGGTTTTACCAATCTCAGCCATAGAAGCCAACGTGTGTCCCGCAGCGTATGCTTGTTCTTTAGTTGGTAAATTGTCTTTATCAATATGAGCATGATAACCTTCTAAAAAATCAAACATTACAGCAACATCAAATCCATCTGTCGATGCATAAAAATTTCCATCTTTGGTTTTAACCCATCCAGGAACAGGAAGGTTATTAAAAGATAGATATTGCAAAGCCTCATATTCAAATCGGACGTCTTTTATTGGTAAACGTTTACTTACACGTAGTATTTTTTTATTTTTCTCTCCGATTAAATATACATTATTATCTCCAGACTCTCGCACCATTTCTATGGGGGAAACTTCTGGTATATCATATTGATTTAAAATTTTTTGTACTGTTTCCATATTATTATTTTAATTTTAACCATAATCTTTTTGTAAGCCTTGACCAAGGTTGAAAAGACTTAATTTGCTTTACATCAATCATTTCATTATAAAGCGCAAGATACTGAGGACCAAGTATGTCCCAACTAAATTTATTTGCATGCTCAACTCCTCCTTGAATTAATTTATTTCTCAAAGGGGCATTTGAAATAATAATTTTTACCTTATCAGCAAGATCTTTTAAATTCCTCGATTCAAACAATAAACCGCTTACACCGTCCTGAACATATTCAGGTATGCCTCCAACTCGACTAGCTACTACAGGACAAGAAGCAGCTTGTGCTTCAATATTTACCAAACTACCACCCTCTGATATCGAAGGGACGACCGTGCAAATCGCCCCTTTCAATAAGGAAATTGCTCGTGTAAGTGAAACTGTGCCAATAAACTTTATTTTATCATCCAAATTTAAATTTCGTGCCAGAGTCTTAAGATTTTCTTCTTCATGTCCTTCGCCCGCGATTAGTAGTCTTATCTGAGGATACTCATTTGCAATATCTTTAAAAGCCCTAATGAGAATATCGACTCCTTTAGATGGGGTAAGTCTTCGTAAAGATACAATATAATTCTTTTCTGTTTCAGTGCATGATACTGAATTTATAAATTCAGTATCTATACCAGCATATACAGTTCTAACATAATTAAGATTGGGAACAATTCCCCGTAGATCATTTTCAAGTGCTTTTGAAACACAAGTAACAATACTGGAAGACTCAAGGACAGGTCTCATTATTTCTTTACTTTCATTCCATACTGTTTCAGTTTCAGAATCGCCAGTATTCGGTATTTCACTTCCTGCAATAGTTGAAATCAGCGGAACATTCCAATGTCGACTAAGAAGTAACCCGATTAAGGGTAGTGGCCGACGTACACCAATAACGTGGATAATATCAGCTTTAATTTTATTCTCATTATTCTTGGCCCATTCAATAATATTATTGAATTCAGTTTCCGTACGAGCGCTTACAACACGATAAATTTTTGTGTCTTTGTAATCATCCTCTTCAGTGAGTGTGGTCGGCCATTTTTTTGTCAAAATAACTGATTCGATACCTTGCCCTCGATAAAACCGAGACAATTCTGTAACCATTGTCTCAATGCCTCCAATGTGAGGATGATATAGTGAACAAATAAATAAAACTCTTCTCATATTTTTGCTAACTTATATACTAATTGGCCACTCCAAAAATTATTTTTTTCTTCTCCAGTTTTATAATCTATTATTTCCATCTTTAGAACCTTTAAGCCGGCTAATTTAAAAAGATGTTTTGTTTCATTTGGATTAAATATATGAACAATTGTATTTATCTGTCCCTGATCAGTATTAATATTCAACTCGAAATCACCATTGGAGATTTTTGGGGTCAGAATATCTTTACATATATTTTTTAGAGTCGCTTTTATTCCATAATGAACAGCATTATAACGGTTATTAACATCCAAAAAGATAAACCCTTTATCATTAACCAATGAAGCTAAGTTTTTGAGGGCAGTAACTCTTCTATCAAATACTATATGGCTTAGTACATTCCACAGACAAAGCACCACGTCATATTTATTTTCTAATTTGAATTCAGCATTTGAAATATCATCTTTTAAAATGGTTGCACCTGGTATATTTTTTGATAAATTAACCATACCGTCGCTATTGTCTATAAGTGTAAAATTATCAATACCAAGTAAATTAGCAATTTCCTTACTTCTTTTCCCATCTCCAGATCCTACATCAACCATCGTTTTTACAGTACCTGCTTCTTGTTTAATGAAAGTATTTACAGATGAAAGATAAGCTTGTTTTGTAGTAGCATATTGTGCATATGATTTAGCAAATCGGGAATAGAATGTTTCAGATGAATACATAAATATTATTTGAGGACATCTTTAACTATCTTTGACACCTGTTCTACTTCATCGTTAGTCATTTCATAAAACATAGGTAATGCTAAAATTCGTTCAAATATTTTATCTGTTATTTCACATCCATTAGTGTAATCTGCATACATGGGAAAGTTATATATCGGGGGAAAATAGTTAGTGCTTGAAGCTATTCCATTACCCAGCAACGCTTTATAAACTCTATCTCTATTCTCATTATTTTCTAGAAGAATAAAATAAACAAACCAACTTCTTTTGTCTTTAGTCGTCTGATCTGGTATGACAACACCTCTCACATTATTTAATAGATTTGAATATCTTTGCGCGATTTCCTCTCTTCGCGTAAGCATCTTATCAATAATCTTTAACTGTTCTCTACCAAAAGCTGCTTGCATTTCTGTCATTCTAAAATTAAAGCCAAGAATCACATATTTCATCCAATCTTTCTTAAGAGATCGACCCTGATCACGCATTGCCAAACATTTTTGTGCAATAATTGGATCATCTGTAACAATCATCCCGCCTTCTCCGCCAGTAGTAAGTTGTTTATTTTCATGAAATCCATATACCGTGGCTTCACCTAATTTTGTAACAATGAAATTATCATTTGGTTTACCTATTGCCTCGCACGCATCTTCAATAACTTGAAGATTATATTTATCTTTTAATTGCTTTATCTCCTGATAATTAACTGGTAGACCCAGAATATGGACAAGAAGCATCCCTTTCGTCTTAGGAGTTATTTTTTCTTCAATTTTATTGGCATCAATATTAAGTGTCCGTGAATCTATGTCAATAAAAATAGGAGTGACGCCTTCAAATAATAGAGCATTAGCAGAGGCAACATAGCTAAAAGGAGTTGTAATTACCTCATCACCCTTTTTCCATCCCAGTGTACGAACAAGAATGTGTAATCCGCTAGTCCCACTATTCACAGCAATTGCGTATTTTTTACCGACATAGCTAGCAAATTCTTTCTCAAATAACTCTATCTCTACTCCTCTACTCAATTTTCCAGATTTAAAAACTCGTGAGACAGCACTTACTTCATTGTTACTAATATAAGGTTTGTAGAGAGGTATTTTCATAATATCAATTAAACATCTTATTTAACACAGCACAGGCTTCAATTAGATCTTTGGTTCGTAGATGGATATGATAATTCAACCAATAATCTTTATCGTGGGCATTACCAAACAGAATGACAGGCTTATTCTGCTGGAATGCAAAAAATATCTCCATTGATGTGCCAATCATGCTACAATTTTCTACAGTGTCATTAACCAATAAAACATCTGCATTTTTAATATCGTTGAGATCTCTAATAACGGCTGCTCGCGGATCAGTAAAAGTTTCTTTTTCCTCACGGCCTCGGAAAGCATGAAGGATAACAAAGTTCTGCTCAAGAAGTTTAGTTGCTTCATTTCTCCACGCTAAAGATTCTGCTCTTGAAACACCTTTTATTGGACCGCTTAAAAAGATTTTCTTTTTCATTGTAATTTTTTGGTATAATTATGCATATCTTATTTCAATAATTCACCAACCGAAACCCCAAGAGCCTTCGCTAATTTGGTAATGGTTGAAAGTGTTGGATTTTTCTTCCCACTTTCAACATTACTGATATATGAACGGTCAACGCCTAGTTTCCGGCAAATATCGCCCTGCGACATTTGCTTGGCTAAACGGATTCGTTTCATATTGTTTCCGAGTTTCTTTGCTGAATTATCCACATTCAGAGTATAACTCTAATTGTCTTTTGTAACAATAATGTTATATAATACAAGTAGCCCTCGCTCCATCGCCCATACCTTTTCAAAAGAAATCCCGCGCAAAACAAATTTAGGATGGGAAGCGATGGAGCGAGGGCGGAACGCCGAGGTAATCCGAGGCGTTGGCGGAATTGTTAGAATTAGCACATTGTCCGAGCGTAAGGTTAAGTACAGAGCCACCACGCACGCGGAGCGTGCGCATTAGTCCGTTTGTTGTTCGAAAAAGGTTCGAGCAAAGCAGAGTAATACAGCACAATTCATAACTTGGTCGGAAAATTCCCCCGCGCGCTTGCGCGCGGTGAGGAGAAGGGGGTGGGCGAAATCCGAATCTGTCTTGCAAGCAAATGCGAATTCGGTGGGCGGGCAGGAAAGCAAGAAATGAGACGGCAACGGATTCTTCTTTTTTCATAATCCAAAAACATATATGAACAAACCAAAATATTTTCTCTACGCGCGAAAGTCCACGGAGGACGATGACAAACAGATTATGAGTATTGAAGCTCAACTCTTTGAGCTTCGCGAGTTCGCGCGTAAAGAAAATCTTGAAATTCTTGCTGAATTTCAAGAGTCGAAAAGCGCAAAGAAACCGGGTCGTGAGAAATTCGGCGAGATGATGTCCCGCATTGAATCAATGGACGGTGTAGGCATACTCGCATGGCACCCGGATCGTTTAGCTCGTAACTCTATTGACGGCGGGCGCATCATCTACGCCGTGGACACGACCAAAATTGTTTCTTTGCGTTTTCCGACATTTTGGTTTGAACCAACCCCGCAAGGTCTCTTTATGTTGCAAGTGGCGTTCGGTCAATCGAAATATTATTCCGACAACCTTAAACAAAATGTTGAGCGTGGTATCCGCCAAAAACTGCGTCGTGGCGAATGGCTGACAAAAGCGCCGTTTGGATATGTAAATAATGTTAAGACGAGAAATATTGAACCTGATAAATTAAAATCTCGTCTTGTTGTTCGCGCTTTTAAGGAATTCGCCACAGGGAAACATTGCTATAAATCCGTATCACAGTTTTTGGCGGATCACGGTGTTGTTACTCGCAATGGAACGCCACTTAGCAAATGTGCCGTCTCCGCAATGCTTTGCAATCGGGCATATCTCGGTTTTGTAAAGCATCACGGCGAATGGTATGCCGGCACATTTGCGCCAATTCTTTCTCCCGATTTGTTTGAAGCCGTGCAGAAAAGATTGAGAGAACGAGCCAAACCTCGCAAATCAAAAAAACATCACGATTTTCCATTTACCGGACTTTTTCGTTGTGGCGAGTGCGGAGGAATGATAACCGCGCAATGGGCGAAAGGTCATGGCGGTTTATATCGCTATTATCGGTGTACGAAAAAGAATGGAAAATGTGAGCAAGGATATTTGCGAGAAGAAAAGCTCGTTTCTCAAATCAGAGAACGGCTTCAACAAATCACGCTTCCCGACGACTGGATTGACTACATGACGAAAAAAACGGATGAATGGGAAAAAGAAGAAAATGTATCGTCGGGAAGCGTTGTTGAGCGGATTAGAGGCAATGAGCGAGAGACGCAAGAGAAGCTCGATAATTTGGTTACGCTCTATATTGACGGCGATATTCCAAAAGCAAATTATCTCGCTAAAAAGGACGAGCTTCTCTTGCAAAAAGTCTCTCTCGCTCACAAAATGGACTCCGCTCGACAGGAGAGAAAGAATTGGGTCGAACCTTTGCGGGAATGGATTTTGGATATGAAAAAAGCCGCGCAATTGGTTTCAAGCGACAACTTTTTTGAAATTCGCGACTATTTCAAAAAAGTTGGAACGAACCTACAATTGCGAGACAAATCCGTCTCCGTCTCATTTTGCCCGCCCACCGAATTCGCATTTGCTTGCAAGACAGATTCGGATTTCGCCCACCCCCTTCTCCTTACCGCGCGCAAGCGCGCGGGGGAATTTTCCGACCAAGTTATGAATTGTGCACCCGGCAGGGGTCGAACCCACAATAACACGTCCGAAGCGTGTCGTGATATCCATTTCACTACGGGTGCATTTTACCTATGTGCGGGTATCGGGAATCGGACCCGAATTTCTTCCTTGGCAAGGAAGTATTTTACCACTAAACTATACCCGCAATGTAGCAACTTTACTATCATATACTAAAAATTTTAAAAACAAAAGAATTTTTACAAATAGGCAAATGTGCGGTGAAATGTGGATAAGTCTGTGGAGATGTGTGTAAAGGACATTTACTTCATCTCATGTTCATCTATCAGACATTTTGTTGTCCATTTGATTTACAGGGCTTTAAATATGATTAAAAGTAAAAAGAGATATTCACAAAACAGCTATTTTATTATAAAAAACAATTATGTTTCACGTGAAAAGGAAATTATGTTATTCGTGAAACAAATCTGATTAGTTGTATAATTAAACATTATGAATGTATTTAAGTCCATAAAACGTTTCATGGCCGACGTAGAGCGAGCAAAATGAGAAAGTAATCTTTTTCATTTTCGAGCCGAGGTGATAAGCCGTGTTACGGCTTTGCAAGACCTTGAGTATTTTGTAATCAAAATGCGAAAGGTGTACTGCCTCTGTAAGAGGAGCCATATGGATATTATATGAATAACAAAAAACCTACCAAATTACCTACAGAGAAACAAATAATAGGCAAAATAGGGGAAGACTATGCTTGCGATTACTTAAGAAAGAACGGATACATAGTTATTGAGAGAAACTATCTCAAGAAGTGGGGAGAGTTAGACATTGTAGCTAAAAAAGATAAAAAAATCCATTTTGTTGAGGTAAAAAGTGTTACACGTGAAATCTTTAATGAAAAAGATGGAAGTGTTATTCGTGAAACAAACGACTCATACCGAGCTGAAGATAATATGCATCCCTGGAAGTTAAAACGATTAGGTAGGGCAATCCAATCATATCTGCTGGATAGAGATATTCCTGACGATGTTGATTGGCAGTTCGATTTAGTAACTGTGCATGTAGATATTGATAAAAGACTTTCCAATGTCTTTTTGCTTGAGGACATTGTCCTTTAGGGTAAAACTTCCAAATTTGACGAACTTCTTACAGGAGCAGTACACCTTTTCGACCTTTTGAATACAAAAGCTCTGAAAAGGTCTTGCGAAACTTCGTTTCTCACCTTTGTTGGATTTCAAAAAATAATTGTCACCGTAGGTTACTACGCCTCCAATTCTTTTCCTCGTCCGCCTCGGATTTCATCCAAATTTGGAAGTTCTAATATTTTTTGTGAATCTGCACTTTCGTGCTAGACTTCATTTTATTATTTCGGGGTGTAGTGAAACGGCTATCATACTTGATTTGGGGAAGTTATTTTTAAAAATTGCGTCGGGGTGTAGTGAAACGGCTATCATACTTGATTTGGGATCAAGCGTTCCGAGTTCGAATCTCGGCACCCCGACGAAGTTTTGAAAAATAACTTCCAGAAACATGTTATGTTTCTGCGGAAATTTTTTACCGTCTCATTGGCGGAGGATTAGAGTTTGGAGAAAAATTGACTGATGGTGTGAGAAGGGAAGTTAGGGAAGAATTGAATAGTGAAATAAACAACTTATCACTTGTGAAAGTTGTTGAAAATATATTTATGTATGAAGGCAATCCAGGTCATGAGGTAGTTTTTATCTATACAGCAGAGTTTGTAAATAAAGAGTTATATAAAAAAGAAAAAATTCATATTGTAGAGCCCCATTTAGAATTTGACGCTGAGTGGATTTCTATTGCCGAGGTTCTCAATGGTAAAATTATTTTATATCCAGCGACAGATTACTCTGACATATTTAAAAACTAATGTCCTCACAATTTATCCGCACAAAAGAAGATTTTACCTGCAAGAAATGTGGGTTTTTTGTGGAAGGGGATGGGTACACCAATCATTGTTCAGAGTGCTTATGGTCAAAACATGTTGATGTTTTTCCAGGAGATAGGGCGGAGTCGTGCGGAGGAATGATGGAGCCGACTGGTGTGGAAGTAAAAAATAAAGAGTACACAATTACTCACAAATGCCAAAAATGCGGGCAAGAAAAACCAAACAAAGCAATGAAGAGTGACAACTTTCAAATGCTAGTTCAAGTAAGCGCTGAAAATTCAGAAAATTCATAGAACTTTCAAATTTGAGACATAGTTACTTATAAAATTAAAAAATAGCTACATACGTTATGATTATGCTATAGCATAATCATAACGTATGTAGCAAAATAGAAAATCACAGACATTATTGGTTTTTGGTTAGTTCATCAGTAATAATTTTGGTCAGTACTGGAGCGATGCTATTTTGGAACTTCTTGGCAAAACCACTAACATCCTTTGATAAAAGTTGGGTAAGTGAAATACCTGTTTCGCTTTGGAAAGCTCTGTCTATATAAGCCGAAGTGATAGCATGGAGGCGGCGATCGGCTGTTGTTGCGCCATCCGAACTTGTAGTAATAATGCCGAGAACCGAGCTGTATTTATCTACCACGGCCCCGCCAGATGCCCCTTTTTGTGAGACGACCGTCCCTCCTACAGATATGATGTCTATTGTGTTTAGATTGAATGTAAAAAAATCTTGTACCGTGGTGATAGCGCTAACGATGTTTAAGTTTTGTTGTATAGTTATTCCACCGAGAAATCCAGCGGGGTATGAGACCAAAACGACATTATCACCTTTGTCTATTATCTCGCGTAGGTTAAGTGGTACATAATCAAATTTTGATAGTGGCGAGCCGTCTACGGCAGAAGTTATTCTCAAAAAAGCAAAATCGTTTTCACCTGTGCCTGTCGGGTTAGCTTCTTTTAAAATGGTTTTATTATTTTCTATCCAGGTTGGTGAAATATAAACAAGTTCGGCATAGTAGCGAGGATATGCTGGAGAATCTGTGCGGATTATACACTGTACAAAATCTTTTTGATGAAAATCACGCAGGAGAAAATATTCTGCCACATGAGCATTGGTCAGAATTACTCCTTCCGAACTTACAATAATTCCTGTGCCGGAAACAGGGGACAACGTGTTGCCTCCTGTGGTACAGAGAATATTAACCACGGCTTTTTGAACCTGTTTATTTATTGTCTCAAAATCAGTGGGCGGTTCTGCCGGAACTTCAGTTATGGTGGGAATCTGGAGTTGAATTGATGCAGTAGGCGCAGGTGCAGCCGGCTTTAATTGCGAAACAGATTTTTTTGTTGATTTTGCCACGGGCTTACTTTCCGTAGGTCCAGAGATTGACGAGGTAGATGTAGCGACGCCTATTTCCTCCGGTTCTTTTTGGACCACTCCATCCACAGGCTCCTTAATTGGATCTATTTCTAAAAAGACCACGGAGGTCAAAATTATAATAATAAATAATAAAATTCTTTGAATCATAAAGGTTTAATTATTGGATTATATCATTAAATTGCCGTTAATAGTGTACCCTTATGTATTAGTTGTGTGATATACTATGAATAGTACAATTTATGTATTTCCCCGAAATAAAACAAAAAGCGATACAACTGAGAAAAGAAGGTTATTCACATAACTATATACTTAAACATGTTTCTGTCGCAAAAAGCACCTTGAGTGATTGGTTACATGATATTCCATTTACTCCAAACCAGTATACTTTAGACACAATTGGAAAAGCACATATCGCTTCTGGTGTATACAAACATCAGATTAAAGTAAAAAGTTTAGAAAAAGCAGAACTACAAGCTCGGAAAGATATTTTAAATCTTTCAGATAGAGACATAATGATGCTCGGACTTGGTCTGTACATAGGAGAGGGAGGAAAAACAGATGGATTAATTCGAATAATTAACTCTGACCCTAAGGTAATCAAGCTAGCTATTAAATGGTTCAAGTTTTCTTTTGGAATTAAAACAGAAAATATTAAAGTTAGACTTTTTTTATATCCTGATAATATAGAAAAAGATTGTATTGAATATTGGTCTAAACAAATTGGAGTTCCTGACTCTCAATTTTTTAAGCCAACCATTGATATAAGAACTAATAAGAAAATGTCTAATAAAAGAAAATTACCTTTTGGCACTGCACACATGAGTATTAATGGTTCCGGTGTATATTTGCATCGCTTGATAATGGCTTGGATAAACAGAGTTTTGTGATAATATACGAAGATTAAGCGGATATGGTTTAGTGGTAGAATGAGGCACTTCCAATGCCTAGACGGGAGTTCGATTCTCCCTATCCGCACCAACAACAAACTAGACGGCTTTTTTGAAGCCAACATACGGGACGCGCGAAGCGCGTCCCAATGGTTTCTGACAGGTACCCCAAATTTAAGACACATTTTCCGGTAAGATTAATAGTAAAATAGTCGTATTAGTAATCTAACCAAAGAATATGTCTACACCTCACAATAAAATATCAATGGATCTGAGAAATCAGATATTAGAGAGAGTCAAAACATCTGGTAAATCAATAGCCGAGATATCAC
>Ga0209542_10002625_pt1 | contig 39847 bp, 34 predicted proteins | sample RifCSPhighO2_01_FD_184028 | JGI IMG/M metagenome (GOLD analysis project Ga0209542, IMG submission 184028) | Soil microbial communities from Rifle, Colorado - Rifle CSP2_plank highO2_0.1 (SPAdes) (version 2) | ecosystem: Environmental > Terrestrial > Deep subsurface > Rock core/Sediment ... | reverse complement strand
CTTTATTGGCAAACACAGCAATATTGCTGTGTTTGCCAATAAAGACACGATATTTGTTTCTGGGAGTGATGGAATAACTCTTAACTCAGGAGTTTCGGTTAGGGAGTTTGACAATGCATTGCTTGGGGCTATTGCAAAGCCCGGAGGAGGAAGAAGGCACGACCCCGATAGATAAGCTTAGGTTTTCCTTGTTGTGTTGCTTTAAAGCTCCTAGTAATTAACCTCAATTTCTGTTAAAATGGTCATAATCTCTCAGAAAGGATATGAAAAATATTGTCACGAAATTCTTCAGTACCCAAGCTTAATCAGCTATCTTCCGATGGCGTAATGGGGCAACTGCTCGCCCAACAGCAGACAAAACTTCAGATATTAACTTCCGGACAGGTTCTTGACGGCAGGGTTCTTGAGATCCGCAACAAAGTTCTGATTTTAGACGTTGGCGCCAAATCAGAAGGTTTGGTTGCAGACCGTGAATTCGAGAACGCGGCTTCGTTTATTAGCACTCTCAAAACAGGAGATATGGTACAGGCTGTGGTTGTTGTCCCAGAGACATCTTCTGGTCAGCCTTTGTTGTCAGTAGGAAAAGCGGCAGCAGAATCGGGCTGGAAAAGGCTAGAACAGGCTTTCCGCGACAAAGCTGAAGTAGATGTCCGTGTTGAGGGATCCAGCCGCGGAGGGTTGTCTGTGGTATTTGACGGTATTTATGGTTTTGTTCCAACTTCACAAATAGGTTCTGAGATTGCCAAAAATCCGCAGGTATACACCGGAAAAACTATAAAAGTAAAAGTTTCAGAAGTAAACAAGGCCGAAGAAAGAGCTGTTTTTTCCGAGAGGGCAATTTCAGAAGCTGGTTTAGTTGCTCGCCAAGAAGAAGCCTTAAAAGGTATTAAGGAAGGTGAAAAATTTTCAGGACGGGTTGTGGGAATAGTAAATTTTGGGGTTTTTGTCCAGATTCTCAAAAACGGGGTTCAGCTTGACGGATTGGTGCATTTGTCAGAGATTTCCTGGGGCAAGACACCTGACCCAACCAAAGCACTTTCAATCGGAGAAAAAGTAGAAGTTGTAGTAATCGGCACGAGTTCGTCTTCAAAGGGAGAGTCTACCGGCAGATTAGCCCTTTCTGTTAAAAGAACTCAAGAGGACCCTTGGGAGAAGCAAGTTGAAAAGTTTACTCCTGACCAGCAGGTTGTAAAAGGAATGATAACTAAAATGAGCGATGCCGGAGCTTTTATCGAAGTGGCTCCGGGAGTCGAGGGACTTCTGCGTTTTAACAAGATACCAGATGGGGCTTCTCTCAAGGAAGGCGCGCAAGTCGATGTTTTTATTGAGGAGATTGACCGTAAGAATAAAAAGATTGCTTTGGGTATGGTTTTGAAAGCAAAACCGGTAGGATACAAATAATTATTAATTTGAAATTTAAAATTTGTAAATTGCTATTGACAATTACTTTATTAGTGTGCAAAATGATTTAGTAAGCTTTTGGGGGAAAGCTGAAATAGTCTGTTTAACTGTCCCTCGAAGGGACTTTTTTGGTTTAATATGCAACTATTCGAAACTGCCAGGAATTGGACAATAAAAGGATTAATCTTTTTGCTCCCGTTGTTTTTTCTTCCTATCACGGGAGAATATTACAACTTCAACAAACTCGCTCTTTTCACAGCTTTAACCTTATTGGGTTGGTTGGTGTGGGCGCTCTCTCAAATAAAGCATGAATTCCGTTTACGCGTTACCCCGTTTGATCTTCCGGTTTTAGCCATAGCCATAGTATTTACAGCTTCGACAATATTAGTGTCGCCAAACAAATTTGACGCTTTGCTTTTTCCAGGAACAGCGACCTGGATTATTGCCGGAACCTTGTTTTATTTTTTGGTAGTGCAGTATGTTGGCAGTCAGCGGGAAACCGGGAATAGCCCTGCCAATCTTTCAGGTCTGCTTTTGGCAGGAACAGCGCTTTCTGCTTTGATTTCTACACTTACCGGAGTCGGAGCATTCACTTTTGCGGCAAAGTATGTAAATTTACCAGTTTGGGCAACTCAACCCAGCTTTACTACCACGGGTGATTTATTTTCTTCAATCACGCTTTACGCAGTTGTCGCAGTGTTGGCACTCGCGCGCGTAATCGAGACAAAGAGAACCTCTTATTCTCCTTTTAACGTTATTTTATTAGTTATAGTTATTGCCGGACTTGTTGCTAGTGTATACCAGGGGCTTCCCGGTAAGGCTACGTCCGTTGCTTTACTGCCTATAACTTCAGGGTGGGCGATTGCTCTGGAAACTCTTAAAGGCAATATTCTTTTAGGTGTCGGGCCTGGCAACTTTATTGAGGCCTTCAACCGTTTCAGGCCGGTCGAGTTTAACTCGTCGTCTGCCTGGGCATTGCGTTTTACCTCTTCCAGCAACTGGTACCTGCATGTTTGGACAATCACAGGGCTTGCGGGAATCGCTAGTTTTGGCTGGCTGGTTTTAACTATTACTAAAAAGGTAAAAGGCATTAATCTTAACCCGGTCGGTTGGGCGCTTTTGGCAACTCTAGTTGTGTTTTTACTGGCGCCGGCAAGTTTACTGCTCATTTTTGCCTTTTATTTATTGCTGGCTTTAGCTGGCTCGCCTTTAGGGGAAGATCTCTCTTTGCAGTTTGCCGCTCGGGAAACAGGCGAAACAGGACGTAAAACAAATCTCTTGCCGGGAATTATTGCCTTGCTTATTACTGCTGGTATAGTTGGGGTAGGTTATTGGGGTAGTCGCGCATATGCGGCAGAAATGAGTTTCCGACAGGCTCTTAACGCGGCAAGCCAAAATGACGGTAAAGCAACATACGACGCTATTATTAAAGCATCTCAGCTTAATCCCGGGGTGGCTCAATACAGAATTACGGCAAGCCAGACAAATTTGGCTCTCGCCAATGCGATCGCCAGTAAAAAAGACTTAACCGAGGAGGAGAGGCAAACTGTTTCCCAGTTAGTACAACAGTCAATTAGAGAAGCTCAAGCCGCAGTTGCTCTGCACAGAACCAACGCTGTTGGCTGGGAGAACCTGGCAAGGCTCTACCAGTCGTTGATGACATTTGCCAAAGACGCCGATCAGTTTACTATTGCTTCTTACCAGCAGGCGGTCGCTCTTGACCCGGTTAATCCATTGCTGAGAGTCGCTTTTGGCGGTGTTTATTATTCTCTAAAACAATTTGACAATGCAGTGAGGACTTTTGAGCTTGCTGTTGCCGCAAAACCCGACTTGGCAAACGCGCATTATAACTTGGCCGTTGCTTTACGCGAAAAAGGAGAAATAGCCCGTGCCTACCAGGAAATGCAGGCGACTGTAGCTCTGTTAAAGTCCGGTACTCCTGATTATGACAAAGCTAAGGCTGAAGCAGAAGAACTGCAAAAGAAAGTGGCTGAAACTTCGGCGACTCCGTCAGCCAAACAAAAAGAAGAAGTGGTTCAACCTCCTCTCGAAGCGCCGCAGCCTGCTCCTGCGCCGGCTCTTGAACCAAAACTTGATCTTCCTGAAGCGGCAGCGCCTCCTGCTACCGAATCTAGTGAGCCAACTCCAGTACCAGTACAGTAAAGAGATTAACCACGCCTCAAGAAGCCTTACTGAAGAGTTTTTACAAAAGGAAGATTAACTTTAGAAACTAGTTTTTGATCAGCGGTTACAAAGTTGCACTTTTTCTTTTGAGCAAGGGCGATATAAATAGCATCATAAGCTGATATTTTATATTCTTTTGCTAATTCTGCTGCCTTTTTAAGAATTGTAAAATCTATTTCAGCAACTTTTAAATTGTATTCTTTTACCCTACCGATGTTATCTTTTACATTTTTGATTGTTAGGTGGCCTTTACATGCCCAGGCATTAGTAAGCTCATAGAAAATTAGCGAAGGTACAAGTATTGGGTTTGTTTTATTAAGATGTTTTTCAAGGTAGAGAAATGCTTCTTCCTGTTGCGGCTCTTCAGGGGTGAGCCATTTAAAGGCAACCGATGAGTCAATAATTACCATTTAGCGTTATCTCTCATTTCCCGAATGATTTCTACCCCAGACAAACCTTTAAAAGCTCCTCGGTTTCTTTCGGCAAGTTTTCGAGTTTCTGTCATAATTTTGGCCACTTCAGCTTTTGAACGTTTTCTGTTTTTTGTTCCCACCTTATCTCGTACTAGGGCAGAGAGACTCTTTTTCTTATTCAAAGCCTCTTGTTTAAGCTCGTGGTATTGCTCTGCTTCAAAGCGGATATTGGTTGTGATAAAGTTCATTTAGATACAATTGTATCATTGTATCGCTTTTTGTCAAGCTCGACTACTTCTTTTCCGGGAGGAAGATGACGAGCAAACGGGCGGTGATGACCGAAAGAGACCCCCAAAAAGTAATTTGCCCCAAGAGTTTTTTAATGACCAAAACTCCATCTTTTTGCTCCATGTAGAAAAAGTGTAAAACTGCCAAAATAAGCGCAAGATAACTTGTCGTTTGGATTGTTTTCCAGACGTGAGGATTCATTTTTTTGATGACTTTTTCCTGCGAAGTGTAGGTGACTAAACCAAGAATAATAAACGCGAAAAGCCCTGCCGCGATGCCATTATATTTTGGGTTGGCAATGTCCCAAAGCCGGCTAAGGTCCCATTTCCAGAAAAAATGGAAAACTAAACCCATGTGCAGTGCCGCAGCCCAGAAAGCAGTTACCCCCCAGACTTTTCTATTTGCTTTGAAAGGTTCAAAAAGAGGAGAGATTTTGCTTAAAGATCCTACTGCCAGCGTAATTGCCAGAAGGGAAATGGACCACAGGCCGGTTGTTTTAACGGCTTCTTTCGGGGAGATAACTCCATTGTTATAAAAAAGGTAAAAGGCTAAAAGAAGACCAAGAGGTACTGCCGCATCAAAAAATCTATGATAGAGATGTTTGTCTCCGTCAAAATGGTGCGGATGACCAACTTTCTTTTTTGCCATGTCCATATTAACTATCGTATTTTTTTGTGATAGATGTCAAGTATGTTTATCATGTAGTACAATTGCCTCAAATGCCGAGATTTAGTACACAATATATTTGCCAACAATGTGGTTACGCAGCTTCTAAATGGATGGGACAGTGTCCAAACTGCAGTTCGTGGAACACACTCGTTGAAACAGTAGTCGCAACGAGTAAACAGCGTTCAGCGCACAGCGTACAGCAGGGAAAAATTGAGGCGGTCAGGCTTTCGGATGTTAAAAAGGAAATTTATGCCCACAGAACTTTGACGGGTATTACCGAACTCGACCGCGTGCTTGGCGGGGGTATAGTTCCCGGCATGGTAACCTTGATAGCAGGTGAGCCGGGTATTGGGAAAAGCACACTACTATTGCAGATAGCCCAAAATATTATTGGTGAGGTAGTCTATATAGCCGGTGAGGAGTCGTCTGCCCAAATTGCAAACAGGGCAAACCGTCTGGGTGTAAAAAGTACTCATATCTCTATAATTGAATCGAGTAATGTTGATGGTGTAATTGGTCTATTTAATCAAATGGGCACAATTAGTCTAGTTATTATTGACTCAATTCAAACAATGACAACAGAAGATTTGACGGGAACTGCCGGGTCTGTCGGACAGGTTCGGGAGTGTGCTTCCCGCTTGTCCTCTTGGGCAAAGCGAAGCCATGTACCGGTTTTTATGGTTGGGCATGTGACTCGCGAAGGCACAATCGCGGGTCCGAGAGTGCTCGAACACATGGTCGATACTGTACTTTGGTTTGAAGGGGAAAGATCGGAATTTTTGCGCGTTGTCCGAGCCGTAAAAAACCGTTTTGGCGCCACAGACGAAGTCGGAGTGTTTACGATGGAAGAAAAAGGTTTAGTAGAGGTTACCAATCCTTCAGAATTATTCATTGGGAGCTTTGAGGGCGTTGGCGGCTCGGCAGTAGGAGTTATCCTTGAAGGCTCAAGGCCCATGCTGGTTGAAATTCAGGCGTTAGTTTCCCCGACAAAACTTGCTTTCCCTAAAAGGTCTGCTTCAGGGATAGACGCGCGGCGCTTGGAACTTATCGTGGCGGTTCTTTCGCGGCGTGTTGGAATACCTCTTTGGGACTGTGACGTCTTTGTGAACGTTACAGGAGGAATTAGGCTTGCAGATCCGGCCTCAGACCTTGCTGTAGCTCTAGCGATTGCCTCTGCTTTCCATGACAAGCCTTTACCGCGCGGCACAGTAGCGCTGGGAGAGGTTGGATTGTTGGGAGAGGTAAGGGATGTAATCCAAAGAGAGCGCAGAATTAAAGAAGCGCGGCGTCTTGGCTATAAAACAGCAATTACTTCTAAAGAGACGAGAACGGTTTCAGAAGCAATAAAACGTTTTATTTCTACAAAATAAAACTCAATTTCTAATTGACCTAATTGATCTAATTTCTAATATTTGATCATTGGTGCTTGTTTAGGTTAATTAGTAATTAGAATAATTAGAAATTCTGTTTCCCCACGTTTTCCACAATTTTTTCCAACACCCAAATTACACCCGTAGTTTAGCCACCAGTTTTCTAGAGTAGAAACTATAAGCCTGTGTATTTACATGGCTGATTAAATTATAGGCTTGACAAACTCTTGACAACAGGTGTACAATTTTTAAGGAATGCGAAAACTTAAACTAATCCTTAAATACTTGAGAAGGAACAAAACGAAAGTTGCTCAAGCTACAGAGCACGAGATGCGTGAGGTTGCACGCTTGGGTCAAAATCTAGTAGTGATGGAACTCCGATAGGATCGGAGGAGCTCCGTTAGAGCGCAGATATTCGACCTTTTCAGGAGGGATAAGTTGTAGGGCAGGCGACTTATCTCTCACTAAAGAGATGGAGTAATGCGCTTTTTTGGTATACTGGAGGCAAATGCCTCCAAGCGAATCTTCAGAAAATCCCGCAATGACAACAATAGAATCCCCGCGTCCACTATTTGTGCCTGAAGTCCGCAAGAATGAACCTTTAAGCGATGAAGAACTTGGAAACCTCTTGGCCGCGATTGGAAATAATGAAGCAAAAGCTATTACCTTGATAGCGATGGGGAAGGGAGTAATTTATGACCGTTACGACTTAGATAGCGAAATGATAAGAACCCAGGGAGATACATTAGGTTGGAGACAAAGTAGGGGTGTGCCATTTAATTATTGCGCGAATTCCCTTGAGAATATCGGGCTTGTGGCTAAATCTGTGTCAGATTCTAATTTAGAAACATGGGGGTATATCAAGACAGATTATGGTGAAGAACAAGGAGATGCGCTCGCGGGTTTACTTTTAGACTTTTCTTTAAGACACCCTGAGGTATCTTTGTATGATATATTTGGATCAACTAGTTCAGGAGGAAAAGACAGAGAAATAGAAGCAAGTTTGGGTCTTACTGGCTTCAAAAATAGATCTCCGCTTGCATGCCTGAAGCTAATTTGGGAATTGGCAACAACTAATGAACTCAGGGTTATCGATCTTGGTAATAATCATGGGAAACCCAATCAAGAACCCCAAGAATATTTATCAAGACTAAAAGAGTGCGGGCTTATTCATTACGAATTCACAGCCGAACATCAACCCTATGCCCAATACCAGCTAGCCTTAAATTCTCCTCTTGAAACTCCAGGATATAAGACAAGACAACCTTTGATGACTAAGGATGTTTACGAACTTTTAAAGAGAGACCCTAATAAAATTTGGATGTTGGAAGACTTAAGAGTTGCTTATTTTGCGAAAAAGAAAGCAGAAAATCCGGATTTTGACAGGAATAATACCAGCACAAAAAACCGTCTATCCAGAGTTTTAAGCAATTTGGAAAGAGCGGTGTATGTTTATCGGCCAGGAGGTAGAAGATATGAACGAACTACTGTTTGGGTAGACGAAGAACATAAACTTTTATTTATCGATCTTTTGACTTTAATTGATCAATTTCAAAACCAGGATTCGGATACTCTACGAAAAGGGAGAATGTTGGCAGTAAGTTTTAGCCCAAGGCAAATAGGCACCCTTATGGCAAAAGCAAAAGAACATTCACCCCAGGCAAATAAATTTTTTCGAGAAGAAACAGAGAAGCACATACTTTCTTTCTTAAATGATCACTCTAAAAGTACGACTAGAGAGGTAAGAAAATCGATTATAGATTATCAGAAGAGAAACGTAAGTACTGGTAATATTCGAGCCATTTTAAGAAAACTTAAATCGGGAGGTAAAATTAAAGAGACTTTAGAAAAAGGCATTAATAAATGGAGTCTTGCCAGTGAGCAAGATAATTAGGTTCAAAGGGTCTCACCTTTTGAGGCTGTTTTTTTGGCATAAATCTTTATTGACTTCCTTATTTTCATTCAATAAGATAGATCATGGACAAAAAGCAAAGGGAAGAATGGTTTGAAATGTTTGGTCAGGCCTTTCGCGAGGTTATGATTCCTGTCCTCCAGGACTTAAAGGAAGAGCTCACCAACAAAATTGAGGAAGAGACGGAAAGGATAGAAGATAAATTAGATAAGCACACAGATAGAATGGACAGGCATGGTAAGAAGCTAGAAGATCTTGACGAGAGAGTAACAGTTCTTGAGACGGCAAAAAGTTGACCCCGATCACATCGGGGTTGACAAGTGTGAAATAAGAGTGCTACACTTGTTTCAAGCTTCAGTTAGTTATTATTTATTGCCCAGTTACTTGACCCAGCTCAGCTGGGTGGCCTCAGAAGCTTAAGTTTCCTAAAATAAAATAATGGTTCCGCCAAATCGTGCCAGAAATTTCCGTAGTAGGTTTGACAGACCTGTCTCGACTGGCGTCGGCCAAGGCGGGCCGCTGACGTCTGGCGACGAAGACAGCGATATGCCAAACACAAACCCAACATTTACGGTTGACGATAGGCTTTTGCCGGATTCAGGCTTGCCGACTGAATTTTTGGAAGGAGTTTTAGACATTGCCGAGGAAGGCTCAGGTTTATTGCGCCCGGCATTTGCGCCCGGCGAGGATCGCCAGGTCTATATTTCTTCTTCTCAGATCCGCCGTTTTAACCTGCGGTCTGGAGATGTCGTGGGCGGACAAGTACGCGCGCCTAAAGACAACGAGCGTTATTGGGGTCTTTTAAAAGTGGAAACGACTAACGGCACTCCTGCTGATCAGCAAACAGACCGGCCGGACTTCGAGAGCCTTAAAGCAGTCCACCCGGACGAGCATATTCATCTGGAAACGACTCCTGAGAAATTAACGACCCGCGTAATTGACCTTATCGCCCCAATTGGTTTTGGGCAGCGCGGTTTAATCGTTTCCCCTCCAAAGGCAGGCAAAACCACGGTGCTTAAAGATATGGCAGAAGGTATAGCTAAAAACTATCCCGATGTTCATTTAATGGCAGTTTTAATTGGTGAGCGCCCGGAAGAAGTAACCGATATTGAAATCCATATCGCCCGTACAACCGACGGAAAAGGGGAAGTTGCCTCGTCCAACTTTGATGAAGCTCCGGAAAATCAGACCCGCATTGCAGAACTCGCGCTTGAGCGGGCAAAAAGGGTGGTAGAAACAGGCCGAAGGGTAGTTATTTTGTTAGATTCCATTACCCGCCTTGCCCGTGCTTACAATTTGGCACTGCCGACTTCCGGAAGAACTTTAACCGGAGGGTTTGACCCGGTAGCCTTATATCCAGCCAAAAAATTCTTTGGAGCCGCGCGCAACTTTGCTCCAATAGGTAAAGCATTGAAAGATATTCAACCCGGGGATCACGGTCCGTCGTTAACCATTATCGGCACGGCTTTAGTTGATACAGGTTCGCGCATGGACGATTTGATCTATGAAGAGTTTAAGGGTACAGGCAACATGGAATTGCATTTAGACCGCCGTCTTGCCGACCGCCGCATTTTTCCGGCAATTAACGTCACGCTTTCCGGCACACGCCAGGAAGAACTCTTATATAGCCCGGAAGATTACCCAACAATCGTCACTTTGCGCCGTATGTTTGATTTAATTCAAGAAGGGGAAAGAACAGAAACGGTTTTAGAGCGCCTCAAAAAAACCGACACAAACAAAGAATTTTTGGCTTCACTGGCAAAGGGCCAAGCTTAGCTTGGCTATACCCCAGCTGAGCTGGGGGAACAGCCTAATTTATACGGCTAGACTTTTGTATAATATACAGATCGGCCTTTGCCGTGCGAGAAGAGAAGGCCAAGACTGGTAAGTTTTGCCAGGTCTCGCGAAGCAGTAATCTGCGAGACCCTAAAAAGCCCTTGCACCTTTTTGTTAGTGATTGATATATTTGGCTGTTCTAACAGAACCATGATTTGTTTTTGACGGTCGTTTAATTTCCAAAAGTTACTCGCAGTAGTAATTTGGAATTGCCCCGAACTGATTTTGCTTAAAATCTTAGTGAATTGGATCTTTACAGCTTCGGTGTAGAATTCCAGCCAAAGCGTTAGGTTTTGGTTACTTTTGACAGACTCCTGAGTTTTGTTGTAATCGACAATATTTCTTCTGAAATACTCTTCAAGTTCAATTAAACCGCGCAAGTCGTAGCCGTATTTATATAAAAGCAAAAGACCGACGAGTCTTGCCGTTCTTCCATCATCTTCTGGAACAGGAGAGAGGCTAGAGAGATTTATTTGGGCAACTCCTGCCTGAATCACAGGATGGTCAGACCCGGTTTGTAAATATTGCAAAAACTTCTCCCAAACAGGCAGGAGGAGTTGCGAGTAGCGCTTAGTAAGCCGTGCTCCGTAGGCCAAAGAGTCTACCAAAAGTATGTGTTTTGCCGTTGTTGCCGCAGAGTTAGCTGTCCACTCTTGAGATATGTAGGCTAAAGCCTTTTTGTAATTAATAACTTCTTTTTCTTGGCTAGTAAATCGTCGTTTGTTTGCTAAAGTAAGAAGTTTGACGATCTGGCGGCGGGACACGGGATTTTCCGTCAGAGAAAGTGACCAGTATATTTTATTTATAGTCGCTTCCCATCTTAATTGCAGCTCAAACCTGGGAGGTAGCACTGTAAGTAAAACCTGGCTTCTTAAATCTTTAATTTTATCTAAATTGTCTCGAATGGTTGGTGAAAGATTATACGAAAAATTAACCATTTCTTAAACGTATCATAATTACATCATTGTGTCAAACAAGAAAGTTTTTAAATAACTAGGCACATATACACAAAACATGATAAGAATACGATAAGAATAATGTAAGAGTAAATGCCTATTGACAGGGCTTGTAAAATATGTTGTTCTGGATATAGCTAGTTTTCCAAGCAGAGAAAACTTAAATTTCTGCCTAAAATCTTTAAAAATTAAAAAAACTAGTATAAGAAAGGAGGTGAGTCTGCATGTTTAACTTGGGATCTACAGAACTTATTGTTATCGCCTTAGTTCTTTTAGTTCTTTTCGGAGGCAAAAAGCTTCCCGAGCTAGCTCGAGGTGTTGGCGACTCTATTAAAGAGTTTAAAAAAGCAGCTAAAGACTAGGCAATAGCTATGGTAACTGCAAACCCTGCCAAAGCAACAGTTACCCCGGTTAAACCCCGGAGTGATCTTTTGCGTAAAACTGCGGGTTTGGTCATAGCTTTTCTCGTTGCAGCCCTTGTATTTACAAAAAATACTTGGGCTGCTTCGGGTAATGTGCAAGTTTGTCAACCAAGTGCAATTTGCCATATTGGTGAATTTCTATATGACGACTCATACGCTCCGCTTATCACGACTTCTTGTACGGTAACTAGCAAATATCCTGATGGCACAGCCTACTTAACTAACCAGGCAATGACTTCTGCTGCTGATGGATGGTATTCGTATCAAATCAACAGCACACCCGCAACAGAAGGTGTATATAGAACACAAATTTCCTGTATTGTCGGAGAAAAAACTTTCACCCCGGCAAACATAAATACAACTACAGAGAGGATTGTTGTGGGTAAAAACATCGCGACCGATACGATTATCACTTTCTCTTCCACGGGCACACTACCTACAGAGCTTGTGGTTGGAACAAGATACTACGCTATCAATATTGATACTGTCACCATACAGGTGTCTGCCTCGGCAGGAGGCGCTGCGATTAATTTAACCAGTCAAGGCACGGGAACTCATACGATAAACAGCAACATTATGTCCTTGGACAAAACTTTTGAGGTTAAGGCAGATTTGACCTCAAATGGAATTGCCGCTTCGGTTTGGGGTTATTCAGGCAGAACCCTGGATGATTTCGGCAGCCTGGTTTCTGACATTTGGAGTTATTCTACACGCTCCCTAAACGATTTCGGAACCTTGGTTGACGGCATTTGGAGCAACACCGCCAGAACTTTAACCGGCGCAGGACTTTCGAGTGGTTCTTTAGCGGTACAAACGGATGTAACTTCGGCTCGCGACAGTATCAAGGGAGCTTCTAACAAAGACCTTTCGAATGTCTCAAGTGAAGTAGCAGGCGTTCAGACCGACACCACGGCGCTAAAATCTGACACAACCACGCTCAAATCCGACACGACGACTCTTAAGTCCGATACAACATCAATAAAAAGTACGGTTAATTCGATTTATACCGATACCCAAGCCTTACGTACAGACGTCACCAGTATCTTAACTAAATGGGGGACGTCAAGCGCGGCTGATATTATCTCAGACATTGGTGCTGTTTCTACCAAATTAGGGACAAATGCTGACTCGGACACGACAGCGACTGTTTTTGGCCGCATAGAGCATGTGCGCAACAAGTGGGGAACTCAAACTGCTCAAACTATCTATGATAAAGCCAACAGTGCTAATACCACGATCACTTCTTTGCGCGCTGAACTTGATTATAACGGCAAAACAACCACCGCCTACCAAGATCTGCAGACCCTTTTGGGTTATGTAGACTCGCTCGAAACTTCTGTCGGCAGCCAAGCAGACACTTCAACTGCAACGACACTGTTCGGCAGAATTAAAAAAGTCCAAGAGAAAGTAGACACCTTAAGCGTCATAGACGCTGATTTGCGGGGAACGTTGGATTCATGGGGGCAAGATAACAACATCCCAGCGTTATATACGAAGGTTGTTGATATTAGAGGTAAGCTGGACACTATTGGCGGGGTGAGTACAACGACTAATTTGAGCCAGACAACCATCAATAATATTGAAAATATTAACAATGTGCTTAATCAAACTACCATTACAAATAATACCCTGAAAGAGTTGAAGAACGAGGTCCTGACGCTTTCTGCAGTGAGTCAAACCAATAGGACTTTGCTTGAAAAAACAGTCAACAAACCAATTATTACAACGTTTCTTTTGGAAGGAAGCGTTATCTTTAAATCCTTGATCGTCAACCCATCAAGCCGTATTAGCCAATCGGTTGACTTTGAATATTATTTGCCTGAAGAGTTGTCAAAAGAGGATGTTTTAGAGCTTGACCCCAACTTGACGCTTAACTATAACTCTGACAAAAACCAATATTATGTGACCGGTACTCTCGCCCTGGCTCCTTCTGAAACGAAGACTGTTTCAGTCAAAACAGAAGATATTTGGCAAATTTCCCAAGATGAGGTCGAGACTGTTAGAAAACAAGTCGAAGAATTAGCAAAAGTTCTTAATGTCAGCACAGCGTATTATGCCCAAGGGGTAACTTTAAAAAGCGATATTGACGTTTCTTTGAATAAGGTAGTGGAAATCCAGAAGAACAAGGTTACGCCTGAGGCAAAAATCAAGGCTTACCGCGAGGCAAAAATTGAGTTTGACGCCGCGAATAACAAAGCAGAAAAACTAAAAGAGCTTGTTGCTCAAGCAGGCTCTGCGGGAAACCTCTTAGGATTTGTCGGCGGCTCACAAGCAATAGCTGTTTGGGGATTAATCATTATTATGGCGGCTGGATTTGTTTTCTTGGCTTTGTATATGCGCACCTTGAGAGCGCATGAGACACAGCAAGGATCAATTTTAACACCAGCAGTTATACCAACAGCCGAACCAAAACAATCTGCTGAGTTAGCGGCAAAACCTGGCAAATCTTGGAAAACATTTTTAAAACTTATCTCGCTAGTGTTGGTAACCATGTCGCTCTCGGCTGGAGTTTCCGGAACAATCGCTTTCAAAGTATTACAAACTGCTTCGGAGAAGAATAAAGCTGAAGTTGCAAATATAGAAACAGCTCCCCAAGTGCTGGGTGTAAATTATGAGGTTCAACCCGCTGGGCAGGATCAACAACCCAAAGATGAGGATTACGTGTGTAATTTTGCCCTGGAAGACGAAACAAAAGGGCTTAAAGCTTTATTGATTTTAGGAGAGAGCCAAAAAGCTGATGTTTATTGTTTGCCGAGCAGACAGTCTGTAAAAATTATTACTTTTGCGTCACCAGAAAAAGTTGAGAAGCTAGGGGAAATAGGACAGTGGGCACTTATTAGTTTTAGCCAAACCAGGGCTTCAGGAGCCGCACAGCGCGGCTGGGTGAAGAGAGAACACGTCATAGTAACCAGTGCCAGCGACAGTAAACCCAGAGGCGGAGAAGAAGAAATTGACCTTGGTGCTTTGGGCAAACAGGTATCTATTGTCAATACGCCAACAGGTTACCTAAATGTGCGCGAGAAGCCCTGGGGAGAAGTAAGCGGGCAAGCAGAACCCGGGGAGAATTTTCCCTTTATTGAAGAACAGAATGGCTGGGTTAAAATTCAGCTTCTTGATGGTTCCTTCGGCTGGGTAGCAAAAAAGTTTACCGAGACCGCTAATTAACTTTGGCGCGTTAAATACTTCATCTCTGGCTTACCATTAGATTGAAGAAATAGTGGATAAGGATAGCTGTTCCAAGCCCTGCAACCAGGGTCTTTAAACCTTTCTTTGCGGTCAGCATTAATACCAGTGTGGTTAATACGTGCAGAGGTATGGTAAAAACGTTTCTGAGGAAGAGATTTTCCGGTGAGCCGGTAGAGAGAATGTTAATAAAGTAAAAAACGCTTTCTGAGAAGGCAAAGAGAAAACCAAAGACAAGAGCAAGTTTTATTGCCGTATTCCTATCTAATTGCCCAAGAGGTAAGGATAAAATAGCCAGCGCTTTAAAAAGCTCTTCTACTAAATACGGGTAAGGTAAAATCTGCTCAATAGGCCAAATAAAAAAAGGCCCAATCAAGGCAAGAAAAGGAAAAAGAGTTTGGTATGAACCCATTTTACCAAGAGATTATTTTTTCTTATCGTCGTCTTCGCTTGAGGATTTTTTAAATTCTCTGATTGCGTCCCCAATACCCTTTGCTAATTCAGGGAGTTTTTTGCCACCAAAAAAGATAAGAAGAATGACGGCAACGATGATGATTTCGGTTGTACCGATATTACTGAACAATTATCTCACCTCCAATTTATTACCCTGCGGCTTGTAATAAGCCATGTTTATTTTCCAGGTTTCTGTTTAATAATAACGTTAATTCGAAAATAAGCGCAAGGGGCACAAACATCATAAGCAAAGAAACAATATCTGTGGGAGGCATAAAGACGGCTGTTCCCAGTAAAACGGCGTAGACAGGGATTCTGTTTTTCGCAAGCGACCTATACTTAATTATGCCTAAACGCAGGAGAAAAGTTAAAACCAAAGGGAACTGAAAAAGAATACCCAAAAGAAGGGAGGTCATAAAAACTTGTGATAAAAACTTGGAAACATCCCACAGGTTTTGAATAGCCAATTCATTGGTTTGAGAGGAAAAGATATTGACTACGAAGCGCATCATCCAGGTACCAAACCCAAACCCGCCTAAAAAGAGCATGAAACCAAAAGGAACTAAAGAGAGAAGCGTGCTGTACTCTTTTTCTTCCAGGGCAGGTTTTAAAAAAGAGAGCACTTGAAACATAACAAGCGGCAAAACAACAATCAGGCCGACTATCATTCCGGCGTTTATTGCCAAATTAAGGAATTGAAAAGGAGAAGTGAAGGCAATATTAACTCCTGATAAGTCATAGAGCCCTAAAACAAAAAGAACAATCTGCTTGTAGTAGACAAAACCAACTATCCAAGCGATTAAAAAGACGGAAATAATAAAAAACAAACGCTTTCTTATTTCGTACAAATAAGGCAAGTAGCGTATGATTCCAGGTTCAGATTCTGAATTGTTGCGCTCTTTTTCCATCAGACTTCTTTACTCACAAAGGAAATAATAACAATTTCTGCTTAGAGAATTTAGTCAGAACTTTCTTCTGGGTCGCTTGGGTCGTTTTTAAATTCTCTAGCTGCTTTTTTAAGCTCCTTTTTTGATTCGCCAAGGCCGCGCGCTAAATCGACAATTTTTCTTGCGCCGAAGAGCAGAATTAAGACGATTGCAATAATGATTATTTCCGTAGTGCCAATGTTGCTAAACAAGTATATTCACCTCCTTGTCTTCTGTTTTAACATTTTTTTCAGGGACTTGTTCATTGGAAGCTTTTTCATACTCGGATTTAGCTTTTTTCAATTCCTTAGTGCCTGTTCCCAGGTCGCGTGCGAGGTCTATAATTTTTTTACTGCCAAAGAGAAGGATTAAGACTATACCGATAATGAGAATTTCTAAAGGCCCGATGTTTTTAAGCATGTGTAAATAAGGCAACTTCACTATATGAAAAAACTTTCACAATAGCAAGAGCTCACTTAATTGATGCCAGAGTGGCTCGGGTTTTGGTGTCTTTGAGTGTACGTCCAGTAGATCCTGCGGTTGTGTGGCCTGACAGAATTTCATCCCAAACCTGATCAGCAATTTGAGCTGCTGTTTCTATTCCTGCAGTTGGTTCAATGTAGGTGTCGGTTCCTGAATTGTTTACATTCCCTGAAGTGTTTTTTGAAAGAGTTACTCCGCGCCTGCCTACTGTGCGTAGCACATCAGAGCCAACAGTTATTCCATAAGCACTGTTGTTATAAATTAAAGAATCCTCGATAACATTATCAGCAATTGAAGTGCCAGCCAAAGATATTCCATTAACGCCATCTGCAATAATACTTTTTGAAATGAGAGTATCAGTTGTGGTATTTCCAATTTTTATTCCATCTCCTGTGCCTGATTTTCCGTATTCTTCAATTGCGCAACTTTCAATTTTAGAATTTGCAGAATTGGAGATATCAATGCCATTTCCTCTGGCATATCCAATCCAGCAATCGGTAATAAGATTCGAGTTACCGGTGATATTGACGGCGTTTCTGGAGCCGGTTGCGGCAGTTTCAATATACAGACCGCTAATTTCCACTCCTGTCGCGTTCACACTGATGGTGTCAGAAGTGGTGCCGTTTGGCTTGATTTGAAATGAATAGCCAGGTCCTCTAACACGAAGATTATTTTTGGTGATTGGCAGGGTTTCGTCAACCGTGACAACGCCTGATGTAGCTTTGGCAAGACAGATAATAGTGTCGTTGGCGCCGCTAGTTGCTAGAGATTGGGCTTGGGCAAAAGTTTGGACTGGAGTAGTGTCTGATAATCCTGAAGATGAATTGTTTCCATTAACAGGATCCCAGTAAAAAAATTTACCAACGCCCCTGTGGGTTTTACGCAAGCCCTCAATAGCATAAAAAAGGTTGGCATCAGTCTCTGATTTGGCAATAATGGCAGAGGACGAGGCAATCTGGACGACACGGACATTAGTAGATTCTGCGATTGGATTTGCCCCAGATTCTCCCACCAAATTTCCTCCGGAGATAAAACATTGTACTACTGGGGGGTCTGCCCGGTCTGCAAATTTGACTTGCCAACTATCAAGCAGGGTAACAGTTATTCCGGTATAGACACCGCCGCCTAGGTTATCTTTTCCTGTTGCGGAGAGAATGTTGCGTTGTGACATAGCATTTTGAAAATCATCCTCGACCTCTCGTGTTCTATCCACTAAGTACTGTATGTTAAGAGTGGTATCTGTATCTGGGACAATAATTTTCTTATTAACAAAATCAAATACTAATAGTGCCGGCCCTGCTGCAGGTTCTCCAGTAATAGGATCAGTTGTTCTGACAATCGAATTCAAGTATCCTGAAATAGAAAGAGTGCCTATTGTTTCAGATGGGATAATGGTAGTGCTGTTATTAAACCTTCTAACCCAAGTTACTAAGTTTCGGCTTGCTGTGTATATAATGGTTTGGGAAACTTCTGTGCTTGATGCTGTTGTGTCTATGTATGGTACAAATGCAGTATCATCAGTTAACGTGTAGTTACGGTCAAGACCGGAAGTTGAGGGTGCAAAAGTTTTCTCAATTCCTGAAAAAGTAGAAGTGGCCCAGGAGCTATAACTGTACCGTCTTTCTTTATCGTTTGTTGTGTCAGAAAGATCAATAATTCTGATAATACCTGAGGATGGGGTATCAGCAGGAATTGCCTCGTTTACCACAAAGGTAGTATTGGTAATATTGTTTCCTGACGCCGAGGTAAAGACATCTTTTTTAACGATATTATTGGCTCCAGTTGTGCGAAAGACGGTAACCTTATCACCCGAGACAATCCCTGCAACTTTCACAACCTGAAAATTGGGCGGGTTTTGAATGGTGCTATTTGCATCAACCAATTGAAAAGCCTGAATGTCATCACTGTGCGTGTCTTGTATCCATACACCTTGGGCGCCAAAAAGCTTACCTCCAGAGAAAGTTCCGAAAGGGGAGGCTTTAGATTGAACATAGGCAGTATCAGGAGAAACTCTGGCTGATAGATATTCCTCTCCGTCTTGTTGGGTAACGGTACTTGAGATTAAAGGATATAGAATTTGCCGTCTTATCTGGGAAACATTGGCTTTTTCGCGGGTTATATACTTAAGCCATTCGTAAGCTTGGGCAACCTTTCTTCCAGCGCAATCCACGAGAACAGAGTAGGGGTAGGCGGATTGAAGTTGGAAAGCCCTATTTATAAGGTGGTTTGCAGTTTGGTTGGTCGGGTTTGTTAAAACATAATAATTTGAAGTAGCCCCTGTTTTTTGCAGTTGTTCGCCTACAGTAAAAGTAGTCCCGCTCCAGTTTGCCAACTGCAGTGTATTTGAGTCTTTTTCTCCCAAAAAAATAGCGGTTGCGCCGCTTGATGCGCCGGTTACTGCATCGCCCTCATTGATAACGCCACTTTTACTTGTAAAATCAACCTCAACATTCATAAACCAGACTTTTATATCAGCAAAGCCTGAAGTGTTAGTTATGGATACCCCATTTGAAGTTGCGCTACCGTTTGAGGCACCAGTTATGGTCTCGTTGTCGTTGTACGTTTTAAAGTGGTCCACGTTTGCTGTGTCACTTACTTGCAAGAGCAACGTCCCTGTAGTTCCATCGTCTTGTACGCCTGTTAATGCTCTGCGGGCAAAGGTTGTTTGGCCAGTTATTATCTGTCCCAGCGTAGTAAAACCGGCAGTTTCTGCATCAAAGTTTAAGATGGTGTCGCCAATAGTACCGTTAACTACCGCCACGCCTTGGGTGGTATTATCATCTTTGATAGTTTCATCATTGTCAAAAGTTCCGGTGACATTTCCCAGCGTCAGGTATCCAGTTGTCCCAGAATCTGTATTAGCAATAATCTCAGCTGTTGCCAGGGATGTTTGACCGGTGAGAATTTTGCCAACCGTGAAATTGCTGGTTTGTCCGTCGTAGAGGAGGTATGCTTCGCCCAAGGTATTGTTGTTCGGATCTGTTTGGCTGGCCAGCGGAATGGCGTTACGTCCTCCAGCGGATAAGTCTATCTCAAAATTATCATAAAAGTCGGCATATTGACGGACAAAAACAGTAATTACTCCGCTTGCTATCTCGCTACCGGCCTCTTTTACCCTGATAAGTATGTCAATGTGGCTAGTTGCATCACCCCGTCCCCACCAGCCGGAGATATAGGTGCCTCCCTGAAAGATATAAGTGATGGGCTTGGGGATGGTTTCCAGGGTGCCTAATGTATAAATGTTAGCCCAGGTATTTTCACCGGAAACACTAACGGCTGTAAAGACTCCGGCAGCAGAGCTGGCACCAATAGTATAGGCTTCGCTACCATTGTCAAAGAGATCGTTAGCAGGGACGGTGGGGCGGATCCAGAGTCTGCCCTGATCATTATCTACTGTTCTTTCATCGAAAAAAAGAATAGCTCCTGCGTCAGCTGTAGTTGTTCCGGTAATAGTTCGGCCGATGTCAGCAGCAGCCATATGGAAGCCGGAATTGGAGTTGTAATTGATCTGGCGAATTTTTCCACTTGCCCAGCCGCTTGTCTGGAGAGCCCCACCCTTGAGATATTTAATACTGACCTCATCAATAAACCAACCATTGATCATTGTATATTCAGTTGGAGTTTGGGCAGAGATTGGCATATTTTCATCTAGATTATTTAACTCATCAAATTCTCCCTGTAAAAATGAATACAAAGCATTGACAGTCCAAACAGTTTTACCAATTCCTTGAGCTGTAACATTAAAAGTAAAGCCTGTTGAGGTACCTCCTGAGGAATCAGACGCATCGGTTGTGGAGCCTTTGGCGTCGTTGGTTATTGTTACGACTGCTGAAGCCGCAGTTGCGGTAAAATCTGTGCCTGCGGTTGAATTGATCGCGTCGCGAGTAGCTGTAGCAACCACGGTGTTCGCATCACTGGTCGCAATTGCGACCGCGATACCTGTTTTGCCGGAAATTGCAGGATCTCCGCCACCGCTATTTTTGTTATACCAGAGATAGTAACTAGTAGCATCGGTTGCAGAGTAGAGAAGAAAGTAGTCTCCAGTGGTAATACCGGACGCAGCAAGCACGGTCACTTCTGTAACTTCTGCTATTGAAGAATCAGTGCCCGTGATTTCATCCTTAAATTGAACGTGGGAGATCTTTTTATCAACTAAATCAATAATCCAATCCTGAGAAATTGCCATACTAGAACTTTATTATGTGGTAGTGTGAACTGTCAATGCAAAGAAGCTTTAGATATTATTATTTAAGTTTGTCCCAAAAACCTTTTTTGCTGTTATTTTTTTTGTTTTTTTCAATGCGTGACTTTAGATCATTTTGTAAAAATTGTTTTGGTTCGGGTTCGTTGACAACAGGTTCTTCAGGAGGCAGGGATGCAATTTCTTCTTTTCTTTCCTCGACTTGTTCCTGCAGTTTGTTTTTGAAAAGATCCTTTAACCCAAGCGACTTTTTCTTAGGCTGGGAGTTTTTTTCCAATTCTTCAACCTTGTTAAACTGTTCTATTTCTCTGTTTAGCTCCTGCTCACTTTTGGCTCTAATTCTGACGACGCCATCCATGTCGCGGGCGATAAAAAAAACTTGATTTCCCGACAATGATTTTGAAATATCAAACTTCATAATTTTGAATTATATCAGATATTTTTAGTCCGTCTATTCTTTTTAAAATCTCTTGCGTTTTTAATATCTGTTTTTAAGTCTTTAATCATTGTCCGAACGCGTGTTTTTTCAGTTACTTCTTTGGTAATTGCTTCTTTAAAAATCTTGATATTTTTATCTATTTTTTGTAAATATCGTTCCAGATCGTTAACTCCAAATTGTCTAATCTTAATAATTTGGGCAGGATCATAGTTTGGGTCAATATTTAGGCTTGATACTTTTGATTTTTTATCATAGTTCATCTGTCTATTGGAAGATAGAATCTAGGTTGCGAACAACGCCTTGGGACATGCCGGTTGACGATATCGTATTTGGAGCTTCGAAAGGAATAATTTGCCCGGCGTTTCTGGCTCTAACCCGGACTGGAACACTGGCGCTGTAGACAACCTGAACGCTTATCTGGTCATCACTTGCTTCGGCGGTAGTAATATGGTCGTCGATAAATGGTATGTAAACATTGTCGTCGGCGGCGGTCGTAATAGGGAGTGTGTTAATTTGATACGCATCGCCAGTCGTTTGTCCAGCAATGGAAGTTGTTGTAACATTTGTAGCAGAGTTTATTACTGTAATATAACCAATTCCACCCGCTGTTGTGTTTCTAATGAGGTCGCCTACTTTGGCAACTGAAGTAAAGTCGACTCCTGCGTCTACTATAGTAGTTGCGCCTGTTCCGGCATCAGCAGTAAGCCCAGTGGTTGAAGAAAGTGTAATAGTGTCTGTTGCCCAGCTTGTAAATCTAAGCCGATATTCAATGTTAGCGCTTGTATCTATTAATCTAAATGATCCGCCGGTTGATTTACCTGGTTCGTCTATAGCTAAACTGGCAGATAATTGAAGCGTGGTTGCTCCTGGGCTTTGGGACGCGACCGTTGTATAGCTATCTTTCTTGATGTCTTGGCCAGCGCCGGCTGGAGTAAGCCTAAAGACGGCAATTCTATCATTGACCTCAATATTACTGACAATGATATTAACTTTAGTTGGCGCAACACGGACAGTTCCATTATCGTCAACAAGCTGGAAATTATTCAAATCAGCGGTTAAATAATCAGCAAGAACTACTCCGGGAGCGCAGAAAAATTTACCTCCGGCAAAGGTACCGAAGGGAGCGGAAGCAATTGGGGTAATAGGTGTGGCAGTAACACCAGCTCCAGTATCCATAACAACGTAATTGCTTGCGTCAACACGAACATTTTTGCTTCCTGCTGATCCGTCAGCGGCAAAAGTTCCACGCGAGTTTCTCAGGATTAAAATTTTGTCGGTTGTATTGTGGTTTACCACAGTACCTGTTGCACCGGATACCAACTGGGTTACAACTGCTCCATCGCTCACGGTTCCAGTTAGGGAAGCGTACTCTAGTTTATAATCAGAGCCGATATAAAATTGGCCTTGAAGACCATCGGTAGTTGCTGTGCCGGTCTCGCTTCGTCGGGTATTGTATTTAGTAAATTGGTAAACATCACCCAAAGTATGTTGATTACAATCAATAACTATCGAATAATTTTCCGCAGTACCATCTTCGTTAACATCGTACGAACCTCCGGTAGCCAGTCCTCCATGGACTATTGTTGGAGGGGTGGTCAAGTTAGAAGGTCCAACAGCGGTTGGAGCAACGGCGGTTCCTGTTGCTGTTGAAGTTAAGCCGCTAAACCCTCCAGTGCCTGCGCCAAAATTAGTTTGCGGATCGCCAATTAAATAATACTCAATAATCTTATCTGTACCATTCCAAGAAGTAACAATTCCCCTTATGGTTGCATCAGAATCATCTTTTATTTCTTCTCCGTCTACAAAGGTTCCCGAAGACGTTATCAGATCCATTTGCCAATATCCGGATTGGTTGTCTAAATCATTACCAGTCTGAAGCGGAATAGGGTTGCGTCCTCCATTGGTCAAGTCCACAATATAATACGAATAAGTTTTTGAGTACTGGCGGGCAAAAACTGTTATAGCGGCTTCGTCGGTTTCTAGACTCGATTCTTTAACATTAACCAAAATATCAATATGCCCGTCTCCCCACCAGTCTGTTACGGCTTTATAAGCGACAAGATTTGCCGCGTTTTGATAAATATACATGTGGGTATTTGATTCGATAGTACCCAGGGTATAAATATTTGCCCAAAGTGACTCGCCTGTTGCCCAGGTTACGCCCGGGGGAGTAACGTCATATGTAAAGGTGGCTGTATTAGAGTTGCAAGTAAGAGTACCTGTCGCGTCGAAGCTATTTGCGGTCGCCGAAGTATCTGGCCTGATCCAAAGAGTTGCATTGCTTCCACCCTCGTCTTTAAGATCCAAAAGTGTTCCGACGTCACCATCGCCGTGGGTAATATCTAAACCTATATCACCCGCAACAATAGTGTTGGATGTGACCGAGAGTTTGAGGATACCGACGTTTGTACCTTCAGCCCTTGCCCAGGAAGCTGTTTTTAGAGCTCCTGCTGTCAGGTATTCAACAGAAGTTCTGTCTACGAACCAAGGGTCTTTATCTCCAGATTCGATGATGCCAATTGTGTACTCTGTAGGAGTCTGGGCGGAGATAACCGCGCCGTCATCCATTTGGGTCAATTCATCAAAGAGGTTTTGCAATGCAGAGTAAACTGCATTAACGGTATCTGTAACGGTTGGCTGTACGGCAGTATCTCTCCAAAGTCTTTTTTGGCGGTTTTCAGCCCCATAAAAAACTTTCCATCTACTGCCAAGATTGGGAAGAAAATCTGACATGTTTTACAAATTAAAATTTTTCCTTACTACTTACTATCGTTCGTTTGATATGTCTTTGTCAAGTGTTATTTTCGATTAGATTTAGCTTGACAAGTGGAAGATGTCATGTGCTCATCAATTTTGATGAGTCTGTTGAAAACTAATTTTATTTTTAGGGAATTTATTGCTCTTTAAGAATATAGTAAGTAGCTTTTCCTTTATTTTTTCTTTATTCTCATCCACAAAAGTAAAAAGATCTTGTATTAATGGTTTTTACGTCATTGCTATCTGGGGGAAGACAGACCACCTCCTGACCCGTTCTTGCATTATTTACTACAACTTTTGTGTCTAACTCCTTGAAAAAAGCCTATTACAAGTAACTAGACTCCTTGAAATTTGACAATTACAAGGAGTCATGGTAGCCTAAAGAGATGTTTAAACGTTTTTATGAGGATTTAAATCCATATCTGAAACCCAATAATGTGCTGATAATTTATGGTCCAAGACGGGTTGGAAAGACTGTACTCCTCGAAAAATTTCTTAAAGAAACTTCTTTAAAATATAAACTCAACAATGGGGATGATCTGGCAGTGCAGGAGATCCTGGGATCAGGAAGTATTGAACGCATAAAAAATTATGCACAAGGATATGAATTAATTGCGCTTGATGAAGCGCAAAATATTCCCAATATCGGAAACGGATTAAAAATCTTAGTTGATCATGTACCTGAAATAAAAGTCATCGCAACCGGGTCTGCCTCATTTGATTTAACGAATAAAGTAGGGGAGCCCCTGACGGGAAGACATTTATCTTTAAAGCTTTATCCATTGGCACAACTTGAGTTATTAGATGCCTTAACAAGATATGAACTCGAGGAAAAAAAGAGTGAGTATCTTATTTTTGGTGCATACCCAGCAGTTTTAACTTTACCTACAACTGATGAAAAAATTGAATATCTTCGAGAATTAGTAAATTCATATTTACTTAAAGATGTTTTAGCATTGGAACAAGTGAAAAATTCAAAAATTCTCTTAGACTTGTTAAGACTTCTTGCATTTCAAGTGGGATCGGAAGTTAGTTTGTCAGAACTTGCTTCAAATTTAGGGATTGACTATAAAACAGTTGCCCGTTATTTAGATCTGTTGGAAAAAGGGTTTGTACTAATAAACATAAGAGGATTTAGTAGAAATTTACGAAAAGAGATAACCAAAAAGAGTAAATATTATTTTTATGATCTTGGAGTAAGAAACGCGATCGTCTCAAATTTTAATCCTTTAAATATTAGAGATGATATCGGAAAATTATGGGAAAATTTTTTAGTCATTGAGCGTATTAAAAAGCAGGAATATAAAAAGATTTATACCAATAATTATTTTTGGAGAACATGGGATCAAGCAGAAGTTGATTTTGTGGAGGAAAGAGAGGGAGGTATTTATGGATATGAGTTTAAATATAGGAATAAAGGGAAAACAAGCAAACAATTTATTAAAAGCTATCCAAAAGCAAAACTTGAAATTGTAACCCAAGAAAATTATCTTGATTTTATTGTCTGAACTTTAATTTAGGTCTTGATTGTGTCTTCGGTTAGAGTAATATCGAGGGTAAAATCACCGGTAATTGTTGCTGTTGTTGAATAGGGAAGATATTCAGGGTTTACAGCGGCTTTTCTTACCCTAATGATGACATCTTTACTTGATCCATAGTTGTAACTTTCTGTGGCGACACCGCTGGCGTTTGTTTCTTCATTCATCAAAGGGACTGTGGCCAAATCGGTTCCCGAAACATAAGCGACTGCCAAGGTATGTACAGAATAGCTGGCTGATGCCCAAGAGGCGCCTCCGGAGAGAGTGGTTGTGGTTACAGAATTTGCCGATACAGATAAAACTTTTGCGTATTGGGTAGCGGTGGTGTTTCTTATTGTATCTCCCTCAACAATATTTTTTGCTCCAATCCCTGTTTCGTTGAGGGTTGTTGTATCACCAGTGCCAGCGTCGGTTCCGGTGACAGTGGTATTAAAAGTAAAAGTTTGACCGGATTTTGAGGCATAACGGTAGCTGTGCTCTTCACCTGCTGAGATATCCTGGACGATAAGCCATCCAGCGGCAGGCAGATCGGTGGGGACTGTTTCTCCTGTTGTTACCACAAAATCACCATCACCTTGGTTGTTTGCGGCTGCAGAAGTAAAAGGTTTTCCAGGGTGGCCAAAATCAGTGCTAGCTGCTTGTTTTTGAATCCAGACTTGGGCTGCTTGTATTGCGCTATTATCGACATCTTTTACTGTAATAGTTAGGGTTTTGGTGTTGAGGATAGAGACTGAGTTGCCGGTTGCATTTAATATCTTTGAGGTGGCTGGGTTAGAAGTTCCAGAGGCATTAATTGTCAGAACACCAGATGAAGCCGCGGCAGTATAGTTAATATCGTAGTTGTTGCCAGCGAAGATAAGGTCGGTATAGGTAAAACTACCTTGGGCAGGATGTTGGATGACGGCAGCGGTAGCTGCAGCATTTGTGTTTCCAAGGGCAGAGCTGTTTTGAATATTGATATTTGCATTCCAAAGCAGTGCGCTGTCACTGGTAATACCAGACGTTTGAATTTGTTCATCACCGCCACCGGTTTCGGCCGCCATGCCAGTGTTTAACTTGACAGTAATTCGCGTTGCTTCGACAGAGGCAATTACCCGTGTGGCGTTATTTCCGGGGGTTGTGAATCCGCTGACTTCAATGGGGTTGCCGGTGGAAAATCCATCGGTTACAAAACTACCAGAAGCCCGTGTGTAGGCGAAGGGTACTAATATCCTTTGGGTTCCAGTACCTGCTTCAGTGACGAGTGTTTGTGAGGGGTAGACGGTAATGACAGTTGCGGTAACAGACTGGATGACTTTTACACCGTTATTGATAGCGCTTGTGCATCCGCTTATTGTAACTACCATTCCTGGCAAAAATCCATCGGTTACAAAAGAGCCTGATCCTCCAGCAGAACGAGTATAGGTTCGCGCTACGTTGATGGCTATAGTGATATTTACTCCTGTGTCCGGACTGTTGGCGGTCACACTTAAAGTTGTTGCTCCAGTGCCTACCAGACCATGGCCAGAGAAAGTACATTTTCTGGCTAAAATTTGCCCCAAGTCAAGCTGTCCGCAAGCAACAAACTGGCTGGAGATGAGCTCGTGTCCTGTTGCGGCTGGAAAAGTAACCCCGCGTTTAGCCCGAAGAACTGTTGATCCAAAAAATTCTACAAGGCTAATTGACGCGTCAAGATCCAGCGAGTATTCACGGCCGTTTATGGTATTAATTCGGTCAAAGACAGAACCGTTTAATCCGACTCTTGCGGCTCCTGTTCCGGTACCTGTACCAAATTTAACTTTGGTAGTTCCGCTTCCTTGTTGTGAAAAAATTTTAAGGTAATCAAGGGCGCATGGTTGGTCTTGGAAGATGATTAGCTCGTTTTGTGAGGAAAAGACGGTGTTGCCGGCTCCAGTCTCAATACCTACTCTTAACTCGCCGTTGATCTCAAACGTCCCGGCTCGGTTCTTTGTTACTATCCCAAAAACGTTGTTGACAGGGTCTGTATCGAAGTCAGTGTCGACAATATTTTGAAGCGTTACTGGGTCAGCGTCCGAGCCGCCGCTTATGGCAACTTTAGTTCCGTAACGCATAAGATCAATATTTATGACGTATCCAAACATTAAAGTGATAGTACAAAGCGCAGTTACGCCAATATGTTGAATTGTAGCTCCTGCGCTTGAAGAGATTACCGGAGGAGTTCCACCCGTAGCATCAAAAGAACGATTGCAGTCGATAACAACAAGCCGCCAACCTTTTCCGCACCAGGCTATATCATTTCCACCGACATACCACTCTCCGTAGTTGGTGGCAGTTGCTCCGGCAACTCTGATTCTAACCCCTCCAGCGTTGTAACTGGCGACTGCGGCACTAATACCGTTATTGACCCAAATATAGAGATGTTTACTATAAAGATCTACAGTCGACAATCTATTATAGACAGCTCCGACAATTGTGTTTGCCGTAGCAGGTATACCAAGGGAATTAGCGGATTGGATTTTTGTATCAGGATCCAGTGCTAACATGGCTCCGCCGACAGCAACCCAGTTAGTTGTTGTCTCAGCGTCGTTAATTGTTGCTAGATCATGTGTGAATGTCGGCGTTGCCATAGTTTTAGAGCCCGATCGTAGGCAATAATTGGCAGAATTGAAGCGGCGTGAAATTCTCGCTCTCCATTGTCGCTGTCCGGATCGGGCGCGCTGACCCGTAAGACGTCCCCATCCAACTCTTCGGGACTATAACCAAGACCTGTCCAGTCGGATCCGATACAATAGATGACATTATCTTCCGGGTGTTGGTATTCCTGAAGAGTTTTTTTGGAATGGGCATGAAAATAAACCCATTTAAGGTTGGCAAGTTCAGAGTGTGCCTTGGCCTCCTCGAGTGATTTAAAAATAAGAGGGAAGCCCATGACAGAGGATTGCATTTCCCCGGTGGGGTCAATAATGACTTGCTTGAATCCAAACATATAGCCCAGGATTTGGTCTGCTAGGGATCGATTTACAGGTATTCCTGACCAAGGATCAATATGATAAAGAAAGCAGACCATAAAACTATTTTAAGAGATTTGTTTGCATATTCAAATAGGGAAATATGCCCGTTCGAACACCCTTCGGGTGTCAAATTAAATTGTGGAGCCACAAAATCCACAAAAGCACAAAAGGCCAGGCCTTTGGAAGCTAAATAGTTTAAAAGTTAATATCGATATTAATGTCGTTAGATATATCTTCGTTATTGTTTTGTTCAACAAATGATTGATAAGTAAAAATAGGGGAGTTTTTGGCAAAATACCCAAGTACAGTATTAGTATCCACCCATTCAGTTTCCCTTTTTCGTAAGTACTCAGGATACGAAGATGGTTGTTGTGATAACAAGTCTTGAAAGGCCTGGCCTTTGGAAGCTTTGGAAGCTAATGATGGTTGGGGGTTACGATGGATATAGCGTGTTAAGTGCAATAATTGTTCATCTGAATTTACTAAAACTGCTTTGTAAACATTTTGATATAGACGTCCAACCCGTTTATGTCTTCGGTTAAAGTACATAGTATAGCGAGTACCTAATGAGTTTAAAAATTTATCCATAGCAATGTTGGATTTTTGCTTTAACAAAAGATGAAAATGATTTGGCATTAAACAATAAGCAAGCAAAGTGATCTCGCTCGCAAAGTTATTTAACCTTAATAAACTTAAGATGTTTCCCCTCTCTTTGTTACCAGTATTTGGATTTGCTAATTTATCTATTAGCTCTTTTTCATTTTTTGGCAACAAATAGGTTTTGAGATAGGAGAGAAAGACAGCATAATCCTGTTCATCTTGAAAGATAATTCGTTTTTCGACACCTCTATTGTAAACATGGTAATAACTATTCTCGGAATAGATTTTGCGAGAATTTTTAGCAGGCATATTCTAATTATATAGAAAAATTTGTTAAAAGAACAGGAAAGGCCTGGCCTTTCGTGGCCTGGCCTTTCGTGGCTTTAATTACAAAAACTTTCGCGGCTGCTCAATTTTTTAGCTGGTTTTTGTTAGTTTTGGGAACACGGAGATGTGCGATTTCTTCTTTAAGGCTAGGGTCAAGTTCTAAAGCAATATTTAATTGCTCTGCTGATTCGTAAATTTTCCCCAGATCCCGATAAATTATGGCAAGAGTGTAATAAAGGTGGGCGAGTTTTGGGTTTATAATTATCGCTGTTTTTAAAGTATCTAAAGCAAGGTATAGATTATTATTCATCCTGTAAACAAGGCCCAAGTTTCCCAAGGTATGAGCGTTATTTGGTTCGAGTTTTAAGGCTAATTTATAATAAACAAGGGTCTTGTCTTGTTAACAACTGTTAAACTAGTCAAAGATGCTTATATATCAGTCCAAAGTTAGTGTTTTAAAACGGATCCGTATTTCAGACAAGAAACTGAGGCTTATAATTCGCTGTTTTGTCTTTGACTATACAGCTTCTCAAGCCTCTAAACTAACTCAAGTTAACCGCAACACCCTTACCCGGTACTACTCTTGGTTGAGGTCACTTCTATTATTCCAGGCAGCCAAAGAAAGAAAAGTATCTCAAATTCAAATTGAAAACGGGATTGAAATTGATGAATCATATTTTGGGCCAAAGAGACAAAAAGGTAAACGTGGACGTGGAGCTGCAAAGAAGATTATAGTTCTGGGTCTGCGCAAGAGAGGTGGCAAAGTCTATTGCCAGATTATCCCTGATACCACCAGAGAAGAGATCATGCCCATTATCAGACAAACAGTCAAATCAGGAGCTGATATCTACACAGATGGCTGGAGAAGTTATGACGCTCTGGCTATTTATGGTTACAACCACAAAAAGGTCAACCACGAAAAAGATGAATTTGTCAGAGAGGGAGAGATCCATATTAATGGAGTTGAATCATTCTGGAGTTGGACAAAAAGAAGGCTTGCCAAATTCAATGGCATACCAAAAACACTCTTTCCCAACTGCTTGTTAGAATCAGAATGGAGATTTAATCACAGAAATGATATATTAAATCAAATGAAGCAATTAATCCGTCACTACAAACAATCTCATAGTTTCTAGTTATCTAGTCAAGACCCTAAACAATTGCACTTTCGCAGTTGTTAATTCTTGTAAAAAGTGCAGCCATTTCCTGAATAATATTTGCATCAAAAGGGTCAAAAAGTCGAACTTTTTCATAAGCTTCTAAGGCGTTTTCTACTCTCCCAAGACTGACAAGAGTATAAGCAAGACCAAGATAAGCGTTTTTAGACGAAAGATTAATCTTGATTGCTAAATTAAAATATTTAAAAGAATCTTTAGTTTTTCCAAGAGTTTGAAAAACCCTGGCAAGGTTGTAAGCGGCGTCGAAATTAGAAGGATTAAGAGTCAAGACCTTTTTATATAACCCGATTGCTTCGTTTTTAACTTGATCACCTGAGGCTGCCTGTTCTGCTTTTTTGAGAAGCTCTTTGATTTTTTCAAATTTATTATTTTGTTTCACAATCTTAAACCTAAAGAACCTAAAGGCCTGGCCTTTCGTGGCTAAACTTGTCAAACTTTTTTGATTATTTGATAATTTGCGAGGTGTTGTTTGAACCTATAGAGGAATAAACCTAAAAAGATAAAACTAAAGGCAAGTCCGCTGGCTAAAACTATCCACGGTAAGGTTTGTTGTGATTGAGTTAAAGAAAGACCACTTCCTTTGTTGCAGATTAAAATTGTCCAAGTCTGGCTATCAATGTCTAAGGTTTCTTTAGTTTGCAGATGAGAATCGGAAATTGTATGGTTTGGATCGTGGTCATAAAGAAGGGTTTCGGCAGTTAGCTGATCGTTTTCATAGATTTCAAAATCTAAATTTGGAAATGGATCATTTTGGCCAATGATAGTTTTGAACATCTCGTCTGCGCGAAAAGCTGCATAGACAAACCCTTGAAGATTATTCATTCTTTCAAGTTCACTATTTTGAATAATCATTTTAGCATCATAAAAAGGCAGGAAGATTCCAAATCCGGGTTTTTGGGTTATGATATTAGTAATTTTTCCGGTTGAGGCAATAGCGCCTGTCTTACGGGATTGTTCCAGCACCTTTTTTCTCTTTTCTTCAGAAGAAAAGTCATACCCCAGTGTTTGTTCTCTTCCCTCAAACGGTTCGATATATTTAACTATGAAATATTCACTACTTTCTGTCTTTGGATAAACCTTAAAATCAGGATTACCCTGAGGGTCTAAACTTGTATCTCTCCTAACGCTTTCTTCAAAAGATTTTAAATTTTCCTTGGATACTCTTTCTATATATAATAGTGAGGAAATTCCAGGATACTTTTCTATAATCCCCAATTTTTTAATATATGTGGACCATTCGTTTCTGGTGACCTGTCCTTTAGCATCAACAAAACCATGCAAACCGTTTATAGAGAGAATATATAAATTAAATCTAGTCTGGAGCCTATTTTTTAAATCAGAAACATCTTGGTAGAATCTATTTTTTGATTCCTGTTCTACAACATCAGAGGTAATTTTATAAGCGGAGAAGGTAACTATAAGGAAGATAAAAAATATTGTAAAGGTGGTGACTAAAAAGCGGCTGTGGAGGGCAGACCGGTACATCTTTAAATTCTATCACAAAAACTTCACTACTACCCCAACAATTGCTTTTCCATCTCTTTTAGGCTTTTCGCATAATCTTCCGGGTTGTGCACAAATTGCTCATACTCTTGCGGATTTTTGAAATGTTTCAAGATATAATTCTTTTCACAAATACTTTGCGCAGTTGGATTTATGTATTCCAAATAAGAAGAAAAAGGGAAGCGCGACAAGTCTTTAACAACAAAACCGGTTAGGGGATTGAGGTGAATAAATCGCGACAGGGAGACGAGTTCCTCACCGGATTTTATTTGCACAGCCTTAAATGTTCCTTGAAAAAGAGATCCGGCGCGTCTATATTTTTTGTTAAAATATTTTGTATAACTATTTGTCACTTTACTTAAAAACATAGAGACTCCACGGTCAGAGACTTGTTTCAAGAGGAGGTGGAAGTGGTTTGGCATGAAGCAATAAGCGACAATTTCAACTAAAGTTTCAGAAGGAACCCCATTTTCTTTTTTGGCAGTTTCGCGGTTGCGAAATGAAAAACGAGGCTTGTTATTTTTATTTGTGTAATAAATAAGGGTATCTAAAAAACGCTGGAGATCGTGTTGATTTTCAAAAACTACCCGCTTTTCAACTCCAAGATTATAAATATGATAAAACCCTTGATTTGCAAAAACTGTTCGCAGTCTCATTATTTGAGAATAAGTGTTTTAAAGGAAGGTGTCAATACCTGTTCACCTGGAAGGTGAAATTTCCAAAGTCACGGATAGAAAGGAAAAGGTAACGCGTGTTGTCAAAGAGATTTTGTAAGGATATACTTAAAACGGAGTATGTATAATCACTGGTTGTATCTTACTTACTGGTTGGTGAGCGCGGCTGTATTGTTACTGGCGAGCATAATGCCAGAGGTAAAGGTGGCATTAGGGAATTGGCGTTTTAATAGTATAGAAGCTTCGATTTACTCCGGATTTTGGTTAACTTTTCTTTATTGGGTGTGGTGGGATTTTGCCATGCACAGAGGAATGAATTATGACAATAAAATTATCTCCTTTTTAGTCTACCTGGTTGTGAACTCTGCCGCGGTTTGGATAGTTTCGGTTTTTCACTATATTTTTGGATTTCAGTTATTGGATTATTCATGGGCACTTGCCATAGGGTTTGTGCTTACTATTGCACAATCTGTTGTCTGGAGAATTATTGTGCAAAGGTAATCTTCTAATTTTTGTTTTCCCAAAACGCACTATTTTTGTTCGGTTTTGGTGAGTCTTCGTTGCGATAATCTTCATCTCCTCTGTCGTGCGCACTTTCGTCTTTGCCCAGCACAAGAGCGTGCAATTTCTTAAAAAGTCCTAAAACTAGATAAAGCAGTCCTGGAATGATTAAAATAACTCCTGCCAGTGTAAAAGATAAAGCCCATTCTAAGGGAAGAGTTTGTGATCTTGTAGCAACTTCTTGTATAGTATAAAGCTGCATAAAAGCGCTGATAAGAATAAGAATAGCTCCCTTGATAAGCGTTTTTACTCCCGTAAAACTTATTAACCAAAGAGTGCTTAAGAAAATCGCAAGTCCCTTAATGGCAATTGAGACTGAAGTAAAAATATATTGAGCCATAATTTCAGGTGTAAAAAAATGATAGGGGGTTACGAGTCTAATTTTTAACGGGCTAACTATTGCATCAAGCACATAGGCAAGTGTAAAAAGACCAATTATCAAGATTAAAATAAAATCTTTTTTCATATTTTTTTCTTTTTGTTACCCTCTTTCTTTTTTGGCTTTTCTACCTGAGATCTGACCTCAGGTTGAGCCAGGGTATTACCAGTTGCCTGCGGGTTGTGGACATTATAAGAGATTATAAACTGCGAAGTTTCATCAGGCAAGATTTCCCATTCCTTATCAATTGTTAACGTATCATTATTATTAAAAATTACAGTTCTTACTTGCCCTTCGCCTTTGCCTCTTGAAACCCAGACAGGAATACCGATATAGAGGTCAGTTTCCCATTTTTGCATTTTATCAGTTACTGACCGCGGCGCGGCCTTGGTTACTATTCCCATAACTTCTGGAGGGGGCTCTGTGGCGCCTTTTGCAAGATGTGCTAATTGAGGGTTATTTATTTTAAAATCAGCCACAGGATACCATTGCGTATAGCTTCTTTTCTCGTTTTTAAACTGAACTTTGAGATATCCAGGCCAGTCTTTATCCGGCCGCACGCTCAAGCACGCTCTTTCTGCTCCGTTGATGTCGATAATCAGCATGAATGTTTTAACGGATATTGGGTCTCTGGCACTATAATACCAGATTCTACAACAATAATTTTTTATTTTGAACTTCGCGAATACCATCCGCCTGAGGCGGACGGATGAAGCGAAGAAGAAACAAACTTTTCCGCTTGCGGAATACCGAGGGTTTTAACCCTCGGTAGTTTATTCAAATACTGCATCAAAATCCGCATAGGCGAATCCTGTGTCACTGCGCAGATCCCAACCGGTAGTCTGAAAATTTACAGAGCCCTTGGCATATTTATACGTGCCGTCGCTTTCCTCTCTCATGATAAACCATGCTCCGTCCTTGTTTAAAAATCCATAATACGCGGGAGTGTTGTCGTCTAGGCGGGCAATTCTATAACCGTCTGTGGGATGTTTGACAGCAGGGTCTACCAATGCGCCGCTTGAGTCTTTTAAAGTGATAGTTCCCGGACCTGGCACGCTACCGAAGAATGCACCCTGGGCCTTTTTGGTAAAGACAGCAAACAGGAATAAGGCCAGGCCAGCAGACCCAATAAGTTTCAGAAACCTTCTTCTGTCTGTATCGAGAGGCCCGTTATCAACCTCTTTAATTAAAATACGAGCAGAGCTTTTTTTATTACGCAAGTAACCAACTTGTTTATTTGGATTTTGCGGAAGTATAATAGCTCGGGAGCGCTGCGGCACAACCATCAGCCCAAAATAAACAGCCATAGGGAAAAAGAAAATTGCGCTTGAGAGTTCTTTAAAATTTTGGGTTCCCAAAAAGCCGACAATAGTCATTATTGTCAAGAGAACGAAATTGTAATAGATTAAGAGCCTAGTAATCATATTTTCTAATTTTCCGGTTTCTCTCCTTGCACTTTTTCAATGTAGCGATAGTCGACCCATCCCTCTTTATCTTCGTCGAGTTTAATTTTATACCAGCCCTCCTTGCGGTCTGCGTCAACCAGGATAAAGGTTTGCCCATTATTGGCTGTTCCGACGACCACTGAGTCTGCCGAGGGTGTTTGGCGCACGTTCACTATTCCGTCTGGCTCGTTTGTTTTAATCTTCACGATAGTTATTTTTTTCTTCAGCCCTGTCTCTTCCGGATTTTCTGTTTGCCTGGTAATTAAAGTCTCGGTCACTTTGCTTGGCGAGAGGTTCTTTTCTAGGTCAGAGCTCGGTGTTGTTATTTGAGAACTATTGCTTGTGACAGCAGGAGAGAGCAAGTCGGGTTTAGCATAAATTGTTCCCAGTGCGGCTCCAGTCAAACTCACAAAAAGAACAGCGTAGCCTATAAGTATTGTGCGCCTTCTCAGGATATTTTCCGTGTCGCGGTTTTTATTTCTAAAGTTAGTTATAAACTTATAAACAAAGTAAACAGTTACAGGGAGAAAAATTAGCTGGTAGATACGATTACTATCATTAGCAAGGAAGGAGCTGGCCAAAAGGGCAATGGAGAGAAGGGCGCAGTAGTAAAAAAGAATATGGGCGACGATTTTCATTTTTTAAGTCTAACGTATTTTACTACAACAATTGTAATAATCGCTATTTTGTGCTACAAGTAGTACACCTCATGCTTTCGCGCCGCGAGCTAAAAGAATTTTGCTCCCTCTGGTGGGAATTTTTAAGTATACCGACAAAGCGCTGGTTTGCCCGGTTTGAAAACGCTAAAGGAGCCTTGGCCGAAGGCTTGTACCGCCAAAGAGGGAAGTTTGCCCGCCCTTTTATTCATTCCGGAATGTTGGGAATTGGGGCAATGGGTATAATGCTTGCCCCTATTATTTCAGCGGAGCTTCCGGGCGGCAATCCTTGGCAGTTGCCTGCGCCATCTGCCGTGTTGTCGGCGGCGACGGAAAATCCGGCAACTATTACCTCGGTGTCTGACAAAGTCCGCGACAAGGTAATTGATTATGTCGTGCAGGACGGAGACACAATCTCGACTATTGCCGAAAAATTTGGAGTTTCCGTAGAGACTATCTTATGGCAAAACAAACTTACGAAAACTTCTAAGCTGAAATCCGGTCAAAAAATCCAGGTCTTGCCGGTGACCGGAGTTTTACACAAAGTTGCCAAGGGAGAAACGATTTATTCGATTGCCAAAAAATTAGATGCCGAGCCGCAGGCGATTGTCGACTTTCCATTTAATACGTTTGTGAATGATGAAACTTTTGCCTTGGCTGTTGGGCAGGAGTTGGTTATTCCGGACGGTACAATGCCAGAAGAGCGTCCTGTTACGAGCTTGGCACGCCGTCAGACGCCAAATGCAGGGGCAGTTGCCGCCTCTGGCAGTTTTGCTTGGCCTGTCCAGGGAACTTTTACGCAAGGCTTTTCCTGGTATCACAAAGGAATCGATATTGCCAACAGAGCGGCTCCTGACATTCTCGCGGCAGACTCAGGGACAATTGTTAACGCCAGCGCTTCGGCTGGAGGTTATGGAATTATGGTTATTATTGATCACGGAAACGGTTATCAAACGCTTTATGCCCACTTATCACAGCTCTATGTTGGAGTTGGGCAAACAGTGAGGCGAGGGGATGCCTTGGGTAAAATGGGATCAACCGGCCGCTCGACAGGTACTCATTTACATTTTGAAATCTTGACCGGAGGAGGCAAAATTAATCCTCTGGAAGCCCTCAAATGATATAATTATCCTCTTGGGCTCGTAGCGTAATGGTTATTGCAGCCCCGTAACATTTTGGGCCGTTAGCTCATTTGGCAGAGCGCAACTATGGCATAGTTGAGGTAACCGGTTCGATCCCGGTACGGTCCACCAAAATTTCTATGGCAGCGGGGTGTGCGCTAGGGCGCATCGTAACTTTGGGTTACGAGCCGAATCCCCTCGGGTCCACCAAAACAATTTGCAATTTTAAACATTCAGTCAAATCTCAATTCTTCAATGTTTTAAAGATTAAAGATTTTATCAATTGAAAATTCAATGAGAATTGAGAATTAAAAACTAGTAATTTTACCTGGGCCATTAGCACAGTGGTAATGTACCGCATTCGCATTGCGGTGACGGGGGTTCGATTCCCCCATGGTCCACATTCATGCCTAAGTGAAATTTATTCTGATGGGGATAGTTATAGTTAGAACTTAATCAATATTCTTCTAAAAGAATATCTCCAATCAGTTCGAGGTCTTCAGTTTCTTTAACAAATGCCTGATAAGATAGGGCGGGATTGGTTTTAGAAAAGTAACCCAAAACCTCTTCTGGTTGTATCCACACTGTTTTCCTATCATTTGCATATTCTGGGTAAGAACATGGTTGTGTTTCCCAGCTTTGCAAGGCGTCCCCTTTCGAAGCTAAAGCTTGTTTGTGGATGTAGCGCGTAAGATGTAAAAGTTGTTCATCGGTATTTACCAGAACTGCTTTGTAAACGTCTTGATAAAGAGGTCCAACCCTTTTATATTTACTATTAAAATACATCGTGTACCTCGTGGCTAGAGAATTCATAAATATATCAATCGATCCCGAACTTTTTTGTTTTATTAACAGATGGAAATGATTTGGCATGAGGCAGTAAGCAAGCAAAGTAATTTCATCGGTAAAATTATTTAAACGTAATAATTTAAGAGCTTGGGCTTTTTCTTTAGAGGAAGTTGTGGGTGAGGCGAGTATGGTTTGGAGGCCTTCTGTGTCTTTAGGAAGCAGATACTCCTTTAAGTAGTTAAGAAAAACTGAATAGTCTTGTTGGTCGAGGAATATAAGACGTTTTTCCACTCCGCGGTTGTAGATATGATAATACCCGTTTTCGACATAGAGCTTGGTTGAATTTCTTGATGGCATATATTCAGATTAGCATACTATCACTAGCTTTGCAAGGCGTCCCCTTTCGAAGCTAAAAAAGGTATTTAAGGAAGGGGGCGGAAGATTAAAGGTGCGGAAGATTAAGGGAGCCGGTTACTGGGTTTACCCTGAGCGGTGCGATTATCAAGGAGCTCCTGTCGAAGGGCCGAAGCGGGCTGCGCCCTCGGAGTAGAGAGTTTTGACTTGGGTGGTGGTGAGTGGGTAATTGTAAATGCGTACATCATCGATTTTCCCTGGGAAGTATTTCGTGGTTGAAGAATTATATCTTCCAATCCAGACATTTAGCGCATTCGTAACGATACTTCCTGTAGATGCAACCGTAGTTTCCAAAGCTCCATTGGCATATCCTTTAATATTTGCTCCGTCATAGGTAAATACCGCATGCAGCCAGCCGTTTAGAGGCATAGCTGTCGTGAGGGTTGCGTTGGTTACACTTGGTCCATACACAAAAAGATATGGCGTATAAGTATCTGCCGAATAGAGCATGTAGCCATTAGTTCCGGCGGTTTCCTTGCTCACCATTGCTCTGGCATCGGCAGCCCACGTACTCGTGCGATAAAGCCAGGCAGACACAGTGATTGCGGTCGTTGGCTCCAAAATAGAGTTGTCAGTAATATATGCGTAGTCATCTGTTCCGTCCAAAGATAAAACGTAATTTCTTTTTCCTGCACCCGCTGCTCCTCCTGCCCATGCGTGAGTAGAGGTTCCAGAAGCACATGTACCAGCAGAAGTATACGTACCTGTCGCGCCGATAGATATAGTTGCGGAATTTGCATTTCCGGAAGAATCATTTAGGGTTGTTCCCTGGCACTCATCCAACTTCCACCAGCCGACAGGTTTGCCTCTGTTGTAATCCCAAGCTACCTGGGCGCCGGTTCTGGCATAGTTAAAAATCCGAACATCATCAATCATGCCTGTTAAAAATCCCTCTCTTGCATTAGGGCCAACATAAGGGGGATTAGCTCCGATATCAAGTTCTCCAGTTGGCGCTCCTTGTGTTCCGGTTATCGTGGCGGTTCCCTGCGATACGCCGTCTACGTATAAAGTAAGGGTGGTGCCGGAAATAGTCATGAGCCCAAAGTGCCAAAGTCCGTCATTAACACTGCCAGAGCTTGCTACGGCAAAATTTGCTCCATTATAATATTGAGCGGTGAGCTTATTGGCACTTCCGGTTGCATTAAGCGAGAGTCCGTAAAGATATCTGGTTCCGGTTTCAGTATCTTTGCGGATTATGCCTCTATTTGCTGTTGTATCTTGAGACTTGAACCAAGCGGACACGGTTAAAGCGTTGGTAAGTTGTAAAGACGCGCTATCAGCTACTGAGACATAGTCATCGGTACCGTCAAAATTTACTGCCCCACCTATTTTGCCCCCCCTCCAGTATTGGCTAGTAGAGGTTTGAGTGCCTGACGCTCCAATAGTAATCGTGCCGGTGTTGGTATTCCCAGAAGAATCATTCAATACGGTACTAGTCATTTCTTCAAAACCCCATCTCCCAACAGGCGCTGCGCAGGAGGTGGAGTCGCCGGGGACACAGTACTCTTGGTTGGCTGCAGATTTTTGATACGTGGAATTGTCAGAGAGAGAACCCAGAACTTGGGATGAGCCCCTGTTCATATCCAGTTTGACCTCGGAAGCGGTGAGGGCAAAGTTATAGATTTTAACTTCGTCGATTGTTCCACTCCATGGCTCACTGTTGCTCCCGAAATCACCAATAGACAATTCTCCTGGACTTGAAGCATTGTAAGTATAACCAGTAACTGTTTGTTGTAATGCGCCATTTGCATACATTTTATACGTTCCAGCGGAATCGACAGTAGCTACGATATGAGT
>Ga0209542_10002624_pt1 | contig 39849 bp, 41 predicted proteins | sample RifCSPhighO2_01_FD_184028 | JGI IMG/M metagenome (GOLD analysis project Ga0209542, IMG submission 184028) | Soil microbial communities from Rifle, Colorado - Rifle CSP2_plank highO2_0.1 (SPAdes) (version 2) | ecosystem: Environmental > Terrestrial > Deep subsurface > Rock core/Sediment ... | reverse complement strand
GGTAAAATTAGATATTTGTCTGAATATCTAATTTTGGCAACGTGGGTTGGGATTCGAAAGACGGAAGCCCGCGTCCGGGGGACGACTAAGGGCTGAGTCGGGGTCGAGAACACTTAGTATTTTAAAGCGAAGCGTACTAAAATAGTTAGTGATTTGTGACCAAATCCCACCTCCTCCGCCTTCGGTTCGCAGTAGCAAACTTTCGGCGTGACGCAGTCCGCTAGAAGGTTTGCGAAGGCGACAAGATGTTATGCATTACGTCTACAGTTTAAAATGTAAAGATGGATATTATGTCGGTTGTAGCGACAATATTCAAGAAAGACTGGAACGGCATCAAAAAGGTCAAGTACCTGCAACTGTGAATCGTTTGCCGATAACCTTACAATTTTATTTCGCTATCGAAGACAAGCACAAGGCTTTTGAATTCGAAAAATATCTAAAGTCTGGATCAGGTCGAGCATTTATTAACAAACATTTTGTTAAAGTAGATTAACTCAAAGGGATTCGAACTATGGAAAACCATATACTGGTTGTACGGAAAATTTGGAAGTTTCGGCGTGATTTTTAGTGAAGTATTTTAGTTTGTAGTAATATTATAAATATGGGAATTCGTGGATATTTTAAAAAATATTCTCTTTGGTTTGTTCCCGGACTTATGATTCTTGTTTTTATAAACCAACTGTTCATGGTTTCATTTTTAGATTTATCTCGATGGAAAGGAGGAGGCATGGGTATGTTTTCAACACTTGACGACAAACGAACGGCTTTTGTTTCTCACGGGGGCTCAGCTGTGTATTTACCGGAATCTCTTTTTCAATACAAGGTAGGACTTGAGATCCTCCCCAACGCGAAAAGCGCTGATAGACTGTGGAGCGCACTGAAAGGGACATTATATTTTAATGAACATGGTTTCCCATTTAGTGAACCATTTTTACGCATTGCAGACCTCCCCGATTCTATTGAGATTATTCGAGCCTTGTACAAACAGCCGACACTCGAATTTATTAAAGCAAACTATACTTCCATTAAAGGGGGGATTATCGAAGTATACGCGGTAAACACTTATGAGGTTGGAAGTGGTAGGGTTTCTATGAAAAGGATTTTTAGTAAGTTGTATAGTTCAGAATAGTTACTAAAAACATTTTATTCTGATTACAAGATGCAATTTGTAGCCGACATAAGAAAAAATATAGCAGAAACCATTTACCAAATTGATCGTGTTACTGTCATTGCCCAAGTAACATTGTTTATGTTTGTTGTTTTTGGGCCTTCCTTTTGGTTCACCGTTCCTATCTACCAAGGAGCGCTTCTCCTTTCATTGGTATTCCCTAAAGTTGTAAAGACAAGTTATCTATGGATAGTTATCACTACTGTCACAGCACTAGCACTTTTTAGTGAATGGCATTCTGTCGACAATCATAAGTGGCTTATGTTGTATTGGGGGTTGGCTTTTGTTGTTGCAACAGTAGTTTCTCGTGGCGATACCGATGCATTACATGTTTTCCTTAAAAAGAATGCATGGTTCATGCTTATTTTTATTATGGGACTTTCTGTTGTGCAGAAAATACTTGGCGGAGCCTACTTAAGCGGAGCTTTCTTTGAGTTTACGCTTCTTACTGATCAACGATTTTTTATCATCACGCACTACCTCGGTGGCTTACCAGCCAAGGACTTCTTTCTTAATGCCGAAATGTTTTTACAATACCCTAGAGCAGAGTTTACTCTCTTTCTTACACAGCGCGTTACCCTCATTGCATTTGTCATGACGTACGCACTCTTACTAATTGAGATACTGATTCCTGTTTTCTTACTGATACAAAAAAAGTCTTATCAAAATTTTGCCCACCTGCTCAACGGTCTTTTTATTGCCGTTGTTTATCTTATCGCCCCCGTTTATGCTTTTGGTTTCTTGCTTGCGGTACTTGGTATCGCATGTCTTTCTAGCGATTCCCGCAAATTGTTTTTGATGTACATTCTACTCATGCTCGTAATCTTTCTCTATAAAGTACCGTGGTTCTCACTTTATTATTACTTCACCATAGGAGTATGATGGTCCTAATCAGGGGACCATTACGGTAGGGTTGTTTATACGTAAGGGTACCTTACGTATCTACGAAGTGACGAGTTACCACACCGGGTACTGTGACCAGATGTGACCAGCGCGAACTAGGCGGGTTGCTTGTATCTATACTCGTCCAATCTTTTCATTTGTTGTATATGCCATCTTCATACCTTAAACCACTGTGGTGATTCCAAGCCATTGAACCATTACGGCATATTTGACATTTTGTTCTATTTGTAATATAATTAAAAGAGTGCCGAGGATGACAGCGGTTTTGGAGTGAAGACCATGTTTGACAAAAGTCCTGAAGCTATTGCACGAAGTCTTTTGGGATACCCAGAAGGGGACCCAATTCTCATGGAAGAACTCCATTGGAGGTGGAGTGAACTCTGTGGGGCTTTGGTTCAAGGCGACGCAGACCCTGAGGATTTTGCTCGTCTTCATGGGGTACTCGAAGGATGGGGGTATGACCCCCTTCGGAACGAGGCGCTTCATAGGGAGTGTCAGTTGCCGTTGAGGCAACGTGGCGCTGTTGTCGACATCATCGTCTGATGATCGATTTGATCGAATGGGAATGGCCCCGACGCGACGCGTCGGGGCCATAAGTATTTTAAGATTTATAGTAAGCTATTTTATACCGTTGGCATTCCGCTGTTCCCCATTTGTGTTGTTTCTTTTTCTTTTTTTCTTGCAACAACAAAAATATACACAATCTCAAGTATTCCTACTGTGTTAACAATAAGGAGTGCGACAAACCAGTATTTTTGATTCAAACGTGCTGATTTCCACAACGCAAGTCCTTTCCACACAAGAGACCACACAATAAGTATTATGAATAAAGTTGAAACGGTAGCGCTACTAAAATTAAATAATGTTTCCATACTTTTATAATAACAAGACAAAAATATGAGCACAACTGCACGTTTGGTGATATGCTTTTTAATATATGCGGTATTTAGGAATCGATTTTGGAACACAAAATATAGGGCTCGCTCTCACTGACGAAGAAGGACGCATGGCGTTTCCACTTCGCACCCTTCCCGCTCGTCGGGACCTAGTTACGGATATAGTAGCCACTATCGAAAAAGAGCGCGTTGGAGCCATTGTTATTGGAGAATCCCGCAATTTTAAAGGAGAAGAGAATCTTATCATGAAAAAAGTTCATGAATTCAGAACATTGCTTAAGGCACATGTTTCTTTGCCCATTTATTTTGAATCAGAAACATTAACTTCAAAAGAAGCCGAGCGTATACAGGGACATGGTAAGACGATTGATGCTTCCGCGGCGACACTTATTTTGCAGTCATTTCTCGATAGGCAAAAAAATATATCTATGAACGAAGAAACAAAAAACATCACACAAGAGTTAAACAAGATTTCTATCGATGATTTTAAGAGCGTTGAAATGATTGTGGGTGAAATACAGCAGGCTGAACGAGTGCCTGATACGGATAAGTTGTTGCGACTCACTGTTGATCTCGGTGAAGCGGAACCACGTCAGGTTATCTCTGGTATTGCCACATTTTTCCCGGATGTTAGCATACTCCACGGCAAAAAATGTGTTTTTGTAGGAAATATGGAACCACGGACTATACGCGGTCTCGTTAGTAACGGTATGATTCTTGCGGCGCATACCGACGATGGCGCGTTTGCGCTTATGGTCCCCGATGGTGATGTAAAAACAGGAACTCGTGTTGGCTAATTGCGGTGTATGAATGAACAAATAATAGTGACGAGAACAGAGAGACTCAAGATATGGCTCATTACTAACAGCAAAACTCCGTGGGCAACCACAGCTCTTTTTCTGTTGGCGTTTGCCGAGTCTATTTTTTTCCCTATCCCTGTTGATGCCTTTTTGATACCGCTTATTATCATAAGAGCTCGCAGTTGGATCTACTACGCCGTTATTTCCTCACTCTCCTCGGTTCTTGGCGGTGTTGTCGGGTATGCTGTCGGGTATTTTCTCTTCGATACGGTTGGCGCTTATGTTGTTTCGCTCTATGGCCTTGAGAGCCAACTCTTATTCGTCAAAGGGTGGCTAGCATCAAATGCCTTTAGCGCGACTTTTCTTTCAGCATTTACTCCTATTCCCTACAAAGTATTTACTATCACAGCGGGATTATTCCACGCACCTTTTTTGATTTTTATCGTGGCATCGCTTTTGGGACGCTCTCTCCGGTACCTCCTTGTTTGTTTTATCGCTTACAAATGGGGCGCGTCACTTGCTCGTCTTTTTTTACGAAACTTTACCATTGCCACAATTATAGCCGTCTGTTTTGCGATTGTACTTTATGTATTACTGCGCACATTCCCCATAGAAGTTTTTAATTACCACTAATTTTGCTGTTTGTTGTGGGGATAATAGGGCAGTAGCAATGGTGGTCTGCGAGTATACTAAATACATAATGTAAATATATACGCAGTGAAACATCCGAAAATTAAAAGACGTTCCCCACAAACTAACTTCATGCGGTTTTTTCCTCCCCCTGCATTTCTTACAATGCCGGCCGTGGGCGTTGATGTGTCTGATAAATCTATAAAATTTCTGCAATTTGAACGAACCAAAGATGGTTGCAAGTTGACAGTGTTTGGAGACGTAGACCTTAAGGAGGGCGTTGTTGATGGTGGAGAAATAAAGCATACGGAACAACTTGTTGAGGCACTTTCTGTCGCAAAGGAGCGAAGCGGGGCATCTTTTGCGCGCGCCTCCCTTCCTGAACAAAAGGCCTATTTCTTTACAACGAAAGTTCCTTCCAGTGCTTCTCATGATCAGATTATTAAGATTCTTGAGTTTGAACTTGAAGAGCATGTCCCGCTTTCTCCGGGAGAAGCGATTATGGACTATGACCGCGTTGTCGAAAATGGACTACCAACAGGAGACGAGATTGTTGTTGGAGTGACTGTTTATCCGCGGGCAACGGTGATGAAGTATACCGACGCCTTTAAGCGGGCGGGACTGTTTCCACTATCTCTTGAAATAGAAGCACAAGCTATTGAGCGCGCTATTGTGCCGTATGGGGATATGAGGACGTTCATGATTATTGACCTAGGGGAAACAAGCACCGGTCTTTCTATTGTCAGTAATGGGATGCTTACCTTCACATCCACACTCGATATGGCAGGGTCAGCTCTTACCCGTATTTTTATGGAAGAACTTTCACTGGCATCTAGTAGTGATGTTGCGCACGTCAAGAATACTATTGGCATTACAACAAATGGCACAAATGAAACACTTACAAAAAAATTACGTGCTGTTGTAGAGAAACTTGTTGAAGAGATAAAAAGACATAGAGAATATTGGGAAACACATGAGGGAGAAAATAACAAAAAGAACACTCCTATCGATATGGTCTTTTTGTGCGGAGGAAATGCCAATGTTAAAGGGCTCCCCGAGTACATGGAACGTGTTCTTGATGTGTCGGTGCGGCGGGCAAACGTTTGGCAAAATGCGTTTTCAATTAATGATACGGTTCCCGAGATGTCTTTTGAAGTTTCACTTTCTTATAGTACAGCGATTGGACTCGCGCTTCGAAGTGACAATTAAACGTAACAAATATGCGTAACTTACTTTCAGAGCAAACGAAGCACGAACTCACTGTCGAGTACTGGTCTCGATTTATTATTGTGGGGGTTATTTTTCTCAGTATTACCTGTGGTATTGGTATTATTTCTCTTTTTCCTTCTTATATATTATTAAAAACTAACAGCACTGTTGCCCAAAGCAAAGCGTCCTTCTTTAGAGACCAAAAGGATAATGAGGGAGCCCGTATAAATGACGCGGTACGTACCACAAAAGTCGAGCTTGAACTGCTCGGAGGTCTTGGACATACGGGACTTTTTTCTGAGCGAATGAAGGAGATTATTCTCGGTCAGCCAGAAGGTATTACCGTTGACCATATTATGTTTACCTCTCAGAAGAAAGAGGATGAGGGGTTATTTACTATGGGAGGAGTTGCTACAACACGAGACGCACTATTGTCTCTCGAGCGGTTACTAAAACAACAGCCTGATTTAATCGCAGTAACCTTTCCTGTTTCTAATTTAGCCCACGATCGAGATATACCATTTTCGGTAACAGCTCGGGGAGCTTTTTGATCACTATCATGCAAAAGCAATTACGTACTAAACAGTTAGTTCTCATGGCAGGCACGCTCTCTTTGTTTTTGGTTTTGGGCTATGGTTACGCCGTGTGGAAAATCTTTGATATGAATCGCACTGTTCAAGCACTTGAGGCGGATGTTCAGTTACAATTGTCGCGTGAAGATTTAGGCAGGAAAGCAGGTACTCTTTTATCTGAAACGGCGCAGGAACGTAGCAAACTTGATTCTCTGCTACTTGCTGACAATGAGATCGTACCGTTTCTTGAACATATTGAAGGTATTGGAGAAATTGCTGACGTTACGCTCGACGTAAAAACCGTTGATGTCATTGGTTCTGAAGAAAAACAGGATGTTTATGAATGGCTAAAGATTTCTGTTACTGCTGATGGGTCATGGATCGAGGTATACCATTTTCTCTCGCTTCTTGAGCATATCCCACTTGCATTGGTGGTTGACAGGGTGGACCTTACGGTCTTAAAAGAAGAGGACAAGAGTACAAATATGTGGGATGGGCGATTTGATTTCCGTGTTGCTAAAAGAAAACCACCATCATTATGAAATTTTCTTTCACAAAACAATCATTTTCTTTTTCTTTGCGAAAACTCTTTTTGCGAAGAAAGGAACAGTTAACGTATCCCTACCGAGACTGGGGCATTCTCATACTTGCTTGTGCCTCTATACTCAGTCTTCTTGTTGTGTGGAGTACATACCTTTTCTTTAGTATTAAAGATGGGCAGTCTGCTATGGTATCAACAACCACTGAGGCATCTGGTGGAAAAACGATCGACCGCACCATACTTCATAATGTTCTTGATTTCCAAACAGCAAGAGAAGATAGGTTCAACGAGCTCATTGATAATCCGCCAAAACTACGGAATCCTGCCCGATAGTATTGTTGTAACCTCGTTTCGTGTCCTGTATGCTTGCAGTGCATATAATTAGATTATGCTCCCATAGCTCAATGGATAGAGTAGCGGTCTTCTAAGCCGTCGATCCTGGTTCGAATCCAGGTGGGAGCACAATTATTGATTTAAGAAAAAGTTGAATATGTAGCTATTTCACTATATACTTCGGCTAACGGGCGCTTAGCTCAGTTGGTAGAGCAATTCGTTTACACCGAAAAGGTCGGGGGTTCGAGTCCCTCAGCGCCCACCAAATGTCACAAGACATTTTGTGGCGCTATGTCACAAAGTAATGGAAAGTCTTGAACCGACAATTATATACGAAGACGATGCCGTACTTGCTATTAATAAGCCAGCAGGTCTTGTGGTGCACCATGACGGAAGAACAGATGAGTTCGCTGTGACTGACTGGGTAGTGAGACAGTATCCATTTATGGGCACGGTAGGCGAACCTTTTGTGCTAAAGAATGGTGAAGTTATTAATCGCGCAGGTGTTGTTCATCGAATTGATAGAGAAACATCGGGCGTTCTTTTGCTTGCAAAAACGGAAGACTCATTCCGCTCTCTTAAGGAACAGTTTCAAGAAAGAAACGTGGTGAAGCATTACAACGCATTTATTTATGGGACGCCACAGGAGCAAAAGGGTCAAATAAATTTGCCGATCGGTAGAAGCACTCGTGATTTTAGATTGTGGACTGCTGGGAAAAATGTTCGTGGTCATACACGGGAGGCAGTAACAGAGTACGAAGTACTTTCACATAACGAGAAATCAAGTTTTCTTGCTATTACTCCCCAAACGGGGCGAACCCACCAAATTCGTGTTCATCTCAAGGCGATTGGACATCCCGTTGTGTGTGATAAGCGGTATGCCCCCGAACGGGAGTGCATCTTAGGGTTTGAGCGCGTTGCGCTCCATGCTCGAAGTATTTTAATAAAAACGTTATCTGGATCAACGTTGTCTGTGGAAGCCCCGTTTCCTCCAGATTTTGAACGAGCGCTTGTCGCGATTACTGTGTAACCCTTGCAATATCGGCGAACAATCCCTTGCGGATATCGGGATTGTCTGGTAAAGTACGCGCTATCATATGTCAGTAGCAGATGCACAGAGGGTGATTATTTCACCCGTTAATATTGAAGCACGACGAACGCTTGGTATTCGGTCAGGCGACACGGTTCGTGTTTCCCAAAAAATTGAAGAGAAGGGCAAAACACGCCTTCAGGCTTTTGAGGGTTTAGTTCTCTCAGTGAAGCATGGCAGTGAGGCGGGGGCAACTTTTACGGTGCGGCGTGTTTCAAGCGGTGTGGGTGTTGAAAAGATTTTTCCACTCTATTCTCCCATGATAGATCAGATAGAAATTATCCGTCGTTCGAAGGTGCGTCGTTCAAAGTTGTACTACATTCGGGAGAAGGTTGCCAAAGAAATTCGAAGACAGATGCGTAATATGCGAATTATGAATGTTTCAACAGGTAGTGGCATCTTGCAAAAAGAGGTGAGAGAGGGGGAAGAAAAAGGAGAAGAGAAGGCAGAAGCTGTAGAGGGGGTTCCTCAAACAAAGGGGGAAAAGCTTCAAGAAGAAACCAAGGAAGAGTCGCAGAAAGAGTAAAACGACCGCACAAAGAGCGGTCGTTTTACTTGAAGTACGCAGCTTTTTTATGCATAATGACAACACTCATCTTTTGTCCAGGTGGCGAAATTGGTAGACGCGCATCCTTGAGGGGGATGTGGGAGTAATCCCGTGCTGGTTCAAATCCAGTTCTGGACACACAAAGCTCGGTAATTAATTGCAGACAAAGCGAGCTTTCATGGTGCCTATGGTGTAACGGTTAACACTCGGGTTTGTGGAACCCGCAATGAGAGTTCGATTCTCTCTAGGCACCCACGTTTAATAGGGTAAAGAAATATGGAAAAAGATTTTAATCGAATCGCACAGTTTCTCTATGAGGTAGGGAGTATGCGACGTATTCCGCGCATGCATCGGCAAAATTTATTAGTCGATGATACAGCTGATAACATTGCTTCCCACTCATATAGAGTAGCGTTTATAGGGTGGCACTTGGCTAAAAAAGAAAATGCAGACCCCTACAAAGTCGTTATGATGTGCTTGCTTCATGATATTGGAGAAGTCAGAAGCGGAGACCAAAATTGGGTGCATAAGCGCTACACTAAGGTTTTCGATGAGGAGATCCTTGAAGATCAACTGGGAACGTTACCATTTTCAGATTTAAAAGAGTTTGCAACTGAGTATGAAAAGCGTGAGAGTAAAGAATCTATCATTGCAAAAGACGCGGATCTTATTGATCAGATACTTCTCCTTAAGGAATATGAATGGCAGGGGAATAAAGAAGCAACGGAGTGGTTGCGTGGCAAGGGTGATGATACAGAAAACCGACAATTTACTCGTTTACAACTTGATTCTTCAAAGAAACTTGTAGAAGAGATTCTTAGCGAAACACCGTCAAGTTGGTGGAAAGATTTATTCACTGATGAAAGAAGAGTTTAATATTACAGGATCCTGCGGTAGGATTTTAATAATATGACCGAGCCAATTAAAACAACAGTAGACTCTCTTTTGACGCTCGTTTCGGTATTATTAACCGCTTTTTTGTGGCAGACACCTTTCTTGTTAACTTTTTGTTTGTTGGGAGTGGCTATCTTAATGTTTCTTGTCGAAGCAAAGAAGCAGGCAATAACGATCTACACTATTGTTTTTTTGGTTGGGTCGGTGAGTGAAATGTTCATAATCTATTTTGGTGCTTGGGTATACACAGACCCACATTTCTTCAATGTACCCATCTGGCTTCCCTTTTTGTGGGGGAACGCAGGACTATTCATCAATCGTTTGAGCATTCATAGTAATAGGTAAAGGTATGCTGTAGTAGACGGGAGATTGGAGGTATGGGATCATAAAAACATGAACAATCAAGATGACAATCAAGGTGTTTTCGGCTCTTTCTTTTCAAGATATCCTTCACACCCACCGGAGCATTATTACGGAGATATTGTCCGCAAGCTCTTTCTTGCAGGAGGAATTGTGCTACTCATAACGATACCGCTTGATACGGAACTTCTCAATTTTTATTTATCTGTTGGTGTCATTACAGCACTTCTCTTGGCACTTTTTGCGGGGTTTACAAGCCCATGGGGAAAGATCGCGACCATTGGTAACATTATTATAGCCACGGTGGTATTTCTTATATTTGAGTATCTTGCTCTTGGGCGCTATGCGACAGTACACAACCTCTATGACGTTGTATTTATGTTGCGGCAACTGCTCGCGTTTATTTTTATTATTGCCGTTTATTTTTCCGCAAAGACACTACGCTCGTTTCTCCATCTTTAGATAATAAGAAAAAAGAGTTTTCGTTTTAAATTGAGGAAGGAGCAAAACGCCACTCGAGAAGGTCTCCATCATGGAGGGGGAATGCGTCAGAATTTTCCAATGGTTTTTTGCCATTCACATAATATTGCCAGAATTCTCCACGATCACCATTTGCGTGGTGTCCTATTTTTGTCACGATGACCCCTAGATTTTTATAGGGCTCTGTTTCAAGCGCAAATACATATTTCTCACTGAGTAATGTCAGGAGATCAAGTGCTGTTATCGTGTCGGTGAGAGGAACTATTGTCTCCGTTAGCGTGTCTTCAATATAAATCGTAACCGTATGTTCTTTTTCTGGATTTTCTCCCGCCTTTCCATAAGGTCCTAATTGGCGATAGAAGAAAATCCCAATAAGTGAAATAACGACCATGAGGATCAATGCAGTAATAAATAGATTCTTATAGGGCATATAGTATTTCTTTCCGTGAAGATCCCTCATACTATACTTAAATTTTAAGTTTGTGCGAATGTGATATTTTTCGTTACTTTTTGCAAGGCCACTTAGCCCTTTTGTGGCATCTTTCGCATCCAGTGGTTGACGAGAAAGAATGAATGTATCACGACATCTTTATCCACAAAAAATTGTCAGAGGCAGAGGCCTCTCTTGTGGTACTATAAAAATTAAGAACATTCCTCGAGTCGCTTCTTGGAGTTCTATGAGTTGAGACGCGTTCGCTTCATAACCTGATCATACCAGGTCTCTTTGATGCCCGCTTCTCAGTCAGCGGGTTTTGTCTTTATTCACCTAACACAACCTGAAACGTGTATGAATGGCATTCAAAAAATCAAAAAGCGTAATGGCAATATTGTTGTCTTTGAGGAGGGAAAGATTTTCGAGGTAATGAAAAAGGCCTTTGCGGCAAAAGGCGTCTCGATTACTGACGATGTGTTAGAACAAATGAAGAACCGTGTCGTTGCACAGGTATTGAAGAGTGATGACCCATCGTACATTCCTGATGTTGAGCGCGTGCAAGATGTGGTTGAACAAACCATCATGGAGCGAGGATATTTTAATGTTGCAAAAGCATACATTTTATATCGTTTTGAACATTCCAAGGAGCGCACACAGCATGTCATTGAAAAAATAGAAGAGCGGGCATTACTGGTTGAAAAACGTGATGGGCGCGCAGAACCATTTTCGCTTGAGAAAATGAAGAAATCTATTCTTCACTACACATATGGTATTGAGAATGAAGTAAATGTCGATGACATTGTTACACAATGCCGAAGTGAGATTTATGACGGCATCAAAACAGTCGATGTCGCTCGCGCCATTATTATGGTAGTTCGTTCAATGATTGAACGCGACCATGCATACTCCATACTTGCCTCAAGACTTCTGCTCTCTGGGATTGTGAAAGATATTATTGGTGTTGGCGTTATTGATTACACAAAATTAGACGAGCAGTATCGGGGTGCATTTGTGCAGTCAGTTAAACGGGCTGTTGAACTTAAGAAACTAGATGAGAGACTTCTCTCTTTTGACCTTCAAAAGATGGCATCCGCTTTGTTTCCTGAACGCGATGATCTTCTTCGCTATATAGGAACACAAACGCTTAATGACCGTTATTTTATACGGGATACAGAACGTAATATGTCCCTTGAGACCCCGCAGTTTATGTGGATGCGTATTGCCATGGGGCTTTCAATTGCAGAGCGCGACAAGGAAGATCGAGCGATATCGTTTTATACCATGATGTCAACGTTACGCTTTATCCCATCAACGCCAACTCTCTTCCATTCAGGAACGCCACACCCCCAACTCTCTTCGTGCTACTTGAACACTGTTTCTGACGATCTAGATCACATATTTAAAGTTTTTGGTGACAATGCGCAACTTTCAAAATGGGCAGGTGGCGTTGGTACTGACTGGACTAATATTCGAGGGACAGGGTCTCTTATTAAAACGGCTGGTATTCATAGCCAAGGGGTTATTCCTTTTCTTAAGATCGCTAATGATGTGACGGTTGCTATTAATCGTAGTGGCAGGCGACGAGGTGCTACCTGTGTGTATCTTGAAACATGGCACTATGACATCGAAGATTTCTTAGAGCTCCGGAAGAATACGGGAGATGAACGTCGTCGCACGCATGATATGAATACGGCAAATTGGATTCCCGACTTATTTATGAAAAGAGTTCGAGATGATGAATACTGGACACTCTTTTCTCCTGATGAAGTTCCTGATCTTCACCATATATACGGCAAAAAGTTTGATGATGCTTATGTCGCCTATGAGACAAAGGCAGATCGCGGTGAAATAGCTCTTTTCCGAAGAGTGAAGGCGCGTGATTTGTGGAAGAAAATTCTCTCAATGCTCTTTGAAACGGGACACCCATGGGTTACTTTCAAGGACCCATCTAATATTCGATCTCCACAAGATCATGTTGGTGTGGTGCATAATTCAAATCTTTGTACAGAAATTACACTCAATACATCGCCTGAAGAAACGGCCGTCTGTAATCTGGGTTCTGTTAATTTTACTCGACATATAGAAAATGGCGTATTCGATGAGGGGAAGATAAAGGAGACCATTATGATTGCTATGCGCATGCTTGATAATGTTATAGATCTTAACTTTTATCCAACAAAAGAGGCGCGAGCATCGAATGAGCATCATCGACCAGTCGGGCTTGGTGTTATGGGATTCCAAGACGCACTGTATAAACTTAATATCAGCTTTGCGTCGGAGGCCGCTGTTGATTTTGCCGATTATTCCATGGAAGTCGTTTCCTATTACACCATTCTTGCGTCGTCTGAACTTGCTCGTGAGCGCGGGGCGTACTCAACCTACAAAGGCTCTAAGTGGGATCGAGGGCTTCTCCCGCTTGATACTATCGCTTTACTTGAGGAGGAGCGTGGAGAAAAGATATTAGTACCGCGCAGTGCTCGCATGGATTGGGCTGTCGTACGCGAATCCATTAAGCAGTGTGGTATGCGTAATTCAAACACTATGGCAATTGCGCCAACGGCAACTATTGCAAATATTGCAGGATCAATCCCGGCAATTGAACCAATCTATAAAAATATTTATGTTAAAGCTAACATCAGTGGTGACTTCACGATTGTAAACCCCTATCTTGTTGAGGATTTAAAGAACATCAGGTTGTGGAGTGCTGATATGTTGGGGAAAATTAAATACCATGACGGAAGTATTGCAAACATACCCGAAATACCTCAGCATCTGAAAGAAAAATATAAAGAGACGTTTGAAATTGATATGCGGTGGATTCTTAAAGGAGCGGCTCATCGGGGTAAGTGGATTGACCAGAGTCAATCGCTCAATATCTTTTTCAATGGATCTTCTGGTCAAGAACTGTCAGAGTTATACATGTATGCCTGGGAGTTAGGACTCAAGACAACGTATTATCTTCGGACGCAAGCAGCTTCTCAGGTTGAAAAATCAACAGTTAATACGAGTGAGTACGGCTCAACACATACACGAGAAGGAAGGAAAGTTTCTGAAAAATTACTAAACAGTAGTGTAGAGAGGGGTGCTGTTGCTACGACACCGTTAGCACCTTCTTCTCCGTTACCATCTCCGATTGCGGCACGGGAATTCGCCCATGTTGCACAAGCTAGTGTAAGCGAGGAGAATGCATCCACCGAGGTTAAAGAACAGCAACGCGAGGCCGCGCCTTCTTCAGGGCCCAAACTTTATGTTGCCAAAGACGCTGTGTGTGAAGCGTGCGAGTAAGAGAATAAGTAAAATTACCTTAATTTATGCCGATAACAAAAACAGATGAACGCGTTGATATCAATAAGCGCCGTATTATTAATGGCGCTGATGCCGATGTGATCCAATTACATCCTATACGTCATTCATTTGCGTGGGAGGCATATAACGTTGGTAATGCAAACCACTGGCTTCCAACGGAGATTTCCATGCAACTTGATATTGAGCAGTGGAAGTCACCAACGGCACTTACTCCAGATGAGCGAAGAGCTTTTGAGACCGTATTGGGGTTCTTTACTACTGCGGATTCTATTGCTGCAAACAATGTTGTACTCGCACTCTACAAGCACATTACGAGCCCTGAGGTTCGCATGTATTTACTTCGTCAAGGATATGAGGAGGCGGTACACACACATGCCTATCAGTATATTGTGCAATCGCTTGGTATGGATGAAGGCCGTATCTTTAATATGTATCGTGAAATTGATGCTATTTATAACAAAGCATCATTTATTCTCTCTTTTAATGAGGGTATTTTTGATCCAGCATTTAAAACAGGGACTCTTGAAAATGATCAGAAATTTCTTGAGAATCTCATCATCTTCTCACTCATTCTTGAGGGCATCTTTTTCTACAGTGCCTTTGCTGTTATGTTTGGGTTTTTGCGTCAGAACAAGTTAACGGGCAGTTCAGAGCAGATACAATACATTATGCGAGATGAATCAATGCATCTTAATTTTGGTATTCAAATGATAAACACCATTAAGGAAGAACAACCTGAATTGTGGACACCTGAATTTAAACAGCACATTGTTGATTTAGTGAAGGAGGCAGCTCGGCTGGAGTACACTTTTGCTCAGGAAGTTTTTCCTCGCGGTATCTTTGGTATGAATGCTGATGGCTTCAAACAATACATTGAGCACATTGCTGACCGCCGCCTCTCTCGTATTGGGTTACCACTTCAATTCAACGTGCAGAATCCATTCCCATGGATGAGTGAAGCAATAGATATTTCGAAAGAAAAAAACTTTTTTGAGACTCGTGTCACGGAATATAAAATTGGTGGAGCATTAAATTGGTAGCTTGCGATATTCTTATACATATAACCTTGGAAACAATGTGTATTTCGAGGTTGTGTTTGCTTTATTTCTCCGTACACTAAGTAAGGGAGTAATTTTTCTTGCTATTATTTATTGAATTTAAAGTCCATTATGTTTGATTCTACCTTATCGAGAACCTGGAGGAAAAGTCTTTCTGTCGTTTTGATTCTCATCACTTTTTTTATATTGAGTTTGGGAATGGTAAATGGGGTAGTTTTTGCAAGCTTAAGTGACCAAGATAGTAATACAAACACAAGCGGAGATAGTGGTTTTGGTGGAGGTGGTAACGGTTCTTTCAGCGCTGACACAGCACCTGATGATAATGGTAATTTCAACGATGGGAGCTCAAATTCTTTTGACGGAGATAGTGACTCAGGTTATGAAAGCGGAGGGTATGACTATGGGAGCGAGGGTAGCTATGATTTTGGAGGAGGGTATTCTGGTAACTATGGTGATGATAGTGGTGAGTGGTCTTTAGAAGATCAGGCAAGGAGTCTTTCTGAGGATGAGTACCATCCAACCGGTGTCGATAATTTAGGATCAGTTTTTCGAGGGGAAACATCGTTTGGTGATGGTGCAAAAATAGTTGGTGCAAATATACTTGATGCCGCGGCTTCATTCTTTGGTGTAAATCTTGTCTCTGAGGTGTTTACGGGGAAAACAATCGGCGAGCACTTAGGGGTTAAAACCGTTGTCTCGGATGTTTATGATGCATTTAAGGGTGCCCTTCAAGGGTTTGGTATTGACGTTACTCCAAGTGCAAATGTAGATGTTGGTCATGAGGGGGATGATACAAGGAATTTATTTCCTGTCGCGAGACTTGCTCCAGCAATTGAATTTTACGGAGACAAAAGAACGATTGATGAAGGAGATGAACTAACGCTTTCCTGGAGTGTTGCCAATGCCGAGTCTTGCGTCGGGCTGGACTCATGGAGCGGTCCCAAGCCATTTTCAGGATCGCTAACTATTTCTGATTTAACGACAAACAGTATTTTCACGCTCTCATGTAAAAGCGCGGATGGCTCATATCGGTCACGGTCTGTCTTTGTTGTAGTTCTTGATCCTACAAAAAGCGTATCAAGTTCTGCTGGTGCGGGTGGTTCAGAGAGTGGGGGTGCGGGAGCTCAAAACGGCACCACACTCATTGTTCCTGATCCAACGCTTACACTTATAGCTGAACCCGAGACAGTATCTTATGGAGAATCGGTTCATCTTGTGTGGCAATCAGAAAATGCAACACTGTGCTCCGGTGCTGATGATTGGCCACGTTCTCAAGCTGTGTCTCCCGGGGAGGAAAAATATGAGCGCGCAAGCGGTGACAAGGCAATATTTTTTGTAACAAATGATAAACTCTTTACGCTCATTTGCTACGGTGCTGATGGAAGGGCAGTTCAGAAGAGTGTTACGGTGGAAGTTGTTTCTCCTGCGGTAGCTACGACTACGGCTACAACTACGCCGTAGTGTTTTATAATTGTTGTAGCGCGTTGTCTATTTGTACATGAAGCTCTTCAAGCGAGTTATTGTTGATTAGTTTTATATCAGCACACGCAATGGCATCTCCCAAGTTGTTTTTATTTGGGTTGCTTGAATACATTTCTCTTTCTTGTTCTTCCGAGAATTCTTCAAATGACACATTATCTTTTGTACCGCCACGTGCTCGTATTCTTTGGTAGCGTACGTTAAGGTCAGCGTCTATTGCGAAAACAATACCACCTTTTGATTTTATAAAAAGAACCTCCGCGGCTGTATGTTGTGGTTCAATGACCACCTTTTTACCTTCGTCGATTAAGGGAAGTGCTATGTTGTAAACGGCCTCCATTAATTTTGTTGCTCCTTGGGCACGATATTCGTTTGCAATATCTCGACGTGTAATTCTATCTGGCGTAAGTCCACGCTTTTTCGCTTCATTTGCAAGGAAGGTGTCTGACACCGCTACGTGGTGGTATCCCTTTGTTTCTAAGTATTCAACGAGAGTTCCTTTTCCTGCGCCAAGCGTTCCTGTGATACCAATGATATGCATAGTAAATGGATAATACCGCGTCCTTCCTGATACTGCAATTTGCCAGGTATGGCGTTGGCATTCCCGCATATGATACACTAGTTATTAATATAACTTATTAACACAATCATTATATGAACGAAGATATTCGAACTATGCTCCAGATGCCCGTAATTAAATGGGGAATTGCCACCTCGGTTATTTTTCTAGCGACATTTCTTGGTATGCAAACGCTCTCTTTGATGAAATCATATCAATTTATTGGTGGAGGGGTACCGGTTTCAAATACGATAACTGTCCAAGGTGATGGGGAAGTATTTGCTGTACCGGATATTGCCACGTTTACATTCTCTGCCGTTGAAGAAGCAAAGACAGTTGAAAGCGCTCAAAAGAATGCCACGGATGCCATTAACACCATGGTCACTTATCTCAAAGAAGAAGGAATTGATGAAAAAGATATTAAAACACTTTCCTACAATGTTACTCCTCGCTACGAGTTCCACCAAGCTGGCACTGTTGGTGTGACGAATAACTGGTATCCCCCAGAGGGCACACGAGAACTTGTTGGATTTGAAGTACGTCAAATAATTGAAGTAAAGGTGCGTGACACAGAAAAGGCGGGAGGCTTACTTTCTGGTATAGGTTCACGAGGAGCGTCTGATATTTCTGGTTTGCAGTTTACTATTGATGATGAAGAGACACTTCGGATGGATGCTCGAAAGTTAGCTATTCAAAAAGCGCAAGTAAAAGCAAAACAACTCGCTCAAGATCTTAATGTTCGTTTAATTCGCGTAGTCTCATTCAGTGAAAATGGGTATACGCCTTTTGCACCATTCGGATACGCTATGGGTATGGGCGGCGACACATCAGCAGTTTCGTACAAAGAAGCGTCTCCGCAGGTTCCTTCCGGAGAAAATAAGATAACGTCGAACGTTTCGATCACATACGAAATTAGATGATAGGGAAGCTAGGGAGAGGAAAAAAGTACCGTTTTAAGCGGTACTTTTTTCTATGCTTGACAATTTACTAGGGTACAGTACTATTAAAAATTAAGAACCCCGCGAGGGGCTTTTTTATAAACAATCTTTTATTTCTCTTACACATGAGTCGCTTTACTCAATACCTTCAAGATACTCGCGTAGAGCTCAAGCACGTTTCTTGGCCAACACGCAGGCAGGCAATTGTTTTTACGACATTAGTTATTCTCGTCTCCTTGGCAACCGCTTTCTTGTTAGGTTTCTTTGATTTTATTTTCACCCTTCTTATTGAGAAGTTCATCATTTAATTCCGCAGTATAACGTTAAATAGGCAATTTATGGCAAAACAAGAAGCACACACAGATCGCGCCTGGTATGCCATACATACCTATTCAGGATATGAGAATGCTGTTGCGCGCAATCTAAAACAGCGCATTGATTCTCTTGGTATGGGGGACAGGATTTTTAATGTTGTCGTTCCAACAGAAAAGAAAATAAAGATTAAAGGAGGGAAGCGGGTTGAGGAAGAGGAAAAAATATATCCCGGATATGTTCTTGTCGAAATGATTGTGACAGATGATTCATGGTATGTTGTTAGAAATACTCCACGCGTAACGGGATTTGTTGGTTCAGGAGTTCACCCTGTACCGCTTGTTGGCGCAGAAATTGACAACCTCTTTAAGCGCATGAACTCTGATACGGTAAAGCATAAGATTGATCTTTCCGTGAGCGACCGTGTGCTTATTGTTGACGGCCCATTTAAGGAACTTGAGGGGAAAATTGGCGATGTAGATGAGGATCGCGGAAAGGTAAAAGTGATGGTTTCTATGTTTGGTCGTGAGACTCCCGTTGAACTCGACTTCTTGCAGGTTAAAAAAATGTAGGGAGCGCGTACGCTATTTGCTAAATCTGTCTCATTCTATTAAACTCATTAAACAAATCTGTTATGGCAAAAAAGATACAAAAAAAACTTAAGCTACAAATTCCTGGGGGAGCCGCCAATCCCGCACCTCCAGTAGGCCCCGCTCTCGGGCAAGCTGGTATAAATATTGGCGAGTTTGTGTCCCGTTTTAATGAGGCGACTGCTGAAATGCGTGGAGACATTATCCCTGTTGAGGTTTCCGTGTATGAAGACCGATCATTTGATTTTGTTTTGAAGACTCCCCCTGCGTCACGTCTTTTGCTTAAAGCACTTGGCAAGCAGAAAGGGTCAGGTAAGAATCTTGTCTCTAAGGTTGGTTCAGTAACAGATGCTCAAATTACTGAAATTGCTGAAAGAAAAATGGTGGACTTAAATGCGAATGATATTGACGCTGCGAAGAAAATCATCGCCGGTACGGCTCGCTCCATGGGCATCGAAGTAAAGTAGTTAAACTTTGATAAAAACAAAAGACTGTCCATCTAGATGGACAGTCTTTTGTTTTTATCCTCGCTCAAGATTAATCCATGCATATTTTACACCATCAGGAGTTTCTCGTTCCTCTCGGTATGTCTCTTTTGTAAACTCTGCTTCATATGCTGGGAAAAAAGTATCAGCTTCTTTTTTATCATTGATCAATGTGAGGTAGAGTTTATCTGCAAAGGGGAGTGCTTGTGTATATATTTGGGCACCTCCCATAACGAAAATCTCTTTCTTTTCTCGTTCTCTAGCTTTGCTCAAAGCTTCTGCAAAAGAAGAAGTAATAAGGAGACTATCTGCTCTAAATTCAGGATTTCGCGTGATCACGATGTTGGTTCGATTGGGAAGAGGTTTTCCTATTGATTCAAACGTTTTACGACCCATAATGACAGGATGTCCTTCAGTAAGCTCCTTGAAGCGTCTCAGATCTTCACTAATGTGCCAGAGAAGCTGGTTATTTTTACCAAGTGCCCGGTTTGACGTACTGAGTGCGGCTATGATACTTATCTCTGGTGGCCGTTCCATTGCTTTCAATTTATACCATACGAGGAACCCCCTGTCGCCTTTGTGGCGTCTCTTATCGTGCGCTATACTTTTCTTATGAATGCCTACGAGATCGAAATTAAGAGTCTTATAGGGACGAAGGAAAGGGCTAACGAGCTTCGGGAGAAGCTTCAACATATTGACCCTAACACAAAGCTCATTTCGCATAAAAAACAGCTTAACCACTACTTTGTAGGTGGAGATATTGAAAAGCTTTATGAACTTCTTTTATCTAAACTGAGCAGGAATGATCAAGAAAGATTTAAGCAGATAGTAGGGAAGGGCAGCAATTTTTCTGTTCGCACAAGAAAGACTGAAGACAAACTTTTATTTGTTGTTAAGGCGTCTCTTGATGAAGGGACGAGCCATAACACTGTTTCTCGGCTTGAGCTTGAGGTAGAAGTGACGGATATGACTCTTGAAGCACTTGATTTGCTTATACAAAAGGCGGGTTTTTCCTATCAAGCTAAGTGGTCAAGAGAGCGGGAAGAATATATTTGTAAAGACGTTACCGTATGCCTTGATAGGAATGCGGGGTATGGATATTTAGCAGAGTTTGAAAAAGTAGTGCATGATGAGAGTGCTATAGAAAAAACTCGGCAAGAACTAGAAACGTTTATGCAGTCGGCAGGGTTTGAAGCACTACCACAAGATCGTCTTGAGCGAATGTTTGCGTATTACAATACACATTGGCCAGAATATTATGGGACAGAAAAGATTTTTACCATTCATTAAATAATCTTATGTATCTTTCAGACATTGATATTAAGAAAGCTGTTAACGCCGGAGAAATCACACTTAGTGATTTTGATGTAAAGCGACTTCAGCCAGTTAGTTATGATATTTTACTTGGTAATAAGTTCTTTCTGACTGAAACACATACAGATGGTTTTATTGATCCGCACAGGCGTAAGTTTCCTCAGGCACGGGAAATACACATAAAGGACAACGAACAGTTTGTACTCCATCCGGGTGTTAGTGTCTTAGCGTGGTCTCGAGATTACTTTGGGTCGAGTGAATACCTCATACAACTCTCCGGTAAAAGTTCGCTTGCACGTATTGGTCTCATTGTGCACAATACCGCCGGCATCGTGAATCCCGGGGATTACTTAAACATTACACTTGAGTTATTCAATCTAAACAGTATTCCTATTATTCTCCATCCTGGTATGGAAATTGCCCAACTCACTTTTTCAAGAATCTCAAGCAAACCAGGAGTTGAGTACTCTCGTCCTGCAGGAAGGTACGTGGATGAACAGGTTCGATCTAAAAAATCAGGGCCAAAAGTATCTAAACAAGTCGCTAAGAAAAATAAGAAAAAAAAGAAACAAGCAGTAAAACGTAAAAAGTAAATGTTTATGGAAGGAGAAAAGAAACATGCTGAATACCAGTATCTTGATCTCATGCGGGAGATTGTTGAGAGGGGGGACAGACAAGTAGATGCTGGCCATGGGAAAGCGACGCACGGTGTTTTTGGTCGTCAGATTCGTTTTGATCTCAAGGAGGGATTTCCTCTCTTAACAACAAAGAGGGTCTACTGGAGGGGGGTGCTCCAGGAACTCTACTGGTTTCTTTCTGGGCAATCAAATATTAAATATCTTGTCGATAATAATGTCCATATTTGGGATGATTATCCCTATCGTATTTATATGGAACATGCAAAAGCCGGTGAGTTTCCTGAATTAAGCAAAGAAGAATTTATTGAGAAAATAAAAGAGGATAAGAAGTTTGCTCGCGAACATGGAGAGTTGCCACACATTTACGGCGAAATGTGGCGCCGGTGGCCAGCACGAGACGGGCGTGGCATAGATCAGTTAGCTTGGGCAGTTGAAGAATTACGGTCTGACCCAGGATGTCACAATGCTATTGTGACATCATGGAATCCGGAGTATCTCTATACAATGGCAAAGCCGGAGGAAGCTAATCGTTTCCCGATTTGCCACAACATGTATCAGTTTAATATTAAGAACGAGAAACTTTCCCTCCAGTTGTATCAGCGAAGCGCAGATATATTTCTTGGGGTACCGTTTAACATTGCAAGCTATGCCTTGCTTGCGCACATTGTCGCACGTATTCTCGGCCGCGAGGTAGGGGAATTTGTGCACACTTTTGGTGATGTCCATATATATGAGGATCATTTTGATGCCGTGAAAGAGCAGCTTACACGAGAGCCATTACCATTTCCCACCCTTACTATTAGTAAGGACGTAACGTCGCTTGAAAATTTTAAGCCAGAACAGGTGACTTTAGAAAACTACAAACCACAAGAGGCAATTAAAGCCGAGTTTACTGTTGCAGGGTTTCGTGATTTAGATAATAAGCCGTCTGGGAAATAACTTTTATGATATAGGGAATGCCCAACGAGATTGATTACCCACTTTCATTTACAACAATATGAAAAATGAATACGCATTTCTTAAAAAAGGCGATCGAGAAGTTTACAAAGCTATCGTTGGAGAACAAAAGCGACAAAACGAAGGACTTGAGCTTATACCATCAGAGAACTATGTTTCTCGTGCTGTACTTGAGGCAATGGGTTCAATATTAACGAATAAATACTCTGAAGGATATCCCGGCAGGCGCTACTATGGCGGTCAAACATACACAGACGTGGTTGAAACACTTGCTATCGAACGAGCGAAGAAACTCTTCAAGTGTAAATATGCTAATGTGCAAACACATTCAGGTGCACCAGCTAATCTCGCTATGTATTTTGCCCTGCTTAATCCTGGGGACACTGTTCTTGGGATGGATCTTTCACATGGGGGGCACTTAACACATGGCCATCCCGTAACAAACATCACTCAGATTTTTAATTTTGTTCGATATAAAATGAAGAATACTGATACAGGAGAAATTGATTATGACGAGATGCGCACTATCGCAAAACGAACAAAGCCAAAAATAATCTTAGCAGGATTCTCAGCATATTCGCGGGAACTTAATTACAAAAAATTCGTATCTATTGCTCGCGAGGTTGGGGCATACGCTGTGGCTGACATGGCGCATATCGCGGGACTTATTGCGGGGCGTGCTGTCCGTAATCCATTCGATGATGGGTTTGATGTCATTACAACAACAACGCACAAGACACTACGCGGTCCTCGTGGTGGATTGATACTAGTCCGCAATGACGCAACTATCGCAAAAAAGATAGATAAAACAGTGTTTCCCGGCCTCCAAGGGGGGCCTCATATGCATATCATAGCGGCAAAAGCTGTGTGCTTTGGGGAAGCGCTCCGACCCTCCTTTAAAGTGTACGCAAAGCAAATTCTAAAAAATGCTAAGGCAATGGAGAAAGTATTTAAGGAGAGAGGTATTCGACTGCTTGGCGGGGGGACGGACAATCATCTCCTTCTCGCTGATGTACAGGGGTCACTTGGTATTTCAGGGAGTGAAGCGGAACGTATACTTGATGAAGTTGGATTAACTCTCAACAAAAATGCAATAGCTGATGACCACCGATCACCTATGGACCCTTCTGGTATTCGATTTGGTACACCTGCTATGACGACACGGGGCTTTAAAGAAAAAGAATCTTCGGCAGTAGCACATCTCATGATTGATGCGTTGTTAAATAAAGACAACAAAAAGCATAAGAAAGAAATTCATGCACAGGTAAAAAAACTCTGTAAACGTTTTCCTATTCCAGAACATTTCACATGAGAACAGGTAAACTCATTGTTTTTGACGGCATAGACGGTTCGGGGAAGGCAACACAAAGTCTCTTATTGTTACGTCGACTCAAAAAAGAAGGCAAACGAGTTCGTAGAATTGAGTTCCCACAATATAGCAAGAATGTATTTGGGAAATTAGTTGGTGAGTATTTACGGGGGGCATTCGGAGATTTTGCAAAGATGGATCCTCGACTTGCCTCAACTCTTTTTGCGGCTGATCGCTTTGAGTCAAAAGAGAAAATACAAAGGTGGTTAAAAGCTGGAGAGATTGTTGTCGCTGATCGGTATGTGAGCTCAAACCAGATTCATCAGGGGGGAAAGATAAAGGACTTGAAAAGACGCACAGCTTTTCTGATGTGGCTTGACTATTTAGAGTACAAGATCTTTGGCGTTCCATGTCCCCACGTGGTCATTTTCCTCGATGTTCCCGTTTCGACGAGTCTTCGGTTGCTTGGGGAGTCAAAAAAGAAATTATCAAAAAAGAAAGAGAAGTATTTGCTTGGCAAAAAAGATATTCTGGAGAGCAACCAGCAGTATTTAAAGCAAAGCTATTCAAGCGCCCTTCTTCTTGCAAAACATAATCGTAATTGGAAAAGAATTACGTGTACTGTCTCGGGAGAACTCCTTTCTCCTCAAGAAATACATGAGCAGGTATGGGAAAAACTTAAACACGTACTCTCTTAGAATTTTATGTTGTATGTACAAGCATATTGAAAGAATAAAGACTGGCTATATCGTAGCTCGTTCCTTTGTCATCCAACATCGTAGACATTTACCTGTTGTTGCTCTTATTACGGGGTTTCTTCTTGATTCACTTACTTTAAATCGACTTGATCAAGTATTTGATAACCTTGTGATCACGTTCTATTTAGTTGTTGCGGGTGGAGTTATTGCCTTTTTAAACTATAAAGAGGAACGCATGGTCACACCTTCCTTATGGTGGACTGTTATTTTACAGTTTAGTTTTGGAAATTTGGCGAGCGCCCTCTTCGTTATTTTTGGGAAAAGTGGCACGCTTGTTGGGAGTTGGCCGTTCTTGCTTGTGTTCTTATTATTGTTATTGGGAAATGAATTTTTGAGGGGGCATTATACGCGACTTCGCTTGAATATCGCCCTCTTTTATCTCTTTTTGTTATCTTATTTAGTACTTGTTATTCCTGTACTTGCACGTGCGATTGGTCCAGAGATTTTTATTGTAAGCGGTCTTTGCAGTCTTATGGTTATGGGTGTATGGTTTGGTATTTTTTATATGGTTGCGCCTCTTCGTATTGCAGAAGATAGAAAGCAACTTTTAACGGTTGTTGCTCTAGTGTTCGTAGGCTTCAATATTTTTTATTTTCTTCATTTAGTTCCTCCTGCTCCACTCGTACTCAAAGATATTGGTATTTATCATTCGGTTCAGCGAACCACAGAAGATCTCTACACTGTTTCATTTGAGGGAGGTGTGTGGTACCAGCCATTCAAACGTTCAGATAATGTTTTTCATCTTGAAACGGCGCACTCCGCTTTCTGCTTTAGTTCTGTGTTTGCGCCAGCCCGTATTTCAGCTCCAATAGTTCATCGGTGGGAATATTTTGATACGGAAAATAAAAAATGGATAATGGTAGCCGATATTGCGTTTCCCATTACAGGAGGAAGAAATGGAGGATTCCGGGGGTACAGTGAATTAGACAGCTTGTTCGTTGGTAAGTGGCGATGTTCTGTTGAGACTGAACGAGGGGAGCTTATTGGTAGGCGTTCTTTCACGGTTGTTGATGGGGGAGGCAGTAGCATGCTTGAAACAGCGTTTCGCTAACGTGAAGGTAAAAACCCGCACAGTTAGCTTGTATACAAGCTAACTGTGCGGGTATACTGGCTCTAATGATGGGTGACATTTTATCAAACCATATTAGTGAGGTTCTTAAGGAGCAGGGTTTTCCTATTCCTGCTTATATAGTTGAACATCCAGCAGATCTCTCTCACGGCGACTACACAACAAATGTTGTACTTATTTTAGCAAAAGAGATTGGTAAAGATCCGCAAGAACTTGCACAAAAAATTGTGCATGCTCTCGAACAAAAGAAAATAGAAGAGGTGGCGAAAATTTCTATTGCTGGGGCGGGGTTCATCAATTTCTATTTTCTGCAGTCATTTTTTGTCCGCAATATTTTTGAAATATTACAGAAGGAGGAAACGTGGGGAAGTAACACATCTCTTGTGGGAGAGAAAATAATGATTGAGCATTCTCAACCTAATCCGTTTAAGCCCTTTCATATCGGACATCTTATGAGTAACACAATAGGAGAATCTATCTCACGACTTATGAGATTCTCTGGAGCGGATGTTCGAGCGGTTAACTATCAAGGGGATGTTGGGTTGCATGTGGCAAAAGCTATGTGGGGAATTCGTGATTTAAATCTTAATCCACAAAGTATAGAAGACTTGGGCAAGGCGTATGTACACGGTAATACACAATATGAAGACTCTGAAATAGCCAAAGCTGAGATTATAGAACTTAACAAAAAGATATATAAGCATGATCCCGCCATACAAGATATGTACGAAGTTGGAAGAGACACATCACTTAAGCATTTTGATGAGCTCTATGAAATTTTGGGGTCGCGTTTTGACCACCTCTTTTTTGAAGGGGACGTGTGGGAGACGGGGAAAGCTCTTGTTGGCGAAGGGAAGGAAAAAGGTATTTTTGAAGAAAGTGAGGGCGCTACGGTGTTCCATGGCGAGCCCTATGGCCTGCATACGCGTGTATTTATTACCGCGGCAGATATTCCCACATATGAAGCAAAAGATCTCGGGCTGATAGAAGCAAAACGTGATTTCTTCCCGTTCGACACGTCAATTACTGTGACGGCTGTTGAGCAAGAGCAGTACTTTAACACGGTATTCAAAGCATACGAACTACTTCGTCCTAAACGGAAAGGAGCTCTTGTGCATATAGCACACGGCATGATGCAACTTTCTTCTGGTAAGATGTCGTCTCGGAGGGGAAATATTATTACAGGGGAATCGCTTTTACAGGATGTCCAGGATCGTGCGCAGTCCCTTATAAAAGAATCTTCCAAAGAGAATGCTCACGAGATAGTTGATGCTGTTGCTGTTGGTGCAATAAAATATTCAATACTTAAACAAGCTGTAAGGAAGAATATCTCTTTTGATCCTGAGAAGTCACTTTCCTTTGAAGGAGATTCGGGACCTTATCTCCAGTATACGTGCGCGCGGGCTCACACACTTCTAGAAAAAGCTGGGACAAAGAAAGAAAAAGAGGTAGGGTCTCCTCCCCCACATACAGGTGACATTGAGCGTTTAGTCTATAGATTTCCTGAAGTAGTGCTTCGCGCACAAACAGAATACGAGCCACATTACTTGGTAACGTATCTCACACTGCTTGCGGGGGTGTTTAATAGTTGGTATGCAAAAGAGAAAATCCTTGACGGCGGGCCAGAAGAAGCATACAAGCTTGCTATCACACGAGCGGTCATGGTAACCCTAAAGAATGGGTTATGGCTCCTTGGCATCAAAGCTCCTACAAAAATGTAGTTTCCCCTCAACTTTCTTCGATATAAAGAAGACCCATGCTTTTTGTTCGTCTTTTCAAAATGGCTTTACTGGGATACTATTTGATAATCTATGGCAGAAAAAGGAGAGAAAAGTGATTCGGCAAAGCGTGAAGAGAAGATTCTTGCTTTCTGGAAAGAAAATCATATTTTTGAGAAATCGCAACTGAAGCCTGCTCCAAAGGGTGAATTTGTCTTTTATGATGGCCCACCTTTTGCAACTGGCTTACCACATTACGGTTCGCTTCTTTCCTCAATCATTAAGGATGTTATTCCGCGCTATAAAACAATGCAAGGTTTTCATGTTCGGCGTAGATGGGGTTGGGATTGTCATGGTCTGCCAATAGAAAATATGATTGAAAAGGAGCTTGGCTTGAAAAGCAAGAAAGAGATCCTTGCGCTCGGTATTGATAATTTTAATAAAGCCTGTCGAAGTGCCGTGCTTCGTTATGCTCATGAGTGGAAACAGTATATTGATCGTGTTGGTAGATGGGTAGAATTTGACAATGCCTACATGACAATGGACAACACGTTTATCGAGAGTGTATGGTGGTTTTTAAAAGAGAACTACAAAAAAGGATTGCTTTATGAAGGACGAAAAGTTCTTTTATACTGCCCACACTGTGAGACCCCGCTTGCAAAAGCGGAAATTGCTCAAGACAATTCTTACAAAGATGTTACGGAGGAGTCGGTGTATGTGAAATTTAGAGTTTCAAAAGACAAGTCTCTATTCAAAAAAGGGGATTATCTGTTAGCTTGGACAACTACCCCGTGGACTTTGCCAGGCAATGTTGCTTTAGCTGTCTCCAATAAAGAGGATTACATCATTTTAGAATCAAAGATCGCTCATGAACGATTCGTGTTAGCTAGCCGATTAGTAGAGAAGGTTTTTGGTGGAAACTGGGAAGGAGAATATAGAGAACAGGCAAACCTTTCCGGACAAGATTTGGTTGGACTGGAGTACGAGCCTCTTTTCAGTATTCCTAAAGTTGTGGAGGAACAAGGGGAGAATACGCACACCGTTTTATCAGCAGATTTTGTAACAACTGAGGAAGGTACTGGTATCGTGCATACCGCGGTCATTTATGGGGAAGATGATTATCAGCTCGGACTTGAAAAAAATCTTCCCATGGTACCCTTGCTTGACGCGGGGGGTCACTTCAATAATGATGCTCCTAAATTAATTCAAGGCCACTATTTTAAAAAAGCTGAGAAATTAATAAAAGAAGATCTTGAAAAGCGTGGCCTGCTCTTTAAGCGGGAGATGTACACACATTCATACCCGCATTGCCATCGATGTGGCACAGCACTTATTTACAGTGCGTTAACGTCGTGGTTTTTAAATATCCAAAAGATAAAGCATAGAATGCTCACCACAAACGAAGATATCAATTGGTATCCCGAGCATATTAAACATGGCCGGTATCAGAATATTCTTGAGAACGCCCCAGATTGGACTATTTCGCGTAATCGCTTCTGGGCGTCCCCGATGCCAATTTGGAGACATCCCAAGACAAATGAACTCACAGTTATTGGCTCACTTGAGGAGCTGAAAAACAAGACGCAGAAATCAAGGAATACCTATTTCATAATGCGACATGGGGAGTCAGAGAGTAATGCTGCGAATACAGTGAGTTCACAAGTTAACGATCAGAATTCTCTAACTGAAAAAGGTAAGGAGCAAGTTAAGGAAGGGATTAAAGCACTCAAAAAAGAGGAGTTTGATGTTATATTCTCGTCACCTCTATCTCGAGCAAAGGAAACAGCAGAGATTGTTTGTGGAAAAATTGGTTTTTCTCCCCAAAATATTGTTGTGGACGAACGAATAAGAGAAATAAGCTTTGGTGTTTTGAATGGTAAGTCTCGTGATGAATATTGGAATTATTTCAAATCTCCTCAAGAGAGATTTGATTCTGCCCCTGAAGGTGCTGAAACCGTGTATGATGTCCGTAACCGTGTCGGGGAATTTCTATACGATATTGAATCAAAATATGAAGGTAAAGACATTCTTATCGTTGCCCATGAAGATGTGTTATGGCTTATGTCAGGGGTTGCTCATGGGGCAGACAAAAACGGCTTATTTGAACTTAAAGGCACAACTGATGATTACATAAAGAATGGTGAGGGAAGAGAGCTTATGTTTATTCCACTCCCACACAATGAGAATTATGAGCTTGATTTGCATCGGCCGTATATAGATGGAGTAACATTACTTGCGGATGATGGGGAAGCGTTGGTGCGCGTTCCCGAAGTTATTGATGGCTGGGTAGAATCCGGCTCGATGCCGTTTGCCGAATACCATTATCCATTTGAAAATAAAGAAACTTTCGAGCAACGTTTCCCAGGGGATTTCATTGCTGAATATATAGCTCAAACGCGTACGTGGTTTTATTACATGCATGCAGTTGGAGTTTTGCAATTTGGTAAAGCAAGTTTTAAGAATGTTGTTACAACGGGTAATATTCTTGCAGAAGATGGAAGCAAAATGAGTAAATCAAAAGGTAATTATACAGACCCGCTAATCAATCTTGATAAATTTGGCGCTGACACCTTGCGGTATTACTTGATGTCGAGCGTTGTAATGCAAGCCGAAGATACACGCTTTGTTGACGATGAATTACGAGAAGTGCACAATCGTGTGATTAATATTCTTCGGAATGTGAACGCTTTTTATTTGCTCTATGCATCCAGCGCTCCTCTTCCCGAGAATACAAGTGAACATATTCTTGATAAATGGATTCTTGCAAGACTAAAACAGTTGATACTCTCTGTGACCAGCGGGCTTGATAAGTATGATGTTGTGCGAGCTACGCGACCGATTCGAGATTTTGTTGAGGATTTCTCTACGTGGTATATTCGTCGTTCTCGGGAGCGAGTGAAGAGTGAAGATGCGGAAGATAAAAAGCGGGCGCTTGCTACCACACGATATATATTACGAGAATTCTCTAAAGCGATTGCACCCATCGTACCCTTTATTGCTGACGAGATTTATCGTGGAGTTAAGACAGAACAAGACCCAGAAAGTGTTCATTTGTGCATATGGCCTCATGTTTCTAAATCGTTGCTTGCTAAAATACAAGATTTAGTTATGCATGACTCTAAAACAACACTTCTCCTCTCTACCATGGCTGATGTTCGAAAGGTTGTCTCACTTGCTCTTGAGGCTCGCTCAAAAGAGGGGATAAAGGTCCGTCAACCACTTTCGATGTTGCGTGTCGGCATTAATTTTACAGAAGAGTATAAAACATTAATTCAAGATGAAGTTAATGTTAAGGATGTGGTGTATGACAAAACTCTCAAACAGGAGGAAGTAAAACTTGATACTACTCTTACAAAGGAATTGAAGGAGGAGGGGGTTATTCGTGACTTTATCCGTGTTGTGCAAGATTTGCGTAAAGATATGGGACTTACTCCTGATGATATGGTGATACTAAAAGTCTATACGCAGACAGGAAAGGAATTACTGGAGCGGTATAGAAAGGAAATACAAGGGAAAATCTTGGCAAAGGATATTATTTTTGGAACGGAGAGGGGTTCGGAGATTATTCTTGCGGAACACAAACTTTCTGTTTCTCTTGAAAAAATTTCACCCTAGCTCATAAAGAGTGTTATCTCATGGCTCACCACACATATAGCACAGAGTCTCTAATACTGGGGAGTACTGAACTTGGGGAGAGTAATCGCTTTCTTTCAATATTTACACACGATTTAGGATTGATACGTGCGGTGGGGAAAAATTTACGTGGGGAGAATTCAAAACTGCGGTACCATCTACAGAACTACTCCTTTGCTCACATTTCACTCGTGCGAGGACGAGATGTGTGGCGCATCACTGGGGCACATGCCTCTCATAGCTTTTATACAACTCTGTATGGGAGTCGGGAAAAACAACTAGTTTCAATACGTATTTGTGCTCTTTTAGCCCGTCTCTTGCAAGGAGAAGAACCAGATTTTGAACTTTTTAACATTGTGTCACATGGCATGATATTTCTTGAACAAACACGACTCGATACTGAACTTTTACGTGATTTTGAATATATATTTGTTATAAGAATACTTGCCCGACTTGGTTATGTGGGAGATCAGGGGGAGTTTGCACCACTTTTTAATCCTTCGTTATTTTCAATAAAATTACTTGATTTTATTGCACCGCGACGATCAAATGCGCTCGCACTTATTAATCGTGCGCTTGATGCGAGCGGTCTTTAAGTACACTTTTTGTCTATAGTCGTTTATATAGTGAACCTATAAAGAAGGTTGGCACCAAGGTCGTAGTACGGGTATACTTAGTTTATCTATGGCAGAAGATTCTAGCAGTATTGATCGATTACGAAAAAAGCTTTATTCTCGGACAGGAGAGGGTTTAGGGGAGCGCAAGCGACGAACATTGCGAGAACTAACGCATACGGTTAATACAAATTGGACGGCTGATACTGAGAAACAACCTCAGAAACATAAAAAAGATCGCGCATTAGGAATTATCCTCATTTTATCGGCTTTGTTTTTTGTGGCATCTATCGGTTTTTCTGTTGTATTTTTCTTTGTGGACCGAAACGCGGTTTCTTCAAAAAATATTGATATCGAGATACAGGGACCTGCAAATATTGGTGGGGGAGAAGAGCTCGTACTGCAGTTAGTGGTGACAAACAATAATCCAACAGATATACAAAACGTTGATCTCCTTATTGAATATCCAGAAGGAACACGAATGTCGAGCGATATTTCAAAGGAGTTATCTCGAACTCGTGAAGCACTGAATACCATAAAATCGAATGAGCATGTTCAGAAAACGGCGCGCGCCGTTTTCTTTGGTGAAGAAGGGAGCACGAAGGTGATTAAAGTTACTATTGAATATCGAATAGATGGCTCAAATGCTATTTTTTATCGGGAGCAGACGTATGAAGTAACCCTTTCAAGTGCGCCTATTACACTCTCAGTTGATTCTGTAAAAGACATATCGTCAGGGCAGGAGATAGAATTTACCGTAACGGTAAATTCTAATTCTGAGAAAGATATTGACAATGTTTTGCTTGTTGCAGAATATCCCTTCGGTTTTGAATTTGTGGGTGCTACGCCCAAACCTTTTGCAAAAAATACTGTATGGAAGCTTGGTAATCTAAAACCTGAGGAGCACAGGACAATAAAAATCAGAGGGAATGTGGTTGGCGAAAATGGAGAAGACAGAGTATTTCGGTTCCTTTCAGGAACGCAGAGCAAGGAAGATGAAACACGTCTCGAAACAGTATTTATAACATCTCTGCAGTCTGTTCAAGTAGAACGCCCATTCATTGGTGTTGACCTTGCGGTCAATGGAGATTCTTCTAGTGATCCTGTGATTAAACGTAGTGATCGGGCTCGTATTGATATTTCGTGGTTTAACAATTTACCTGATAATATTTTTGATGGGGAAATAGAAGTGCGTGTGAACGGTTCTATCATTGATGAGCGTTCCATCGCGCCTCAACAGGGATTCTACCGATCATCTGACAGTACCGTTTTGTGGACAAGGGAGACACTTCCTCGTCTTTCAGAACTTGCTGATGGAGACAGTGGCACCGTTTCCTTTTCGTTTGTTCCGATTTCTCCATCTTTGGGAGAGTCATTTCGGACACCATCTATAACACTTGCTGTCACGGTACGAGGGAAACGTGTACGAGAAAACAATGTGCCAGAAACAGTCGAGTCAACGTTAACGAGGACTATTAAACTTGATACGGACGTACAATTGAGCCCTGGTGCATCGTACACTTCAGGACCACTTCCTCCTGCTGTTGGTTCGGAAACGGTGTACACTATCACATGGACAGCACAAAACTCGACAAATCCTGTTGGAGACGTTACTGTTTCTGCAATGCTTCCATTATATATGCGCTGGGTTGGGGTAGTGAACCCAAGCAATGAGTCTGTTGATTTCAATGAGGTCGGCGGACAAATACGATGGAATATTAGCGCGCTTTCAGCTCATGCACAGCGGTCGGTTTCATTTCAGGTGGCACTTAATCCAAGTCTGAGTCAGGTGGACACGAGCCCCATACTCATAAATGGACAACGGATTGAAGGTGTTGATACATTTACTACAACACGGGTAGGTGAAAGCGCTCAGAATCTATCCACATATCTCTTTGGAGATAGTAATTTCGATTCTGCAAACAGCAAGGTTGTTGAGTAACTTTTTATAGATATGGCAACTTCAAAAGAAAATAGTAATGAGAAAATGGAGAAGATTGTTTCGCTCTGCAAACGACGGGGATTTGTGTTTCAAGGCTCCGAGATTTATGGAGGGTTAGCAGGTATTTATGATTATGGGCCGTTGGGAGTGGAACTTCGTCACAACATAAAGCAATATTTTTGGGATAAGTTTATAGCTGAAAGGGAAGATGTATATGGGATGAGCGCAGCCATTCTTATGCCAGCACGTGTGTGGGAAGCTTCAGGACATACGGAACTTTTTACTGATCCATTAGTTGAGTGCAAGATTTGCCATGAACGAGTTAGGGCTGATCAACCTGAAGCTATTACTGATCATGAGGCGAAACACAAGAAAGAAAAAGTGGAATGGACTGAGCCTGTCAAGTTTAATTTGTTGGTTGAAACAAAACTAGGTGCGTCAGAAAAATCTACAGTCGATGTAAACTTACGAGGAGAAATCACACAAGGTGTCCATGTAAATTTTAAAAATGTGTTGGATTCGATGCATCCTAAAATCCCCTTTGGCATTGGTCAGATCGGTAAATCCTTTAGAAATGAAATAACACCACGAGATTTTCTATTTAGGCAAAGAGAGTTCGAGCAAATGGAACTACAGTTTTATATCGAGCCCAAAGAAGAAGAGGGGAATAAATGGTTTGAATACTGGAAGCAGTTTGCTTGGGACTGGTATTGTGGGCTTGGTTTTAAAAAAGAAAGTCTAAGATTTAGGCAACATGCTTCTGATGAGAGAGCTCACTATGCAAAGGATGCTTGGGACATTGAGTTTAATACTCCATTTGGTTGGAAGGAAGCGTGGGGCATTCACCATAGAGCTGATTGGGATTTAAAAAGACATTCTGAATATTCCAAAGTTGATCTATCGTATTTTGATGAGGAGAAGAAAGAAAGATTTATACCTTGGGATATAGAATGTTCTGGAGGTGTAGATAGAGCAGTTCTGTTTGTTTTATTAGAAGCTTACACAGAAGATGAGCTCGGGGGGGAGAAACGAGTTTATCTAAAATTAAAGCCAGCGGTCGCACCAATTAAGGTTGCGGTATTTCCTCTCCTCAAAAATAAGCCAGAACTTGTAGCAAAAGCGCGTGAAGTATACACCATGATAAAAAAAGTTATTCCGCAAGTAATGTGGGACGATAATGGTAATATTGGGAAGCGATATCGCAGACAAGATGAAATAGGTACTCCGTGGTGTGTTACTATAGATTTTGACACTCTTGTTGATGATACGGTGACGGTTCGTGATCGAGATAGCGGAGAGCAGGAGAGGGTTTCTCTTGCGAATCTTGTAGAGCGCATCCGAGTCTAATTTTTGTTGGATGTTATAATTAAAATATTATGGCAACAAAAGACGTTAACATTACGATTAGCTTTGGGACAATTGTAAAGAGTGTACTTGTTATACTTCTTGTAGGATTTTTGTTTGTTCTCAAAAGCGTTGTCCTCATTGTTTTGACGGCCATTGTCATTGCTTCCGCTATGGAGCCAGCTGTGAAGCGACTCTCTCAGTATCGCATTTCTCGTGTTTTTTCTGTTCTTTTGATATATGCAATATTGATTCTTATTTTTGCCCTTCTTTTCTATGCTTTTGTCCCTATCCTTCTTGAAGAGACATCTGCTCTACTTTCCATACTTCCGGCGTATACCAGTACACTAGATTTATCCTCTTCCCTAGAAGGAACCCAAACCGTGCGTCAGAGTGTTGGTGGCGGGGCATATTTACAATCAGTTATTGACGAGTTTCGCAACACCCTTTCGACAACTTCGGGTGGGTTTATCCAAATACTCACGACCGTATTTGGCGGATTGCTCGGTTTTGTGCTCGTAATTGTTTTCTCGTTCTATTTTTCGGTACAGCAGACCGGTGTTGATGATTTTTTGCGTATCGTTTCTCCCATTCGTTATCAGGATAAAATTATTAACCTATGGGAGCGGTCACAAGTAAAAATAGGACTTTGGATGCAAGGCCAACTGATACTCGCGGTTATAATAGGTGTTCTGGTATACCTCGGACTTACTATTTTGGGTGTGCCCTACGCGCTTTTACTAGCGCTCCTGGCCGCCCTTTTTGAGCTGATACCGGTGTTTGGACCCATTCTCGCCGCTATTCCTGCGGTTGCGATAGCCTTTATCGATAGTGGAGCAACACTCGCCCTCCTTGTTGTAGGGCTTTATCTTATTATTCAACAATTTGAGAATCACTTAATATATCCACTTGTAGTCACTAAAGTCGTTGGTGTCCCGCCTCTTCTTGTTATTCTTGCACTCCTCGTTGGAGCACATCTTGCGGGTTTCTTTGGTGTCATTCTCTCTGTTCCCGCGGCCGCTATTATTCAAGAACTTGTGCATGATCTTGAGCTCAGTCGCAACGGGAAAATGAGCAAACGCCCAACAACGCAGTAGTGTAATGAAAGAACGATTTTATCTCACAACAACAATCCCGTATGTGAATGCCGATCCTCATATCGGTTTTGCTCTCGAGGTTATCCAGGCGGATGCTATTGCTCGATACCGAAGGCTTATGGGGGACGAGGTTTTTTTCAATGCGGGGACTGATGAGCACGGACAGAAGATCTGGGAAGCGGCACAAAAAGAGGGGGTAGACACACAAGTGTATGTGGATCGGTATGCTGGCTCAGTGAAAAAATTAAAAGAGCTTCTCAATCTTTCATATGATAACTTTGTTCGGACAACGGATGAGAGTCATAAAAAGGCGGCACAGAAACTCTGGGAGCTCTGTGAAAAGAGTGGGGATATAGAAAAGAGAAAGTACAAAGGACTCTATTGTGTTGGGTGTGAGAAGTTTCTCTCCGAGCATGATCTGGAGGATGGCAAGTGTCCGCTTCACCCTGGCAAAGACCCTGTTGTGCTTGAAGAGGATAATTATTTCTTTAAACTTTCAAACTACAAGGATTTTCTCAAAAAATATTTAAATAATCCAAACATTATCATTCCGGAGTATCGGCGTGCTGAGGCACTTTCCATTGCCGAAGTACTCAATGACTTCAGTATTTCTCGAGAAAAAGAAAAACTTCCATGGGGAGTCCCAGTGCCGGGTGATGATTCTCAAGTGATGTATGTGTGGTTTGATGCACTTACCAATTACATCTCGACGCTCGGTTGGCCACAGGACGAGGAGAAGTTTAATGCCTTTTGGCAAAATGGTTCAGTGCTCCAGATGGCGGGGAAAGACCAAGTGCGATTTCAGTCGGTGATGTGGCCAGCGATACTTCACTCCGCTGGCTTTAAAGCACCGGACCAGTTTTTTTATCATGGGTTTATCAATTCTGGTGGGCAACGCATGAGTAAGTCACTCGGAAACGTGATCAACCCGGGAGAACTTGTTGAACGTTACGGCACGGACGCAACACGCTACCTTCTTCTGCGGCACGTACATCCCACTAATGACACTGATGTCACGTGGGAGCGTCTAGATGAATGGTATACAGCCAATCTTGTTAATGGCCTCGGGAATCTTGTAGCGCGTGTGATGAAAATGGCCGAAACTAACCTCAACGAGCCCATCACAATTCCTGAGCCAAAAGAATTTGACAAAGAGTATACAGATGCACTAGAACGATATGATCTTGGTTCTGCTCTTGATGTTGTGTGGAGAAGGGTGGCAGAGCTTGATGAGAGGATTACCGAAACTGAGCCGTTTAAACTTATTAAAACTGATAGAGAACAAGCAAAAATAATTATTATGGAGTTAGTATCAGACCTTTATATTGTTGGACGCATGTTATTTCCGTTCATGCCTGATACAAATGTAATGATCAAGGAATCAGTGAAAGCCAACAAAAAACCGGAGAATCTTTTTCATCGACTTGAAAATTGACTTATGAGAATTTTGATATTCGGGAATAGTATCACACAAGGTTTCTATGATACGGAATGTTCTGGGTGGGCGAATAGGCTTGCAACATACTGCATGAAAAAAGCAGTTGAAAGTGATTATAAGTCCGAACATAGTATCTTCAATCTCGGCGTTTCGGGTGAAGATATCACTGGTGTAAGTAATAGATTTGAGTCAGAAATTCTTTCACGGATAGGACGCAAAAATGAAACCCCCGATCACATTTTTATTATTGTTGCAGTCGGAGTAAATGACACCCAGGTTGATGTTACTACGGGTGAACATCGCACAGAACCAGAAATATACCAGGCGCATCTGGAACAAATGGTTATATATGCTAAAGAACAGTGCGCGGGAGTTATCTTGCTCGGTCTTGCTCCTATTGATGATACGGGGCTTGACCCTATCCCATGGCACTCAACACATGCATATCGAAACAGTGAAGTAAAAAAATATAATAAAGTGATTGAAAATGTTGCACAAGCGAACGATATCTCGTTTATTTCACTTAATAATATTTTTGGCAACAAAGTCACGGAGCTGACTGTTGACGGTATTCACCCAAATGCAGAGGGGCATCGATTAATATTTGAGAGGGTAAAAGAAGCTCTCGAAAAAGAGGGGATACTGTCATGAAGTATATTGACGTACATTCCCACCTACACTTCAGTGCGTACGATGAAGATCGAGACGATGTGCTTTTGCGCATGCAGGAAGAGAGGGTTGGAACAATAACGGTCGGGACAAGTTTAGAGCATTCGAAAGAGGCTGTAGAGTTAGCGGAGAAACACGATAATGTATTTGCCTCGATTGGGGTACATCCTAATGATTCTGTGAAAGAGCCGTTTGACGAGGGCGCTTTCCGTGAGCTTGTAGTAAATGAAAAGGTAGTTGCCATTGGTGAATGCGGGTTAGATTATTACCGCAGTGACATAAGTGATGAAAAGGTAAAAAAAGCGCAATACAAAGAATTTGAAAAGCACATTGCGTTTGCCGAGAAATATAAAAAACCACTCATGCTCCACATTCGACCAAGCATTAATAGCATGGATGCTTATGAAGATGCACTCGCTATCTTAGCGTCGCATCCATTTGTTATTGGCGACACCCATTTTTTTGCAGGGACGTACACTATTGCAAAAAAATTTTGGGAGAGAGGATTCATGACCTCATTTACAGGAGTTATTACATTTGCAGATCAGTATAATGATGTAGTGAGAAATGCACCACTTAATATGATTATGGCGGAGACAGACGCTCCCTATGTAACCCCTGTACCTTTCCGAGGGAAGCGGAACGAACCCATTTTTGTACAGCAGGTGGTTGAACGTATCGCAGATATTCGGAAGGAACCACGTGAGCGAGTGCAAATTGAGCTTGTAAAGAATGCAGAGCAGTGCTTTAAACTCCCTCCCGAGGCATTCTTGCAGAAAATGGTTTAGCGTGTTACTCTTGAGCCACATTATAGTATGAGTGAAAATATAGAACGTGATAATAAAGAATCAGAAACTGCCCCTGATCGGGTCGTTTATGAAATTGGTTACCATATACTACCCACTGTTGGGGAGGAACATTTGTCTGATGAAGTAAAAAAGATCAAGGATGTTCTCGAGGAACACGGCGGTGTTTCAATTAGTGAGGAGCTCCCTACACTTTCTCATCTTGCTTATACTATTATCCGTGGGATTGGAGGAAAGCGTGAGAAATATGACACAAGCTATTTTGGTTGGGTGAAATTCGACCTCCCTATGGGCGTGATTGTTAAACTTAAAGAAGAGTTTGAGAGAAACGAAAGTATATTACGCTTTCTCCTCATCCGGACTGTACGAGAAGATACACGAGCTCCACGCCACCTTGCTCTTGCTAAAGATGATGAAAAGACATCGCACGATAAGCAAACATCACCGCAAACTCGACCTACCGCTACAAAAAAGGATATATCAGAAGAGACTGTATCGGAAGAGGATCTCAACCGAACAATTGAAGAACTCGTGGTAGAATAGCAATAGTCAAAGACCCAAAGGATTCTTAAGATCTCATTCATAACTAAACCTAAAACATGTATCTCAATAAAGTACTTATTATAGGAAACCTCACACGTGACCCTGAGCTCAAGTCACTACCCTCTGGAGTGCAGGTTACAAGCCTTGGGGTCGCAACGAATCGTGTGTGGAAGGACCGTGAGGGTCAAAAAAAAGAAGACACTGAATTTCATAACGTTGTAATATTTGGGCGTCAAGCAGAAACTACAGCGCAGTATTTACGGAAAGGGAGTACGGTACTTATTGAAGGACGACTTCAGACGAGGAGTTGGGAGAGCGATGGGCAAAAAAAATATCGTACTGAAATTATTGCGGATCGAGTACAATTTGGTTCTTCACGAAATGGGGGCGGAGACGGGCAGTCGTCTTCTACCTCTG